>OGCG01001468.1_pt1 | contig 11583 bp, 9 predicted proteins | sample 1570061 | NCBI WGS metagenome assembly OGCG01 (sample SAMN06268698, study PRJEB24515) | hot springs metagenome | isolation source: Joseph's Coat, Yellowstone National Park, Washington, USA | place: USA:Joseph's Coat, Yellowstone National Park, Washington, USA
AACTTCGCTATTTATTTTTATTTATTCCGTTTATAAAAAATAATTATTTAAAAAATAAAAAATAAATGAAATAAATATATTGAATAAATATTTTATAAAAAATATTGAAAAAGTGTATCAGCGCAAGGTTTAATAATTTCTCTTGTTTTTAATATCTGAGTGTTATGATTATAGAGCCGATTGTAAAAGTTGCTGAAAGCACACTGAAAAAGAGGACAACAGTAGAGTTCCCTGAGCATAGAGAAATACTAACAGATAATTATAGGTGCATACACAAACTTGATATGAATACCTGCATAAACTGCGGAGCCTGTGCTAGAATATGTCCTAATCAAACAATAACAATGGTTGATTCTGAAGAGGATACCGCATTCAAGCCAAAGGGCACAAAACAGTTCCCAGAGATAGATCTTGAGAGATGCTTATTTTGTGGTCTTTGCGAAGAGGTCTGTCCAACAAAATGCCTAATCTTAACAAAGAAAACAGATGTAGAGGTTTATGATAAAAGAGAGTTTATCAAGCGGCCAGAAGAGCTTGATTGATTATTAAATTTATATTTATAATATAATACAATATAATACTTTATTTATTAATATTTTATATATAAAATACTTTATATTTAGGTAATTTATTTAGGTAATTATTAATTATTATAGATAATAAAAGGAAAGAATTTTAAAATCAAAATAAAAATGATATCTATGATGTTTTTAGTTTTGTTTATAATTATTGTATTGCTTGAATTTGCATCTTCAATAATGATCTTAAAATCAAAACACATACTTCATTCAATAATCTTCCTATCTTTTATCTTTCTTTTAAATTCTATAATATTTGCAATGCTCAACCAGCCACTGCTTGCGGTAATCCAGCTATTTATTATGATTGGAGGTATTTCCGTATTCATGTTTGTTGGTGTTGCCACTGAGGGCAAGAATCATGCACTAAATAATCTATATCTCTTCTCTGCATTATGGCTCATCTTGTTTCTGCTTATGCTTCTAACACTTTATCCAACATCATTGACTTTCAATCAGACTCAAGCTCAACCTGGCTTGAGCTCAGAGCTCATCGCATACAGCATCAGCACGCAGGCTTACAGCTTCTATCTTATGTTTATCGTTGTATTTTTGGTTGCGGTGGGTGCATCAGTAATCCTAAGCAAGCTTAGAGGTGTTTAGATGTTGTTGTTTTATATTTTTCTATTGAGCATAGCGCTGTTCGCAGCCGGCTTGGCTAGCATCGTCGCTACAAAGCATTTCTTCATCATTCTCGTAGGAGCAGAACTCTCGCTCACCGCAGGCTCGCTTGCGGCGCTCGCGATGTTTTCCTTATACGGCTCGGGCAATATAATCCTCGCGCTCTTCATGATCTGGAGCATTGCAGCTTCGGAGGCGATAGCGCTCATCACCTTCTATAGATATATTGTAAAGTATGAAAACAATTTTGATGTTTCAAAGCTCAACAAGCTGAGTGATAAAGAATGATATATGCGATTGTTGCGATTCCGCTTCTGGTCATGGCGTTTCTAGCTCTAGCGTTGAAGGATCATGACAAGCTTCTCCAGTATTCTGCGCTCGCTGCAAGTATTTTATCATTAATCATTGCAGTTGCATTATGGAATGATTCAAGCAGTGTTGCGGTGCAGACTCTGGCATGGTTCAGCGTTGGAAAAATGCAGTTTAGCATTGCATTTATAAATTCACCTATAAACCTAATCGCATTGCTTATTATAGCAATAATAACACCCTTGATATTCCTCTATTCTATAGGATTTATGAATACACCTTCTGAACAGCCACGCTTCTATTTTGAGATGTGCATCTTTGCGGCTTCAATGATGCTATTCACAATTTCATATAGCCTAATAGCAATCTTTATCACATGGGAGTTCCTGGGAATAATGAGCTATCTCCTTATAGGCTTCTGGTACTGGAAGAGGGCGCCACCGAAAGCGGCTAGAAAGGCAATAACCCTTGTATTTCTCGGAGACCTTCTTCTCCTTTCTGGCATTATTATAGTGGGAATTACATATAACAGCTTCCTTATCTCTTCATTATTTACAATTCCTAAAGTGCCGATAATAGAAATAGCATTGCTTCTTATACTTTTTGGCGCATTCAGCAAATCCGCGCAATTTCCATTCGAAGAATGGCTCCCTGATGCGATGGAAGGTCCGACACCTGTTTCGGCATATCTCCATTCCTCTACAATGGTCAAAGCGGGTGTTCTGCTTATTGCATTCCTTCTTCCTGTTTATGCGGCATACAATCTTCTTTATATTATCCTGCTCTTTGGAATTATAAGTGCATTGATAGGGGCGCTTAATGCGCTTGCATCAAAGCATATCAAAAAGATACTCGCATATTCAACAATAGAGGATTTAGGATTGATGTTTATTGCACTTGGCTTGAATAATATAGTTGCGGCTATGGTGCTCTTTGTTGCGCAAGCCTTCTACAAGGCGCTTTTATTCATGGGCGCGGGCTCTTTGATGAATGCAAACAACAACAAGGAAGATATCTATGATATTAAAGGTGCAACCTTTAACAAGCTCATCTATATCTCGTTAATATTCGGTGTTGCATCGCTTGCAGCTGTTTTTCCCTTAGGTGGCTTCTTCGGAAAGGCGGCTATTGAAGAATCTTCAAGCGGAGTCGTTTATGTTATATTGCTTCTTCTCGAATTCCTTTCAACACTTTATATATTTAGATGGCTTTTTGTAACAATGAAAAAAGATAGCAGTGACATTGAAAATATAAAGCTTAATTACAAAGCGCTTCCAAATACAATGATTATTGCAATGCTCTTTCTGGTTCTGGCTGTTGCATTATCATCAATAACATACTTCTATATTCCAAAAGCATTGATTGGTGGTGCATTAAACTACTTCCCTTATAATGCATTGATTGCAGACAGTATAATTGCAGCGCTAGGAATTGTTGTAGCATATCTATTATTTTACAAGAGAAGGTATGTTATAAAAGAGACTTATAAATGGTATAAATATGCCTATCTACTCTTCTATAATAATATTGCAGTCAATCTATTCTACCGTTATTTTGTAAGGTTCTTTGCATATGTATCATACTTAACAGGTGGTATTGAACTTTCACTTGAAAAAGCATTCTATAAATCTGGAGATATTGGGTTAATGATGAGCAACAAGCTTAGAAAAATAGAAAATGGAGAAATCAATACATTTACATTATCATTTATAATCGGAATAATTTTAATCTTATTAATTATAGTTATATTTTATTTATAAATTATTTTATTTATAAAATCAAATTTAAATTATGATATTATATATTATGATTATATATTATGATATTAGATTTATTATTTATTTTATTTATATTTATTATTATTTTATTTATTATTTATTTTATTAAGTAAAATTATTAAGTAAAAGGTAGCTTAAAATGTTTTATATTAGTGCAATCTTAGGAATTATTCTTTTAGGCAGCATTCTTGTTACACTTTTTGATGAAAAGAAGAGTAGAGGCATTGGTGTAATTATATCAGGCCTTGCGCTCTTGACGGTATTAATATTTCTATTTAATCTATTTTCAAGCAATGCATTTTCATACATTGAAAGCTACAGTATAGACTATATACCAATATTAAGCATTATGCTGCAGTTTCAGGTAAATGCGATCTCTATAGCACTTATAGTGATGGCTTCAATTATTGCATTTGCCGCAATAATTGGAGGAAATATCGAAAAAACCTATATAAAAGGTAGAACACTGCTTATACTCCTTTTTGAATTCAGTGCAATTGCGTTTTTTGCATCATCCAACCTCTTTCTCTTCTACCTTTTCTGGGATTTTAGCGTTATAATTATGTTCTTCATGCTTTATCTTTATGGTTCTGCAAATAGGAAAAAAGCTGCTATAAAATTCCTTATTTATGAATTTACCGCAAGCCTCTTGCTTCTTCTTGCTATAATAATATTATACTACTCTTTGCCGATGCATACCTTTGATATCAATATGATAATAGAGAATGCTGCCAGCATACCAAGAGGTGCACAAGAGCTTATCTTTCTTCTCTTCTTCCTTGCATTTATGATTAATATGCCTGTATTCCCCCTCCATATCTGGCTACCAGATGCGTATAGCGAAGCTTCAACAGATGGCTCGATGCTCTTTTCTGGTATACTTTCAAAATTCGGAGGTTATGGAATGATACTCCTTTTCTTGATGCTCCCCATATCACATGCACCACATCTCTCACTGCTCGTATTCCTCCTTGGATTAATATCTGCATTTTATGCTGCATTCGCACTTATGACACAACATGATATTAAGAGAATCGTAGCTTATTCAAGCATTGTTGAAATGGGGATTGTACTTATCGGCATCTCATCATTAACAGAGCTTGGAATTGAGGGTGCTACATTTGCAATGCTGGCCCATGGATTCGTTGTTGCATTAATGTTCCTTGCTGCGGGTTCTATAAATTATATATTTCTAAACAGAGATGTAAGGTTACTCAAAGGTATAGCAAAAAATGCATTATCAAGTGCATATACGTTCATGTTTGGTATATTTACAATGAGTGGTATCCCATTAACTGCGACCTTTATAGGAGATATATTGATATTCAGTGGTGCATTTTCAACATATTCTATATTAGGAATTATACCTCTGTTTGCGCTTGTAGCTCTTATAGGCGCCTTTTATTATATAAACAGCACAATGGTGTTTAATACTAATAATCCCTCAAGCGAAATAAACTATATAGGGATCGAGCAAAAAGTTGGCTATGCGGTTCTTATAGCCGCAATAATTGCATTTGGTATAATGCCCTTCCTAATTTTAAACCTTTTCGCAAATCTTGGTCTTTGACATCTATAATATCTATATATTATGGATAGTAAGACAACAAATATTTACTACGTACTTTGTACAAAAGTATTAAATATCTATTTTGATGTAATATAAACAAGGATATTAAGAAAAAGGCATTGGTAGTTTTGATGCAAGCGTTGCAGAAATTATTTGAATTTGATTCAATATTCAGATGCAGCGCAAGCACTGATTCTTCTTATAATCACTCAATGCCATGGACCTCAGCGTAAATCACGCTCTTTTTAAATTTTTAAAATTTGAGGTGGTTTATGTGGTAGGTCTATCTAAAATAGAGTATGAACTAAAATTGACGAAGCGTGAGCAGCTGCTCATCATGGAGATTGATACTGATAAGATAGATGCGGCTTCAAAGTTCGTAGACTATATAAATGATATTTATAACATTCCAAAAAGCTCTATATGGTATATGATGAAGAAGCTCAAAGAGGAAGGACTAATAGAATTTGCGAGCAGGGATGAGATCGGAAAACCGCTTTATCTAACAGATGCAGGTATAAAAGAATTAGATAAGCTCAAGCAGAAGAAGGTGAAGGAAAAAATAGCAGGTGAATTTAGAGTGATATACAATATGCAGCAAAGTATGATCTAGCTGTTCGGTCATCTATTAATTTTATTTTTTTATTTATTTTTTATTTTATAATTTTCTTTTTATATTTTTTTATAATTCTAATTTTACTTACTAATCTTATATTATTAAACTTTTATATTATTATAGTATTTAATTTCAAAATAGGTTAAGCAAATTTATTTATTAATTTGTAGTATAATTTGTAGTAATAAAATACTTTATTATAGTATATTTATTTTAAATCATAAATAAATTATTAATATTATATAAAAATGATAATATGCTTTCAGATTATGTTTCGATCCTGCTTGTAGGCTTGTTTGCTTTATCTGGAATAGTGTCACGCTTTACTATAAGCAAGAAAAGTGCTTATCTGACAAGCCAGCTTATACTTTTTGTAATGATAATAAGCAGTATATTTCTATTTGTTGAAGGAATCAATTCATACTTTATAAATCTCTTTCATATATTTCCTTTTTCAATGCTTTTGAGCACGCTCATTGCAACACTCTTAATAATGATTAATACACTTGCATACAAATATTCAAAAGAGTATTTTGAATTCCTGACGATATTTAGCCTTTCAGCTGCGGGAATGTTTATTGTTGTCCTTTCAGGCTCTCTAATAAGCATCGTGCTTGGGATCGAGCTCATGGCCGTATCAACCGCATTCCTGATAGTGAATGAAAACAGAAAAAGCATCGAGAGTGCAATCAAGCTATTTGTCATGTCTATAATATCTGTTGTCTCTTTAACATTTGGGATCGCATTGCTTCTTCCATATACACCACAGCTCCTTCTAATAGCAATTCCTTTGAACGGCGGCACAAACCTCAGTATTATACTTCTTGCATTAGGGCTTATGATTGCCGCATTATCTTTTGAATCATCGCTCTTCCCATTCAACCTCTGGGTTCCTGATGTTTATCAGGGCGCGCAGACATATATAACTGCAATGATCGCAGGAATCAATAAAAAGGTTGCATTTATAGCCCTTATATATATTTTATTTATTCTCCTTATCCATCTAGCTAAAACCTCTTCATTAATAATTGAAGTGCTTGCAATTCTTACTATGTTCTTTGGAAACATTGTAGCACTTGTGCAGAAAAATGTAAAGCGTATGCTTGCATATTCTGCAATATCTCAAGCGGGCTATATAGCAATCGGAATTGCAGCCGCTACGAGCTACGGAATCGCTGCAAGCATCTTCCAGATATTTACACATTCTTTTATGATTATAGGTGCTTTTTCAATTGTGCTCTGGCTTGAAAGTAAGGAAATGAATACTATTGATGATTATAAAGGACTGGCTGGAATGAATAAGTATGCAGCATTTGCACTAACTATATTTATGCTCTCAATGATTGGAGTTCCACCATTAATGGGTTTTGTTGGAAAGTTTCTTTTATTCAGTAGCGCGGTATTCAGCAATATGCCTATTCTAGCAGTACTTGCAATAATAAATAGTATTATCTCAATCTATTATTATATGAAGGTTATATTTGCAATGTATGAAAAGAGAGAAAGAAGAGCTTTGTATCTTAATAAAAATATTGCATTTGTTGTAGGTTTGTGCCTTATTCTTATTATTTTCTTTGGAATTTATCCATGGATTTTGATCAATGCATCAATGATCGCAAGCTCTTCTATATTATAATTTTATAATCAAATTTGAGTTATATTTTAAGGGATGAATATGGATTTAGAAAGAAGCTTTAAGATTCTACTTTTATCAAGGGTGTTCAGAAGCATTGGAATCATAAGCGTCACATTATCAATCCCATTATATCTTGCAGCTATAAAAATAAGCGTTATAAACATTGGGCTGATATTTGCGGGTATCATGCTTTTTATGATTTTTCAAACCCTCTTATTTGGTATAATAGGAGATAGATATGGCTATAAGAAGGAGATGCTGTTTGCAGAATTTATAACAGCTACAGCAGTTCTTATTTTAGCTTTAACATCAAATATCTATTTAATAATACTCGCAATGCTTATAGGTGGAATCGGAGGTGGCGGTGCTGGAGGCATGCGTGGCGCATTCTCACCGGGATCAAGTGCATATATAGCAAACAACTTTCCAGAACAAAAAGAACGCATTAGAAAATATGGTCTTTTAAATACAGTTGGATCTATAACAGCAGTACTGGGAGGATTATTAATGGCGATGCACGGTTATATAAATAATTATTTCAGCTCTGTTGCCGCATATAGAATTATATTTTTAATTGCTGGTATATTCCTTATCTTTTCTTTGCTTTGCATACTTGCTTTAGAAGAGGTAAAAAGGCCAAAGAAAACAACAAGGTTTATGAAGAAGGCAAGCCTTTCTTATACTACAAAAATAATACTTGCAAATTCACTTGGCGGGATTGGTATGGGTGTTGCAATTCCTTTGCTCCCTTTATGGCTTTCTATTGCATATCATGCAACAGCCTTCCAGATAGGAATCATCTTTAGTTTATCTTATATTGCAACCGCTGCTGCAGCTTATTTATCATCGCTAATAAGCCATAAATATAATATTCTTAACATAGTTTCACTGGCAAGAATTATAAGCGGTTTTATGCTTTTCTTTATGGCTTTATCGCCGTTCTTATCAATAGTTGCTTTATTTTATATACTCAGGAGTATATCAGGAGGATTTGGAAGCCCGGCAAGAAGCACGATAAATATTAAAGGTATTGACATAGAAGATTTCGGAACTGCATCAAGCGTGCAGGGTATTGCAACGAGGGTATCGCAGCTTAGCTCTGGTCTTAGCGGTTATCTAATGGATTATTCAATACCACTACCATTAGAGGTTGGTGGTATATTTCAAATACTCAGTGGCGTAGTTTACAAATACATTCTCAGAAATGACAAAATTAATGAATAAATATATTGATATAAATTAAATAAACATCAAGATAATATTGAAAGGTAGTAAAATTATGGAAGATAAAAAGGATAAAAAGAATAAGAAAGAGAAGCTCGCTGATGTCCATTGTCATTTAGATCTCATTAAAAGAAGTGAATTGGAAAATATTAAAGACAAGGTTTCTATAATGATCACAAACGGCACTAATTTTGAGAGCGATATCAAGAACCTCGAACTCAGCAATAATTCAAATATATTTCCTGCTTTAGGTTTGGATCCAGAAGGCTTGAAAGGACTAAATAATGAAATGTTAAACAACTTGCTACCAAAGATTGATGAATTAATAAGAAGAAATAAAGAAAAGATTGTGTCTATAGGTGAGATTGGCTTAGATTATAGAATTGCAAAATCTGAAGCTGAAAAAGAAATGCAAAGAGCTGTTTTCGAGCATTTTATCATACTCGCAAATGAACTCAAAAAACCGATAAGCATACATTCAAGAGATGCGATTGATGATGTTATTAAAATACTCTATAAGAAAAATGTTGAAAGGGCGCATTTTCACTATTTTGAGGGTGATGAGAACCACGCAAGAAAGTTGGCAGAGCTTGGATATTTTATTTCTGTACCGCCTATAGAGTCAAGCAAAAGAAAAAGGGCGATCAAAGCACTGGATATTAAGCATATTATGACCGAGAGCGATGCACCTGCAATAGGAAAAACACCGCTTGATGTAAAGAAAGCTATAGAGATTATAGCTGATGCAAAGGAGATGAGCATAGAGCAGGTTGCGGATGAAGTATTCAACAATGCAAGAAAATTCTTCAAGCTGTGATTTACAATTTGTCAAGTATTAAAATTTAGAGAGTTTACCTATTATTTTTAGCTATTTAGCGCATTTTGTGGATTATAGGAAATAAATTGCTTACATTTTGTGGATTTGAAGAAACAAAATGTATAAATATTTTTGCTTTTATATTATTATCATGGAGTCATATATATTCTCAAAGATTGTTGAAGAGAGTGATAAACAGATAAATGAAGCTAAAATCTATACAGAACACAGGTACCTTTATAGTAAAGTAAAAGAAGAAATGGGTAAAAAATATATAATAGGTATTTATGGACTTAGGGGTATAGGCAAAACAATATTGATGCTACAGCTTGCGGGCAAGTTTAAAAATTCTTTGTATGTTTCTGTAGATTCAGCGCCTCTTTCAAACTACAGTATCTATGAGATTGGAGAAGAGGCATTTAACAAAGGTTTTGAATATCTATTTATTGATGAAATTCATACGAAGCCTTCATGGACTTATGATTTAAAAACATTATATGATGAAGGCTATATGAATATAATATTTTCAGGTTCTTCTGCTGCGAATCTTACAAAAGGTGCTGACTTAAGTAGAAGAGTTATTATGCATGAACTACTTCCACCATCATTTAGAGAGTTCTTAAACATAAAACACAATGCAGGTATAGAAAAGTTAGAACCCTCAATCCTGTATAATAATGAGAAAAGGCGTGAAGCAACTATAAAATATTCAAGATGGAATTCATATTGGCATGATTTCTATACATACGGTGGTGTATTATATGATGCTAAGATAGGTTTTCCAAATCCAATTCTTAGCACGCTTGAAAGAATATTAAGAGTGGATATTGCATCTTTAAGGGCTGTTGATAGTACAATTATAAATGACACATACAAGCTTCTCTACAAAATAGCAGAATCTGGGCCCTATGAGATAAGTTATACAAGCCTTGCAAAACATACGGGCCTAAGTATTAAAACGACTATAAATATTATTAAAGATCTTGAGAAGGTTGGCTTGCTCAAGCTCGTTTATCCTCTAGCAGGCGGTATTAGAAAAGAACCAAAAGTATATTTTAGGATTCCTTTCAGATCTGCAATTAATGAGAGCAGGAGCATGCAGACAGGGATAGGAATAGCAAGAGAGGAGTTTTTTGTAAATAATGTAAACGTAAGCGCCTACATAAAGACAGAGCGTGGCGAGAAGACGCCAGATTTTGTTGTACATAATAAAAAGATTGAGGTTGGAGGTGCTTGGAAGACAAATTACCAGAAAGCGGATTTCTTAGCTGTAGATGGGACTGATTTCATGGAAAACAAGATACCTCTCTTTTTGTTTGGCCTTCTTTATTAATATTATTAATATTTTTTGCAACTTTATTAATTATATAATTTAGTCATGCATTTTGTGGATTATAGGAAATAAATTGCTTACATTTTGTGGATTTGAAGAAACAAAATGAAGATTAATTAAGATTAATTAAGATTTATATTATTATTCTCATCATCTTCAAATTTTAGAACCTTGAAATCTATAAATTAATGCCATACATGGAATATACTTTGCCCATCTTATATTCCCAAGTTCTCTGCCTTTAATGTCAAGTCTAGCCATAGTTTACTTTACTATCTCTTTTGGATCTATTATGAAAACTTTTTCTCAAGCGAAAATATGATATTAAATTATATATAACTCTATTTTTGAAGCGGGCCCGGCGGGATTTGAACCCGCGACCTTCAGCTTTCCTCTTTTTAGATTTATTAGAAGGCTGTCGCTCTATCCAAGCTGAGCTACGGGCCCATTAGATTTATTTTGGCGTATTTATTTTTATTATATAACATATTTATTATTTATTATTTACATTTTTTACAATTTTTATTGTTTATTTATTAATTTAGTTATCTATACTTATTATCTATACTTATCGTATTTTAGTTATCTATATTTAGAGTAGGATCTTTTTGATATATACAAATATTAATTATTATAAAATTAATTATAACCTAAATTTATAATACCTTTTTTTTATTGTTTTTATTTGTTTATATTTTCAATTTTAGGATTCTTATTTTCTACCTTTTTGCTATGCATTCTGTAATTATTTATTGCTTAATATATTAAATTAGATTCTATAAATGAATCTGATTTTGCTAATTTAATCCACTTTATTATGTCCTCCTTTTTGTCTAACATTCTTTCTGGCAATTCATTTATTGGAAACCATTTGTATGATTCAGATTCAAGAGTTTTAGTATGAGCATTCAGTTTTATTTCTATATTTTCATCTAAAGTTACAGCATATACAAAATGTACCGCTTGTATATGGGGCATAAAATTTAGTGTTTCTTTTATATATACCAGTTTTAGGTCAGAAGGCTTAAATTTGACCCCTATTTCTTCATACGCCTCTCTTATTGCAGCCTGTAGCGAAGTTTCACCAAATTCTACTAAACC
>OGCG01001469.1_pt1 | contig 11576 bp, 10 predicted proteins | sample 1570061 | NCBI WGS metagenome assembly OGCG01 (sample SAMN06268698, study PRJEB24515) | hot springs metagenome | isolation source: Joseph's Coat, Yellowstone National Park, Washington, USA | place: USA:Joseph's Coat, Yellowstone National Park, Washington, USA
CCGCTCACCTCCACAATGTACGAGGTCACGAGCCAGACAGCGATGGCCGGCGCCTCGGTCGGCTATATGGTAGCGACCGAGGCAGGCGGCGGCTTCGCGGCCGGCTGGCAGGCCGTCGGGGCCGCGGGCGGCGGCAGGCTGGGGCGGCTCGCGGGCGGCGTGATCGGCGCGGGGGCCTACGGCGGCACCTCCCTCGCGGCCCACCTGGTAGCGTCGCCGCTGGCCGGCAGCGAGGGCCACGGCGCGGTCGTGGGCCGGATCACGCACCACGCGGAGCTCGCGATGCACGGGCCCGAGGGCGTCAAGAACAGCAGGTTCCTGAACGCGCTGGCGACCGCTTTCGGGAACAAGCGCGCCGAGAACGAGAAAGGCGGGTGACCGCCCCGCGGGCCGGGGCGCCCCCGGGCTGGTGATATATACCACTCCGCTGTACCTATTTATTCTTATTATAACGCGACGTTATAAATAAAATAAATACTGGCCTATAGATCGCCGCGCTGCGGCCGGGGCGCCCTCACCCCAGGTAGGCCGGCGGCGCTTCGGCGCCGTGCTGTGGGGATCCCTCGCCCTCGCGGCGGGCGGCGCCTTCCCGGGGCGGCGTGATATCCGGCACCTTTTCCAGGTAGTGGGGGGACTTCTCCTGGCGCCACCTGCGTATCAGCCACGCGGTGCCGCCGACGGTGGGCACCACAATCAGTAGCACCGCGGCCAGCGTGCCGGCCGGTATACTGTAGCCGCTGGCGGCCGCGCTCAGCGTGAGGCCCAGCCCCCAGAGGCTGAACCACCAGCCCGCGAGGAGCCCGAGGCCGCCGAGTGCACCGAGGGCGCCGCTCCCGGTGCCACCGGCCAGCTCCTTCTGGGTCCTGTAGTGGTAGGTCTGGCCCGGGCCCAAGAAGGTGTCCAGGGTCCAGTACTCCAGCGCGCGGGAGTCGGGCACGCCCGGCGCGGCCCGGAGCGCGAACACGTACCTGCCGGGGTCCCTGTTGCCGGGGAGCCACCGGCCCGACACCGGCACGTACACGGTGTCCCCGCCGTGGCGCGCCTCGAACGTCAGGGCGTGGGGGAAGGCCCGGAACGTGACAAACCGGCCGCGCGCGGCGAGGGGGTCCCCCTTTTCCTCGCTGTAGCACAGGTCCAGGCGCTTGCCCTCCCGGTTGAGGGCCGCGAGCCAACCGTACTCTACGGGGGCCGGGAGGTAGAACCGGTACACCTCGCCGTCGCTGTCGCGGCCCAGCACCGCGAAGTAGTACTCGCCGTCGTCTCCCCTCACCAGTGGCGGGTCGAACCCCGTGCAGTTCACACCGACACCTCCCCACTAATAATATCGGCGCCGGTGGTATTTAAGGTTTGCCCTCGCCCGCGCCGGGGCGCACGCACCGCGCGGGCCCGCGGACCCCAGGTCACGCGCGCCTCTTGCTCGCGCAGGGCTCCCCGGGCAGCCAGCCCTCCGCGAAGCCGCGCCGCACGGCGCGCTCCACCAGCTCGGACACCGAGCAGTTGGAGTCGATGGCCTCGTGGTACAGGCGCTTGGCCACCTCGTCGTCCACCCTCACACTCAACCGCACTTGCCACCACCACCAGTAATATCGGCGCCGGTGGTATTTAAGCTTTTGGGCCCCCGCGCCGGGGGCCGTACAGTACGCCGGCCGGCGCCCGGGAAAAAACGGTGGGTTGCCGGCGGCGGGGCCGTAAACACGCGTGTTTTCTTGAACGCCCGGCCCGGTGCCGGGCCGTTGATTCAACCGTGCCAATTCCGGCGGGCGGGCCGGGCCCGGGAAACGGGATCCCCCGCGGGTCGGCCCGGGATCCCTTTACACGGCCGTGTAAAATCCCGGGGGTCCGCCGGGCCCGGACAAAACCGAGCGTTTCTGTCCAGGGGGCCGTGCCGGGCCGGCACCGGGAGGCTCGCCTGGCGGTCCCCGCCCCGGCCCGTGCCGCACCGCACCGTGGGCCCCAGCGGCGGGGACCCCGGGCCGTGCCCCCAACGCCGGCGCGGTAATACCTGCGCAAATATTATGCGTGGGGCGGGCGCAGCACGGCAATTACCCAATAAGGTTATTGGGATTTCGCATTGCGGGGCGACTGCGCGCCTGCGGCGCGGTGCCGTTGGTAAGCGCGCTGTTAATAACTGTGTTAGTGTGCGCGGCCCGCAGCGCGGAACGGAACGGTGCGGGGCCGGGGCGCCTGCCGCGCTGCGCGCGCTAATCCCAATAGGGTTATTGGGATTCGCCCCGTAGCGGGCCGCCGCCCGGCACCCCGGGAGCAACTTCGCCCCCAGAACCGCGCTTCGCCCCCAGAAGCCGCGCGGGCCGCGCACCGTGCCGGTGCAAAAACGCCGTTGGGCCAATAAGGTTATTGGGATAAGAACCGGCCCGGCCCGCACGGCGCGCGATCCCCGGCGCGGCCCGCGACCGGGGCCCCGCGAACGGGCCGGGCCGTGGGCCCCCGGACCCCGGGCCGGCCCTGCGGCACCGCACTGTGCGTGCCAATACCAATAACCCTATTGGGTATATCCCGGGCCGCGATCCCGCCGCCGGGTAATACCAGCGCTGGTATTACCCGGATTACCGCGGTGGGGCTGCGGAGCGCGGCCCCCACGCTGCTCGGGATCCCGCAGGGGCCAGCGCGGCGTTCGCACAGGCCCGGACCGGGCCGGGGTCCGCCGGGCGGGCCTTCCGGCAACGGGCCGGCACTTCCCCGGGGCGCCCCGTAATTTACATTGGCCGGGCACGCGCGGACACGGCCGCGCCGCGCCTTCCCGGCCCCCCGCTACTGTAGCGGGATAGAAGATTTGTCCAGAAACTTTAAATACTCTCCGTGCTATAGGTTCTAACGTGAGCACGGGGTTGGAGACCGGAGAGGTCGTGGCGGCCCGGGGGAACGCGCACGCTCAGGAGGAGCGCCCGCGGGATCTCCCCGGGCGTATCTGCCCGAGGTGCGGGCAAAAGTACACCGAACTGGAGGTACAGCACTCGCACGGCCGCGAATACCTGTACGCGGTACACGACACCTGGGTCAACGGCAAAAGGCTCCGGCACAGGTGCTACCTGGGGCCGAAGGACGGCTACAAGTACGGCGCCGCGGCGCACCTGGAGGTGCCGTGGTTCGGGGCGCTGCTACCCGCCGCGAAGCCGCGGCTGGAGTTCCAGCGCCGGCTGGGCTACCTGGAGAACCTGACCCGGGCCACGCTCGGGGCGGCCGAGACTGCCGAGGACACCAACGAGGTGATCCGGGTCCTGGCGGAGGGCCTCCACGCCGCTGCACGGCAGGCGCAGATAATCAGGACCGCCGCGGGATCCGGGGCCGCGGCGGCGGGAGGCGAAAAATGATTAGCGCCGCGCGCCCGCGGGCGGGCCCCACCGCCCCCAGGCGCGAACACAAGCGGGTTGCTGGACCCGAGATACCTCACGGAAAGCTCCCCTACTTAAACTCTTCCGCACTACCGCGTGCGCAGCGCGCCAGTCGCCCGGCGGCACCGAGTTAACCTTTCCACGGGAGGTGAGACAATGACCGGGGGCCGCGCGTTCCGCATTACCGTTGCCGCGTGCCGGGGCGGCGCCGCCTACGCGGTGCTGTCGGGCGGCGATATACTGCGCCTGGGCGAGGTGGCGCTCCCGGAGTGCGCCGGGGACCCCGGGATCGCGCTCGCGGCCCTCGTTGAGGCCCTGGTCGAGGCCGCCCGGCTCCGCGCCGCCCACGTGGAGGTGACCGCGCCGGCCCCCATTGCTGTCCTGGTGGACAGGGAGCTCGCCGGCCTCCCGCCCGGCCGGGGCCCGCGCGCCGAGGCGTGGGGCGCGTACCGGGACAACGTGTTCGCGGTGCTGGAGAGGTTCGAGTCCTGGGAGTTCGGGGAGGGGAGCGGCCTGGACCCCACGTACGCCGCGCTGGAGGGCCTCTGCGAACGCGCCGCTGCGCGGGCCGGGCCGCGCGAGGAGAGGTCCGGCGCCGCATTACTGATCTGCACTCAGGAGGTGAGACAATGAAGGGGCGCTCCGCGCTGCTGTATCTCGCCGGCGACCTCGCCGAGGGCTTTGAGTGCTCCGCGTACCTGATCGTGTCCGGAGGGGAGGCACTGGGGTTCAGGGAGGACACCGTGGTGAACGGTTCCCCCGTGCCCTGGGGGGAGATATCCGCGCTGCGCTCCGCGGTTGAGGCCGCGTTTTCCCGGGGGGCCAGGCGCGTGGTAATGGTGGTGCCCCCGGAGGTGAGGCAGGTGGCCGAGCACTGGGTCCTCCTGGACAGGGGGAACGCGCTGCCCTCCCTATACAGGGGCATACCTCGGGGGAGCGACGAAGACCACCTGTCCTGGGAAATGCTCGACCTGCTGCACTCGCTGAAGAAATTCGACTGGTGGAAATTTGAGAGCGGCGGCGAGCTGGACCCCACGTACGTGGGGCTGAGGGATCTGTGCGTAAAAATCGTCGCGCTGCACGTGGGGCTGAGGGACAGCGCCGCCACCGGGACCCCGAGCGACCGCGCACCGGAGCCCCAGGAGGCGCGCGCCCCCGGCGGAATACCCGGGCCGGCCCCGCATTTTTCCCGCCACGGGTGCTCACCGGGGCCGGCCGGGTCCGAGACCGGGGGCGCGCCGCGCGCCAGTCCGGGCGGGGAGGTGGGACAATGAGGGTTCCGGACTTTGTCGCGCAGTTCCTGCGGGAACACAACGCGAGTCCCGCGCTGGAGGAGCTGCTCAGTTCGGGGAGGGCCTTCGTGACGGCAAAGGGCGACTGGTGGTGGGGCGTGCTCGGGGACGGCACCGGCTTTATTGCGCTGTCGCGCGACGGCGCCCCCCGGTCGGCCGCGGACACCTACGCGATACTGGTGCGCCCCGGGGCCAGTCCCTCCCCTGAGGAAGCAGCGAACTTTGAGCGCCTGCGCCCAGGGGCCGGGAAGGAGCTCCGGGGCGTGCTGGAGTCGCTGTCGCGCTTGTGGAACCCGCCTCCCGGGGCCGGAGCGTCCAGCATGACCGGTAATACCAGTGCTAATAAGAGCGTCCCCGCGCCGGCCGCGCCCAGTGCGCCGCCGGTCGAGAGCACGCCGGCGCCGGCCGCGCCTTCCCCCGCACCGCCGCGCCGGCCGGTGGACCTGGGGGAGCTGTTCGGGTCGCTGGGGGAGTCCAACCTGTGGGCGGCCGCCCTGGCCCTCGACGCGGCGGGGTTCAACGTTGTGCCGGTGGGGGACAACAAGCGCCCCCTGGTGAGGTGGGGAGCCGACAAGCGCCTGGAACCCAGGGAGCTCAGGGAGCTCCTCGGGGGCGGGCGGGCCAAGGGCATCGCGATAGTCGCGGGGCCCCTCAACCCGGTGGTGGGGGAGGGGGAGTGGCTGATACTGATCGACGTGGACCGCCCCGAGGCCCTGGAGAAAATGCCTGCGCTGCGCGGCGTGATCGAGCGCACCATTGCCTGGAAGACCGGGCCGCGGTGCCCCCGGTGCGGGTCAAAGCACCTGGAGGTCCTGGAGCCGGGGCGGCGCTGGAGGTGCAGGGAGCACGGCCACGAGTTCTCCGTTGAGGACAACCCGCCGCGCGGCCTGGGGGCGCTGGCGGCCGTCGACGCGCTGGACTACGAGCAGTACCTGAAGGGGACCAGGCGGAGCGAGGAGGTGGAGATACTCGCCACGAACTACCAGCTGGCGCCGCCCTCGCTCCACCCCAGCGGACTGCACTACGAGGCAATTCCGAACGGCGCCAGGGCCGTCGCGCACGTTGACAGCGAGACGCTGCGCAGGATCCTGGGGGAGATAGAAAGGCGCGGTCCGGGGGCCGCGGCCCCCCTCCCCGAGGCCCCCGCGGGGGAGGGCGCCGCGCCGGCCGCGGGCGGACTGAGGCGCCTCGATGATGATGAGATATCGCGCCTGGTGGAGCTGCTGGGGGAGATCTACCGGCCGGGCCACCACCAGTACTTCTGGCTCTACGCCAGCGGCTGGCTGGCAAAGGAAGGGGTCGACCCGCGGGACGCCGCGCGGATCCTCGCGCAGCTCTACGGCGAACACCGCGAGGAGGAGGGCGACCCTATCTCCCAGAGGGCGACCGCGCTCGTTGAGTCCTACAGGAAGGCCGGCGTGGACCTGGAGCCGTACGCGGAGGAACTGGAGGAAATCCTCGGCACCAGGGTCCGCGGGGGCGCGAGGGACCCCGCCGCCGGGGAGCTGTCGCTGAAGGGGATATCCGGCCTGGAGGGGATCGCCGCCGAGGTACTCGGGGACCCGCTGAGGGCGCAGGACCTCTCGAAGGAACTCAGGAAGGCGCTGGGGGCCGGGGGCGGCGGGGCCGCAGAGCCCCCCGAGGGGGAGCCCGGCACCAGGGGGGCGGGCTCCTACGAGCTCCTGCGGGAAATCGCCCGCGCGAAGATCGTGGAGCTGTTCAGAGACGACGAGGGGGAGGCCTGCGCGGTCGTGAGGGAGGGGGATCACCAGGAGGTGTGGCCCCTCGGGAGCGGGGAATTCGACGGCAAGCTGAACCTCTGGTTCTACAACGAGCACAGGAGGGGCGTGAAGAGAGAGGTGCGGAGCGACGTGATCGCGACACTGGAGGCCGAGGCGTCACTGGGGGGCCAGAGGGACCTCTCCCTCCTGTGCTCCCTGGAGGAAGCCGGGGACCCGGCGATAATTTTGGACCTCTTAACCCCGGACTGGAGGGGGGCCGTGATCCGCCCCGACGGGATAACGGTCGCCCCACTGCCCCCGAAGTTCCGGAGGCCGCCCCACCTGGGGCCGCTGTGGACCCCCGAGGTGCCGTTCCAGGGGGAGCCGAGGAAGGTGATAACGGACTTCCTCAGGAAGGCGATCCCGGAGCCGGAGGACCCCAGGACCTGCGACCTGCTGGCCCCGGTCCTGCCCGCCCTGTTGCTCCCGATCCCCCGGCCGATACTCGCGTTCCTGGGCGGGCACGGATCCTCCAAGAGCTTCGCCCAGAGGATGATTATACGCGCGCTCCTCAGGAAGGAAGCGCCGCGCCCCCGCACCCTGGACCCCGAGGATATGTCATCAACGGCAAGGGACTACCCAATACTCTTCCTGGACAACCTGGGAAAGGTCAGCGAGGACCTGGCGAGGTTCCTCGCGGTGGCGATAACGGGGGAGGTCGTGTCGGGGAGGGAGAGATACACAGACAAGGGCACCGTTCAGTACGGGTTCAGGAGGGCTGTCCTGCTGAACGGCATTACACCGAATATACTCGCGTATCCGGACGTGGCGGACCGCACGCTGGAGATCAAACTGAAGAGGGTGCCGGAGGGAAAGCGCAAGCCCGAGGGGGACCTGGAGGGGGAGCTGGGACCGCTGCTGCCCCGCGTGTTCTCGGCCTCCCTGGAGGCGCTCAGGAGGGCGCTGGGGCACCTGCAGGGGGCCAGGGCCGACCTCGAGGGGTCCCTGCCCAGGATGGCGGACTTCGCGGTGTGGGGCGAGGCGATAGCCCGCGGCCTGGGGTACGCGCCCCGTGAGTGGTTCAACCTCTACCGGGAATGGGTGGGGGAGGAGACCGAGGAGGCGGTGGAGGCGAGCGCCCTCGGAAGGGGGTTGCTGGCGCTGGGGGAGACGCTCGCGGCGAGGACCGACCTGAGGGAAATGGCGCCCAGGGAGGTGGAGGCCGAGGTGGCGAGGCGCAAGGGGGGCGTGGAGTACTTACTGGACGGCAAGCCGGCCTGGGCCGGCACGACCCGCGACCTCCTGGCAAAGATACCGGAGGTCCTGGGAGGCGACCCCGAGGAGGCGGAGAGGGAGGGGCTGCCGCGGACCCCGCAGGCCGCGGGGGCGCAGCTCCGGATCCTCCAGTCCTCCCTCCAGGATATGGGCGTGGAGGTGGCGTTCCTGAGGAGCGGGAGGAAGAGGACGCGCCTCGTGCTGATACAGTTCGCGCACTCCCCCGCGCCCGGGGCGCAGGGGAACACCCTCGCGTGACCGCGGCCCCGCCCCGGGGAACAAAGGCGCAGTAGTATCTACAAGTGTGAATGCATTGCGGACAACGCCATTGCCGCAACCCCGCGCCCGCCCCCCGGCCAGATCTATAAGTGTGAATGCATTGCGGACAACGCGGACAACGCGGACAACACTTTACTTGTAACCCCCCCCCCCCTCTCCTTTTTCGCCCACCCCTCTCACCAAACAGTTACGCTAAGCTCATACTTGTTTATAAACAAAACTATTTAGTGGGTGCTCTGGTTGGGGGGGGGGGGTTATCAGGAAAGTGTTGTCCGCGTTGTCCGCGTTGTCCGCAATGCAACCAGTTTTTTGAATATCACCGCGCCGGAGGCCGGCCGCCCCTCCCCCGCACGCCGTTCCGTGCCGCGCCCCACGCCTTCCGGGATCCCGTGCCGCTCGCGTGTCGCGCCCTGGGGTCCGCCGCCCCGGTATCCCAACACGGCCCCGGCCCGTGCCCCGGGATCCGCGGTGCCGGGAAAAGCGGCCCCCGTGCCGTGCCGCCCACGGGGGCGCACGCGGCCGTGTCCGGCGCCGGCCCGGGCCGGGATACGCCGCGCCGTTATCCCCAACCCCCGTTCCGTTCCGCGTTGCGGGCCGCGCACACTAGCGCAATTATTAACAGCGCCGCACGGGTCCCGTCGCGTGCCGTGGTATATCTGTATTGGTAGCGGCTACCAACGCACACCCCCGACCTGGCGGCGGGGCCGCGCGTACCTGCGCAATTACCCAATAGGGTTATTGTATAATTACCGCGCCGTCCCGGTTCCCCGGCGGTGGGCCGCGGGCCGCGGGGCACCGCGCCGTACCCACGCCGTGCAATATCCCAATAACCTTATTGGGATATTACCGCGCACCGCGTTTCCGGCCACGTTGCGCCGTCCCGGCCGTGCGGGTAATATCAGCGCAAGTATTACTGTGGCGGCGTCCCGGCGCGGAACGGTTGTGTGTCGCTGGGGTTCACCGCGCGGGTACCGGCCCGGATCTCGGCGGTGGGGATCCCGGTGCGGATCCGGGACCGGCACGGCACGGGGCCGCGCGCCTGGTGGGGGTCCGGGGACCGTTCCGGAACGGGGCCGGGCGCCCCGCGTACTATACGCCCGCCGGCGGGCCGGCCCAAAAGCTTAAATACCACCTGCGCCGGTATTACCGGCGGTGGTGGCAATGGCACACGCAACGGCCGGGCAACACCGGCGCGGACACCTGGGCAGGAGGAGGGCCATCTCCGAAATGCTGGGCGTTATAATACTGCTGACTATAACGGTGGTCACCGCGGTTCTGGTCTACCAGATATTCATAGGCAAGGCCAACATCGCCGCCAGCTCGCCCGCTATCTCGATACAGAGCGCCACGATCTCGGGCAGCGTGCTGACTATCACCGTGCAGAACACGGGCACGGCCACGCTGAGCAATTACCAGGTCGAGGTTTACAACCCCTTTGGCGGCTCAATGGCTATAGCTCCCCAGACGCCCGGCGGACTGGAACCGGGCACGCTGGCGCCGGGCCAGACCGCCTCGGGCGTATACACTTGCCAGTACTTCACACCAGGCGAGGAGTACAGGGTAGTGGTCACTGCCAGCTCCAATTCCGGCAACGTGATGGCGACTGCTACGGTATTGGCCTCCTGACCCTTCCCCGTTATTTTTTTGGTTTTTTATTTTTTGTGTTTTGGAGTCCCGGGGAAAAGCCGCGACTGCCGCGCTGCGCCTCACTGGGTAATATTTGCGCAAGTATTACCGCACCGGCATCGCGGCACGGGCCGGGGTTTTCCGCGCCGGGGGCGGCGGCGCACCGGCCGGCACGGGCCGTGGTGTGGGGGATCCCGGTGCGGATCCGGGATCGGCACGGTCCGGGGCCGCGCTCGGGGGCACGCCCGCGGTCCCGGGACCGGCCCGGCACGGGGCCGGCCGGGTTTGGTGCCGCCGCGCGCTATCAATTATAATACGGTATAACGGCGCGGCCCGGGGCTGCGCCGGCCCGTTCCGCGCACCGGCCCCCGGGGGCGCGTACGGTACGGCCCGGCGTGCGGGGCCCCAAAAGCTTAAATACCACCGGCACCGGTAATACCGGCGGTGGTGGCAACGGCACCCAGGTCGGTCGGGAAGCGGCACGGCGCGCGGGGGCGCGGGCTCCTGCACAGGCCGTCGGCCCGCGCGGCCGAGGTATACCGCAAGTGGGTGCTGCTGTCTTTCCTGATACTCACGCTGGCCGCGTTCGCGGTCCCGGTGCCGCCCTCGCTTGCGGCGAGCACCAGCTACGCGACCGGCACCGTGAACCTGGCGCTGTATAGCGGCAACGTAACGCAGATCCCGTACACGGTGCTCACCGGCGGGAGGGGGGCCGCGGTATCGCCGTACGCCGGCGACACGAACGTCTCGGGCGTCATCGCGATAACCGGCGACTACCAATACGTGAGTACGGTCACGAACAACGCGAGCGCCACGCTGAGCGGGAGCGGCGGGTCGAGCACGGCGAGCGCGGGGAACGTGACCGTGAGCGTCGGGGTCCCGGGCACCTACAGTAGCACCACGGTCCTGAACTACTCGAGCGTGACCTCCAACGCCGCGCCGATCTACCTTAGCGGCACCGTAACACTCTACTATCAGGGAAGCAATGGCACAACGAGCGCGGCCCAGGCCATCGGTTTTTCGAGCGGCGCGTACTACGTGGACGAGAGTGTGGCGTTCAGCAACCCCTTCCCGGTGCCCTACACCAATGCGTACTACGCGGTTGTTAATGTGGTGGCTAGGTCCGCGAGTGGCGCGGTGCTGGCCGAGCTCAGCGAGACCGTGGCCAACCCGTACACGGGCACCGTGCACAACGTGTGGTTCGCCCAGAACGTGTGGATAGCGGCGGTCGCGCTACCCGCGTTCAACGACACAATGCTCGGTGCGTGGGCCAAGAGCCCCACCGCGCTCCAGCCGGCCCTCCCGATAGGCGGGCTCTACAACGTGATGGCTCTGATAGGGCTTATACTGCTATCGGTCTCGGTGGTGTTCTCATTCTTTTCGCGCAAACACCTGAATCAAGCGCTGGCCGACGTCGCGGTCGGGGCCGCGGTGATTCTGTTGTTCCCGTATATCTACGATCACATTGCGGTCCTGCTGAACTACCTCAACGCGTACCTCATCGCGTACCCCCAACCCTACACAACGTTCCTGGCGCGGCTCTGGGAAATACAAACAAATATAATAGTGCCGCCGCCCACCACCAACATTATAACGCTCTTCACAACGGCGGTTTTCGGGATAGCGTACACGGTTGTCTGGATAATCACCTGGATAATGCTCTACCTCCTGGGCACCGTGCGTATCTTGCTGCTCGCGGCGATGCTGATAATGTTTCCCCTGAGCGTGGCGCTCCGCGATATACGGTTCACCTCGAAGCTCGGGGGAATGATAGAGGAAACGCTGTTCGGAATAATGCTCGCGAGTATCCTGTCGGCCTCGGCCCTCGCGACCGTGTCCTGGCTCCTCGCGGACTGGTACACGAATGGGAATATATTCTACCTCGGCGGCTTTCAGCCGCAGTGGGTCGCGATCGCGGGCGTGCTGGTAGCTATACTCGCGCCTACGGTACTCGCGCCGCTCACCTCCACAATGTACGAGGTCACGAGCCAGACAGCGATGGCCGGCGCCTCGGTCGGCTATATGGTAGCGAC
>OGCG01001470.1_pt1 | contig 11576 bp, 13 predicted proteins | sample 1570061 | NCBI WGS metagenome assembly OGCG01 (sample SAMN06268698, study PRJEB24515) | hot springs metagenome | isolation source: Joseph's Coat, Yellowstone National Park, Washington, USA | place: USA:Joseph's Coat, Yellowstone National Park, Washington, USA
CGAAGCCCTCTTCGACGATCCGGCGCGGCTTGCGGCGATGGCTGCGGCGGGGCGGGGCGAGACGAGGGCGGCGGAGCGTCTTGCCGATCTCCTCGAGGCGCTGCTCGAGGCCCCCGCTCCTTCCATCCTCACCTCCGGGGAGGCTGCCCCATGAGAGCCCTGCCGCTTGCGGTCGGCCCCATCCATTTCGTCGGCATCGGCGGGATCGGCATGTCCGGCATCGCCGAAGTGCTCCACAATCTCGGCTACCGCGTGCAGGGGAGTGACATTGCCGAAAACCCCAACGTCCTCCGCCTGCGGGCCGCAGGCATCCCCGTGGCGATCGGGCACGATGCGCGCCATCTCGGGGAGGCCCAGGTGGTGGTAGTCTCGAGCGCGATCAAGCCCGACAATCCGGAAGTGGCGGCAGCGCGGGCCCGTTTCATCCCAGTGGTGCGGCGCGCCGAGATGCTCGCCGAACTCATGCGTCTCAAATGGTCGATCGCTATCGTCGGGACCCATGGCAAGACCACGGCGACGAGCCTGATCGCCGGCGTGCTGGAGGCGGCCGGACTCGATCCCACGGTGATCAACGGCGGCATCATCAACGCGTACGGCACCAACGCGCGGCTCGGCGAGGGCGAGTGGATGGTGGTGGAGGCCGACGAGAGCGACGGGACCTTTCTCCGGCTCTCGGCCGAACTTGCAATCCTGACGAGCCTTGAGCCGGACCATCTCGACTACTACCAGAGCTTCGACCGCCTTGAGGCGGCTGCCCGGCATTTCTTGGCCCAGGCCGAGCTGGCCCTTGCGTCGGCGGACTTCCCCGCGGTGGCCAAGATCGCCTCGGAGCTTGGAGCTAGGACGTTTGGGATCTCGGAGAGCGCCACCTACCGGTATTTTCGGCGCGTCATCCCTAGGCAAGGCCAGGAGGTTGTCCTAGAGGCACCTGGAGGCCTGCGCTGTCGCTTCGTGCTGGGGGTGCCCGGGCCGGGAAATGCCGCGGATGCCGCAGCGGCAGCTGCCGCTGCCCTCATGATCGGCGTTTCCCCAGCCGCCATAGAAGAGGCGCTTCAGACCTTCGTGGGGGTGGCTCGCCGACTGCAGGTCAGAGGCTCGGCCAATGGATGGTCGGTGGTGGACGACTATGCGCACCTCCCCGGAGAGGTGAAAGCAGGGTTGGCTGCTCTGCGAGAAGAGGGCTATCGGAGGGTGATAGCGGTTTTCCAGCCGCATCGCTTCAGTCGGACGGAGGCTCTGGCGGCGGAGTTTGCTGGGGCCTTTGATGGGGCGGACGTGGTGGTAATTACCGACGTGTACGGGGCGGGCGAGGCGCCACGACCTGGAGTGAGCGGAAAGCTCGTCTATGAGGCAGTCGCGGCTTCCCATCCGAAGGGAGAGGTTCTCTATGTGGATTCGCGGGCTCAAGTGGCGGAGGCGGTGAAGAAGCTTTTGGAGCCAGGTGATGTCTTGGTGCTGATGGGAGCTGGAGACATTTCGCTCGTTGCCGACGAGCTGTTGGAGGGGTCATGACCCTGTCCCGAGGCAGGGGGCGGCGTATGCCATCTCGTCCGGGTGGCCAGGTCTCCGGCAGTCTTGCTCGTTTGCCTCTTCGTAAGAGGCGGCGGAGCGCTAGGTGGGCCGCAGCGGGCCTATTTGGGGGAAGCCTGCTAGCGGCGGTTGGTGTACTGCACAGCCCCCTTACTGCCGCCAAGCGGCTCATACTTCTGGGAGCCCGCCACGAAACTGCCCTAGAGATCCGCCGGGCCACCGGGATCACCCGGCAGACTCCCCTGGCCGACATCTCCGTAGCGGCTGTTGAGGCTCGCCTGGACCAGCTGCCGTGGGTTGCGCGAGCAGAGGTCGCGGTGGTCTGGCCCGACCAAGTGCGGGTGGAGATCGCGGAGCGCGTGCCGGTCGCATGCATCAAGCTAGGCAAAGCCCGCTTCGCCCTTGTGGACCGGACGGGTCGAGTGCTAGAGATCCGGACCGCCAGGCCACGCGGACTGGTGGCCTTGTCCTATCGCGGCGGCGTGGTCCTCGGGAAATGGATTGGTCCCCTTGGCCAAGCAGAGGCTCATATTGCGGCCATGCTGCCTCGGCCGCTTGCCGGGGATGCTCGTTTGATAGAAGCCTTGGGGCCCGAGTGGCGCATCGTTCTGGCCCGGGGAAGCGTCATTCTCGGTCCGCCGGGGAGTCTGGCGCTCGAGCTCGAGGCTGCGGCCGCCGTCGTCTCTCATGAGAAACTTGCTCCGGAGGAGGTGGTTGACGTGCGGGTCCCGTCTCTTGTCACCTTGACCGAGCAACGCACCAAGGCGTAGGTTTAGCAGTTATCCCAAGGGACTCCTGGAAGGGGACCATGTCCAAGGGTCTAAGTCTAAATCTCAACTTAATGGTTAGATTGAGACCAGGACCGAGCAAGACGCGCGATCTTTGGGGCAGGTCGGTGGCCATGGATGGTGCCGGAGTAGTCTCGAAGGGAAGTGCTTTCAGGAACCTCAACCTTGGAAGTTACGGAGTGGCTGGAGAGTCAGCAAGGAGGCGACCTACGGCCCTCTAGCATCTATCGAATCTTCCGGCAGCGTATGAAGGTAGGCCCAGAGATGGTCGGCACACCCCAGAGCTACATAGCAGTAATCAAAGTGGTCGGCGTTGGAGGAGGCGGCGTCAACGCGGTGAACCGAATGATCGACGCCGGCCTGAAAGGCGTCGAGTTCATAGCGATCAACACCGACGCCCAGGCCCTCCTCATGAGTGACGCGGACGTGAAGCTGGATATCGGGCGCCAACTCACGAGGGGGCTTGGTGCTGGCAGCGACCCGGAAGTCGGCCGGCAGGCCGCCGAGGAGCACCATGAAGAGATAGCCGAAGCTCTGAAGGGCGCGGACATGGTGTTCATCACCGCCGGCAAGGGCGGCGGTACAGGGACTGGGGCGGCACCCGTGGTAGCGGAGATCGCTAAGTCCTTAGGCGCCTTGACCATTGGCGTGGTTACCCGACCGTTTTCCTTCGAGGGGCGCAGGCGCGCCATGCAGGCCGAAGCTGGAATCCAGCGGCTCAAGGAGAAGGTAGACACCCTTATAACGATCCCCAACGACCGGCTCCTAACCGTCGCAAACGAAAAGACCTCCATGGTCAACGCCTTCAAGATGGCCGATGAGATCCTCCTGCAGGGCGTGCAGGGGATCACCGATCTCATCACCACGCCGGGTCTCATCAACATCGACTTCGCCGATGTGAAGATGGTTATGTCTAACGCCGGCACTGCGATCATGGGTATAGGGCACGGCACTGGGGATGGCCGGGCGGTCCAGGCTGCCCGAGGGGCGATAACCAGCCCGCTGCTCGAGACCTCGATCGAGGGGGCCCGCGGGGTGCTGTTGAACATCGCAGGCGGCAGCGATCTCGGGTTGCTGGAGGTGAACGAAGCGGCAGAGATAATTCGTGCCGCGGCCCATCCCGATGCCAACATCATCTTCGGGAGCGTGATAGACGAGGCTAGATCCGACGAAGTCAAGGTAACGGTCATAGCTGCTGGATTCGACCGCTTCGACTCTCAGCCCCAGGTGTCGGTCTTTCAGCCGTTGTCGGAGGCCCGATCGGTCGATTTCGCGATCCCTTCTGTGAGCAACGGCCCCGATCTGGGCGAGGACGACTTCGACGTACCTTCGTTTCTCCGCTAGGCGTTGCACGTAGCGGTCCTCGGCGAGGGTTGGGCCAGAGCAGTCTGGACCTCTAGATCGGACGGCGACTTCTCGGTCGACTCGAGCGGTCTTGCGGAGCGGCGGCAGGCACTTCTTATGCGGTCTGGAATCGAGGGATGCTGGGTCGGCCTCCGCCAGGTCCACGGCTCGACTGCGGTGGTCTGGAACGAGGAGTGCCGTGGCGTCGAGGCAGTGGAGGTGGCGGTAGGTGACGCTCTGGTTACCAACCGCATGGGCGTAGCTGCGTGTGTGCTCACCGCCGACTGCGCGCCAGTAGCGCTTGCCAGTCCGGAGGGGATCGTCGCCGCGGCGCACTGTGGATGGCGTGGTCTGGTGGCCGGCATATTGCCTTCTGCACTCAAGACAATGCGAAGCCTCGGGGCCAGTCAGGTGCTGGGCGCGCTCGGTCCATGCATTCACCCCTGCTGTGCCCGCTTCGGAGAGCCCGAGCTAGATCAGGTAGTGGCGGTGGCGGGTCCGAAGGCTCGTTCAACTACCCGAGAAGGCGAACCGTCCCTAGATCTTCCCGCCGCTGTTGAGGAGGTGCTCGGGCGGCTGGGTGTTTACCTAGAGCGAGCAGTGGATCGATGCACGGCTTGTTCTTGGGATTTCTTCTCCTGGAGACGGGACGCGTGCCGAGAGCGCATGGCCTTGGTGGTGGCTAGGAGCCTTCCCGAGGCGGATAGCAAGCTCCTGACCTAGCGCAGAGGACGGAGGTTCTTGAAAGAGCCCTGCGGTGACGCCGGCTGGGAGCAGTTTGTATCGAGGCGGCTCGAAGCTGTGCGCCGCTGGATAGCCAAGGCCGCATCGGATCCGGCTTCAGTTCAGATCGTGGCGGTAACAAAGGGTCAACCACCTGCTGCAGCTATGGCGGCTTTGCGTGCCGGCTTAGTCGACCTGGGGGAGAACTACGCTCAGGAACTCTTGGCAAAGCATGCCGTCCTGGCATCCCGAGGCCACTTGGTGCGCTGGCACTTCCTTGGGGCAGTGCAGAGGAACAAGCTCGGCAAGCTCTCGGGGATCGTCTCTTTCTACCAGGGAGTGTGCCGAGAGGCGGAGGCGCTCGGAATCCAGGCGCGCGATCCCGACGCTCGTATCCTGGTGGAGGTGGACTATACGGGCAGGCGGCGAGGTCTAGCGCCCGACGCGGTACCAGAGTTCGTAGAGAGGCTCAGGCAACGGGGCGTTAGGGTTGTAGGGCTCATGACGGTAGCACCCCAGGGGCCAAAGGATCTGCTCAAGGAGGTCTTTTCATCTTTTGCGGCTCTCACGTGGGCTTTGGGGCTGGAGGTGGCCTCTGGTGGAATGAGCGATGACTTCGAAGTGGCTGTAGCGGCGGGGTGCAACATGGTCCGTCTTGGACGGGTCCTCTTTGGCGAGAGGGGCAGCTGGCCGGGCGGTGCTCGACCGGAGGCGTCGCGGCTGGAACAATAAGAGGAGGGAAAGGGAGGTTGTCATGGCGTCGTTTGGCCGCAAGCTGATGGACTACTTCGGGTTGAGCGACGACTTCGAAGAGGACTACGAGGACGAATACGAAGAGCAGCAGCGGGCTGGCCGTACGCCCATCACGAGGAGTGTCGCCGAGCCAAGAGAGCCCGCCACGACGACAATTCGTCATCTAGCTCCGCCGGAGGAGCGCTCAGCGAGCCCATTGCGGCCGCGCCCAGCGCCGATCAGGGCCATTGCGCCCGACAAGCCTGTAGTACACGTGGTGAAGCCGGTGCGTTTTGCCGACGCGCAGGAGATCGGCGACTACCTGCGCGCTTCCCAACCAGTTATTGTCAACCTGCAGATGGCCGATAAAGACTTGTCAAGGCGGATGATCGACTTCTGCAGCGGAGTGGCTTACGCACTCGGTGGTCATATGGACAAGGTCGGCGAACAGGTCTTCCTGCTCAGCCCAGCTGGCGTCACGGTTTCAACGGATGAGCGGGATCGCTCCGCAGAACCAGAGGATGGGCGGCTTTAGGGTGATAGTACTGCACTTCATCTTCCTCATCTATCTCATAATTGTCCTGGTGAGGGTGCTTTCCAGCTACTTTCCCCAACCGAGGAGCCCAGTCGCGGTGAGAGCAGAGCGGGTGGTCTACAACGCGACTGAACCCGTGTTGCGACCGCTCAGAAGGATCGTTCCTCCGCTCCGGGTGGGGGGGATGATGCTGGACCTCTCTCCTGCCATCGCGGTAGTGATCCTGGGCATATTGGCGGATCGGCTTTGATGCTTGATGAACTTGACTGCCTTGGGAAACAAGCCTTGAGTCCAGGTCAGCAAGGATCCACCTCTAGCTGTGGAGGTTAAGTAGCATTGATAGACATGGAGGTAGCCCCCAAGCTCTTGCGTGAGGTGGAGTTCCCCGAGAAGCTTCGGGGTTACCACCCCGACCACGTCGACGAATTCCTAGAGCAGGTCGCCGTAGGCATCGAGCAGCTGCAGGAGAGGCTGCGTCAGGCGATCGAGCGGGCCGAGAAGGCGGAGCAGCGAGCGGAGAAGGCCGAGGCTCAGCTGGCGGCATCGGGCGGAGAGGACGATCTTTTGCGCCGAACTCTCGTGCTGGCGCAAAAGACCGCGGACATGGCCATTGCGGAAGCCAACGAGAGGGCTCGGGCCATTTTGGAGGAGGCCGAGCAGCGAGCCGAGAAGCTGCTAGCCGAGGCACAGGCGAGGGCCCAAGCCCTCCTCTCCCAAGCCGAGCACACCAAAGCGGAGGCCGAGGCACAGGCGAGGGCCCAGATAGAAGAGGGCGAACGATCCCTCCAGGAGGCGCTGGGCCGCCTCGCCGCCGCACGCAACGAGGTGGCTTCTGACCTCGCTAGGCTGCGTCAGGTCCTCGCCGAAGAGCAAAAGAAGGCGATCGCCATCCACATGGAGGCGATTAGGTGGCTCGAAGGCGCCTTCGGGTCCCTCGGCGACAAGCGGTCGGTCTCCGATATCCCACCGCGGGCAGATGGCCGCCCTGACGCAGCTGGTGAGCCAGCGTCGCTGGACGAGCCAACCCAGCAGTTCGTCGAGCCTTCGAGAGAGGCGCTCTTTGCTCACTCCGATCGCGGCCGGGAAGAACCTAGGCCGCCCAGGCCCACACGGGTCACTGATCAGCTCGGCGAGGCAGGCATCGCGGTGCAAGACGTGCTGGAGCCGGGAGAGACGCGGGCTACGACGCCCCGCTCCTAGCGTGCCTACAAGCCTAGGCTGGGTGCTAGCCTGGCGCCCTGCGTCGTTGGCTGGCCTTCGACCAGAGAAGAGAACTAGAGACATCGGTAGGCGAGGTATGACATCTGGGCAGGGGTTTTTGTCTGGGGGGGCATCCCCGGGTGCAGAAGTGAGCGACCCTTTCGAGGAGCTCGAGGAAGACTTCGATGCGTTAAGCCTGGAGGAGTTCCTCCGTCGCCAGGAGCAGGTTCTCCTGGCCGAGAGGGAGACTCACCGCAGGCAGGCGGATGCGCTAAAGGCTGAGGCTGATGCACTGGCTGAGGAGGCCGAGCCTGGCGATATCCAATTCGATGAGGAGTCGGGCGAGGGTGGCACTCTCAACATCGACCGGGAGAGGGACTTGGCGCTCAGCGCTCAGGCCAGGGCTGCCGTGGAGGAGATAGACCACGCGTTGGAGAAGATGAAGGCAGGGGAGTACGGGATTTGCGAGGAGTGTCGCCAGCCGATACCAAGGGCGCGCCTCGTGGCTTTGCCGTTTGCCCGACTCTGCGTTTCTTGCAAGAGCGGCGGATTGTCGAGACGGGGCAGTTAACTGGCTGGCGCAGGTGGTCGTGGCTCGTCCCTGCTGCGGCGGTTGTCGCAGTTGACCAGTTCACCAAGGAGATTGCACTCGACCGACTCTCTCGGGGAGCCATTCAAGTAGTCGGACCGGTCTGGTTTAGGCTTACTTTCAACAGAGGAGTCGCCTTCGGCTTGGCTGGCCAGTGGGGATGGCCTGTCATTGCTTTTGTGGCCGTGGCAGTCGCAGTGTTGGTCAAGCTGGCACTTCGAGCCCGAGACGGGCTGCTTTTGGTGGGGCTCGGGCTCGTGATTGGCGGCGCGCTGAGCAACCTCGGGGACCGGCTCTTTCGGGCTCGTGGGGTAGTCGATTTCATAGCGGTGGGCTTTTGGCCGGCCTTCAACTTGGCTGATGCCGCCGTAGTCGTGGGGTGCGTGATGTGCGCGTTCTGGTTGATCAGGCAGTGAGGCCAGCTGGCGTGGCGAACTCCTGTGCTAAAGGGGCGCTACCAGGCCAGATCCGGGTCGAGATACCCGCTAGCTTTGCTGGAGAGCGACTGGACAGGGCCTTGGCACAGGTCCTTGGATACACCCGGGCGTTGCTTGCCGAGGCGTTTCGCTCAGGCTCGGTTCTGGTCGAGGGGCGACGGGTGAAGCCCTCCTTCAAGCTACGCGGAGCGACAGAAGTGTCCATGGTCTTAGAGCAAGACCAGCCCGAACTCAGCTCCAGCAAGTTTGACTTGGCGGTGGTCTACGAGGATTGCGACTTGGTGGTAGTGGACAAGCCGGCAGGTATAGCTGTGCATCCTGGGGCTGGCCGAAGCTCCGGTACGCTGCTCGACGCCCTCGTCAGCAGATACCCCGAGATCACCTCCGTAGGGGATCCCACCAGGCCGGGGATCGTGCACCGCCTAGACCTGAATACCTCTGGCCTCTTGGTCGTAGCGCGAAGCGAGCTCGCCTACCGCTCCCTCGTGGAACAGCTGGCGAAAAGGACTGCCAGCCGTCGATACGAAGCAGCTGTGGTTGGCCACATGCCAGCGCGACGGGGCACCATCGAGGGCCCAATAGGCCGATCCAGGCGGAAAGAAGGTGCCATGGCCGTGAGAGCTGACGGCAAGTCTGCGCGCACCCACTACGAGGTGATCGCAGAGTCGTCCGATCCCATTCGAGCCTCGCTCCTTGCGGTTCGGCTGGAGACTGGAAGGACGCACCAGATCAGGGTGCACCTCTCCGCCCTTGGGCGCCCGGTTGCAGGCGACGCAACCTACGGCGGGGCGAGACGGGAACTGCTCGCGCTTGGCCTCGCCCGCCCCTATCTCCACGCAGTGGAACTCAAACTAATCCACCCCCGAACGGGCCAAGAGATGGCCTGGCACTCCGAGCTGCCTCCGGAGCTTCACGCAGTTGCAGAGCGCCTCTTTGGGGCGAGGAGAGATGTCTCAGGCTAAGCCGGGCCCCTAGCCTAGGCGGCCAGTGCCTCCAGTCCCGGGACCGTTGCCAATTGGGCTAGGGCAGCTGCCTCCAGCTGGCGAGCCCGACGAGGACCGATCCCCAGAGCTCGGGCGGTGGCCTCCAACGAAGCCGGCTCGGACCCGTCCAAGCCGAAGCGCATCTTGATTACCTGCTGCTGGAGAGGCTCCAGCTGAGATATGGCCTTGTAGAGCTGCTCCATGCCAAGGCTGCGGTCCACGTCCTCCTCGAAGTCCTCTGTCGAGCCGGCGAGCAGCTCACCGAGGGTGGCCTCGGCGTCGGCACCTACGGGCTGGTCCAGGCTGGCAACCACCCGTGCAGCGTTGCGGAGGTCGCTGAGCTGCGCCTTGGTGATGCCGGCAGCCTCAGCTACCTCGTCGTCTGTGGGGGCGCGGCCATATTGCGCCGCGAGCTCCCTCGTAACGGTCTCGGCCCGCCGTGCCCTCTCGGCCGCCTCCATGGGGAGGCGTATGGTCTGACCGTGGTGGTGGACTGCTCGCTGAAGGGCCTGCCGAACCCACCAGGTTGCATAAGTGGAGAAGCGAAAGCCGCGACGCCAGTCGAATTTCTCTACTGCTCGCACCAAACCAAAGGTTCCCTCTTGGATCAAGTCCGCGAAATCTACCCCTCTGTCCTGGTAGCGTCTGGCCCAGTGCACTACAAGACGCAAGTTGGCGGCTACCATGGCAGCCTTGGCCTCGGCGTCCCCAGCCTGTACTCTTTTGGCTAGCTCTACCTGCTCCTCCGGAGTGGGCAGAGGGTGACGGGCCATGTCATCGAGGAATAGGCGAATGAGGTCAGGACCGCCGCCTGGCCCCTCCATGGCTGCACGCCGAGTGCTAGCCTCAAGTTCGAGTTCCTCGGACTTCTTGGCCATCTTCAATCAACATCCCTTCAGCATTCTCGACACGTGTTCTTCCTGGCTGTACAACAAACTCCTGACCACGGCCATTCCACCGTCGCGAGCGAGAGCCACAGGCACGACGAAACTGCCGCGGCGGACTCATCCTAGCCCACGACGACGCGAAAGATCGGCACTCGTTAGGCCAGCTATGAGTGTTTGACTTAAGGTTAGCTTCAGTCGCTTGAAATGTCCAGTCTTCTTCGACCCTATGGGGCCTTTTTGGAGCTTGGGATTCAAGTGATCACAGCCGGACCAGGGCAGGCTGTGATTGAAAATTCTCTCATGACTAGCGATATGGTCGTGGCTCCTTCCCGATCGCCGGGCCGTCCAGGCGGGGAGTTCCCCCTCTGGGGTCGGGGGAACGAGTCCTCGGGTGGCTGACTCTCGGCCCGTTCGGCGGTTAGCGTCGAGTTGAAGATGGTTCGAAAGATAGGTGAACTCGAGGGGGTCACTGCGGGGCTGCCAGTGCCGCCCAAGCGCCGAGGGCCACTTTGGTGGCGCGTGCTCCGTCGAGTAATCGAGGTGGCCACAATAGGTGCTGGGATTTATGCTCTCTGGCGCCAGCGCCACCAGGTGGCCGAGGCAGCTGAGCTATTCACCCACCTGAGCTGGGGGTGGATTCCAGCCGCAGTTGCCGTGGAGGGCGCCTCGATGGTGGTCTTTGCGCGCCTCCAGAGATGGCTGCTTCGAGTCGGGGGCCTCGAAGTGGACCTGTGGTCCATGGTGAGGATCACCTTCGCCGGCAACGCCTTGGCGGTATCGCTTCCAGGGGGTGCTGCTTGGTCGGCCGGTTTCGCGTTCGAGCAACTCCGGCGCCGGGGGGCCTCTCGAGTGCTCACAATCTGGGTTCTCCTTGTGGCGGGCGCGCTAGCCAGCTATGCCCTCTTTGTCCTTTTGGTGTCAGGAGTGGAGGCAGCTGGCGACCACGGCCCAGGGAGGGGCTTTCGCGTGGTTGGGGGGGTGCTTGCTGCCATACCGCCGGTGGGCATTGCCTGCTGGTACGCGTGGCGAGCCTGGCGGCGACGATCTGGGCGGGCTCCGGTTCTGTCGGGACCCCTACCAGGGGTTTTGGAGAAGCCTCGGGCCTTCGTCGAGCGGTGGGTGGCTCAGTTGTCGGTGGTCCGCCCCAAGCCTCGGGACTGGGCCATTTCTTTCGCTATGGCCCTGGCGAACTGGGTCTACGATTTGGGTTGCTTGGTCGCCTCTGCTGAGGCGGTCGGCGGAAGGCTGCCTTGGCCGGGAGTGGTGGTCGCCTACGCGATTGGCCAGATTGGAGCGAGCCTCCCCATCACGCCAGGAGGGCTCGGGGTGGTGGAGGGGAGCATGAGCTATGCCCTCATCGTCTATGGCATGCGAGTCAAGAACGCCGTGGCTGCAGTCCTGCTCTATCGGGTTATCTCTTTTTGGCTTCTCGTGCCCATTGGCTGGGTGGCCTGGGCCACTCTCGAGCTCAAGGCGAAGCGGGCCGGGACCGAAGCACCACATCCTTGGGCCTGGCGGCGGCCTGGGGAGGCTTCAGGGGCTGAGGAGGTGGCGAAGGGTGAAGTCAGCCCAGCCAACAAGGTCTCTAGATAAGACCCCGTTTCCAGGGGCCAGCGGCCTGGTGCCGGCTAGAGACCAGTTCCTGGCGGACTCGAAACCTGGCTCGGGGAGGCGGTGCTGCCCTGGGCGCCAATTGCCCTGCGAGCGGCGGCAAAGAACGCCGCCGCGACAGCCGAGACGCTAGCTAGCATTACGGCCCCCGCTTTGAGCGATACCGAGGCGATGACTGGCACTAGGGCACCGACCACCCATGCCAGCTGAAAGCGCG
>OGCG01001472.1_pt1 | contig 11557 bp, 8 predicted proteins | sample 1570061 | NCBI WGS metagenome assembly OGCG01 (sample SAMN06268698, study PRJEB24515) | hot springs metagenome | isolation source: Joseph's Coat, Yellowstone National Park, Washington, USA | place: USA:Joseph's Coat, Yellowstone National Park, Washington, USA
CACTCCTGGGCGGCGCACCTGAACTCCACCCCGTTCTGGGTCGAGTTCACGTAGACGGGCAGGCTCACCTCCTCCCTCCCCGTCATGTACCGACCGGTGATCCCGATCGTGGCGAGGTAGTATTTCCCGTAATCGGATGTGACCTGGAGCTGGGCGCCGTCGAGCGGGGACTGGTTCCCCGCCCCCACGATGAACGTCACATTGTAGTACCCCGGCTGGAGGGTCGCGTAGGGGCCGTACCACACGATCTCGTTAGAGGCGTTCGACGCCTCTATGAGCCCGTCCCTGTAGTAGGACGGGCTGGCAGCCATCAATCCGTACGCCGGGTATGTGACGTTGAGGGCCGGCGGGCTGTTCCCGAGCCGGGTGACCTTCACCCAGTTCAGCTCCACCGTTCCGTTCCACCTCACGGCGTAGCCCCTGAACTCGACGTTCTGGAGCGTGGAGTTGGCGTGCACGAGGAGCTCCGCGTCCCCCAGGTCAGATCCGGTGACCCACAGCTCCGCCAGCGTGACGGCCCCGCGGTCCGCGGTCACCTGCAGCTGGAGCACGTTACCCGGGGAAGAGTTGGTCGTGGATATCGAGTACTCGACCTCGTAGTACCCCGGCTGGAGGGTTGCGTACGGCCCGTACCACACGATCTCGTTCGATAGGTTCGACGCCTCCAGGGACCCGTTCAGGAGGAGCTCGGAGGAGGGACCGGGGACTAGCTGGTCCGGGAACAGGTACGCATCGAGGGAGCTCGGGAGCCCCGGCCCCACCTGCGTGAGGTTGACGCCCCCGAGCTCCAGCGTGCCGTTCCACCCCTCGGAATAGCCTATGAACTCCACTCCCTGGTAGATACCGTCCGAGTAGAAGCCGAGCGTCACCGGCGTCCAACCGGCGCCTATCTCGCTGCCGCTCACGGTGCGGCTCGACAGCACCTCCTTCCACCCGTTCGCCGTCACCAGAAGCTCGATCGCGCTGCCCGGGGAACTGTTCTCGGCCCTCAGGTAGAACGTGGCCTCGTAGCTGCCCGGCGCGAGCGCTATCCAGGGCCCGTACCAGAGCTTCCCCGGAGGGACGTCCGACGCGACGACGCAGCCGTCGTCGCGGTGCGCCGGCCCGGTCACCGCCAGCTGATCCGCGCCGTAGCTGGCGGAGAACGGGACGAAGTACTCCGCGGGCCGCGCGTACCCCCGGCCTATCAGGACGATCCCGGACGCCTCAGCCACGACCCCGTAGTTCCCGGTGCGCCAGAGCCCGTTGAACAGGTCGGCCATCGAGGATCCCGGCACTATGGCCTGGGAGTACGTGAAGCTGTAGGGATCCGCCGCCACATATTCGATGGTCGAGGAGTTCACGAGGCCGGGGGGCGTGAATGCCGCCACGTACACGGACTCCCCCTGCCTTGTGGGGAACACCTCCGGCATGTCGTTCTGTACGAGCACGGTCGAATTGGGCGTTATGAATGAGAGCGCCCTCTGCAGCTCCCAGTAGCGGGCGGGGTTCGCGTGGAGCATCGTGCCCACGTCGTATCCCAGGATCGAGTAGCTCATCGAGGAGCTGGAGTTCAGCGGGCCGTACGGCTGGTAGGCGAGGGCGAAGAGGACCACCGACGCCAGGACGAGCGCCGATATGGCCCTGGTCCTAGTCCCGGTCCCCGGCCCCCGCCCGCCGGCCCTCCCCAGGAGCGCCACCCCGTCCACCAGACCCAGGAAGAGGAACGCGACGAAGAGGGCCGGGTACTGGTACATGAAGAGGAGGGGGTACCTGTAGAACCCGTAATCTGTGGAGAAGAGGAGCGCGACGAACGGGATGAGGAACGCGGCCCATGCGCTCAGGAGCGGGAGGAACAGGAGGGGCAGGAGCATCAGGAGCAGCGTGTAGAGGTCCACCGGGATCAGGGACGCGGGGTTCGCGCCGGACCACGCCAATGTGCCGAACGTGGCGGCGTAGGGCCCGCCCAGCGCCGCGTTGAGCGCGAAGATGGACGCGGTGAACGCCAGCAGCGGGATCGATATGGCCAGATCCCTCCTCCTGTTCCTCCCGAGGAGCAGCATGAGGGAGAACATCATCGGGAACACAGTGTACGGATAGTGCGTGATCCCCGACAGAGCCATGGAGATCAGCGACGGCACCCTGTTCCCGCGCGCGTAGAAGTAGTAGCCGAGGAGGAAGAGCGTCGGGAAGAGCGCCTGGTAGTGCGCGTCGAACCAGTTGACCCCGGCCAGCGGGAAGTAGAGGAGGTAGGACACCGCTATCAGGAGCGCGGGGAGGCCGTCCCCCAGGCGGTCCCTGGCTATCCCGTAGAGCGGGATCGCGCCGAGGCCTATGAACGCGGACTGGAAGACCAGGATGGCGGGGTAGCTGTCCAGGAGGGTCAGCGGCGAGACCACGTAGATTATCCCGTTGTAGGAGAACCAGTAGAGAAAGCCCTGGAGCGTGTGTACCTGGTGGAGCACTATCCAGCCGTACTCCATGAAGAGTCCCAGGTCGAACACGTTCGCGTTCATCGCGTAGAACTTCATGACCGTCATGTAGGACCACGCGGCGGAGTAGGCCACGAAGGACGCCAGGAGCGCCAGCGCGTACGTGGCCCGTCCTGCGCTCATTCCCGGGATATTTCCGCCGTCGATATTTAAGTGTGGATCGGCCGGCGGCCATTTTCGATTTATGGGGGAGGAACCAGCGATCCGATCGTAGAGTGCCGCTGCCCCCGTTCGGATCCGAGGGACCGTACGATGTGGACCGGAAAAAGCAATTTAGCGCGGGAAAGCGGCGCGGCGCCGTGCAGCGCCAGGGCACGCGCCCAGCTCCGGCCAGGATCCGCGGATCCTCCGTGGTGTCCGCCTATCCCCTGAACAGCGGCATCGGCGCCTACTCCCTGAGGCTGTTCGAGCTGGGGTTTCACGAGGAGCTGGCCATGTTCAAGATAGTGAGGTCCTACCCCGAGGATGGATTCGACGTCGTGCTGAAGCACCCCCTCAACGTGGCCGGCGCGGCGACGTTTCTGTCTTTGTACGCGAACTCGAGGTGGGGGAGGTACGCGTCCCGCCGCGCGTCGATACACTTCACGTCGCCGGACTGGTTTCACGCGGCGAAGTACAACCCGAGGCCCTACGGAACCGTGCACGACGTGTTCGCGATCGAGCACCCCGAGTGGTTCTCCGCGCGCTACAGGGCGTACTTCAGGAGGGAGATGGAGGCGGCCGCGGGGCTCGCGGGGCTCGTCGCGGTCTCGAGGGCCACCGCGAGGTCCGTGAGGGAGCTCTTCCCGGACCTCGACCCGATCGTTATACACAACTGGACGGGCCCCGAGTTTCGCCCCCGGGACAGGGGCGCCGCCAGGGAGGCCCTGGGGCTGCCGAGGGATCGGAGGATCGTGCTCAGCGTCGGCTCGGACCTGCCTAGGAAGAACGTGGAAATCGTGCGGAGGCTGGCCGGGGGCCTGCCCGAGGAATACGCCGTGGTGCGGCTGGGCGCATTCGCCTTCAGCGATCGCACGCGGGTCGAGGGGGGGATGGGGTCCCCCGGGAGGATCGTGGTGCGCAAGGGGGTGCCCAGGGATCTCGTCCCGCTTTACTACAACGCCGCGGACGTCCTGGTGGCGCCGTCGCTGGCGGAGGGGTTCGACCTCCCGGTCGTGGAGGCAATCAACTCCGGGATCCCGGTCGTGGCGTCGGACATAGATGTGCACAGGGAGATAATGATGGGAAGGGGGAGGTACGCCGATCCGCACGACCCCGATCGGTGGATCGAGGAGGTCCAGAGGGCGGCGGAGGAGCGGGATCCTTGGTCCGGAATCGGCGATTATTACCGGGAGGGGAGGGCGGCGGAGGAGTACGCCAGGCTCTACGGGTTTCACTCCACGTAGGCGCGCGCGGGCAGCACGCGTACCCGCTGCATGTGCGGTGGAGCCGGGGATCCATGGCATAATTCACATCGCCGGCGACGCGTCGACCAAGGATGGCCCCGTAGGCGCGCATCAGCTGGCCGAACTGCTCCTCGTAGGAGAAGCGCGCAGACCACCTGATCCCGGAGTCCCTGGCAATCGTCCTGGCACGTTCGTCGGAGAGGGCTAGGATCGCGTCGGCCAGCGCGCGGGGCTCCGGGGGGTCCACGCAGATGGCGCCCCCAGAGGCGGACTCCCTCAGCCCGCCGGCGCACGAGCTGATCACGGGGAGGCCGCTGGCCATCGCCTCCACGGGCGGTATTCCGAAGCCCTCGTACGTCGACGGATGGACGAGCACGTGCGATCCCCTGTAGATTGCCGCCAGCGCCGCCGCGTCCTCCGCCCTGATGTTGCGGTACCTGCCCTCCAGGCCGAGCGACCTGATCGCGCGCAGCGTGGACGGCGAGTCCATCCCGACCCTTATCAGGACGTACTCGGGGGGGAGCATCCTGATCGCCTCCAGAAGCGCCGCGATGTTCTTGTTCGGGGAATCGTACCCCACGTGCAGCACCGTCCTCCTCCCGGGCCATGGATCGGCTGCGGGCCCCACGGGGGCGAACTCGTGCCCCACGGCAGGGTACACGACTGCGACGTTGTCCCCGTCCAAGCCCAGATCCGCCTCCAGCTCCTCCTTCGTGCTGAGAGAGTTCGCTATCAGGAAGTTGGCGGCCTTCAGGCCGCGGTAGCCGCGCCTGCAGTACCACGACCAGATGCGGCTGCGGCCCGTGTGCCGCAGGTAGTATAGATCGTGGACCGTCAGCGCGGCGCGCGGAGATCCGGCCAGGAAGCTCAGGTTGGGATTCGACAGATGCAGCACCGCGGCGCGCGGGTCGGGCCGCATCAACCTGGGCCCGATCACGCCGGCCAGCGCTCCCAGGGCCCCACGGCCACCGAAGCCGCGGAACACCGCGGCTATCCCGTGCTCCCTCAGGTTCAGGTAGATGTTCCAGTGGTACGAGCGTATGCCGGTACCGGGGGCGTGATCGTCCACGAGGAGCACGCCAGAGCCGGGGGGCAGGCGCTCCGCGGCGCGGGTCATCCCCTCCAGAGCCCGACCGCGAGGCCCACCAGGAACAGCACCGGGAGGCCGGCGGCCACCGCGGGGGCGTGCCCCGCCAGATATGAGAGGAACCACACGAACTTGGATAGCAGCGCGGGCGCGGAGATCCCGGGGAGCGATACCCCCACATAGACGGCGATGATCGCGCCCACTATGGACAGTATGAACGACGCGACGGCCTTCTTTATCGCGACCCCGAAGAGCAGGCCCGATGCGAACGTCAGCACCAGGTACAGGGCCGCCTGATAGGACGTCGGGAGCGCGAACGCCGTCTCCATCATTAGCTGCACAGATGCACGCCGCTCATAAAAAGGTACCGAATGGGAACCGCGAAGCGCGCGCCACGGCCGAACGGATATCTAGGGGGAGGCCGCATCCGTCGCGTTGCTCGTCGACGAGGTCCTGGTGGCGCTGGGGCTCGCGATGTCGATCGGGCTATACGCGGGGGTGTTCCTGGCCGATCACCCGCGGGCCAGGGCGTACGCTATGGAGAACCCGGGATCGCCGTTCGTGCTCGCGTTCGTCGCCCTCCTGGTGGCGGCCGCCGTCGCCTTCTCCTACGGGCTCAGCGGCCCCGCGGACCAGCTGTCCGAGTGCGCCTACGCGGCGCTGGTGCTGGGGGTAGTCCTCCAGGCGGTCGCCGCGGCCCGCGCGCGCGGGGGGGATCCCGATGAACGGAACCGATCGCCCCCGCGGGCGGACGGGACCCGATCCGGACCTCAACGTTAATATCCAAACTGCGCCCCTCCGCCACGTGCAGCCGCGCGACCCCTACGCGCTCATAGTCCCGACGCTCAACGAGAGGTACGGGATCTCGGCGCTCCTGGGCCGCGCGGGCGGGGCGACCGTGATAGTCGTCGACGACGGATCCACGGACGGGACCCAGGAGGCCGTCTCCGGCCACCCGAACGCGGTCCTTGTGGAGAGGGGGCGCAGGATGGGCCTCGTCTCCGCCTACCTGGAGGGAATCAGGAGGGCGATGGACATGGGCTACGAGCGCTTCGTGGTCATGGACGGCGACGGACAGCACGATCCGTCCCTCGCCCCCGACATGGTGGCGTTCGCGGAGGGGACCGGCGCGGACCTGGTCATAGGGTCCAGGTACGTCCCCGGCGGGGACCCGGGCGGCCTCGGCGGCCCCGTGAGGAGGACGATCAGCAGGGTCGCGAACCTGCTCTTCCGCCTGAGCTTCGACGCCGGCGTCAGGGACGCCACCTCAGGCTACAGGGTCTACAGCAGGAGGGCCGCGCGGCACCTCCTGGAGCATCCGCCGCGCAACGGGGGATACGCCGGCCAGGTTGAGATAGTGGAGATCCTGCACCGCGCCGGGATGAGGATCGCGGAGTTCCCCATCGGGTTCCGCAGGAGGAGCGGCGGGGAGAGCAAGCTGAGGATGGGGGAGGCCTGGCGCTACTTCGTCTTCGTCCTGACCGGCGGGAACCTCTGGAAGTACGCGCTGGTGGGGCTCTCCGGGGTTGTGGTCAACGAGGGCATCCTCCTCGCGCTCTCGGGTGCCATGAACCCGCTGATCGCTGACGCGGTCGCTATAGAGTCGAGCATCCTCTGGAACTTCTCCCTGAACGAGCTCTGGACGTTCCGCGGGAGGAGGTTCGACAGGAGCCCGCGGGGCGTCCTCAGGAGGATCTGGGTCCACAACGCGGCGTCGCTCGCGGGGCTAGCGGTGAACCTCGGGGTCTTCGCGCTGCTCGTCCTCCTCGGCCTCGGGATCCCGCTCTCGAACCTCGTGGGGATAGCCGCTGCGTTCGCCTTCCGTTACCTTATGTCATCGGGAATAGTGTGGATTAATGAGCGGTGACGTCGGGGCGCAGCCCGGATCGGGCGCGCGGATGGAGCTGCTGGAGAGGCTGGGCGCAGTCGGCGCCGCCACGGCGCTGATGGCCGCCGGCTACTACCTGTGGGTGCTGGGCGGGTACCTCGACGTCGCATACACGGCGCTCCAGTGGGCCATGACGCTCGCGGGGGCTGCGATCCTCGTCAAGTCGCTGGCGGCCGACCACCTGGCGGCCGTCGCCGCCTTCAGGGGGAGGGCCGGGCTCGCGCTGGGCGCCGCGGCGCTCTCAGCGTCGGTCGCGCTCATGGCCGTGTACGGGTGGTCCCAGCCCGGCTACGTGCTCATAGAGTCGTTCGGGCTCGCGCTCTCCGCGCTCCTCATACTGAACGGGGCCACGGGGCGTCCCCTCCTGGAGGACGAGGGCGTTGCGGCGGTCGCAGGGCACGTCGGCTTCTCCGCCGTGATGCTGGCGTTCGCGCTCTTCTCGTGGTCCGCGGGGATCGAGATCGAGCTCGGGATCCCGCTCGCCGCCGCGTTCGCGGCGCTCGCGGCCCTCGGGATCGCGGGGATCCCGCTCCGCCTGGGGCGCCGCGCGCCCTGGGCCCTCCCCGCCCTCCTCATAGCGTCGGTCGCGGCCTTCTCGATGGTCCTCTCGTCCACGATGCCGCAGGTGGCGACGGACGAGCTCGCGATAACAGCGTACGCGGCGCGCGACGTCCTCTCGCTAGTCAACCCGTACCTCCCGGGCGCCACGTCGGGGGCCCTGGGCGCCTACGGCCTCTCCGCGTACTACTGGACGCCGCTGGCGACCGGCGGCCACGTGACGTGGCTCTCCTACCCGGCGCTCTCCTTCCTCTACCTGGTGCCCGCGGCGGCCCTGGGCGTCCAGGCGAGGGCCGTCCTCGTGGCGGCCACCCTGGCGCTGCTCGCCGCGATCTACCTGAGGTACAGGGGGTACGGCCGCCTGTCGATCCTCCCCCTCCTCATAGCGCTGGTCGACGCGAACGTCATCTACTACCCCGCGGGGTCGGTCCCCGACGTCCTCTGGGCCCTCCCCCTCGGGATATCGCTCGCGCTCCTCGGGAGGCGCCCGAGGGCCTCCGCCGCGCTCTACGGGATCTCGCTCGCCGCCAAGCAGATACCGGCGGCGGTTCTCCCCTACATCCTCTATTCGGCGTACAGGGACAGGGGCGCCAGGGGGGCCCTGGAGTACACGGGCATCGCGGCGGCCGCGTTCGCCGTCCCCAACGCCCCCTTCGCGCTCGCGGACCCGCGCGCCTGGCTCTCCGCGGTCCTCGCACCCCTGACGGACGACCTTGTGGGGATAGGGCAGGGCCCCGGGATGCTCTCCTTCCTGGGCTACTACGCGCTGCCCCGCTCCTACTTCGCGGCGATGGAGATCCTCGTCGCGGTCGCCCTCCTGATATTCTACGCCGCGGAGTACCCCAGGTACAGGCTCTCGTTCGTCGCCTTCCCCATCCTGATATTCTTCTTCAACTACAGGTTCCTCTTCAACTACGTCCTCTACTGGCCGATCCTGGCGCTCATGGTGCTCCCCGACGCGGTCGGCGGCGCCGGAGGTACGGCGGGAGGGGAGGGATGGAAGCGGTCGCGGCGCTGGTGGATCAGGGCATCGGAGGCGATCGCCCTCGCGGCGCTCGTGACGGTCCCCCTGGCGTCCGCCCCCGCGTTCCACGCGATGGCGCCGGCGGCCCCGTTCTCCATCTCCGGGATCGGGGGGTACGGCGATCCCGCCGCGCTCCCCGGCTACGTGACCTCGATGGAGGTCAACGTGACCGGGAGCCCGCCCCCGGGCCTGCAGTTCAGGATCTTCCCGTCCGGCACCATGACGTCCGTCAACGGGCTCCTCTGGGGAACCGTGAACGCCACGCGCGGCGACGGGTGGACCGCCTACGAGATAGGGCCGCTCGCGCCCGAGTACGCGCTGCCCCAGGGCGTCCCGTTCCTCCTGGAGGCCCACTACGGGAACCTGCGCGCGTTCGCGAGGTCGGGGGGAGCGCTGCCCCAGGGGCCGGAGCCGCCCATAGCGAACCCGGGTTTCATGGAGACATCGCCCGGGGTGATCCCCGGGTGGAAGTTCGTCCCCAACCTCAGCGGGGGGAGCGCGGCCGTGGAGCCGGTCAGCGGCGGCGTGGTCCTCTCGGCGGTCAAGGACAGGCCCGGGTGGACGTGGGCGGCGGCGCAGCTAGTGCAACAGATCAACCTGACGGAGCTCGGGGGCCTCGGCCTCCACCTCCGCTACACGCTCACGGTCATCTCGCCGCCCGGGGCCCTCAGCAACTCCAGCGGGGAGGACCCCGACGTGGCCATCGGGGTCCAGGTGGACTCAGGGCCCTACGAGGTCTGGTACCTGTACTCGGGCCCCGGCCCCGGCGCGGTCCTGCGCCCGAACCCGCACACGACGATCGTGATGACGAACTCGACCGATGTCAGCTTCTCCGACGCGTACGCCCGCCTGGAGTCGATGGGGTGGAGCCCCGGGGACGGCTCGGCCGCGCTCATGCTCATCGTCGGCTCGCAGCACGCGTGCGGGAATTTCACGGCCGAGTTCCGGGACCTGGGGATATATTAGCGGGGACCCGCCGGCCCAACGCTTATATATGCAGAGTATCCGCCAATCCCCGTGAGATCCTACACGGCCATGTCGATCGCGTCCGCGATCCTGCTGGTAGCGGGGATCCTCCTCATCGTCGTCCCGATGGCCTCGGCCGCGACCCTCGGCTTCTCCGGCCCCCAGTACTCGAACGGCACCCCGTCCATCACCGTGTCGAACCGCGGCCCGTTCGAGGTCTACGGCCTCACGGTCCGCGCGAGCGTCCTCTCGCCCGGGGGGCTCGTCCTCGCGAGCGGGTCCTCGGCGCCGGTGGACCTCCCGCCCGGCTCCACGGCCACCGTGTCCGTGCCAATCGCCCCCAACTCCTCGTCGATCGCGGAGGTGCAGCCCCTGTCCCTCGGATACGTGACCGTCGATGTGGAGGCTGGCGCGAACCTGGCGGGGATCCTGCCGGCGCGCCTCGGCGCCTCGTTCCCGATGAACGTGAGCGAAGCGGTGGAGCGGGTCAGCGTCCGGCCGCCTTCCATCGTCTCCGCGTCGAACGGATCCTTGGTGATCCTGGAGAACGCGTCGTTCTTCTACAACGTGCCGTTCGTGCCCCTGAGCGGGGTCCTGGAGGTCCGCGTGATGAACGGGACCTCGCAGGTGGGATACGGTTCCCAAGCGGTCAGCGCGTCGCCGGGCCAGGAGGTCGAGATCTCGATCCCGGTGAACCTCTCGATATCCCCGTACGCGCTCCTGACCAGGGCGCAGCAGTTCAACGTGTCGGCCTACCTCGTCTCCGGCGGGACGTCGTACCCGCTGGGCGGCGAGCTCTACTCCTGGAGCCCGCCGGTCCAGGGGCTGACGGTCGGCCCCGCCGCGGTCAGCCCGATAAACGGATCGTTCTACGCCGCGGCCCTCCCGATCAGCTTCGTGGACGGGCAGGCGTCCGGGTTCCCCCTCTCGATCGTCGGATACCTCTACTCGAACGGGACCGCGCCGGTGTCCGAGGCGTCGTGGACGGGGCGGGCGTCGCCCGGCTCCAACTCGATCCGGCTGGAGTTCACCGCGCCATCGTCCGCCGCGCCCAGGTATGCGGTGATATATCTGACCGCGTTCAACTCCACGATAACCGAGGAGGTGAACCTGGGTTGAGGTCGAGATGGCACAGGGTAGCGGCCGGGGCGCTGGCGGCGGCGCTCCTGCTGGCGCTGCTGGTGGCCCTCCCCGTGTACGCTGAGGGAGCGCTGAGCGCGATGCTCCCATCTGTGGGCGTGGGGGCGGCGCTGTCCTACGTATTCAGCGGGGGCGCGCTGGCGCTCGGGGCAGCGCTCGCCGTGATGACCGGCGCTGTCATCGCGCTGGAGGGCAGGGCCAGGGGGATAGCGATCGCCCTGCAGGGGGTTGCGGGGGCCCTCTACTTCCTGGAGCTGCTCCACGCGGGGACCATGGAGATCCCGCTCGCGGTGGCGACCGCGGGGGGACATGTGACGCTGACGCTCGGGCTCACCGTGACGTGGGGACTGCTGCTCGTGGAGCTCGCGTTCGTCCTCAGGATCGCGGAGGGGGCGATGGCGGCGGCCCGCCCGGGACGCTAGCGCACCCCCTTCTCTCCCCTCCCTCCACCCGCGGCTCACCCGGAGACCGCGTAGTGGATCGCCCTGAGGACCTCCATAGCGCGCGGATGCCTCCATTCAACCACGTTCATCACCTCGGGCGCCAGGACCCTCCCCTCGGAGTCCAGGACGTCGCCGACCCTCACGGGCCTCGTCGCGCTCCCCTTCGCCGTGATGTACGAGATGACGAGGAGGTCCGCGAGCATCGTGAGCGCCGCCCTGACCGGCACCACGTGGGACCCCCTCCCGGGATCCTCCCCCCCGCGCGCCTCCCTCCACTCGACGGGGAACTCCACTATCCGCCCGATCCTCGAGACCCTGGCTATGAGCTCCGCGTCGAACGCGAACCCGTCCGTCCTGATCCCCGGGACGACGGAGCGCGCGACCCTCCCCTCTATGACCTTGAGCCCGGCCTGGTGGTCCCTGACCCCTGTCCTCAGCAGCGCGCGCGCCGCCGCGTTGTACGCGGCCGAGAGCGCCATCCTGGTGGTCCCGTGGGGCCTGGAGATCCTCCTGGCTATCGCCATCGCGGCCCCGCCGGCCGCCACGTAGTCGGCCATCCTCCACACGACCCGGGGATCCAGGTCGGCGTCCGCGT
>OGCG01001473.1_pt1 | contig 11550 bp, 10 predicted proteins | sample 1570061 | NCBI WGS metagenome assembly OGCG01 (sample SAMN06268698, study PRJEB24515) | hot springs metagenome | isolation source: Joseph's Coat, Yellowstone National Park, Washington, USA | place: USA:Joseph's Coat, Yellowstone National Park, Washington, USA
GGCTCCACCTCTAATACCTATGGGGACTAGGTAGATATTGCCAAAGCCCAGAACCAGGGCTGGCACAAGGTGGCCTGCAAGCTCCAGGAGCGTATAGGCAAGCACTGAGCCCTTGGGAGGCACTGGTGGTAATGTAAGGGGAGGGCTTAATACATTATCTAGGCCCAGAACGTATGGGGCTGGCGCAAAGGCTTGAACCCTAGTGGCACGCCAGAACTCATTGAACTCCTTGACGGTCTCAGCGGCAATCCTGTGAGCGCCAAAGAGGTACTTGTTCAAGTCCTTGACCTGCCTCTTAGGCGTCAGGGTGTCAAAGTCAAAGCCTATGTTCATAGGGACTAGCGAGGCCACCCATTCTACAGCCCTCCAGTTCACCTCATAGTGGCCCCACCACGGCTTGCCATTCTTCTTTAGTGCCAGCCTTAACATTCCCCACCTGATTGCATTCTTGAGCACCTTGTAGGCCTCCCTCCTACTTACATGGAGCACCTTCATGATGCAGTCAGGCGTAATGATGTCAGGCCTCAGTGATAATGTGCATCCCCTTGGCCTCTTTGCCTCAAGCTGTGCTGAGTCCTTCACTGAGCTCTTAACAATATATTCAAGGCCTTGCCTTGGCTTCCTCTTTAGGTCTATGAGTATTTGGGCAAGAACCCATACCTCAAGCTCAACCCTGAGCCTGAGCCAGACCAGCCAGGGCTGGGGGGCCCCTCCCCCCTGGGGCCCTAATATATTATTGTCATAAGTGGCTGTATAACAGCGAACTTTAGCACAATAGGAATTGTCATCGGGGCTTATGACATTGGGGGGATTGTCATTAGGAGGTATGGCATCTGGGCTGCAGCGGGCCTCGGCTGGCGAGCGGGATTCGTACTGAGAAGGCGAGGGACTACTTGAATTCGTAGGCCTAGCTTGGTGAAACGCTTTAAAATGCGCATTACCGCATTCTATATGGGACGTCGGGTATCCCCTCCGCTGAGGGCCCCGTGAGGACGCTGGCGCGCTGAGGGCCCTCACGGGGCCCTACGCTTCTCCGCTATTTCTCTCAGCGGGCCAAATTTAAGCCCGATATTGCTGGGGAATACCTTCCGCATGGTGCGCTCTTAACCGCTGGATGGCAAACTGAAATTGGCCAGGCCTCTCCTGGCCGTACCGCTCACCACCTCACGTTCGCAGGCAGGGCCTGAGGCCCTGCCTGTTTTTTTCATATGGCCCTATGGCCTGTGCCTCGAGGCGCCTCGAGAGGGGAATGGCCCTTTATGACGGGGAAAACGCCTGCGGGCAAAACTGAGCGAGGGCGTCCCGCTCAGTTCCTATATGCTGTATAGGCACACGGAAAGGCTTGGACACTGATTGGACAGTGAAAGGGCAGTGATTGGACAGTAATGGGCCAGTGATTGGACACTGATTGGACAGTGATTGGACAGTGAAAGGACACTGCCTCTGTCCATTTGGGCAGTGACGTCCTGAGAGCGTGCGCTTGCGTCCCGCTCACTCACTATTGCGCTATATGGCACATGAACGCCCTTGCGAAATCATTGCGCTGTCATTACGCAGTTATTGCGCAGTCCTCCGCTAACGTCATAAGTGCCCCTATGGCTTATTGGCGCTTGCCCTATGACATTAGGCTCGAGGCGCCTCGAGGGAAAAGGCCCTTGATATCGGGGCAAGCGTCGAGGACCAAAATGCGGAGCGAGGGGTCCCGCTCACTCACTATTACACTACAGGCACTTGGTTTATACATCCGTATCAAGTTAATAACAAATCAACAACCAAGTAACAACAAATCAACAACCAAGTAACAACCAAGTAGCAACAGGTTAGCAACAAATCAACAACGCAACGGCACGTCATAAAGCCCCTTGATATCAGGGAAAACGTCGAGGGCTAAACGCAGAGCGAGGCGAACCGCTCAGTTCCTATATGCTGTATTGGCAGTTAGGCGCCCGATTGCGTTCATGGTTACGGTTATGGATACGGTTATGATACGGTTATGATAGCAACCATGATACAGTCATGGTTACGGTTATGATACGGTTATGATACAACCTCTCGCTCCGTAACGCTAGCCCGCTAGCTCTCTAGGCCTGCGCACTGTGAGGCCGTCTGGTAAATTACCAGCTCGAGCGCGGCCAGCCTCACTAAGAGGCTCCTGCGGTCCTCCTCCTTGCCCTCGCTCAGGTAGTTAGCGACCTGGTCAAGCCTCTCCTTAGCTAGCTCCAGGACGCGCGCAGTGTTCTCCTTACACCTCCTGCCCAGAGCGTAGGCCATCATGCGGGAGGCGCCATATATTGAGGCCGTGTATAACAGTATCGAGGTGTTGCCGTGGACACCGCTCCTTTCGAGGACCTCCTTATACGCCTCTGCCAGTGCCTTGAGCTCGCGCCTGACGTCCTCAGGCATGCCCTCCTGCCTTGCCTCTGCCATGCCCATCTCCTCGCTTCTGTCCTTACCAATGGGCGCCTATATCTTCAGCTGGGCGAAAGACCTAGGTGGAATCCGAAAGTGAACTGAGGGAAAAGGAGAGGACGGGAGGGCCTAGGCAGAGGCCTTCAGCTCCTTAAGGACCTCCTTCAGCTCCTTATCCAGCTCCTTATAGGCCTCTGAGGCCTGCGCCTGAGCCCTTTCCTCTGAGGGCCCTGCCTGAGCCTTACTGAGCTCCTTAAGGTAGTCCTCCAGCAGTGCCATAAGGCGCTCAAGCCTCGAGTTCATGTCCTTTAGCAGGCCCAGCCAGCTCCTTGCCTCCTCGGGCTCCAGGGTACCGCTCTCTATCTTGGCGCTCAGCTTCTCGAGCGCGCTCGTGAAGTACTCAGTCAGGCGCTGGGCTGGGTCGTAGGCCATGCCCCTGAAGGTTGTGCCAAGGTCGATGTTCTTGCGACTCACGTAGTCGTAAACCTTGGCGCCCAAATAGCACTTCTTTCTCCGCTTCTGGCCGTTCTCATCAGTAATGACGTGCCAGGCGTAATAGTACACATGACCGTTCTTGACCCTCCTCTCGACCCAGTCTATGGGCAGACTGCAGACGGGACACCTGTCGCCTCGCTTTGGAATCCTCTCCTCGCTCAATGCCCGCATCCCCTGGGCCGCGCCGCAGGTGCCAGCGGGCCCTTTTAAGCCTTTCTCCCAAAAGTGGGAGGTTGTGATAAAGGTGCCGTGGGGCTGGACGTCGTGCCGTGAGGTCAATCCCGCAAAAGCCTGGGGACGTCATGCGGGGATGCCGTGCCATGAGGCCTTGCTGGGCCTGTTCCCAAAAGTGGGAGATTGTCGTGAGGGGACGTCATGCGGGACCGTGCGGGAGGGACGTCGTGAGGGGCCTGCGCGGGTATTCTAATATAGGAATACAGGGGCCCCAGCTGGGACGTCGTGCCTTATGGGCTGGCAGGGCATGCCCTCCTGCCCTGCCATGCGGGCCCTTGCGCCTCGAGGCGCCTCGCTTAACCTAGGTCCGTAAGTTAAGCATATGGGCGGGCGCTATGTCAGGGCCCCTGGGACCGCTTGCTTAACCTTTATAGGAGCCTCCATCCTAAGTTAAACAAGATGGAGGGCCTTGCCTGGGCGCGAGGACTGCGTTAGGCGCGGATGGGACGCCTGCCTGGAGTACAAGCGGGCCTATGCGGATATCCTTGCCCACCTGTACAAGACCCAGAGCCCATGGGACGTTATCCTCCTAGTTCAGCTAAGGAACGGCTCACGTATTGGCGAAGCGATTGAGGCCGTCAGGCCGTTCTGTAGTGAGGGGAAGACTGCCGTGAGGGTCAAGGTCGAGAAGCACAAGGACCCTAACGACACCAGGCTAATGGTCCTGCCTGAGGAGCTCAGGGGGGCCCAGGGCAAGGAGTTCCTTTTCAGCGCATGCGTGAGGCTTGCCAAGGTAAGGAGGCCCAAGAACGCTATAGCAGTGTACACCAAGAAGACGTACGGGTTCAGCTCTCACGCCCTGAGGTACGCCTTCATTACGCACTTGCTCAAGAAGGGCGTAAGCCCCTCGATAATAGCGAGGATAACGGGCCATGCGAGCCTGAACTACATACTTCACTACACTGAGCTCAGGACGGCTGAGGACATTCTGGCGAGCGCCCTATAGCGGGCATGAGGGCACGCCATGCGGGGCTTACGTGCTGGTCAGGTCGTCTCCCAAAAGTGGGAGATTGTCGTGAGGGGACGTCGTCGGGTGCGGGGGTGGGCGAGAAGGGTGGGAGGTTGCCGCGAGGGAGGGAGGAGAGGGAGGGGGTGGCGTCATGAGGGGCCTGCCGTCAAGCCCCGCAAGGCGATGTACACGGGCACGGTCAAGGCGATGGAGAGGCCGTAGAACAATAGGGCAAGGTCCTCAGGGCTGACGTACTTGGTTACGTGCCTGTACGGCCTGAACTCAATACGTACCGCGCCCTCTGGGTCCTTGCGGTTGTTGTGATAGATAAAGAGGTAGCCAGCGCCTAGGAACCGTACGGCCTGGCCTGTGGGGTCTGAGAGGACTACCGTAACCTCGAGGTAGGTCAGCTTATGGGGCACGCGCTCAAGTTCGCCAAGCAAGGCCGTGAACTGGGTGTATGACAGGTTAGCGAGGCGGTAGGCGCGCCACTCATATTCGCCAGTCCTTATGTCCTTGAACTTGGCCCTAAAGCGGACCTCCTTAATCTGAAGGCGTACTGGGGCCTCTGCGGGCCTTGGCTTACGCTTGCGGTATAGGGCCTCCTTAAGTATAGCGTTAGCCCTTGACATAAGCTCTGCGGTGTTAAGGCCTGTATGAGCCCTGGCGAAGTCAGCAAGCGCGCCAAGGACTGACTCGAACTTATCGAGGTAGTAGGCCGTCATGACGGGCACAGCGTCAAGGGCCTTAGAAATGACGTCCTCGGTAACGCCATGCTTGGACTTTACGGTAAGGTGAATGAGGCCCTGGCGTGCCCGCGCCTCTGCGTTAAAGCGGTTGTGAAAGCCTGCGTACTCATGGTCAAGGACCTGGAGGCCTAGCTCATACTTGCGGGCGTTACGGGGCAGGCCTGAGAGCGGTATAAGCAGGCCGTTATAGTCTGCGAGCGGGCCCACCACCTTAGCTGGCGCCACTGGGACGGGATAGAGGACTACTGGGGCGCAGTAGGGCTCTGGGCACGGAGGGTTAAGGTAACGGATCAGCTGGGGCAGGGTAGGGGAGCAAACGGGCTTACTGCCCTGGGCAAGGTAGGCGCAGTAGAGGACGGAGCGATGGGACAAGGACCTGCCTGGGATAATATAGCGGTCTGGCAGGTCTATGGCCGTAACCCTATGGCCTGAGGGCACGGCAAGCCGTGTAATCGGGTAAATGAGCTGGGCGGGCCATGATGGGGTAGTGCCTTGGGTAGCGTTAGTCAGCGCCTCGAGCCAGTACTGGCGCTGGTCTATGACCTCTGCCCAGTGCGAGGGCAGGCCTAAGGTACTGCCGTCCCTGGAGTAACGACGTAAGGCAACGTAATCACGCCTGCCTATGGTCTGGGGTACGGCGACGGCAAGCCTCTGAGCTACGTCGAGATTGACGTCATAAAGGCCCCGCTTACTCCTCACGATAACGCCATAACGTTCTAGCCTATGTATGGCGTCGTAAAGCCCTTTCCAGCTCCTGACTACCTTCTTCACGCTCCTGCCCTCAATTACGACGCCCTTCTTGACGTAACCTGAGGTCATAACTATGTCCTTTTCGCTCACGTAACCTAGGGCCATGGCTATGTCAAGAGGCGTTACCTGCCTCAGGGCATTACGCAGTACGTACTTGCTGAAGGCTATGACGCTAGGAGGAACGGTAAGTAGTTCCTTGCGTATGCCTGGGGCTGGGGCAGGGGCCCCTGCCCCTGGGGCAGGGTATGACCTGGAGGGTCGTGCTGGGGTTTCTCTAACACGCCCCTTGGGGCTGTTTAAAGTAATTTCTGATTGAGAAGGCGAGGGATTACTTAGACTTGTAGGCCTCGCTCGCTGAAAGGCTTTAAAACGTGCATTACCGCATTCTATATGGGTCGTGGTGTATCACCCCCGTACCCCGTGGGTGCCTGTGGGGTGCCTGTGGGTGCCGGGTGCCCCATAGGCCCCGCCCCCTATACTTATCCTAATGGGCGGTTGCCTGCCCAGTCATATAAACGTTAGCCAATTAGCAACCACCTAGCGGTGATGAATGACATAGGTGGCCATACAATATGGGGTGTTAATGGCCTATAGCCTAGAGCTTTTCGGGGCAGTAGCTAACAGCTAATAGCTGTTAGCCATATGTAAACTAAGTGAGGGCAAAATGTCTGATAACCCAGGCAAGTTCGTGCGTGAGGTTGAGGACAACAACACCTTTAGATATGTACAACCAATTGAGCAAAACACAGCCCAGTACGTTCACCCAATGGCCTATATCAGTGGCAGTGTGAGGCAGGTAAAGGTAAGGGGCAAGGGCTACGCCATAACCGTGAGGGTGCCCAGGCCACTTGGTGATGTACTGCGGGCTAACCCAGTGTCCGTGGCAAGCCTCACTTTCACTGGCAAGGTAGGGGTGATAGGGACAACCGTAGTGGTGCGTGGGATAAAGGCACCCAAGGGGAAGATGTACGTGGCCCCTGTGCCTGAGTATTATGGCACCGTGGCCCAGGTAGTCAATAAGGCCATAGAGCTCACGAATAGTGGCGTGCCTTGGTCTGCGGTTATGTACGGTTACCGTGTGGGCAGGGGTGGGCAGTTAAAGCCTGTCCTGTTACTGCCCAAGTCCTTCCAATATGTCCAAGAAAAGCGTAGGTCTAAGGGTGGTGCGGTACGGGTGAACAAAGTCAGGATATTCCTCTATCAGGACTTACTGCCAGGCTTCAGGGTGGGTGAAACATATCAGTTCTATATTGAGCTTGTGCGAACTACTGCGTGGCTTTAGGTGTACTAAGGCCAGGGGCCTTGGCCTTTCCTTACGCCTGAGTATCATGGCCCCCACCCCCTGCCCTTGCCTTGGCAAGCTCTTCCTCTTCCCTGGCCTTTTCCTCGATGTACTGCCTCATTGGCTCAATGAGGCCTGCCAGTTCCTCTATTGCCTTAACTATGGCCCTGGCGTGAATAGATGGCAGGGCGTGGTGTTCCATCTTATCCTGTAGGTTCTTGGCCATCTTTCTGAGGTACTCACTATACCTAGGGATGTCCTCTAGGTCTACAACCATCCCGTGTAGCTCAACGCCCATAGGTTCATGCGTTACCTTGCCGTGCCTGTATGTCCTGGGGCCAAGGTAACACTTCTTTACCTTCCGTGTGCCATCGGGCCCCCTAATGTAGTGCCAGGCTATATAGTAGACCTGGCCGGTCTTAGTTTTCCTACGCTCCAAAAAGTCAATAGGCAGATGGCACCTAGGGCACTCTTTCCCAGGCCCTAACTCACTTCCCATAGGCCCCACCCCCTGGGCCAAGCCACGGGTGCCCGCAGGGGTATTTAAGCCTATTCAAAAATTTTTGAATGTCATCAATGACGTGCCACCTGTGCCGTGGGGCGGCCGTGCGCGTATTCCTATATAGGATAGGTGCGCGGTGCCCCTGTGGCGTGCGGTGCCGTGGGGTGTGCCGTGGCAGGCTATTCAAAAATTTTTGAGCCTGAGGTCGTAAGGCCATGGCGTGCGGGTGGCGTGAGGCAAGGCGGTAGAGTAAGAGCGTTACAACACGGCCCCTGTGCCAGTGCCCGTGGGGCCTGCCTCACTTTACCTTAAGCAAGATGTCCTCAGCTGTCTTCAGTTCCGTGTAGTGCAAGATGTAGGACAAATTGCGGTGGCCAGTTATCTTGGCTATGAAACTTGGGCTCACGCCTTTGCTCAGTAGGTAGGTGATATAGGCGTACCGTAGTGAGTGCGTGTTAAACCCGTACGTGGCACGGCAGTACTCCTTTACCGCACTCTTTGGGTTCCTGACCTTTGTTAGCCTGAGGCAGGCACCTGCCAGGTAGTCCCTGCCCTGCCTATCACGCAGTTCCTCAGGCAAGACCATTAAGCGGGTGTCATTGTCTTTGTGTTTCTCAACCCGCACCCGTACGGTAGTGGCCTTTGACTCGCAGAAAGCCTTAGTGGCCTCTATGGCCTCCCCTATGCGTGAGCCGTTACGCAGTTGTATTAGTAGGACTACGTCCCAGGGATTGCCCGTTTTGTAGAGGTGGCTAAGGATTTCACCGTACGCCTTACGGTAGTCAACGCAGGAATCCCACCCGTGCCGTACGCATTCCTCACGGTCAGGCACACGGGCCACCTTCTGTCTGTCCTTAGGTAGGGAACTCCAATATAAGGTAAGATGCGGGCAGTGCGGGCAGTGGGTGGCACTATGACTTGGCCCTGGCCTTATGAGCGTAAGGGCAGGTAGGGCATGACATAGGGACTGGCAGAGGGGCAGGGTGCGGGCGTATGGCCTCAGGAAGGACATTCCAAAATTTTTGAGCCTGGTCGTTAGGGCAAGGCCGTGCGGTGCCGTGCGAGCATGACCACCTTGAGGGCCGTGGCAATGCGGTGCGCCTTGGCGTAGAGGTGTACGGCCAGGTCCTGGGGCCCTACGCGGGCGGTCACTGCCTTGAACGGCCTGGCCTCTAGCCTCACCGTGCCAGGCCTGTCCTTGCGGTCATTGCGATAGAGGTAGTCATATTCGACTGCCAGGTCCTTTGACAGACTGCCGTCAGGGTCTGGCAGGAATAGCCAAAGCTCAAAGTAACGCACCTTAACCCTGCCCCTAGAGGCCTGGCGTGCGATATAGGTACGCAGGTCCCTGCAGGTAATGGGCCCATCCCTGTCTAACGTGATTTGCTCTTTGAGCCACCTGCGGGCCTGCCTGTCATACCTAGAGGCCTCCACCATGACGTTACGCAGGTAGACCTTGGGTGGCAGTAGGGAAGGGGAAACCGTGGGCTTACGCCTGCGGTAGTAGGCCTGGGCTATAATTTCCTGGGACTTGGCCATAAGGCCTGGGGCAGTGAGGCCAGTCTGGGCCCTGCCGTAGTCTGCCAGTGCCTGATAGAGGGACATAAGGTGGGCCAGGGCGTAGTCTGCCAGTGCCTCTACTGCCTGGCAGACCTGATAGGCGTCATTACCGATATAGCTCTCAACAACGCCTGCCCTAGGGACAACACGCACGTGAGGGGGATGGCCACCACGCCTACCGAGCTCTACGTTATAGAGGTCACTGGGGTGCGGGCCAAGGGACTTAACTGGGGTGAAGACAACGCCAGGCTCATAACGCCTGGCAGTGCGGGGCAGGGAAGACAGGGGGGTAAGCCTGCCCTTGAAGTCTGCCACAAGGCCATCTACCTTAACGCAGGGGGTGGGATAGGGCACGACAGGGGGGCAGACTGGGCAGGGCGGGCTAAGGTAACGGTACAGCTGGCCAGGGGTGGCAGAACATAGGGTCACTGGGCCAAGGTCTACGCAGTAGACCGTAGTCCTGCGGGCCAAGGACTTGGTGGGGATAACGTATAGGCCTGCCACCTGTATGGTGGGGACACAGTGGCCTGAGGGGACACGCAGGTAGGTGACTGGGAACTGGGCCCAGTCCGCGATGGGGGGGCTAGTTCCTTGGCTAGCGTACATCACCGCGCTGAGCCACTGCCTATATCTTTGGTCTGCGGTACGCCAGTCTGGCATGTTCTCCCTACGCCACTGGTTTGAGTAGACACGCCTTCCCGCAGGGTGCGGGATAAGCCTGGCAACGTATTCGGCCACATCAACATTGACATCATAGAGGCCGTTACCGCTAGGCTCAATGAGGCCGTAACGCATTAGCGTGCGTAAGGCCTGATACTTTGCCTCCTTGTTGTGTAGGCCAAGGGCCCACTCCAAGTCCTTGGGCGTAATCCTATATAGGCCGTGGTCTAGCACATAGGTGGCAAAGAGCCACGCAGTGCGTGCCACGACTATCTGTCTCCTGTAGAGCCTGGGCCCCTGGGGGGCCTGGGGCAGGGGGGCCCCAGAAGTGTCATATTTATTACATGTGTGCGGTCTATGGTTCTGGGGGGGTCTGCCAAAAACTGTTTCTAACTGAGCTCCAGCTCCTAGCGAATGACCTTCATACGACTTAGATTGGTGATTACTTGAATGTGAGGGCCTCGCTCGGTGTAAGACTTTAAAATGCGCATTACTGTACTTTGTATGGGAGTGCGTCTGGACTCCCCCTGTGGGGGCCCGTGAGGACGCTGGCGCACTGAGGCCCTCATGGGCCCCTTATGCTTATCCTGTTATCCTCTTAACGTCAGGCTTAAAATAACTTTTTACCACTCAGAGTGGTATATTTTATTAAAAAATCCCGCTCTGAGGTGGGAGGCTTAAAACTTGCTTAACAAAGTTGATTTTGTACATATATTTTCAATGATTCCTTTAACGTTTTAAGTTATCACTTTACGGTGGAAACGTCAGGGCCAGGGCGTGGGCCTTAGAGGCCTACTGGCGCGTCGGCCCCGTAGGACGCGGAGGCCTGCGTCGGCAGGCCTATGAGCCGTAGCGGGCGGCGTGAGGGCTGGGGCCTACGCGGTCTAGGCCTTGGCTGCCTGCCCGACGCCCTCGCCCTGCCCTGGCATCTTCTTCATGGCCTGCTCCCAAATCTGCCCGACCTTGGAGAATAGGGCCCTGTAGGTGAGCCTTACGTCCTCAGGGAGGTAGAGGGGCAGCTGGTAGCCGAGGTAGTAGAGCGTAGCTCTAATGCCCTCAGCGAGGGCGTCGTAGAGCTCCTTAATCTGGTTATAGGCTTCCTTGTACTCCCTGAGCTCCCCCTCGAGCTTCTTCACCCTGTCCATGTAGACCCTCAGGGCCGCTTCGTACCTCTTCAATGCGGCCTCGGCCTCCCTGGCCCTGGACTTAAGCTCCGCGTAGTGCCTCACGATAGCCTCGACTGTCCTCTCAGGGTCCTCGAGGTCTACCTCGCCTGGGCCCAGCATAGAGAGCAGGTCTGGCAGGAGCCTGGCGGAGGTGTCGTTGATTAAGTGCTGCCACCACGCTATGTCATTAACCCACTTCTGAAGTATGGGGGCCCTGCTGTCCACCCTCTGCCTCATGAGACCCACGATCTGCCTTACGTCCTCCTCCGTGGCCGGCCCCTCCTGGGGTCCCTGGCCATCAGCTGACCTCCTCCCCTCGTGGAGCGCAATTGCCAGCGGCTCAAGCTCCTTAGCCACCCTCTCGCTCCTGCCGGTCCTAGGGTCCTTCAGCTTCACTCCGGCGCTGTCCCTTGAGATCCACCACCCCTCTTCAATTCGCCTCCTAAGCTCCTCCTCGTCGTTAATGACCATTTTATCACCAGGCTGAAGCCACGGCGTCCGAGGCCTACAACTGTTGGTTCACCTGGTTAACCCATCATGCGCCCTGGGCAGGCGGCTGGGGAGTGCCCAGCTGGGCTCCAGGCAGCGCCATCATGTGGCCCAGCTTGCGGCCTCCCGCAAGGGGCTGAGGCGACGTGTCGCTGGGCAGTGCCCAGGAGGACCCCGAGGGGCTGCCCAGGGGCTACCCAGCTCAACACCCAGCTGTACGGCTACTCGTTAATGAAATCAAGGAACCTCTGCATGGAATAGATGAGAACTGTACCATCATATGGTGCAGCTTGCAGCCACGCGGG
>OGCG01001474.1_pt1 | contig 11546 bp, 12 predicted proteins | sample 1570061 | NCBI WGS metagenome assembly OGCG01 (sample SAMN06268698, study PRJEB24515) | hot springs metagenome | isolation source: Joseph's Coat, Yellowstone National Park, Washington, USA | place: USA:Joseph's Coat, Yellowstone National Park, Washington, USA
CGCTTCGGGTGCAAGATCCCGAGGAAGACCCGCAGCATGAGGTCTTCAGCGTCCATGGAGACGTTGGTCTCGAGCTCGCCCTTCCACCAGCCCTCGGGATCCTGGAGGCCAAGGAGGTGCTCGGTCGCATTCCTGATTGCCTCCCGGACGCCGGGGAGGTCCTCAAAGCCGGTTCGGTCCTCCACGTCAGCAAACATTTCCCTGAAATAGCTTCAAAAGACCCTCTCCACCACAAACTGAGCCAGCTCTCGGGCCTGCTCGTGGGCTTCCTCTGACAACTTGGCCTCTTCTAGATGGCCAAGGGCCCTCCTTAGATGTTGGCGAGCTGCTTGCTCGGCATACTCTCGGCCGCCCAGCTGCTCCACCAGGCTGGCTGCCCTGGCCAAGAGTTCCTCTGGCAGAGGAGTCTTTGCCAGGATCTCGGCCAGCTCCTGAGCAAGAGGGCCTCCTTCAGCCAGAGCCGCAGCCACCGGGAGGGTCGCCTTGGCCTGCCGGAGATCGCTCCAGGCAGGCTTCCCAGTCATCTGCGGATCTCCCCAGATGCCAAGCACATCGTCGGTAGCCTGGAATGCCAAGCCCAGCTCCACTCCGAAGTTCTCGAGGCAGCTCACCTGGCCGTCATCAGCCTCGGCTAGTACCGCCCCGAGAGAGGCCGCCGCCCCTAAGAGTGCGCCAGTCTTTCCCCGTTCCATAGCCTGAGTCGCCTCGAGGGAGGCGCCAAGGCAGCCCTCCTGAGCCATGTCTTGGGCCTGGCCAGCGATCATGGCCGAGGTTGCGGCGGCAAGTCGCCTGGCAGCCTCTGGCGCAGCTAGGGAGGGGGCTTCCATTAAGACTTCATGTGCCAAGGACAACAGCGCGTCTCCGGCGATGATCGCCTGGCCGACTCCCCAAAGCGACCACACAGTGGCCCGATGACGCCTCTCCCGATCGCCGTCAATGATGTCGTCGTGAAGAAGAGAGAAGTTGTGCACCAGCTCCACCGCTACCCCCGCGGGGACGCCGGTCTCGGCGTCGGCTCCCACACCCTCTGCTCCGAGCAGACAGAGGGCGGAGCGTACCCCCTTGCCACCTCCTCCAGATGCCGGATTTCCCGCCTGGTCCTCCCATCCCATGTGGTAGGCGATGGGTTTGCGGATCCACGGCGAAAGCCTCTCCACTGCCCTGCGCAACGCAGGCTGCACCAGAAGCTGGGCTCTGCTCAGCACCTCTGGCGCGCTGCGCGTCCCCCTCAGGGTCATGCAACTGCCTCCTTTCCTAGATCCTTTGCTTGCTTGGCACCCAAGTGGGAGAGGGCGGCCTGAGCTGCGGCAAGCCCGCTACGGATGGCCCCCTCCATGGTCGCCGGCCACCCGGTGCGAGTCCACGCCCCAGCCAAGAAGACCCCGCCCAGGCCCGCCTCTGGCGGCGGCCGCAGCTTCTGGCTTCCCGGGCCCGCCCGAAAGGTTGCCCAGCGCTCCTTGGTCACTACGGCGTCCCGCAAGCTGGCCTTTTCGGCCCTTGGGAGCACCTCTCGGAGCGCCTCCCAGATGGCCGAGATGATCTCGGCAGGCCTCATGGCAATCCATCGGTCGGCGGCGGACAAAGAGACCACGAGCACCTGGCCCTCTTTTGCTCCGGCCGCCTCGGTGTGATCGAAGACCCACTCGAGGGGGGGCTCCAGACTTGCCCAGACCGGCCAGTCGACTACCCTGCGGTCCAGGACCAAATGCACGTTCACGATGGGGGAAGAGCCAAGGCCCTCGAAGCCTCCAATCCCACTCCGGTCGTAGCCGAGGTCGGCAAGCTGGTGATGAGGTATGGCAACTATGAGCGCGTCCGCTTCACGAAAGCCCCCCTCGAAATGCACCCCTATGCCCTCATCTCCTGCCCCCAGGCGCTCCACTCGAGCCCCGAGGAGGACCTCGACGCCCGCCCGCTCCAGTGCCGACTGAGCGGCCTCCCCATGTAGCTGGCCGAGGGGAACCTTGGCCCAGCCGAGGTCCGCCCCAGAGGAGCTCTCGAGGAGCCCAGTGCGCACCACCTTGGCGGCCATGGCAGCCGACACCTCTGCCACCGGGAGGTTGCAGGTGGGTCTGATAATCGGTTCCCAGAGGCCTGTTATTACCTCCTGATCCGCCTCCAGGCTGGCCAAGAACTCGCCAAAGCTCAGTTGATCCACCCAGGCTTCGTCGGGGTCCAAGCGCCCCACGGCCAGCACCTGGCGCGCTGCGGCGAGCCGCTTTCTGAGCGGAAGCGGCCTATAGGCGGCCAAGCAGCCGGCTAAGTGGAGAGGGGGAGGAAGCGGCGCTCGCCAAAGCCTCGCCCGGCGTTTTCCTATGATGGGCACGTCGAGGCGGCGCTGGCGGCAGACCAGATCCGATACGCCGAGTCGGTCGAGGAACGAGATATAGGCACTACAGCAGCCCAAAAAGACGTGCTGGCCGTTGTCGAACCAGAGGCCGTTGCGCTGGAAAGACCAGGTGGCCCCGCCGAGGCGGCGCTGGCGCTCCACCAAGGAGACCTCCGCACCTTGGTCAGCGGCTGCAAGCGCGGCTTGGATCCCAGCCAGCCCGCCGCCCACGACTACGATCCTCGGCCCGCTCAACTACTCACCCCCAAAAGTGCGCGCGCCACCACCAGCGCCTTCTGCCAGGCCGGCAGGCTTACCCGACCCCGAAGCACCGCCTTAGGGTCCCGTTCGATGGTGTCGAGCAAGACGCGATAGATCCCCGCCATAGCCCCCACACAACTGCGGCTCCGGTAGTCGAGGTAGTCGAGGAGCCTAAAGCCCTCTCGGAACCACTGGCGAGCTCGAGAGGCCATGAGAAGGATGAGTGCCTTGAAGGCGTCGGGGTCTGCTGATAGCCCTGAGTCAATCCCGAAGCGCTCCAGGTCGTCTTCTGGCAGATAAAGCCTCCCCATTGCCCGGTCCTCGGCGACGTCACGACAGATGTTGGTGACCTGGAGCGCGACCCCCAACGAGTCCGCATACCCCCAAGCCTCGGGGGGGCCACCTCCGAAGACTCCGAGGCAGAGCCGCCCGATGGAGCCCGCCACCCTCCGGCAGTAGACCACTAGGTCGTCGAAGCTTCGATACCTCGTTTGCCGGCAGTCCATCTCGCATCCCTCTACGAGCTCTAAGAACGCACCGAGGGGGATTGGAAAGCGTCTGTTTGCATCTGCCACCGCCACCAAGATGGGATCCGCCAGTCCGCCTGGGCCCTCCTCTAGGGCCTCTATCTCCTTTCTCACCTCCACCAGCTGCTCCAGCTTGGCAGCGGGGTCGCCTGGACCGTCCCCTATGTCGTCGATTCGGCGGGCGAGCGCATAGACGGCCGCGAGCGCCCGGCGGCGGGGGGGATCCAAAAGTCGAATCCCATACGCGAAGTTCTTGGCCTGGCTCCAGGTCACCTGCTCGCAGTAGCGATAAGCGCTGTCTATCCCAGGCTCGATGTGGCTCCAGTCGGCCTTTTTGATTCCCGCGCTGTTCATCCGGGCCTTGTTCATCCGGGCCTTGTTCATCCGGGCCTTGTTCATCCGGGCCTTGTTCATCCGGGCGCTCATCTTGGCCTCCAGTTGTTCCCAAGCCCAAGGCTCAAAGCCAAGATGTGGCGGGCAGTCCGCGGCCGGCGGGGCTTAGCGAGATGTCCCAGCGTGTCGTAGCGGAAGGCCACAATCGCTTCCAGTGAGGCGCGCCCCCCGCCGACATACCCGGCTACTGCCAACCGAGCCCAGCCCGATAGCCTCCCCACCAGTTCCACCCCGGCCTGGAGCAGGTTCGCCGACCTCTGGGCCTCGTAGGCAACGAGCCTGCGCAATCTACTCGATGCCCGGCGGGCAAACAGGTCGGCCTCCGTCACCCCGAAGGCTTCCATGTCCTCTTCGGGCAGGTAGATTCGCCCCCGCCTTGCGTCTTCAGCTATGTCTTGGAGGTGCTCTATCACTTGGAGCGCGGAGCAGACAGAATCCGAGAGCGAGACCTCGTATGGGTCCCGGCGTCCGAATATCGCGAGCACTACCTCGCCTACAGGGTTGGCCGAGTAGCTGCAGTACCAAAGAAGCTCCTCGAAGTTCCGATAGCGGCTCTTTTTCTGGTCGATGCGGTTCGCCTCGACCAGGCGCAACAACGGCTCGGTTCCGAGCCGGAGCCGGGCGCACATCTCGAGGGCCTCTGCCACCTCGGGCCTAGTGGGAGATCCGCCAGCCAGCTCGGCATATACCTCCTCCAAGAGGGCCATGCGGTCGGCTGGGGCCTCGTCGCCTAGGTCGTCGACCATCCTGGCGAAGCGGTAGAGGATCATGAGCTCTTGGCGGAATCGGCCGGGCAAAAGAGAAAGGGCGACAGGGAAGTTTTCTGCCTGGGCCCGGACAGCATAGGGGAGGGGCTCGGCCACGGCTAGCCCGCCGGCCCGCCCAACTCGAGCCTGCTCAAGCTGAGGAGGTACCGCTCCACCAGCTCCGCCCATACTCCTCCTCGATACGACCTGAGCCCGCTTCGGAGAAAAACCATGTGAAGCACGACTGACTGATGAGTCAGCCTACTTCTCATGCTGTCAGGATGCTTCGCCTGAGTCAACCTTCTCGGGGCTCGTTTGGGCTCTGGCCGTCCGAGCGGCCAGAGCCCTCTGGTGCAGACTGGTGGGCTTGGAGTGGGCCGTGGCGGGGACCCCCAACTAGCTCTCCCCACTCTTCGACCAAGGCGAGGGAAAGCATCGAGCGAGCAGTCCTCGGATCAGTCGCAGCCCAGGACGAGACCACCTGTTCCAAGCGTGAAAGGACGGCCCTTGCCGATGAGCGTTCTTCGACTTCGGTGTGGACCCCCCAGGAGAGCACGTCGGTCAACAACGGGACGGCGGGGCGGAGCACGCTGCGGAGGACTCCTTCGCTCGGGCCTTGCTCGCCCGCTTTTGTAAGCTTGGTGGCAATCTCTTCGGTGGCCTCTTCTACCACCGCCAACCATATGGACTCCTTCGAGCGGAAGTGGTTGTAGAAGGTGCCCTTGGCAACCCCCGCCTCCCGGCAGAGGTCGTCTATTGACACCGCAAAGTACCCCTTGGTGCCAAACAACCGACGGGCGGACGCGATTAGCCGGGAGCGCAGTGGGGAAGGTCCAGGGGAGTGGTCTAAGGTGGCGAGGTTTCCCCACATGTCGGCCCGGAAGGCCTCCCCTTCGGCCGGCTCGGCGAGCTTGGCCAGCCGCCGGCGGATCTCAGCGAGTCGGATGCCTCCCCGAACCGCCATCTCCCGGGCGAGCCGGAGGGCGCTCACGTGGCGTTCGTTGTATAGATAGCGATTGCGGGAGAGCTTGATCGGCGCTGGAGCTAGACCCAAGCGGAGGTAGTGGCGGATGGTGGCGGCGGGGAGCCCAGCCCGCCTCACCAGCTCCGCCATGGGGAAGGCGTCCTCAGTACCCAACTTTGGTCTCCTCGGCCGACTGGGGGGACGCGCCGCATTTGAATGGTTGCGGCAGTGTTGGCTTGGCAAAGCTCGGCGCTCTTGGGGCCGACCTGGGACGAAAGGAGACCGAGGCGCAGGTGGCAGTAGTTGTGGTGACCGATTCGAGCACCTGCATACCGCCGGATCTCCTCGATAGCCTGCCGGTGCGGGTTGTGCCAATCATCGTGCACCTGCCCGACGGGGACCGCAAGGACGGAAGCCCCGAAGTCCTGGCCGAGGTGTACGCGGCCCTGGAGGCAAATGTCACGGTGAAGAGCACCTCCCCATCAGCCCTCGACTACCTGAGCGCCATTGACGCTGCCGCAGAGGGTGGGAACGAGGTAGTGCTAGTCACCCCCGCCAAGGAGTTCACCTCCATGCACCAACGGGCCTCTCAAGCAGCTGAGCATAGTAAGGCCTCGGTGGCCGTGGTGGACTCGAGGACTGCTGCCTCTGGTCAGGGGCTCGTAGTGCTCGAGGTCGCGGAGGCCGCAGCACACGGAGCGGAATTGACTCACTGCCTAGCCGTCGCCGAAGAGGCCGTTGCCGCAGTGGACCTGGTGGCAACGGTGGAGGCCGTGGGACTACTTCGCCGGAGCGGAAGGATCCCAGACGAGCTGACCGCAGGGGCAGTGAGCCAGACTGTCTTTCGGATGAAGCAGGGCATAATTGAGCCGCTGTCCCGTGAGCCGTCCTTGGAAGCGGCGCTCGCGCGACTTGAAGAGACCTGGAAGTTGGCGGGTGGCCCAGCGCTTCGTCGGGCAGCAGTCTTCCACGCGGGGCGCCCAGAGGCAGCGAGGCGCCTCCAGCGCTCCTTGGAGAACGTCGAATTCGTCTCAGGTTTTAGCGCGGCCATGGCCATCCATACCGGACCAGGAGTGGTGGGGGCCGCCTGGCTGGCTTAGTGCCCGCCCTCCCAGATTCCTCTCCCATATCTCGGCGGGATCGTTGGTTGGGTGGCAGTGGACCCCAGAGAGCCTCTTTCTTTTAGGGAAGCTCCCAGCCCAAGTGGTCCACTGGTCCTGGGCCTGCTCCAAGACTCCAGTTGGCGGCCCGGCGGATGGCCTCGGAGACGAAGCGCTTGGCGGAGCGGACTGCGCTCAGGGGATCTTCGCCTTTGGCCATGCCAGCCGCTATGGCCGCAGAAAAACTACAGCCTGTTCCATGCGTGTTGACAGTGGCGATCCTCGCCGAGGCGAGCTCTTCTATTCGGTTGCCGTCCCAGACCACGTCGACCGCCATCTCGCCTGCTAGATGGCCGCCTTTTACCACGACCAGCCCAGGGCAGTATCGAGCGAGCTCCCTGGCGGCCTCGGCCATCTCCTGAAGGTTGGAGGGCTCTTTTTCTCCGAGCAGTGCTCCAGCCTCAAAGAGGTTGGGGGTAACTACTTGGGCCAAGGGAAAGAGCCGCTCCAGGTAGCTTCGCCTTATGTCCTCGGTCGCCAAGCGGGCGCCAGAGGTTGCCACCATCACCGGGTCCACGACGACCGCCCGAAAGTCGTTTTCCAAGAAGATCTCTGCTACGACCTCCACGATCTCCCTGTTGGCCAACATGCCGGTCTTGGCAGCCCTCGGGCGAAGATCGGAAAGGACCACCTGCATCTGCTCGGCAACCAGGCGGGCAGGACAGACGAGGACGTCTTTCACGCCGGTGGTGTCCTGTGCGGTGACCGCCGTTATCGCGGTGGTTCCATGCACGCCGTAAGCGGCGAAGCTTCGGAGGTCGGCCTGTATTCCGGCTCCTCCACCTGAGTCAGAACCCGCGACACTGAGTGCCACCGGTGGGGTCATCGAAGGCCTCCCGAGACTTGGCTGTTTAGATCTATGGTGCCTTTGGTTTATTTATTCGGTTTATTTATTCCTTGGGGGGCGAGGAGGCCAAAGCGTGGTCGCGCTTTGGGATTCGCCCCGCCCGCTTGGCCCACCAGCCCGCTTCCACGGCGAGACGGATCGCCCTGGCCATGGACACTGGGTCCTCTGCACGGTTGATCGCAGAGGCTACAAGCACTCCGTCGCAGCCCAGCTCCATGGCCAAGGCCGCGTCGGAGGCGGTTCCAATCCCCGCATCCAAGATGACCGGGACCGATGCCTCTTCTACGATCAGACGTATGTTGTAGGGGTTGGTGATCCCGAGCCCGGTCCCAATGGGGGCTCCCCCAGGCATAACCGCGGCGCAGCCGACCGCCTGCAGCCGCCTTGCTACGATCGGGTCGTCGTTGGCATAGGCGAGGACGGAAAAACCATCTTCTATTAGGAGCTCTGCCGCCTCCACCAGCTCGATGGGGTCGGGGAGCAACGTGCGCTCGTCGGCGATGACCTCGAGCTTGACCCAGTCGGTGCCGAGGGCCTCCCGCCCGAGCCTCGCGTAGTAGAGCGCCTCCTGAGCGGTCTCACAGCCTGCGGTATTGGGAAGAGGCTCTACCCCGAGCCCCTTTAGCACATCGAGGACAGAACCTGGGGCAGAAGGGTCGATGCGGCGGATGGCCACCGTAGCGACGCTCGCCCCTGAGGCTGCGATTGCTGCCTCTAGAAGGGCCATGTTGGAAGCCCCGCCGGTGCCTGCGATCAGGCGGGAGCGGATCACGTGTCCGGCAATGACGAGCGGCTCTATTTCCTCTGGCAAGATTCAACCTCCTTGCGCTGCGGTTAAGACCTCTACCTGGTCGCCCTCCCGCAGCCTCCGACTAGCCCACTCCGAGCGGGGGACTATCTCGCGGTTCACGGCAACAGCAATTCCGCCTAGTCCTAGCCGCTCGGTACCAAGGGTTGCCAAGAGTGTCTCCTCAAGGCTTGCTTGGTCCGAGACCATCTCGGGATTGCCGTTTAGCGTGATTTTCATCAGAGTGCTGCCTTGCCGCCAATTCTTTTACTGTCAAGCCTCTATCAAGCCGAGCTGCATTCTCGGCTCTAGCTAGTCTTTCCCGACACCCGAGCGGAGGACCCCTCGTGAAGCGAGCCAAGCTCGACCCAGGCCTCGGGTACCTTGCCCAGGCCAAGCAGACCAGCTACCACCTCGGCGCTCAAGGGAGCCAAGAGGATCCCATGGCGGAAGTGGCCTGTGGCCCACACAAGGCCTTCCACGGGACCGGGCCTTACCACGGGAGTGTTGTCGGGTGCAGCGGGACGAAGCCCCGCTGAAAACTCCACCAACTCGGCCTGTTCGAGGAGGGGGATCACCTCCCTCGCGTCAGAAAGCAAGTCCACCAGGCGGCCTACCTCCACGGTGGTATCAAAGCCGCGCTCTTCCATGGTCGCACCGACTACCACCTCGCCGGTGGGCCTGGCCAGGACATATACAGGTCTCCCGTGAACTACCGCCCGGACCGTCCGGCTGAGGAGAGCTCCTTGATGCCACCGGAGGCGTGCTATCTGGCCCTTCACCGGCCGGATCGGAGGGCGAAGCTCGGGTGGGATCCTGCCGATGCTTCCCGACCAAGCGCCCGCGGCGAGCACGACTGCGCCAGCGTAGATCGCCTGTCCGTCGGCCAGGAGACCCCCTTGGACCCTGCCTTGGTCCAAGATGAGATCAACAACTTCAGCAGAGATGCTTTGGACCCCGGCTCTTTCCGCAGCCTGACGAAGTGCTCTGAGCAGGGCTCTCGTGTCCACCTGGTGGTCAGATTCTGCTATGATCCCCCCGTGGACTCGGGGGGAGACCAAAGGTTCCAGTTCGCGAAGCCGCCGCGACGATAGCTTCTCCCAGGGGAGCCCGAAGCGATCCAAGAGCTCGCCTTGGCGGTCGAGCGCCTCTGAGTCGGAGGGGTCACGAGCGATTAGCAGCGTCCCACACTGTCTGTAGGCGGGGTCGATGCCGGAGTGTTGCGCGAGGCGGGCCGCGAAGGCCGGCCAGAGCTCGGCTGCAGCCAAATTCAGCCGGGCCATGTGGGGCTCGGTGGCGACCGCCTCAGTCACCGGAGCGAGCATGCCGGCAGCAAACCAGCTCGATGCCCTCTCGGGCATCGGGTCTACCATGCAGACGGACCATCCGGCCTGAGCTAGCCGCCAAGCTGTTGCGAGTCCTATGACCCCAGCTCCGACTACCAATGCGTCAAAACGTGATTCTGGGGCATCTGCCACTGGCAATGATCCTAGCGGCGTCGGAGCTCGGGCCTAGTGTTGAAGTGTGCCGCTCGATGCTTCTGAGCTGGATGGTCTTCTGGCCACATTGGAGGAGCTGGCCGACCGGCTAGATGAGCTTGCCTACACCTGTCTAAAGGACGCAGCGGGGGCAGATGACCCCACTGACCCGCTCGCCTGGGAGCGACGCCTCCGGCGTGCCAGGCGGGCTCTAGAGCGGGCCAAGGCGGCCTTGACTCTGAGCGAGTCCGACTAGAAAGGCCTGGCTCTTGGTGGGCGAGCAGGCTGCAAAGACGCCTTCGGGTACCAACAGTTGACGGCTCGATGGCGATATTGCGCAGTGATGAACCTTCGTGATTGGCCGGGATGCGCCAATCCTCGCCGACTTGAGGCCAGCGCCCTCAATCTGGGCCAGTTTGTGCTATGGAGGGCAGGCCGGACGTTCGGTTGGCCGAGCGCCTGGCGAGACGGCCTAAGAGCTTGCCCGCCAAGGCGGCTTTAGGTGAGCCGAGAAGCGATGCCAGGACGCGCTCGGAGGAACCCCGCAAGGGGTGCATCGGCGTGATCAGCATTGATCACGCCGATGCAACGGCAGCAGCAGGGAGGCAGCCGCCGCCCATCTTCTGGCCTCCCAGTTTCCAAGCGCCACCACCTCCAGTTGAGAGGAGTCCGAGGGGGCCTCGCCTGGTGGCCCTTCTGGGGCAGAGCCGAGGCCGACTACGTTGCCATCGACATCTACCCACCTGTATCCGGTGGGGGGGCCTTCGCGAAGCGCCAGGCCAGCCTCCTGATCCTCCGTCGGCACGAACGCCGCCTCGTTCGTCCGACCGACGTGGCGGCGGATCTCGCCTAGGAGCTTCCCTCTCTCCTCATATAAAAACCGCCCTTCGTCGGAGCAGAGGAGGCTATAGCAATTTGGCTCGGCATCAGCCAAGATCTGGATCTCCCACCGTCCCCGCTCGGCTCGAGCCTGCAGGATCAATCGTTGATCTTCGCTAAAAGCAGCGAGGTATTCTTCGGCGTGCCATCGCAGCAGGCGTGCGATCGGCCTCCCGCAGTATGCACAGCTGTCCCGGCCAGCTGCATTTGGAGCACCGCACCCTCCGCATGCCGAGGCAGCCACCTAGTCTTTGTCGACTCGGCCGCCCTGGGCCTTAAGCGCCCCTCTAAAGGGCTTCCCGATTTAGCTCGTCGATCAGCTGGCGGAGCCTGCCATGGTGGAGGCGGTCAAAGTAGAGGGCGACTCGCTCCAACTCCAGGGCGTCCCGTTCGGCTCGCTCGGGAGGAAGCGGAGGGCAGCGGTGGATTGGCTGGCCTCCGCAGATATCCGCGAACTGCTTGGATAGCTCGGCAAGGCGGCGCCGAGAGGGCGCCTTTTTCAGCCTGAGCACCAAGAGTTCGCCTACGTAGCGCCGGGAGTGGTAGTTGGCATAGAAGCCAAGGATCTCCTCGACGGCCTCGTCTACGTTGTCGGTGATGCGATACAAGAAGGGGTCGTCGGGGGAGATGAGCCCCTTGGCCAACAGCTCGTCTTGGACAAACTGCTCCCAGGAGCGCCAATAGGTGTCTCCCGGGGTGTCCAAGAGGACTATCGGTGCGGGTTCCGCCTTGCCAGTCTGGAGCAAGGTGAGCAGTTCGAAGGCCTCGTCTTGGGTCCCAAAGCCCCCCGGGAGGACCGCGAAGCCGGCCGATTCCTTCATGAGCATCAGCTTGCGGGTAAAGAAGTACTTCATTTCGACCAATTTGGGGTCTTGGGCCAAGAGGGGGTTTGCCTGCTGCTCTGCGGGTAGGCGGATGTTTACTCCAAAGGCGTGCTCGGCCCCCGCCCCTTCCACGCTTGCCTGCATGATCCCCGGCCCGGCCCCGGTTACAACCATCCAGCCAGAGCTTGCGAGCCTCGCGGCAAGCGTCCTTGCCTGGGCGTAGAGGGGATCATCCGGGCAGGTGCGTGCGGAGCCAAAGATGGTCACCTTGGGCACGCTGCGGTAAGGGGAAAAGACCTTGAAGGCCTCCGCCATCTTATTGGGAGTGGCGCGAGCGATGTTTAGGTTGAG
>OGCG01001475.1_pt1 | contig 11546 bp, 14 predicted proteins | sample 1570061 | NCBI WGS metagenome assembly OGCG01 (sample SAMN06268698, study PRJEB24515) | hot springs metagenome | isolation source: Joseph's Coat, Yellowstone National Park, Washington, USA | place: USA:Joseph's Coat, Yellowstone National Park, Washington, USA
TTACTGCTACTTTATATCCAGAAACTGCTATTTCATGTGCTGCCATTAAACCGGCTAGTCCTCCTCCAACGACGATTGCATCATAAGAAGTTTTGTCCATGCCAAACTATTATCAGTTAAAAAAATAAACTTTAATTAGCAATTTCTGAAAGGTTGTTTACAATATATTTTGGTTTAATTTCTGACTTCTCTACATCGTCTTTTGTAGAAATTCCTGTTAATACTAAGACAGTATCAGCTCCTATATTGAATCCCATTCTAACATCAGTATCTATTTGATCTCCTATTACTACAACTTTTTTTAAATCTCGTATTCCTGAGATCTCCATAGCCACATCTATTATCCATTTGTTAGGTTTTCCTGCTATGAAATCAGGTTCTCTTTTTAGTGCATAAATTATTACGCTAGCTAATGCTCCTGCACCTAATTTTAAGCCGTCTTTCGATGGCCATAGCCTATCCATGTTCGTAACTATAAATTTTGATCCTCTGGCTACGCAACGCATTCCGGCAGAAAGCTTATCGTATGTACTTAGTCTATCTAAACCTAAAACAACAGCGTCGGGATTATTAATATCAACTTCACTCATAGATATTACTTTAAAATTGAAATTTTTCATTTCTTCAATTAGTCCTTCTTCTCCTATAATAAAAACTGAATTTATTTTCATTTTTCTTCTCATATAGATAGCCGCAGCTAATCCGCTTGTTATTATCTGTGAAGGATTTGCTGAAAGACCTAAATAATTTAATTGCCTAGATAAAAGTACTCTACTAAATCCAGAATTATTGGTTACAAATATTACTTTTTTACCAAGTTCCTGTAGGAATCTTAAAGCTTCTATATTTTCCCATATAGGTTCGCCTTCCCTTATTATTACTCCGTCAACATCGCTTATTATTAGATCATAATTTCTTAACATTTTCTTTCAATTCCTCCAGTTTTTGTTTTATCTTAGCATTAACATCTTCATTATCTAGAATAAAGCCATATAATCCTACTGGATTATATATTGCTTCTTCACACTCCCATCTCCCTGAGAATATTGGCATGATTTTAAAATAAGGAATTTTACCATTAAAAAAGAAAAGCAAAAAAGTTTCATTATCGTTCTCTAAGACGTAAAGATCGCATTCATCTAATTTATTATAAATGATTTTTTTAACGCCTAAATATTCTTTATCAAGTTCAATCAATTTTTAACCCCCTTTACTTTCTTTTACAAGTGGATTCTGAAAAAATTACCAGAAAGTATTACTCGAAGATAATTAGTCTTCCTAGTCTAAGGTTACTAATTGGAGTGGATGGCATAGAGTCTGCTTTGATTCTATTTAGAGGTTTAGAAATTGGTTTGGCTTTTATTTATTCTTTTATTAGTTATGGTATTATTTTATTTGTAATATTTAGATCAAAAATTAAGACAGGACTTACAATCTTTTCATTTTCTTCAATAATATATCTTATTTTTTCATTATTTCCAGAATTTTATCTTTATTCCTACGGGATCTTCCTTCCGTTTCTAGATTACTCTCTACTTATAGATTACAAAGCTCTATATTCCTCTCTGATATCTTTTGGAGCTTCTATTATACCAGTAATTATATCTGTACCTAATGACATTAGAGTCTTTCTTTACATATTTCTTGTAGCCTTAATAACATATCTTTATATATACTCCATCGATAGAAAGGGAACAAAACTTCTTGGAATCTCTTCACTTACCGTAGTAAGACCATTCCTAAGAGCAATAAATTATAAGAGGGAAGATGAGTTAGAGAAGTTTCTCGATAAATTATCTATACCGTATTATGTTAATATCTATACATTAAAAATTTCCGATAGATTACTTATTTTACCCCAAATACATTACGGTCTTTATGGCAGTGTAGGAAGTTCTAAATTACCATACATTATAGAAGAAAAAATGAAAAATGTAGTAGTTTTTCATGGGCCTGGTAGTCATGATATAGATCTTCCTTCCAGATCTTATTCAAATATAATTGCAAGTTATATTAAGGCCGAAACTGATAAGGGCATGGAACCTAATTCATTTTATGGAATAGAATTTAATGATAGAGGAAGTTTCAAGCTTACTACTCTTGTTTTTGATAAATCTTCTTTAACATTCGTAGAAAGGCCAGGGAAAGGAATAGATGATATGCCAACTTCCCTGTGGAAAGATATGGTCGAAAATAATAATTTCTTGATCGATTGTCATAATGAAAACTTAAAAGAGGAATTTTCTAGAGAAGAAATCTCTACAATTAGGGAATTTATAAGAGAGAAAAAAACAGGCTTTAAAAAACCTCTATACTTTGGTTATGCTGAGGGCACTTTAAGCGAGAAGTGTGAAGGAATATGTTGTAATAAGGTAAAAGTTATGGCTATAGGCGATGGAGAAAAGAAAATATTGATTATATATGTTTTTGGTAATAATGCATCAGTTGAACTTGGTGAACAATTAAAGGATAAGCTAAAAGATTTGGCGGATAGAGTAATTTTAGTAACACCTGATGACCATACTTGTACGGGTACTTCATTATATAGCCTTTATGTTCCTTCACAGCCTTGTGTAAATCTAATAAACATTTCCAGAGAATTAGGGATCAAGGCTATAGAAAACATGAAGGAAGTTAAATCAGAACAAAAAATAATGAAAATAAGAACTAAAGTTATAGGTAAAATAATATCTTCGATGGTCGAAGGACTGGAAAAAGTTGGAAGTTATACTCTTAGGACATTCTGGATACCAATAATATCTCCATATCTGTTATTGTTAATATTCATTTTATTTTATAGCTTGATCAAAATTTAGTAGAGTATCGTTAACTCTGGCTTTCCACTTATTTAGATCTTCTGGTGAAGATGGATATTCGTTATATATTTCTTTTATCTTTTTCATGTATTCTGCAACAGTTTTTAATTTAAAGAGAAGTGATGGTTTACCTAATGCTGATATTACTCTCATTGCTTTATTTACTACGGATAATTGCAAATCTCCTTTAAGACTAGTCTCAAGTAGATCTTCTTCTCTAATAACCCTCCTTTTCATTCCATAATTTATTTCATCATCAGATAATTTTTGGAGAAATCTTCTGAACAACTCTAAACTTGCTTGTTTAGCTCCATATCTTTCTATATAGCATAAATTAGTTCCCCATAAGGAGTTTGCTGAAAAATCACCTGTTTCAAAAGCGTTTAATGCTGATTTGGCGGCGCAGAATCCAGATATCATAGCTGAACCTTTTCCACCTCCATGAACTGGATTTGCAGTATATGCGGAATCTCCTACAACAATTATTCCATTCCATGCTAGTGTCGGTAAGGGTCTCCTAGTAGGGACTAATGCTCCACCTTTTACAATTAATTTTTCCTTTTCTAAATCTGGAGCATAATCATTTAAGAATTTTTGATAGAAAGTATAAATACTAGGATACCCCATTCCTCCTTGTATACCTAAGCCCACATTAACCTTATTCTTTCCTTTTGGGAAATACCACCAGTATCCTCCTGGTGATGCTTTCTGATTTATAAATATTTTTAAATATCCAGCATCCTCTATATCATCTTTTGTAAATCCTACCTCTCTATATGCTATATCTGAATCTTTTTCATCCAACTCTTCTGTAATTGGTAATTCTTTAGGTAATTTACTTCTAAAACTCATGGAATAACCAGTTGCTTCAATAACAAGTTTTGTTCTTACTTCTAATTGTTGATTGCTTCTTCTATCAAAAAGAACTGCTCCTTTAACGTATCCATCTTCGAATATTGGTTTCATTGCTGTTGTCAAATCTAATACTTCTACTCCTCTGTTTTGGGCTTCTTTAAGTAGCCTTTGAGTATATGCCGGAGCATTTATTTCGAAACCTTCTCCTTCAACTTTCCATGATGTTTCGTTATCTGGACTGTAAATTTTTATTCCTTCTATCTTTTGCTCTAGTTGTTCTCCTTCAGGATAAGGCATACCTAAATTATCAAAATGCTCTTTGCTTACAGCATCACCACAAGGTTTATCTCCTATTCTATTCCAAGGTTTACTATCTATAAGGAGAATTTTTAGACCCTTGTTTGCAAGATGCCACGCTGTAGTGGCTCCTCCAAAACCTCCACCTATAATTAGAATATCGTAGTTTAGTTCTTTCAAGTTATTTCGCCTTTCCTTTTCTTTTAAACATTAAAAAATTACTTACAGTAGTCTTTTATTATATTAGCCTTAAGTGATGTGGGAAGATTATCTATTATTTTTCTCATCATATATTTATAATCGTCACTGCAAAAAGTTACAATTCCTTTAGGGTTATTTATTTCTTCTATTTTCTTGATCATATTTTCCGTATCTGTTGTTTTCCACGTATATATTTCAATTCCCAAATCAAGATTATCTAAAATTGCCTCTCTAGAGTTTGAAAAGAAATCCCAATAATTTACATCTTCTATCACATGAATTATCAATTTTTTACCTCCTAAAACTTTCGCTTCTCTTAATACTTTTCTGAATAGTTCAGTAGTTTCTTCATTTTTAGCAGAAAATAAGACTATTATTGGTCTAAAGTCTGTTTCCATAAAGGATAAAATGAAATTAAATTAAAAACGTTGACCTTTCTAAACAGGAATACGCTATAAAACTTTGGTTTAACTTAACGTTCTAATGTAATGATTAGAATCGGTGATTACTAGGTAGCCTCTACTTTCTGGAGGAAACTCTCTTGTAATACCTCCAGTGTATATTACTCTAGCTAATTTGTCTATTTCAAGTTTTTTGTATTGTCCAGTAACTATCCAATCCCATGGTCCAGCTCCTACGTCTTTCCTTAATTGATCGACATCACCTTGATGTCCATGAATTATGTAATATTTTACTGAAGATACGTCAGCTATATACATCGTAGTTCCTATAATTTCTTCTCTATATCTTGGTTCCGCCATTATGCATTTTATTGCGTGGGGATCCATATCTCCTTGGATATAAACTATTTGAGCCCAAGGTGCTATGCTTCTTATAACATATAGAACGTCAATTACTCTTGGACATTCGTAATCCCAATAACATTGTGTAGTATCTCCATCTAATACTATTGCCTCAGGTTCTTCTTTCTTTATTATGGTTGACAAGGTGCTTTCAATATGAGGCTCTGGGAATCTTATATTACTCATTACAAGTATTTTCATTATATTTCACCTTCAAACATCAATATTTTCTTCCCCTCTGGATTTTTGATTCCGCGAGGCATTCCTCTGGTGTTATAGTATGCTGTAGCGAATCCTCTTTTATCTATAGCTATCATGCCAATATTATTTTTCCCAAATATCGATGTTATTTTATCTATAACACTTTTTACAACATCGCATATAGGAAATCCCATCGAAACTAACATATCTACTTCTTTAGCAGGGAGTATTTTGAGTATTATTTCCCCAATGCCAGTGCTTGAAACCGCAACGTTATTTGTAGCGTAATATCCTGCACCAGGAATTGGTGAATCCCCTATTCTCCCTGGAAGTTTGCCGTTGATACCTCCAGTGCTAGTTCCAGCTACTATATTTCCATCTTTATCTAATGCTACTGCGCCTACGGTATCACCGTAGTGAATTGCCTTTTCTGAAGGAATTACCTCTTCGACTTTACCAGTCATAAGAACATGTCTACCATCTAACATGACCTTTAATGCTTCTTTTATTGGATTCTTTACCTTTACCGCAGCTACAGCACCAACACTATAATTATTTCCATGCATAATACCCGCATCCATTTCTATTTCTCCTTTTGCGTTTTTATAGCTCCCTTTACCAGCGTCAAAGTATCCAGAATCCTCCATATACGATATACTTTCAACTACTGCCTCAATAGAACTTCCAGTAGAGAATTGATCATAACCATAATCTAACGCTTTTTCAATTTCTCTATTTACTATGTTAGCATCCTTTGTTTCCCAACTTCCAGCTCCACCATGAATTAAAAGTATTGGTTGCTTGTACTTCACAAGATATATTACCATTAGTTATTTTTATTTTTGTTAACTAATAAGCAAGAGCAAAAAATGAAACAGTCCGAAACAGCAGGAATTTCAATTTTACTTATACTGTTGCCAACTATTCCGGCTTTTCTTCACTCTTTTTATGGTTATTTGGGAGCATCAATAGTAGGTCTTGCTATAGTAATTTACTTGTTTGCTCAATATAGACCTTGGGAAAACTCAAATAATGCTATAATAGCCTTATATTTTACGGGAATTTTTGCCTTTGGTTTAGCAATGGCAGTCTTCTTAACTCTTCCTCTTAAACCTAGAGCTTATGCCGGCGTAGCATTAGTAGAATCTATACCTTTCTTTGTAAGCTTTTATTTCGTTGCAAGATTATTCTTAGGAAAGTTCTTCCAAAAGAACGTATTAAAGTTCGCTAATGGATATGTAGCTTTTCTAATAGTTGTAATAATAGGAGCAATAGTAGGAAGATTTTTCCATAACTTCTACGAGCTTATAATAATATATTCAGGATTTGTTGCCTTAGGAATAATAGCCTATCTTTATTTTAAAGAGTGATTAGGAAATGAAGCTTGCAATAGTAGGTGGAGGCCCAGCAGGCATTTCTCTAGCCCTATTTTTAAAGGGTACTAGAATTGATGCGACAGTCTATGAAGGTCTAGGATCTTTAGGTTTAAAACCATGTGCTTGGGGAGTTCTTTCTGATATTGAAAAAATTATACATGTTCCAAAGGAAAGTATTATAAGTGAAATTAAGGGGTTTAAGATTTATTTAGATAACAAGTTATTATACGATATAAGAAAAAAAGAAAAATTAGGATATATAATAAATAAACCTCTATTTCTAAAAATACTATCCGAAAATATAGATTTAAGATTAAATTCTAAGGTAGTTTCAAAAGAAGGAAAAATTCTTATAAATGGAAAAGAAGAATATGCGGATAAGGTAATATTTGCAAATGGACATTATTCTTTGCCCAGTGAAACAACCATACCAGCTATTCAGTATATTACAGATTATAACATAGATCCTGAAATTGTAGAAATGTATTTTTATAGCGACTTACTAGGCTATGGATGGGTATTTCCAGAAGAAGGAGGCTCAAAAATAGGCATAGGCGGTTACGCAAAAGTGGATTTCTTAAAAGAAAAGCTAAACTCCTTAGTTAAAGGCAAAATAAAGAGGTTTCAAGGAGCTAGGGTTAACGATTATGGGGTATTAGAAGAAAGATTAAATGGTGAATATGTGGGTGAGGCATTGGGTACAGTATATGCAGTTACCGGTGAGGGAATAAGACCTTCTATAATATCGTCTAAAATCTTAGCCGATTCTTTATTAGAAAATAAAGATTTTAAAGAAGAATTCAAAAAAAGCAGGCTATATTCTAGTCTTAAGACTCACTCTAGCGTTATTAAGTCCGCAAAGAAATCTAATTCTATAAAAGGTTTAGAGAGGGTATTATTGAAGGCAGATCCAGATTTGGTAATAAAATTCGCCATGGGGGATTTCACTAAAATAGATTTGCTTAAATTATTCGGGAGGATGATTTTTTAATGGATTTCTATTATCTTGATGATGTAGATAAGAAAATACTTTCCATCTTACAACAGGATTCAAGAATATCATATTCAAAGTTAGCTAAGATGCTGAATTTAAGTGAATCAACTATTCATATGAGATTAAAGAGATTAAGAGAATCTGGCGTAATAAAGAATTTTTCAATAGAAGTCAATTTAGAGAAAGTAGGTTTAAACGTATTAGCTTTCGTTCTTATAAAAGCAGATCCCAAGAGATATGAAGAAATACTGAAAGAAATATATGATATGAAAGAAATATATGAAATTTATGATGTTACTGGGGAATATTATGCTTTACTAAAAGTAAGAGTTTCAAGTAAGGAAGAACTCGCTAAAGTACTAGACAAGTTAGGTAATATGCCAGGAATTACATCTACCTATACTATGTTTGTTTTAAGAACAATAAAGGAAAAAAGAATGTTTGATGAAGACGAAAAGTGATCAGGGCGAGAGCTCTACATCATTTTTTCAGACGGTTTGCTTTTTTCCTCATTTCTTAGCTTTTTCTATTACATGATCCACTATATATTTAGCTGGATTTATTGAAGTGGCACTCATAAAGCCCTTCCATAATGGTGCGCCATTAACTTCTAAAATCTTATAACCTCCATCTATATCTTCAACTATATCGATCCCCGAGTAATCAAGCCCTAAAATCTGAGTAGCCTTTATGCTCATTTCTATTATTTCCTTACTAGGAGCTAATACTTGCGTTATTGCTCCTTGGGCTACGTTAGTTTTCCAACTTCCCTGAGAAATCCTGTACACTGTTCCTATAACTTTATCACCTACTACGAACGATCTAATGTCTCTATCGGGCTTTTTCACGTATTTCTGAATGTAAACTGGTTGATTCACTGAAAGAATAGACTTAGCTATTCTAAATACTATATCTGGATCGCTGGCTTTTACAGATCCTAATCCTAGGCTTCCTACTACTGGTTTTATTACAACTTCTCCCCATTCTTGTGTAAGTCTCATTGCCTCAAAAGGATCCTCTACTATTGCTGTCTCTGGAACAGGAATTCCATGCTTTCTTAATTTTATAAGGCTCTCGAATTTGTCTCTTGCCAATAGCATTGAAGAGGGCTTATTTATTATGTTTATACCACTTTTTTCCATCTCCTCTAAAACGTCAACTCTTTTCATTAATTGCTCTGTGGTTAGAATAAACCCTAGATTTCTTAGAATTCCTCCATCTATATTTACTTCTTTTCCTACGTATGTAAATCTTATTCCTTGTTTATCTATTATTCCGTTTAATTTTGATGGTCTTATATAGTAAGCATTATGACCTCTATTCTTTATCTCGAGAAGTAGTTGTTTAGAAGCTTCAGTAACTTTTTGAGATTCGTGAATAACTGCAATTTTTATAAATCTTCACCAAGATTTAACGCAACCTAAAACATTTTATTTTTTATTCCCGCTTCTGACAGTAAACCATATGCTAAAAAATCAGGTAACGAGGATAAAGAATCTTTATAATTTTCTTCAATAGGTAACGAATCTAGTATTTTTAAATACTCTGATTTATTCCTATCAAATTCTACTGCTACTAAAGAATCAACTCTTCCCTCAGTTATTTGGAAGAGTTGTTTTGCACTACCTACGAGTTTTTCTCTTTCCAATTTTACACAATCAACATAATCATCTACTAATTGATAGATTATTCCTAAATATTTTCCTAAATCCATAGTTAAATCTACTGCGTTGCTTTTACCAGATGAGAAAGATGCTAGCATCGTAGGAAGCTTAAACAGACTTGCAGTTTTCAACTCTATAGTTTTAAAATAATCTTTACTTTCTCCATACATATCTTTTAAAGCTCCTACAGCGGTGTCTTTCCATAATTCTATGCTAATATTAAGGGCCCTATCACCATACTGCGAAATTATGTTCAAAGCTGTAGGAATTAGAAAATTTGATACAAAAATTACTCTTCTATTAGTGTATATAGCCCAAGCAGCTTTTTTTCCTCGCCTATAATCATCGTAATCAACTATATCATCTAAAGCAAGCGAAGCAGAATGCAAAATTTCAGTAGCTAAAGCTCCTGGATAAGCGTCTTTTTCATCTCCACCCAGAGCGTTATTTAAAAGAAACAAAAGCGTACCTCTAAATCTCTTTCCATCTCGCATAATGTATTTACTCATCTCGAGAACTTCCCAATCTTTAAGGTCATTCATAAACTTCCCTACTAGATCGTCTATTGTTTCCTTACTTTTTGTCCAAAACTCTAATAGATCCACAAATATCCCTTCTCACTTAATTTTGTTTTTTAAAATATAAGATATTATTGTTAAATAAATAGGTGCCATAAGAGGCTCAGTATCTAGAAGAAGCTCTTTGACATTATAATTATTCTTTTTGAGCTCAAACGAAATTCTTCTCATAACCAATGTATCTATCCCAGTATATATAAGTGTGGAATTAGAAAAATTTGTATCATAATAAGTTTTAACTATTTTGCCCAAATTTTCCTCTACATAGTATTTAGATGGCAATAATACTGGAGAAATTATTATTTCTGGTAAATTTAAATCCACTTCAGAAGATTTTTTTTCTATCCAATCTTTCAAATCTGAAAAATCTAGTTCTTCAAGGATTCTTTTAGATCTAGGTGAATTTAATGATTTTGCTATATTATTTAATATAGATAAGGAAAGATTTGTTTCACATAGTTCACCTTCAAATTCAGTAATTTTAGTATTACCTTTTTCCTTTAATTTTTGACATGTAAAAATGTCTGCGTTTATACCTAAAGACCATAAATTATCCAATACTTCTTTTGACTCTGAAACGTCGTTTAAAAAAATTAAGAGATTTTTTTCATCAGCATAAGCGTCCTCAAGAAAAAGTAATTCATATATAGGTATAGTTTTTATAATCTTTCCTTCAAGATTAATTTTAGCTCTCTGATAAGTAAACGCAGGTAATTCCATACCTTTACCATAAGCTACTAGGGAATAATTTCCAAGATTAATATCTTTAATCTTTAACTTTGAAATTATACTAGAGCTGTCTTTAGAGAATTGCAACATGAACACTCCTCTGGTTTTTCTGGAATTCTTTTTATTACTTCGTATAAAAGTTTCCTAGCCTTTTCTGAATTTTCGTTCATTACTTTACCTACTTCTTCTGCAGTCACTGGAATATCTGCAAAAACGTCGTAATCTGTAACCATACCTATAGTGGAATAACACATTTGAAGTTCGCATGCCAAATTAATTTCTGGAACTAGCGTCATTCCTATTATATCAGCTTTAAAAACCTCCCTCCATACTCTGCTTTCTGCTCTTGTAGAAAATCTTGGCCCTTCAATACATATATACGTACCAACATCATGAGTAGGTATTCCTAGACTTTTTGAAGAATCTATAATAATCTTTCTTAAATGGTTACAAAAAGGATCTGCCATTGATACGTGAGCTACTACTGGTCCATCAAAGAAAGTGTATTGTCTTCCTTTGGTCATATCAATGAACTGGTCAGGAATTACAAAATCTCCAGGTTTATAATCCATTCTTAAGCTTCCTACCGCAGAGACGCCAATGACCCATTTTACCCCTAGTTCATGAAGAGCCCAAAGATTTGCCCTATAATTTATTTTATGAGGCGGTATTCTGTGCCTCTTTCCATGTCTAGGTAGAAAGGCTACTTTTTTTCCTTCTACTGTACCTATTGTTATAAGGTCACTCGTTTCACCGTAAGGAGTATACACTTTTATTTCCTTTGTATCTGAAAAAATTTTAGGATCGTATACACCGGAACCTCCGATTATCGCTATTGGAACTTTTTCGTATTCTAGCATAAAGAAATGTTATTGAATGGATTATTAAACTCTAAACCAAAAGTTTGATTAATGTTTATTAATATAATATTTGGGTAAGGAATTTGCCAAAAATTCCCGTAAAGGTTGTAAAATGGGAAGAAGCAGTAGAATGGTCTACAAGATTAGCAGATAAAATTAGAGATTCTTATTC
>OGCG01001479.1_pt1 | contig 11533 bp, 10 predicted proteins | sample 1570061 | NCBI WGS metagenome assembly OGCG01 (sample SAMN06268698, study PRJEB24515) | hot springs metagenome | isolation source: Joseph's Coat, Yellowstone National Park, Washington, USA | place: USA:Joseph's Coat, Yellowstone National Park, Washington, USA
ATGTAATCTGGGACTTTAAAAACGTTCTTATCAGGTACTGTTAGATATTCCGCATAACCTCCATTAGTTATTACACTCATTATGCCCCCATTTCTGCATAGCATCTCCATTGATGATAAACACATATCACAAGTTCCGTCAAAAATTCTATTATATACTATTACTCTATCTCCGCTCCTTACGTTTTTTACATGCTCTCCGATCATGTCGACTTCTCCATAAACTTCGGCTCCAGCTATATGAGGCATGGGTTTTACTGGAAGAGCATTAACCACAAAATAATCTATAGGATTCACTCCTGCCATCTTTACTTTTATTCTAACATCGTGAGCTCCTACTTCAGGCTTTGGAACATCTGCTACTTTAAGATTATCTATTCCACTTTTTTCAAACAATAAGGCTTTCATTATATAATATTTCTATTGAATATTAAAAAAATTAACTTAATATAAGTAAAGTTACTTACTTTCTCTCTATTTTTTACCTACAAAGAATGTTCTACCGTCCTTCAGAACTATTTTAAGGCATTTTTCACCAGGATGAATATTGTAGTAGGAAGTTTTACCATCTATTGTAGTCCCTGCCAATATTACTCCTTTTTGCGAGAAGTTCATAAAAGCTCGGCATATTTCGTCTGGAGGAGAAGCTTCTTCCATTTTTACTATCTGATCCTTCATTATTCTTATTGGGGGAGAGAGATTTGGCATCTCTATTATTATCTCTTTTTCTGTTTCCTTTAGTCCCATATATATTTGTGTAATAAACTATACTAATAAATTTTTCTAAAATAAGCATTAGATTTACTTCCATAACTATTTTTCAAAGAATCTTTAATATAAACGTTCTTATCTCAAGATATAGTAAAGAAATATTAAAAAATAAAAAAGGTTTAAACTCTTTGATCTGGCGGTAGTTCCTCGTACTTCTTATATACTAAATACCAAGATTTAGCATTAGGTAGTTTCATTCTTAACTCTGCCTCGTTAAGTGTTGTAGCAGTAGGAACTATAACGTCGTCTCCTGGTTGCCAATCTACCGGTAAAGATACTTTTGCCTTATAGTTGACTATAGCGGCTTTAGTTATTCTCAGTAACTCATCTATCTTTCTGCCATACTCTATTGGATAATATGCCATGAATCTTATAGTACCTTCAGGGTTAACAAGGAATACTGCTCTAATTGTAACGCCAGAAGCTTCATCGACAATGTCTAGAAGCCTTGCCAGTTTTTTATCCGGGTCTGCAATTAACGGGAATGGGACTTTAATTCCAAACCTATTCTCAATATCGCTTAACCATGCAATATGAGAATAAATACTATCAACACTCATTCCTATTAGTTCTACATTAAGTTTCTTAAATTCTTCATAGGCCTTAGAAAAAGCTACAAATTCGGTAGTGCATACTGGAGTAAAATCTGCTGGATGAGCAAACAGAAATAACCATTTTCCCTTTCCAAAAACATCTTTATAAAAATCTATTGGACCTAGAGTAGTTAATACTTGTGTATCAGGGAATTTTTGATATAGCTTCATTTTCTCACTATAACATATCTTGAAGTTGTGATTAAAAACAAATTTATTTGTGCAATTTTTGCATAGTTCATATAAAACCTTCGGTATATAATATATAGTATACTTCCTAGGTAAATGCAAGTGAAAAATTTTTAGATGTACATACATATTGGGTAATAATAGAAAAATACATTTTAAAAGTAAATCTTAAAACCTAAATTCAATAACTTATCATTATGTATAATCATAAATTCCTTAGACTTCCTTGTTCCGCAAAACTAGTTTATAAAATCTTGGAAATAAAACAGTCAGCTACTTTCCAAGAAATAAAAAGTGAGACTGGATTACCAGATAGGACAATTAGAGAGGCTATAAAAAAATTAAAGGAGGAAGGTTTAATAAAAACAGGAATATGCCTGGATGATACAAGATCTAGAGTATATATCATATCTGAATGTTTAAAAATAGAATAGCTAAGTATAATTAAAATATTTTTGTTATATATAAAGATATTAAATATAATATAAAGGTTCACTAAGGTTAAATTATTCTACCGAATTTAGTGTTATGGATTTCGAATTTTCTGAGGAAGAAACTCTATTTAGAGAAGAGATAAGAGAGTATCTAACTAAAAACTTAAGGCCTATGGTTCCTAAGATAGACGAAAGTGGTATACCCAGATCTTTTGTAAAAGATGCGTCAAAATTAGGTATATGGGCAATGCCAGTATCTAAAGATGTTGGAGGACAAGAAGCTTCCTTCATTATGTCATCAATAGCTGCTGAAGAAATAGCAAGAGCTGACTTTAGTATGGCAACAGTAGTTATGTTCTTATTAGAAAGTGGGTGGGGCTATGTTTTAGATAAATATGGATCTAAAAGTATTAGAGAAGAAGTGTTACCTAGAGTTACATCAGGAGATTGGTTCTTAGGAATTGCATCGACAGAACCTTCTGGAGGAAGCGATATTGGAAATATAAAGACAAGAGCAATAAGAGAAAATGATAAATATGTAATAAATGGAGAAAAATCCTATATTAGTGGAGTACTAGAAGCTAAAGATTGGGGAGGAGGTCATTTAACGTTAGTTAGAACGTCTCCTAATGGAAATAAAGGAATTTCAATGATTTACGTTCCAATAAATGAAGAAGGAATTGAAATCGCTAAGATAAATAATATGGGTAGAATGGGCATATCATCTGCCATTATAAGATACAATAATGTAAAAATTCCAGCAAAAAATATAGTAGGTGAAGAAAATAAAGGATTCTATCAAGCAATGGATGGTTTTAACCATGCTAGGGTTCTAGTTTCTGCTGCTTGTATAGGCGCATCAGAAGCTATTTTTGATATTGGAATAGAGTATCTAAAAAATAGAGAAGCATTTGGAAAGAAATTGAAAGATTTCCAATCCATAGCTTTTGAAGCAGCAGATTTGAAGACAAGAATTGAAATGGCACGATTGCTAACATACAAAGCAGCATGGGCTTTAAATCACGAGGAAAAATATAAATCAGAAATACCTTCCTTGGTTGCTATGACAAAAATGGTTGGACCTCAAGTGGCTTTTGATGTGGTAAAATCAGTAATGATGTGGATGGGAGCTTACGGATATTCAAAAGATGCATTAATAGAAATTGCTTTTAGAGGAATAGTATCTTATATTGTAGGGGCAGAAGGAGCATTAAACATTATGAGAATTATTATCTCTAAGGGAATTTTTGGATAGTTCTTTTGATGCGTCTTTTATTGCTTTTATTATATTAATGTATCCAGTACATCTACAAATATTCTTTATAGAATTCTTCATTATTTCGTTATCAGCACTTTGATCTATGTTATTTAGATAATCATAAACAGTCATCATAAATCCATGAGTGCAATATCCGCACTGCATTGCATAATTTTCTAAGAAGGATTTCTGAATATAACCCGGATCATTCAGACCTTTTATGGTTCTTATATCTTTATTTAACACTTGAATTGCTAGAATATTACATGATTTTATAGCTTTACCATTTACTATAACAGTACATGCACCACATTTTCCTTCGTCACAACCTCTTTTAACTTCAGTAAATCCATTATTTCTCAAAAAATCTAAAAGTAGGGTTCTACCTTCTACATTTCCAGTTATCTCTTCGTTATTGACTTTTAATTTTATGCTATATATGTCCTGCGCTTTAATACTTTCTCCAGTTTTCCAGTTTATGGCTATATCCCTTTGAGGAACTCTGATTTCATTATTACCTCTTAACGTTTCCATTAACAAATTTCTCACTAACCTAATTCTATAATCCTTAGAGGCATGAATATCATTTAAAACATCTAGGCTAACACTATCAATAAGTTTTTTTGTAAAATTATCCAAATCAATTTTTCTAATATCTGAAATTTTATTTCCTATTAATTCATCTTTAAATAGCACTGGTTTTGAGAATACTCCTCCAATAGCTATCCTAGAAGAAACTATTTTTTCTTCATTATCGATCTTAAAGGATACTGCGACTAGAGCTTCTGGATATGCAGAACCACCTCTTTTTATAACTCCAAAGTTAGTTACTCTTTCGTCATTTGGTATTATTATTGACTCCAATATCTCTCCTTCATTTAGCTCAGTAGAATATGGTCCCTTAACAAAATCCTCTAGCTTTATTTGTTTCCTGCATTTTCCAACAATAGAAACTTCTGCATCAAGTGTTAATAACACAGGGAAATAATTTCCTGAGGGATCGGCATAAGAAATTGATCCTCCTATAGTCCCCCTATTTCTTACCTGTAGATCACCTATAGTCCATGCTGCCTTAGTCAACGATGGAAACTTTTCTTGAAGAGTCTTGTTTAACGCTATCTCATTGTGAGTTAATAATGCTCCTATCCTTATAGAATCTCCAAGTTTGATGTATCTTAATTCCTGTAATTCGTTTAAATCTATTACCTCATCTATATCTACGACTCTAAGCTTAAGCATAGGAATAAGACTTTGTCCTCCAGCTATAGGTTTAGCCGTTGTGTTCTCTTGAAGTAAATCTATAGCGTCAGTTATTGACAAAGGTCTTTCATATTTGAAACTTTTCGGTAATCCGAGAGCGAACACCATTAATCACCTTTTATAATTTTCATGATTTTTTCAGGGGATATGGGAATTTGAGTTATTCTCTTGCCTATAGCATTGGAAATAGCATTAAGTATTGTAGATGGAACTCCCATTATAGGACCTTCTCCGGCCCCAAAAGCTTTTGACGGTAAATAATCGGTTATTGTTTCAAAATGTTTAATTTCAACATCAATTCCAAGGGCTTCTGAAAAAGTAGGAGTCTCATATGAATCAAAAGTAGTCACAATTGGATTTCCGTTATCATCATAGGCAATTTTTTCGTACAAAGTCATATCAATTCCGTGAAATAGACTGCCTAAAACTTGACCTTCAAGAAGTTCTTTTTTTAAAATCTTACCTACATCATGAATTATTATGAATTTCTCAATTTTGACGTCATAAGTTAAAGGATCTATCTTTACAATTGCCATCTGAGCTTGAATACCATAAGCTAAAGAGGAGTTTATCCTGTCGTTATCTGGAGGTCTCAAAAACGGAGAGCTATAATACATTACAACTGATAGATTTCCTTGAGCAGAATAAGGATCCCAATGAAATGCAGAAGCTAATGTTTTAAGGTCTACTACTTTACTAGGATTTTGAATATCAGAAAATTTGCCTTCAGAAAAACTTACATCTTTGGCTTCAAGGTATTTTTTAGCAATATCCTTAAGTCTATTCTTTAGTTCTTCAGATGCTTTAATTACTGCACTCATAACTATTGGAGCAAATCTACTTGAATAACTTCCACTAGACAGTGTCCATGGAATAGAAGTGTCTATTCTAACTTCAACCTTTATTTTCTCAGGGTCTATACAAAATTCTCTGGCTACCGTCTCAGCTATAACTGTCTCATGTCCTAGGCCCTCATTTGTACCGTTTACAAATACGCTAATTGTACCGTCATAGTTAACACTCATTATTACGTAATCGCCTGAAGCTGAATGAGTATGCCTTCGCTTTGATCCTTCTACAGAAAGATCGACATAACCTAAATTTGTGCCACTAGGTTCAACAAATACAGATATACCTATACCAACATAGGGCTCTTTTTTAAATTTTCTATATTCTTCTTCAAGAGTGTTAATGACTCTCTCATAATCCTGCTTTGGATAAAGACCGCCAGTTGAAGTTTCGTAAAAATAATCATTACCAATTTTTTTATCAAATACTTTAATCAAATTTCTTTTCCTTATTTCTAAAGGATCCATCTTTAACTCGTCAGCTAACTTATCTACTGCAGTTTCCAATGCGAAATAGAACTGCGGAGCTCCATATCCTCTATTTAGTCCAGTAGGTGATTTATTTGTTAAAACGACAACATATTCTGCTTGAATATTTCTTATGTCATATGCGCCATTCAGATTACCTTGAACTCTAAATAATGCTCCAGGCTCTGGAGGTCTAGGATAAGCACCTACGTCCTCATAAAATTTGTATTTTATACCTTTAATTTTACCAGTTCTATCGCTAGCTAATTCTACATAACCTTCTCTATCTCCACTTGCGGAACTAGAGATAAAATTCTCAGTTCTACTCTCGATCCATCTTATTGGATGTCCAGAAAGTATTGATGCAGCAGCTGCTATCGTCATATATGGATATAATGAATATTTTATACCAAAGCTACCTCCTATATCTCTAGGAGTAAGAAGCCTAATTTGATTCTCTGGAATCCCTAATGCTCTGCTAATAAAATGGACTTGTAACATTGGGCCTTGAAAATTTGCAATAATATTAAGTAAATCAGATTTGTAAGCTAGAATTCCATAAGTTTCCAATGGTGCTGAAGAATGGCGTGCTATTTTGAAATCATTTCTTATTATAATATTATTTGAAAATGTCTCTTCCACATCTCCAAAAGTCATTTTTCTTGACATTGCAATATTACTCCCTAGCTCCTCATGAATTAATGCCTTCTTTTCTAAAGCGTCTTGTATATTGATCACAGGGATAATTGGCTCCAAATCTGCATTAACATATTCAAGTAAATCAATGGCCTTATAATAATCTCTTGAAAGAACTATAGCTAGAGGTTCTCCTACAAATCTAACTTTCTTATTCGCTACAGGATAATAATTTATAGGAGAATTTAGGGCTAATGGGAAAGGATTCTTTATTATTCTTAAAAGATCAGTATTAGTGAAAGCTATTCCTCCATGATTAAAGACTTCGCTTACGTCAACTTTTTTAATAATACCATGAGGCAAATAACTTCTATAAATTGCCATGTACATTGTCCCAGGAGGATTAGGAATATCGGAAATATATTCCCCAGATCCATTTACTGCCCTCAATCCTTCAATGTAATGGGTAGACATTTATATATAAAATAGTTAAACAGCCTTAAAAAGAAACATAAACATTTATTACAAAAAAATTATATTAAAATTATTCTAACCGATAGCTATATTTGCTCTTTGATAGTGCCAACATAAAGATTCCTATAAGCAATATGATTGTTGGAGCATAAAGACGTGGTTCTGGGGCAAAATAGTCTAGGTAATTAGTAAATATTGCCAAATAATACATAATAATGGAAAGGACTGTCAGAACAATGCCTCCAACTAACCAAGATTTAATGAATGTATACTTAACAAACAACTCTTCCCAATCAGCTTTTTTTGTATCTACCAATACAGCTTCGTTCTTCATAAAGGCTAGACTCTTTTGTGATCCAAACATTGCAAATCCATTAATCTTTGAAAATCCTAGCTCCTTTGCTTCTTCGTTTCCCTTTTGCATATTATTTCTAAGAATTTCTGCAACATCCTTTGCATTTTCTATATCTGATTCTTTAACGTTTCCTTGGTTATCCACTTTTACGTGACCTAGATAGCCTTTTATCTTCATACGCTGATCACCCCCTTTTCTAATTCCTTAACAACTTTTGACCAATTAGTCTTAACTGCGTCAACTAGAATTATTGTATTATTTAAATATGCTATTCCAAGATTATCTAATATCATTGCGAATCCCATAAAAGATCCAAGACCTATTTTTCGTGATTCTTCTTCTCCTATTCTCATGTTTTCCATTAAGATATTCAATAATTTTTCAGAATTTAGTTTTAGATCTTGCCCATACACCTTTGTAATCGTACTTCCGGAAATTTTGTAAACACCTATTAATCCTGGTATATCTTCATATGACATTATTCATCAATATATATATTTGTATGAATTAGTTTATAAATGTTTTCTTAGAAAGTTTAGAGTTATATAAAAAATAATTTTTTATTTTTAGTATAAAAAAATTTTTAAGTTAGAAGATCATTGCATTGTAGCTTTATAGTATTATTAGCCATTTTAAAATATAAAATCTAAATAAGATATAAAAATAAAATAGTATTTGATCATGTTACTCTAAATAGTAAGATGGAAAAACGCAATAAATATTGAAAACAAGTTAACATAATTGCTTAAATTGTTATATTATTGATCATATATTATTTTATATTTAATCGTTGTATCCAAATGGATCTACCTACAATATCTTTCACACTAAGAAGCAATACATTATCATTGCTTACCACTATAGCATGTCTATTGTTCTTCTCTATTATCCAGGGTATAAGGCTATTTAATTCGTCGTCTGCTCTAAATATTTTTACGTCAAATCTCCCCTCTATGAAATCATCAAAGTTCTTATCTTGCGCTATCATTTTTATAGCGTCTCTATAAGTGAATATACCTAATTTATTAGATTTTTTAAGAATCAAGGCTCTCATTCGATTTTTCATCATAATATCAATAGCCTCCCTTAATGTTAGTGTATAATCTAGGACATCCACACTTTCAGCTATATTCAATAATTTAATTTTATTATTTGCTTGAATATATGTATATCTGTCATCTTTAATTATACTACTCCTGGCATTAGCTCTTAATATATCTCTAAAAGAAATCATACCTACAATTCTGTCATTCGAAACAACAGGTAAATGCGAAATTTGATAATAAGTCATCGTTTCTAATGCTTTATTAATTTCACATAGACCGTCTATACAAATAGCTTCTTTAGCTATATACTTTAGTTCCTTATTTAGGTCGTCTGAACTAAGGATATCTGATTCTGTCACTATAGAATTATTTACTATTAAGGAAGCTATATTATGAGATACCATTATTTTTGCTCCTTCCCTTATAGTATGATCTTCTTCTACAATTATTACTGGAGATCGCATAAATCGCTTAACTCTAGAGATTACTATCTTAGCCCTTAATAACGGATCCATATAATTTATCACAGAAATACAGTTGTAAGGACAAGATCTTTCACATGCCATACATCCCGTGCAATCATTTGGATCTATCACTTCAGCGATATTAGTAAAATTATTAATTTGTATACATTTAGCTAATGCACATGCTCTTTGACACATATAGCAGCCTACGCATCTATCTACGTCTATTATAACGTTTGGCACATAATTATCGTTACATTTGATTATCATGTTTTCACCTAAAATGGCGGATCGGCGTTGAGCGGATTATATATTAAATTCCCCAGATACTTATTGTAGAAAGGATAAAGGGAACTGTCTGGTGAACTCATCCAGTATGTTATTAATATAAACAGTAATGAAATAATAGCATCACAGACTAGATAATAGGATAGTGGTATTCCATCTTTCTTTGACAATTCTTTTGATATCCTAAAAGATAACCATGAGCCGAAGATTAGTACAGCTTCCATAACTATTAAAACCCACCATTCCGCTGTAGCGCTACTAGGATGACTACCTAAACGTTCCAGGAAAGTATACCAAATGCCATGATAACTTTTAACATCTAAATAAGGAACTTCATTAAATATTAGTAAAGCTCCACCTAGTAATTTTGGTAAATTCCTTGCAAGTATACTTGAAGCAAAGATAGGTATCATGGAATACGAAACTGAAGTTAATATAGCCTTAGATGGAACATCGTCATTTTTCCTTATATTAGATACAATATATACGATAATAAGGGGAACAGATGTTAAAATTATATAATCCAGTGGCATAGGATATCCGTATGTAGTAAATCCATACTTGGAGATACCTGGTGTTAAAATTCGTGCTATGTCATTCCAACCAGTAGCGTAACTAAGCCATTTGTCTATCATTGTATATAAAGGAAGCGCATTAAAAAATTGAAAGAATACCACACCAGTTAAAATAAGTACAGATAACGCTATATCTAGCCTTTTCCTATTATTACCTATAACATCATCAATCCAAGGGAATCTCTTAACTTTCCAGTCTATATTATCATGAGGACATGCTCTATAACAGTCTGATGCTAAACCACAAAACGGAGATGTTTCTACACTACCAGGGGAAGCAAACCATGGGCATCCAAAATGTTTATCGTTTCCTTTCATACAATCTTTAGTACTACAAGATTTGCAAACTTCTTTATCTTTAGCTCTAAAAGTACCTAATGGAGATATCATAGTATTTACTGCCAATGGCGCGCTTAATGGACACAAGGTTCTACAAAATGTTCTATCTTGAAAAATTAATGCTATAGCTAATTCTAGTAATGCTATATAAATCAAAACCACTGAAGTCAGCTCAGGAATACCTGGACCACCGATATTATAAAACTCTTCCACCCATGTTAAAACTGAAAATCCAATAGCAGAATAAAGTATAGTAGAATATTTTATAGGCCATCGTAAATTTAGACCTAATTTCTTAGAACTCTTTCTCCATAAATGCATTCTTTGAATCCATTCAGCTTGTCCGCTAAATGGACATGTCTGGCACCACATTCTACCATTAGCCAACCATGTTAATAGCCATAACAAGGGAAACCAAAATAACCAGCTAATATCTGGGGCAAAGTTAACTAAACTTAGCCCAACTGAGTTGAGTTTTTGATAACCAATTATTCCTATAACCATCACTATATAAAAAACGATGAAACTAGGCATTATTATGGCACTATGTATCCAGTTTTTCTTAAATATTTTAGACAGAAAACCCTCTAATATAGATGGCTTATGCGAACAAATATTTTCCTGATATTTAGCATAATTTAGTTTATAATTTACATATATCCATCGATTTGTGTTATCTTTATGATAGAAATCTATTAGAAGATTTACGAAAAATATCGTTCCTAAGGTTGTACTTACGAGAATCCCAGCCTCTATTAACAGAATATTTTTAATTAATATAAATACAAAGATAAATACGGAAAAGATAACGAAGAGTACCCCGACAAAAAAGGTAAATTTTCTTTCATAATTTTTTAATTTATGTTCTTTTCTATATAGTACATTATATTGTTCCATTATATATCACCAATTTATAATTATAGATCTTTATGCTAAACATATGTCACAAAATACTTCTGTTTATACCATTTAAAAAGTTATCTTGTATTTGCACAATTAAATTGAAATACATAAATAAGCAAATTTTGTAAATAAATAATACTTCGGCAGTTGTTCTATTTTCATAATCTAAAAGAGATAATATCTATATATTATTTGTAGTATAAATTATTATTTGTTATATAGCATTTTTAGATATTAAATTAAGTTTAGTTTGACAATGGACAAATTAACATAACTTAACCTAGTTTATACTGACTTCCCAAAAAGACATTCCCTTAATCCATACTAAACGAAATTGCATCTTATTAAACGTCTTTTTAATATTGCAATAATACATATCAGCGTTAATTGAGCAAAATTTTTATTTAGCCTATAGAATAAAAAATATGAGGAGTAATGAACGTAAAAATGTGGGGACTAATATTAGCTGGTGCAATATTAGTAGCAATAGCAGTAATAATTGAAGTAATATATTCTTACAGCTTGCTAAAACCAGTTCCATGGGCATTTTACCATGTCCCAGGAGGAATAGATTACGCTGGGGAATTTATTGCGCTAATAGGTCTAATACTAATCATGGCAGGAGGCTATATG
>OGCG01001480.1_pt1 | contig 11530 bp, 9 predicted proteins | sample 1570061 | NCBI WGS metagenome assembly OGCG01 (sample SAMN06268698, study PRJEB24515) | hot springs metagenome | isolation source: Joseph's Coat, Yellowstone National Park, Washington, USA | place: USA:Joseph's Coat, Yellowstone National Park, Washington, USA
GTATAGGAAAATAATGTTTTCTGTTACCGGGATATTTAACTGACTTACGTAAAAGAAATAAATTTCTATACATTTTATATTAAAACGTAGAGATATTCAGTTAATCTTGTAAACGTTCATATTCTTCTCTTTGTTTAGCTGAATTGACCTTAGCAGTGTACCACAACTAAATAATCTTGTACCATTCTCTCAAATTCAGCCAGATATTAGAAATCCTCTTATCTGTGTCGGTTCATTACGCCTTTTGAAAAAAGTGTGCTTTCCCCAGTTTTATGAGGCAGTATGAGCGAAAGGAGGTTAAATTATATTGTTTTATCCTTTTCCTCTGAGAATCAGTAAGACATTGGAAATCCTCTGAGGACGTCTCTTACTGGGGATGTTCAGAAGTGAAATATCTGTCTCACACTATATTGAAAAATATTCATATTCAAGAGTTATTTCGAGAAGACCTGAAGAATAAAGGTAAGTACTATAGTTCTGCTACTCTCTATAAACTTTTTTGGGTTCTTTTCCAGCTTAAGAATTTTGCATAACAATTTATTGCAGCTATAGGTGGCCCCTGAGACCATGGACTAAACGAGTTGTTCTTAATTGATTTATAATATTGTGGGTTTCCGGACCAAGTGTCTTCACTGACTCCTCTGTAGAAACCATTTCTGGAAAATGAGGAAACCACGGCATTAAATGCCTTTTCGATTTCTTTCTCTAGATTCAAGGAAATTAAATTCTTCATGATCGCCTGAGTGCCTGTAATAACAAAAAATGCAGCAACAGATGCTTCAATTGGTGATTCTCCGTCATCTATTATAGTAGTCCAGTGGCCATTATTCATTTGGAATCTCACCATCACTCTTAAGAGATTGTTTAATATTCTTGTAATTTTATCGCGCAATGGATGATCTAATGGTAACGATGAGAGTGTGTATAAAAGGCCTGTCATAGCCCAACCTTGGCCCCTCCCCCAATGAACATTGTTCCTTGTATCCGAGTTTGTGTCGTATGTGTGTGTAAACAGGCCGGTACTATCCTGTAACAGTTTTGCATAGCTAATAGCGAGGCTAGCGGCAATATCATAATATTTTGCAGAGTAATTTCCCAATTTCGCAAGAAATGGTGGATGAAGGCTAAGGGCGTCAACCCATACAAGTTTAGGGTAATCGTCATCCGTTAAGTATACCCCTTTATACCTTTTATGAGAAATGATCCAGTCTGCGTGATTTCTCAAGGATTTAATGATGCCTCGGTCACCGAATTTCTCTGCAATTTCTAAGGCCTCACGCCCTGGCAAAGTTTGATCGTATTTCATTCGAGAGGGGGTCCTGTGTTGCCAGCCCTTTAATAAACCATACCCGAAACTTGAAAATTTATCGGAGGAGTTAATTTCATCGGCAGCTTTCAATCCCCAGAAACCGGCATTATCCCCAAAGTACCAAACCTTCCAGTCAACACTTAAAAGTAGATCAGAAGCTCTTTTGACCAATTCTTTCGATAATATCATTTTTGTCCGCAAGTAGGTATTAGCCATGAATAATATTAAATCATTTCTTGATTTGCCTCATCCCAAAGGAGCCCTCACATCTGAGATTGGCCTCTCGATACTGTTGACAAGTATAACAAATAGAAACAAATAAATCAGGTGTTTGCATCGTGACATCGATAAATATGAGTCGAGTAATTCAAGCTCCGAGGGGCAATATCCTTAATACAAAGGGGTGGCAGCAGGAGGCTGCCCTGAGACTTATAATGAACAATCTCGATCCGATGGTTGCCAAGGATCCAGATAATTTAATCGTTTATGGGGGAAAAGGAAAGGCAGCGAGAAATTGGGAAGCTTTCGATAAAATAATTGAAAATCTGAAGACCCTTGAGAACGATGAGACCCTTCTCATACAATCGGGAAAACCTGTGGGTATTTTCAAGACATTTGAAATATCTCCAAGAGTTCTTATAGTGAATGCTCAGATAGTGCCAAGGTGGGCAACAGATGACATATTCTGGGACCTAGAGGCTAGGGGCCTCACGATGTTCGGTCAGATGACTGCAGGATCATGGATATACATAGGGACTCAGGGTGTTCTTCAGGGTACTTACGAGACGCTTTCGGCCCTGGCGAGGAAAGATTTCGGGAAGGATTCCCTTGCTGGGAAGTGGGTCCTATCATCAGGACTCGGAGAAATGGGGGGTGCACAGCCTCTGGCAATCAAGATGAATCAAGGCGTTGCAGTGGTGGTTGAAGTTGATATGGAGAAGATAAACAGGAGACTCAGGGATAAGTACCTTGACAGCTGGACTGATTCACTTGATGATGCTCTTAAAATGAAGGATGAAGCAATTGCGGATGGCAGGGCAACCTCAATTGCTGTCCTTGGTAATGCTGCAACAATCTATGATGAACTGAAGGGGAGAGGGATAGTACCTGACGTGGTAACAGATCAGACTGCAGCTCATGATCTCAACCTAGGGTATATACCAGAAGGTTTCACTGTGAAGAGCGCTGAAGAGTTCAGGAAGATAAATCCAGGGGAGTATAGGAAGAAGGTCTATGAGAGCATAGTGAAAGAAGTGAAGGCAATAGTATGGTTCCAGGACAATGGAGCAAGAACATTCGACTACGGAAACAACCTGAGAACAAGGGCACAGGAGTTCGGGTACAACAGGGCATTCGATATACCTGGATACGTACCAGCTTACCTCAGAGACCTGTTTGCAGTGGGATCAGGCCCTTTCAGATGGGTCGCACTTTCTGGGGAACCATCCGACATATTCGCCATTGATGATGCAATTATCAAAAGATTTAGGGAAGATGAACACCTGATCAAATGGATAAAACTAGCAAAGGAACAGGTCCACTTCCAGGGTTTACCTGCAAGGATATGCTATGCAAAGTACGGTCAGAGGGAAGAGATAGGACTGATGATAAACCAAATGGTCAGGGACGGAGAAATTTCCGCCCCCGTTGCAATAGGGAGGGATCATCACGATACGGGCTCAGTTGCATCCCCATTCAGGGAGACTGAAAAGATGAAAGACGGAAGTGATGCAATAGCTGATTGGCCCATACTCAATGCACTCCTGAACGCGGTATCGGGGGCTACTTGGGTGTCAGTGCATCATGGAGGGGGGACTGGAATCGGGAACTCAATACATGCGGGATTCGTTATAGTTGCTGATGGTACAAATGATGCAGATGCAAGGCTTAAACGTGTTCTGAACGGTGACCCTGGCATTGGTGTAATAAGGCATGCTGATGCAGGATATGCAGATAGCATCAATATAATAAAAAGCGGTGTAAAATTCAGGGCACCGTACTTCTAAACCTTCGGCTTTAAAGTGACACAAAATGCAACGTGGAAAGAAAAACAGTTCAACGGATGTATATAGGGATATGTGGAGGGACAGAAATTCCATATATACTGATCAGTTATTAGACGATGGGGCCATTAACCCAGATGTCGTGTTGATAGGAATACCGTATGACGAAGGAATAATATCAAGCAGGCGAGGGGCAAGACTGGCTCCTGAGCGCATAAGGATGGCATTTTATAACCTTTCTAACTACTGCTCAAATCATGAAACAGAAATCTCCAATATTAAAATAAAGGACTACGGTAACTTGGTCCTTCAAGCCCAGCAAGATACATACAACTTTGCCAAGCTGGAAAATAGTATTTCAAAGCTGGCCAGATCAGCAAAGATGAGCATCATAATGGGAGGAGATCATTCCATTACGAATCCAGCATTTAAAGGAATTTTCAAATCTATGAAAGCCAGGAATAAAACGCTCGGCCTTATTGTAATAGATCAACACTACGATGTGAGAGAATACGATCACATCAATTCAGGCTCCTGGCTAAGATTTCTTTTGGAAGATGGTGATCTTAAACCTGTTCCTTCATTTATCCTTGCACCCCATGGTTTCAGATATCCTAAAAAATACGTTGAATATGTTAAAAGGAAGGGTGTAACTATTATAAATGCTGCGAAAGTTAGCAAATATGGAAATCTCAAGGTACTAGAGGAAATATCAAAATCCCTAGAGGAAGATGACCTCCCCTTCTACCTCAGCATAGATATTGATTCAGTTGACCAAGCGTTTGCCCCTGGCTGCAGTGGAAGTTCACCCGGAGGGTTGCTCCCTTTTGAAATTTTTGACCTTGTCAGCAAAATTTCAAAGAATTTTAATTTAGTTGGTGCAGATATTACTGAATACTCTCCTCCTCTTGATATAGGTGATATTACGCAGAAACTCGCTGCCGGTATACTCCTGGAGCTGCTTTGTGGGCTTGAATCTAAATCCATTTAATTTTTATTACACTGTCAATTCCTATCTCTCCCTATTTCTCGCTAAAACTTTTTTCCCCAGTCTCCTTGTTTTATTCTATTTTCAGGAGGACTTTCTCTTGTCTATTCACAATTCACGCATCCCTCTGGTTTCCCTCCAGCGAGAATTGACAGCAAGTTATTAACTGCCAGGACTTTCAATTCCTTTATTGACCTATCTGACAGATATATCGCGTGTGGAGTCACAAAAACATTGTCCATTTTAAAAAAAGGATGATCTACTGGTAGGGGTTCATTTATGAAAACATCAAGTGCTGCTCCCCTTATTCTCTTGTTATTCAATGCGTCTATCAGAGCAGTCTCGTCTATGATTTTTCCCCTTGCAGCGTTTATTATAAACGCAGTCCTTTTAATATGGGATATATTGCTAGAATTTATCAAAAAAGTTGATGAATCGTTCAGTGATGCAGTGATAGCTATGAAATCTGCATTACTTAGTCCTTCCACAAGCTCTGTTTTTCTTGCCATACTATCATCGTATTCTTTTACGAAAGGATCATAGAACATAACAGTTAAACCAAGCGCATTTGCCTTTTTCGCCACTAACTTTCCTATCTTCCCGTATCCGATGATAAATAAGCTTGAACCATCTACTCTTTGGGGCAGGTCTTCCATTTCTTCCAGTGACCACTCATCGATAGGGGAATCAGAAACTGCCCTGGCTCCCCAGTATCCCTTTCTAGCCCTTCCATTTAGATACGATAGTTTCTTTGCAAAATTCAATATCATTGCAATTACATATTCAGCAACTTCGTGGTTACAATAATTTGGAGACCTTGCCACTCTTATTCCACTCGAGGTGGCGGCCTTAACGTCAATGTTGTTGTAACCACCTCCATAAACTGAAATGGCCTTAAGATTGTGGAATTCATTTAGAAACTCTCTGCTTATTGGAAAGTCTATCTGGCACAAGATTCCAACTGTGTCCTCTTTGTGTTCCAATATTTCTGGAAGTGAATAATTTAATTCGACGACCTGAGCCTCTTTCATCTTGCTCTTGATCATTGACTTTTCGACTGAATGTTGATTGAACTCTTCATCAATAATCAATATTTTCTTCATACCGTAGTCACCTGCGTGCCTCTTATTATCACCACCCTATATCAAATTGTTGGTAAGTAATATCAGCTTAGGCAATTCCCATGAGGGAAATGAAGAAAAATCCAGCTTTCTTGAAACAACTTCCTGAATAATAGAACTCTATTTCTGCAAAACAAAGGTAATAATAAAAAAAGAAAGGAAAATAGATGGAATTATAAGCTGAACTCTCCGATTTTTTCAAGCTTTTCTGGGCTCCTGCTCTTATAGTAGAAATAAGTAACGATCACAAATACTGCGTAAATTCCCGCAACCCATGCCGAATATTTCAGGGGGGCTGGAGGGGCAGGATAGACTACGTATATGATAGCGATAAATATCATTATCGCGGTAACCCACGGTATGACCAAATGCCTGAATATTTTCAGGTCTTTGTTCCTGCGATGGTAAACAGATAGCTCAATTCCGGCAAGAGCGTGATTAAAGAAGCTGAATACCGAGTTGCTTAATATCAGGAAGATGCTTGCGAGGAATGGCCCCATCACTAATCCTGCAATAATGGCAATTACCAAAGAGAGCACCCCTGTAAAAATAACAACGTTTCCTGGCACCTTATGCTTATTGATCTTGGTGAAAGATTTCGGGAAGAACACTCCATCCCTTGCATAGCCGTAAACCGTCCTGATCGTGCTCGTCTCAAAGGATACGCCAGATGTGTTAAAGCTATTTATGACGAATATTATAAGAAGCACTCCCCCTGCTAGTCCAAGGTACTTCAGGTAGAGAGTCACTCCAGGATCGGGTAAGGTAGCATAGTTGAACATATTGCTGATTCCAAAGAGAATAGTCTGAGAATAGGCATTAAGGATCAGAACAAAACCAACTATAGATGCAAGGGTCACCAGTGCAATAGGTACATTTCTTTTCGGGTTCCTCGTTTCTTCTGCAACTGGTACAATACTATTTATTCCTCCGAACGTAGCAATTCCGAGCATCATTGCGACGAAAATCAGTGTAAAATTATTGCCCACTGGGATGGCAGTAAAAACCACTCCCGTATTTCTAGGGCCACCTATTACGAGAAAGATTATTGAAGTAATTACAAGAAAAATTACCTCAGCCATCCCAGTATAGAGGATATACCTCATTGAAATTTTTATGCCAAAATACGCCAGGGCGGTAGTTTCGATGATGACTATTGTGATTATAGGCATCCACAACCATGGGTACTGGGCAGTTACTGAAGGAAATAGAACGTACAAGAAAGATGACAGTCCGAGCATAGCGAAACCTGTGTAGCCTAACAGATAGTAATACCAGTAGGTAAGACCCCCAAAGAACGAAAAGAAGCCTCCAACTCTTTTGAAACCCCTCTTGTGAAATGCAGCCCAGGAATATGCAGACGCAACTTCCTTAGACCACTCATATGTTATGAGGGTCATCCCAGCATATATCAGAAACGCTAGAATCAGCACAAATGGCAAGCTTCCTCCCACTAAACCAGCAATACTTACAAAGAAAAGGGCTGTGACTGCAGCAGGACCATTTGTCCCCAAACCTTGGGCAAATGCTTCCCACATGCTTAGGACGCCAACAGCCAATCCTGACTTTTTAGCTTGGTCTGTTTCTATTCCTGGCTCAGTCATGCGTTAAGTATGAAGGTCACCATACTTATATTTTTCTCAATTAATGGAACACATTGCTTGAACTGAGCATCCACATCTCTAAGATAAATCAGTACAATCAGCACTGGTAATATTTCATTCAATAACAAAAGTTTACCAGAAATTCAGAAAATTTTTGTTATGATTTACCTGGTAACAATCACGAGAGCACATACTTGAATTCTAGAGAACATATAGAGAAACAATTCGATTGATACTCTAAGGTAAATATAGTTGTGGGTTGAGGAACTATGATTCCAGCTGTTGTGTTACTGTAAGTTTCTAATTATAGTATTGTTCCATCTTCGCACTTGACCTTTTAAGTTTTCAGTCATTAAATCTTAAGAGTGATCACGACCATATTTTTTAAAGTGAGGTTTAACAATGAGTAGCAAAATAAAAAAAGAAACTTCACTGAATGAGGGTTGCTTCCCTGACAGAACAATTTAGTTTAATTATCCCTCCATTTCTAGCAAGGTTGAAAAATTTTTCCGGCAGTCCGCTAATGATGGGCACGCCACAAATGAATGCAGCTGATACTAGTACCGGGTCAGGGTCCCTAACCACTATCAAGGATGGCTGATTTTCGTTCGTTAGCAGTTGATAAAGACCGTCAAGCTGAACGACAGAGCTGCCCTTTCCTGAAGGTATTACTATAGCCTTGCCCTTTATTTTCTTACCTTTAAGCGGATGGTCGTCTTCTATGACTTCAGAGGAAGAAGGATCTACTAAGTAAAAGTTGATTGCTTTTTCCGAATAAAGAATTTGACCTTCCACGTCATGATCACAAACAGCCTTGCATTTTAATGGGGGGCTAGAGACTGTCATATGTACCCCCTAACGCTAGCCTCAACGCAATTCTCAATAGAGGTTATCACGAATTCCTGGTTTCTTCTCTTCCTGTAATACGCTGCCTTAAGGGAGTTAGTTACCCCCAAACCCCCCTCTGTAAATTTGAAAACTGGTTCATCCACGCAGCTGTCCCTTAAAACGTAAACACCTTTCCCAGCCAACTTCTTCAAATTTGCCTCTCCTAAAATCTTCATATTCGTGGCTGAAGTGAAAATTAGGAATTGCACATCCTCTTTAACTTTCCTATCGCCTAGAAGGTTGTTAACTTTGATTATTTCTTCTATAGTTGAGTGCGGGCATCCCATGTAAACAGAATTTATTTTCCCACTAGATGAACTGAATTTCTTCTTAAGCAAGTTTATGTCTTCCTCGTTTACAGTGATTTTTTGATCCCCTTTGATCCAAGTAGAAGGCTCTTTAACACTCTTTGCCTCAGGTGTAAAATTTTCTATGTGAAACAGCGACACAGCACCAGAAGTGTTCATCATTGCACCAAAATCTCTAAGAGCTTCTGGGGACGGCTCCGTATCAATCCCTTCAATAAATGGAACATCATCAGGCTTCAAAATTTCCCCCAAATACCAGCCTAACAAGCCTAGGTCAAAATCGTTCTTTATTTTGAAATTTACCGAGACTAACACATTTGGAATTCTATTTTCCTTTAAGTGAAGGCCGTAATTGGGTGTTTTTCCTATCACGCCGGACGCTAGCGCACTTGAAGAGCTTTCCCTGTTTGTCATCGCACCATAAACTGAATTTATGTACGGAGTTGCACTTGACTCAGAGAATGCAACATGTTCTCCTATTTTAGGGACGTCTTTGTAGAGATAGGGAGTGCAGCTGAAGCTCTTTATCACTCCAAGCTTGTCGGATGCTGCAATTGTTCTATCCAACAATGAAAGTTCGTAATCAGATACCTTAACGTTAAAAATATCCTTTAATGAAATGTCCCAAGCTGGATTTGTAGTGGTTGGAACTGTTGTTTTTGCTCCAAAATTAGCCAATTTCTCCGCAAAAAATAAGTCTCCCTCTTGACCACTCACAGCCCAGTGGGCTCTGCTTACATCGATTAACTTGTCAGCATCAAACATTTCCCCTAGGGCCACCAATAGTTTCATAGCTGTGGCAAACCCTTCCCCAGATTCTCCTTCCAATATCTTTTCCTCTTCCCTGGAAAGATACATGTCATAATAATCCTAATTCGATTATAAGTTTATCCTCATAATGAAAGAGAATTTCTAAAAACCTCATATTTCGCGACCCAGTAACAATAAACTTTATTCATGAGAGGGCCGTGAAACGATAAATCTCCTTGATGAAGTTATTAATGGAAGAGTAGGTTGTGACAATCGTTGAAGAGCGAACCTATAAGTATCTCCCATATGTTCCCAATGCTTCCTTCAACCTTTCCAGATCCTTCGCTAGAGTTTTCCTCGCCAGAGAAATGAATTCTTCATTCTGGTTAAGAAGAATCATAGAGACTTGAAAGAGAGTGAGAAATGGAGCCATTGAAGAGGATATGGTGGGCAAAAGGTAAATCCATATTACTCGACCTCTCATCTCGCAAATTTGACCCTTTGTTTTGACTTTAAAACCACATCTTGAAAGTGATTTTTGAACTGTGCAAGCCTAATGGGAAACCTTGGGTTCTATCAGACTGTCTGGAGTTATCCTTCCCAGATACTCATCTGTTATGAGCTGTGCTCTCCCCTTCTCCCTGTTCCACTTGCTGTGGACCCTGTAGAGATAGTAAACATCTCACTTCTTCTGTACATGCATCACCTTTCCCTTGAACTTCATAACCCATTCGGAGTATAACATATTATAATGGTACACATATGGAATTTAAGCCTTTTAATTACCAGATACAGTAAAATAGCAAACAACAGGGAATCTATTGTGTAAAGCAGACAGAGTTACAGATTAAATATTTCTACTGTCGCTCCTGCCTAAGATCATGAAATTGGACGTGTTGACATATCAGCTTATTTCAAAGCTAAATCTGAAGAATTTCGGTATTATTATTAGTGCATATAAAGTCAGCGGTACAACAAGGATTCCTACCCATAAGAGAACTGTGGGTATGTTGAAGAATATAACTAATGAAGCGAACACGGCACCCATAACCGGGGAAGCACCCTGTGTGAATATTTTCACAACGGCAGTTACCTTTCCATAGATGCTGTGTGGTATAGCCTTCATAAGTTTTGTGCTTATAGGGATATTTATGAGAGGAAGGATGACCCCTATTGCGAATGCAATTAAAATGTCCAGAATTGGTGACCTGCCGATTGAAAGCACTATTATCAGGGGCGAGAAAACAAGCATGAGCAACGATATGAATACCGGCCTGTCTCCCCTGAAATATTTCATATTTGCAATCGGGGTCCCCGAAATCATTCCAAGTGGAACAGCCAAGCTGAAAAGGGTGTAATAAAATGCGGTTGATTTCAGCACGATATTGAACAAGCCAGAAGAATATGTGTCAAGGGAAATGAAGAGACCATTCAGGAAAAATGCAAGCACAAGAAAACCGGCTATTCTTTTCAGGAATATTCCAACGGACTTCATCTCTCCTACCATGGACATCTTATTCTCCTCCGGGCGATATGATTTCTCCTGCACAGGCTTTGCAAGGAATATTGAGGCGACGGCTATCATAACGATGACGTAAACAAAGTACCTTGAAATGTATATTATGGAAAATCCCCCAATAACTGTACCCACCAAGGATGATACACTTCCAGTTGCAAAATTCACAGAATTGGCCTTCTTGAATAATCCTTCTGGAAGATGCTTCTTTATTATTGCGGAGAATGAATCTATCTTAAGCGCCTGCCCGAGCACAGATATCACGGTTGCTGAATATATGAAAGGCAGATTATCGTTGAACAGGAGCAGGCCAAACCCTCCAAGGACCAGTACACTTGAAAGAAGGTTGAGCCTGGTGTTGTTGAACCTGTCTATGAGGTGCCCGATAGGTATTGCAAGAGCCAGCTCAACTGCGAGATAAATTGTTATTATAAGTCCTGCCAGGAAGACAGAATGGTATCTGCTCACTACAACCCACATATAAAATATGATGAATGCTGTGATCGATGTACTTGTCAGTGTCTTTGATCCTATGAAACGGTAGAAGAGCAGGGTCAATCTTCCATTTTCTTGGGAGGAGTCATCCATGTGCGATCACAACGTCTACAACTATCATTAGACTCTGTTTACTGTCCCTGAAACTTCTAGGTCGTCAACCGTGGCATCATCGTGAAGGGTCACATTGTTTGCAATGACCTTCTTCACGTGGCAGTTTGACAGCGTCAACATTCCCCTCTATTCCAAAAGGCCTATTTCTAATTTTCTTCTGATTCCAATGCGAATTCTGGTTCTTGCATTATCGTTTATGCTGCAATCCCTGCATTTCACGCTGCCTATAGTTCCGGCATCGCATATTAGCACTTCTTCCCCTTCAATCCTTTCTATCTTGAATATACCTTCAAGATCAATTCTATTACCGGAACTCACTTCACTCACGTTTGTTTTCCCCTCAGAAGGTATGAAAATGTTGAAATAACTGGTTAATTATATTCAAACGATGAAAGATTATTTGCCATTGATTCATATTCCCGGGGAGGCGACCG
>OGCG01001481.1_pt1 | contig 11528 bp, 9 predicted proteins | sample 1570061 | NCBI WGS metagenome assembly OGCG01 (sample SAMN06268698, study PRJEB24515) | hot springs metagenome | isolation source: Joseph's Coat, Yellowstone National Park, Washington, USA | place: USA:Joseph's Coat, Yellowstone National Park, Washington, USA
CCATCATGACTAGAGGGTGCGACACTTACGCTCGGCTGAGAAAAAATCATCCATTCCGCTCAACAGTTGGCAGCCCCTCGATTGTTGTCCTCTTGCACCTCGGGTCCTGAACCCCCGTCATTACCTCGCAGACGACGAAGTCGGCTTGAGCGAATAGCAGCTATGACGTCTCGTGTCCGATCGCGAGCTCCTCCCCGAGCCGCTAGAGCTGGTGTGACACTTGTTTGTCTCCGCAAGGCCTAGTGTCGAACCGCACCTAGAAAGTGGCCAGTATTGATAGTCCCGGCCAGGACTGTCTGCTCGCCGGCAGTGGTGAGGTGAACCTCTGCCGGGCCGCTTTGCAGTCCTGGAACTGCGACTCGCACCTGCGTAGGTTTCCAAGAAACTATTCTTCCCCGGGCAGTTATCTGCGCAGCACTGCCACAGAACTGACAGAACGTCACGAAGCCCTGAGCAGTGTCGAAATTCCTGCCGCGTATCAAGAGGATGGTCCCAACTGGCGCATCCCGGGGGGCGAGACCACTGACCAACGGCGCGGGAGCGGAGACGAAAAACATCGGCCAGCTCAAGCTGTGAGCTGGTCCTGCTTGCAGTCCGCTCGCTGTCCATATGGACGGATAGGCAGGACCGCCGGGTAGTCCCTTGGGGATCACAACCACAATGATGCTCGGGGACCAACCACGGATAATGGCCCTAAAGCTCTGGCTGGTAGTGCGGGCGCTATTGGGCGTGAATGTGACCAGTCTTTTGGCAGTGCCAAACCCCGAACCTCGCAGTGTCACCACTGTCCCCACAGCTCCATGAGTTGGTCGCATGGCTGCAAGGACAGGAGTGCCGTTACTACGGGCTACGTACTTGCCTGACCTCTTGGCAGGGGCGGCGTTCGTGTCCGTCTGACCCGTGCTAGGGACGGTCTCAGTCGAACTTCTGCTTAGCTGAGCGCTCGTGTGGTCGGGAGGAGAGGTTAGTGCGATTGCAAATCCGTGTCCCCAGGCTAAGGAGCCGGCAAGGGTTAGGCACAAAGCAGCGACTTTTACTCGACCGCTCACATTACAAATTTTTCTAACTTGACATCCAGTGACCTACTAAGGCAGCTTTCGCAGAAATTTCCACTGCGCGCTGTATTCGAGGTCGGCTCACCCTCGAAAGGCCTCGAACAGCCATTGGGCTCTTTTCGTTTCGCGCTCGACAGGCTCTCAGAGTGCGATCGCCATCGCGAAGCGTGGGCAGTAGCGTTCGCTGTGGAGCGAGCGCGAATTGTGAAATTTGTTGCAGCCGGGGTATCTGCATCGGTGGGCTTGCGATTTTCTGCTCCTTCGGGCAAGCACTTCTGGTGAGGAAGGTCTTGGGTGCGGTGGTGCTAGCTCGAACATTTAACCACATATTTCGAATATACGTTTGGAGAATTTGTTCCAAGAGTTCGATGTTCGCAAATGGCTTAATTTAGTAAGCCATCGGGAGAATTAGTGGCAGACCATGCTAGGTACTTGCACATAGTGGCCTAGATATAAGCGCGGTTGACTTGTTACAACTTCGGGATAAGGAAGTTTGAGTCAAGCACATAGCGACAAGTCTCTTGATGGGTTTGAAAAACGGCGTTGTTGAAGACCCACGGTGTATCTGGGTCTCTGTATCAAGGACCAAAGTTTGATGCATGTTGCTTGAGTCGAAGACTAGTTAGGCAAAACACGGCTGTTTTATCCCTGAGATATTGTAGCTTTTGCCCTGTTGTTGTGGCCGTCAGAAGCCATAATCTCTAAAGGAGCTGGATCCAGCTATGCTCGATCTATAAGGCGGCCAAGAGTAGAAAGCTCTCAGATTGTAGACGTACCTGGTACTATTTGCACTTGCTTCTGGCTCCCATATTACTGGTTTGTACGAGAACAAAGCCGGAAAATGAAGCTCTTTGTAGTCTACATGATAGGGTAGCGACAAGATCGATAGCACAAAACCCTTGCATCATAAGTCGCCCCTAAAATTGTGGTAATTGTGAGTAAGCTCTTTGGAGGCTGGCTGCCCAAGTTATGGCGCTTGGGGGCCTTTAGGAATATATTGTGAAAACATCTAGTGCGGATGGAATCAGGTAACTTCACAGGTGACTCTTCCAGAAAACCTCTATGCGAGCTTCTCATTTTTCGCCCCGCAGTCCCTCCGATGCTGGGTCATGAAGTTATCTGCCTTTTCGAAGTCATGCCTAGGCCTCTTTCCAACTCGGGTCGGCGACCGGGAGACGCGTGGTGTTGCGCGCCGCGCCACTCGACGGCGAGCCTTGAAACGACCTGAAGGAGCTTCTCCTCATTAGGGGTGGAAAGGACTTGGAGTTTCGTGCCTCAGGGCACCTCTCCAGCGGCTCCATCGTTTCCGCTGACCGAATGCCAGCGCCCAATCCAAGGTCCGCGGCCCCCTCGCGACGTGGCCAGTGGTGCAACTAGACCAGAAGGTCTCTTGGGCGCTGATCCGAGTGCCTAGCGAGCTGGCATCCGTCGTAATTGCAGGCTCGGGGTGTCTTTGGGCCTAGAGGCGCCATCCGGCTCGTTGTCTATTGCTTCCTTTGCTATGCGCTGTCTTTGGCCGTGGTCTCGCGGCGATTTGCCGAGCACTTCTTTGCCTTGGTTACCGGAGCCTCCCCAAGCGCCAACGGGCGGCTTCATGTTTGGACCGGCGTAGCAATCAGTTGACCACAGGTCGTTTGCGCTGAGCGCTGAAGTTCGTTCCATCACCGCCAAGCATTGCCGGTCTCACTTGAATACAGGCTCAGGTGCTCAAAGTCCTTCCTGTCGAGACTTCACGGTGCACTGGGGATGGCTGGATAGTCCCTTTACCGACGCGTGCTTTGGTGTGTCGGTGCGCATGGGGTTGCCAAGGGAAAGACTGAGCAAGGATTTGCACCTCAAGGGCCTTTGGTTCGTGCGAGCTTGGCGGCAACGAGCCATTCCTAGCAGGCGCCGACTTGGCGCGGACGGCCACGGCTTTGTCTTTGAGACTGCAAGCTGTGTCCTCGGGCGCTATCACCTAGGAGTTTCTAGGTGGGAAAGGAGTCCCGAGGGGGTTCGAAAGGCCGTTTGGCGCCATCGGGCGAAGTGATCTCCAAGCAGTCAGGAAGAGTATCGAGCTTTGCTCAACGATTCCGATCCGCGGAAAACCCTGGGAGATAGTTGCTTGTCGTCAAGCAACTATTATGTAGGTAGGTGCGCTAAAGCAGGGATCGGAGGAGAAGCTGCGGAGGACATTCGAGCCAGGCCAGCAAACAGATGCCCTTGCGCCAGAAGAGATAGCCTTGGCGGACTTGGCGGTGCGGTTGAGGATGGCCATTGCCCGCCTTCATAGGCGCCTGCGGCCGACTCGGGCCGGCTCGGGGCTTACTGCGTCCGAGGCCGCGGTGCTGGCCGCGGTGGTGAGGGCCGGACGTGCATCACTTGCATGGTTGGCCGAGGAGGAAGGACTCAATCCGAGCATGCTCTCGCGAGTCGTCAGACGACTCGAAGAAGAGGGCTTGGTGGTAAGGATGGTAGAGCCCTTAGACCGTCGTTCGGCCTACGTGGTGCCCACGCCCGAAGGGCTCAGACTTCAAGAGCTGATCAAGGCGGAACGGGCCCAAATACTTGCAGGTCTGCTTTCTCAAATGAGGCCGTCGGAGCGACGCCGCCTGGAAGCCGCCCTTCCCCTGCTCGAAGAGCTGGCTGAAGCACTTCGAGGGCGAACGCCGTGAACGGACGGCTTGGTGAGTTCCTGCGGAGCGCATTCTCCTCCCTGGAGGTGCACAACTACCGCCTCTACTTCTTCGGCCAGGGCATCTCTTTGGTCGGCACCTGGATGCAGACGACTGCGCAATCCTGGCTCGTCTACAGCCTGACTCACTCTGCGACGGATTTGGGCCTGGTGGTAGCGCTTCAAACTCTGCCGGTGCTCGTGCTGGCGCCCTATGGAGGGGTGGTGGCTGACCGAGCCGACAAGCGCAACCTCATGATCATCCTCCAGTCGCTCATGGGAGTGCAGGCACTGGTATTGGGGATACTGGCTGTGCTCGGGGCAGTCACCTTTGGGGAGGTGTGCCTGCTGGCAGTGGTGCTCGGTTTGAACAACACCTTCGAATTTCCTGCACGTCAGGCGTTCGTCCAGGAGATGGTGGGGAGGCGTCAGGTCCGAAACGCAGTGACTCTCAATGCGGTTAGCAACAACGCTGCGCGAGCAATAGGCCCGGCAGTAGCTGGGGTGCTCATAGCCACCGTTGGCGACGGCATCTGTTTCCTGGCGAACGCGGCGAGTTTTGTGGCCGTGGTCGTCTCGCTTGCCGTGATGGATACCAAGGCGCTGGAGAAAGTCCCGCCAGTTCCTCGGGTGCGAGGCCAGTTGAGTCAGGGGATCGCATACGCGGCTTCCGTGAAGGAGATAGCGGTGCCCCTCTTCATGATGGGGCTTGTTGGCACGCTGGCCTATGAGTTTCAGGTGTCCTTGCCTGCGCTGGCTGGGAGCACTTTCCACGGTGGATCCGAGGCGTACGGCTTCATGACTGCCTCGATGGGGGCGGGGGCCGTTGGGGGAGGACTTTGGCGCGCTGCCAAAGGCAAGACCGGTATTAGGGCGATGGTCGTTTCCTCGAGTCTGTTTGGTTTGGCAATCCTTGCCAGTGGCCTTGCGCCAGACCTCATAGCGTCCTGCGTGGCATTGGTCGCTGTCGGATGGGGCAGCGTGTCGTTCATCTCGATCGGCAACTCCACTCTCCAGTTAGCCGCTGAGCCGCAGATGCGGGGGCGGGTCCTCGCCCTCTGGCAGGTGGCCTTTCAGGGGACGACCCCAATTGGAGGTCCCTTGGTGGGTTGGGTGATTTCGGAGACAGATCCGCGAGGCGGCCTTGTGGTCGGAGCTGCCTCGTGTCTGCTCGCTGCATTAGGGGGCGGTGCACTTGCTGCTCGGATGCGGTCTAGCCAGGAGGTGGTGCCTCCGCGATCCGGAGACAGGGGCGCTGGAGATGCCGACGAAGCGGTGCTTGCGTCCTAGGCGTATCAGGATCCGAGCGCGTGTCGCAGCTCTGCCTGGAGCTCCTGGATTGCCTTGTAGATCGTGCCGGAGTCGGGGCCATGGCGGAGAAGGGAGCGAGCTGCCACTACGAGAACTCGCTCTGGGCAACTCGCAAAGGTCCGTGCCACATCCGCCGGACTGCCTCCTTGCGCTCCTATCCCGGGACATAGGTAGAAGGAGGACAGGCTGGCCAGGTCGAAGGTCGTCTCTGGTCCGGTCGCGGCGAACACGGCGCCAAAGGGGCCAAGACCAGGTCCAAGGTTGCGATTCTCCCTAGCAAGCGCTTGGAGCAGGTGCTCTTCCACCGCAATACCTTCGGCGGTGCGCGCCTGTTGGATCTGACGCCCCTCTGAGTTGGAGGAACGCACCACCACGAACAGGGCGCGATTGAAACGGATAGCGGCGTCGAAGAACGGCTTTAGTGTCCCGAAGCCCAGGTAAGGGCTTACGGTGAGCGCGTCGGCTGCGAGGGGGCTCTGGGTGCTGAGGTAGGCATCTGCGTAGCCCTGGTTAGTGGAAGCTATGTCGCCCCTCTTGGCATCTGCTATCACTAGAAGACCCGCGGAGCGGGCAGTACTAATCATTCTCTGTAGGCTTCGCAGCCCCTGCCAACCATGGCGTTCGAAGTATGCGAGCTGGCACTTGACTACTCCGACCGACCCAACCGCCGCGGAGATCACTGTGTTGACGAACCGCTCCAGTCCCTCAGGGCTGTCCGGGAGGCCCCAAGCTGAAAGGACCTCCGGACTAGGGTCTACGCCGAAAACCAACGGCCCGAACTGCCGGCGGGCCGCCAAAAAGCGGGCTGCTGCCGGTGTCGGCAAATGCGATATGAGACTCAACGCTTACCACCTTCCGTAGTGCACGTAATCGGCAACTCCGCGTCGGTGTCGCTTGAGGGACGGGGAGGGCACATCAGGAGCCGGATAGCCTAGAGCTATTGCTCCTATGGGGCGAAATGTAAGCGGTATCCCCAGCTGCTTGAGGAGCTCGGCTTCGTTTCTCCAGATTCCCAAGAAGGCCGCTCCTAACCCTGAATCTACTGCGGCAAGCAGCATAGCCATCACTGCAAAAGCAGTGTCAATGACCCAGTAGGGCTGAGGCCAGTTATCTTCTCGATCCAGGCCAGAGGAAGCCTTGTCGGGCTCGGCGTAGCGAAGCAGGTATGGTTCTGGGCTCGCGAGGGGGAGGATCACTACTGGGGCACCGAGCAGGCTCCGGCGGCGGCTGGTCGTGCGCCACTCGGGGGTGGTAACGAGCTCCCAGAACAGCTTGGTCTCAGCACCGCGGAGAACCACTAGCTCCAATCCCTGGGTGTTGCCGGCGGAAGGTGCCCAGCGCGCTGCCTCGAGCACCCGGTTAAGTAAATGGTCAGGCAAGGGCCGCCGCTCAAAGGATCGGACCATGCGGCGCGACCGCAAGACGGATCCGAACTCCACGCTGCCACGCTAGCCAGCGAGTGGCCGTCCGGGGAATGCCGACTGATCTGGTAAGGTTTTTGTTGCAAAGAAGTGAAGGAGGTCCGGGGTGAGCAGTTTTCGGGAGCTTTTGGCCAGCGTCAAGTCAAATGTGGTCGAGGTGGACTGCGAGCAGGCCGAGGCGATGCTCGGCCGTGCCCTCTTTCTGGATGTCAGGGAACCGGACGAGTACAGCCAGGGCGCCATTCCCGGTGCCTTGCACATTCCGAGGGGCAACCTAGAGCTCCAGGTCGAGGGGCGCATACCGGACCGGTCGGTTCCTATAGTTGCCTACTGCGCTGGGGGCGTACGTTCTGCGTTCGCGGCCAAGACCCTCGCCGAGCTGGGCTATGAGAACGTGGTCTCGATGGCAGGGGGTTTCAACCGATGGAAGGACGAGGGGAGACCTTGGCAGGTGCCCAAGGTGCTCACCGATGAACAGCGCAACCGCTACCATCGTCACCTCCTGCTCCCCGAGGTTGGCCCCGAGGGCCAAAAGAGGCTCCTTGAGTCTTCGGTGCTACTGCTCGGAGCAGGCGGACTTGGATCGCCTGCGGCTATGTATCTGGCCGCGGCTGGGGTCGGGCGGATCGGCCTAGTGGATATGGACGTTGTCGATGCTTCCAACCTGCAGCGTCAAATCCTCCACAACATGGAGCGCTTGGGTGAGCGCAAGGTCGACTCCGCCAAGAAGACGATCACCGCACTCAACCCGGACGTGGAAGTGATCACCTACGACGGGAGATTGGGTGCCGAAAATGTCTTGGACCTGATCTCCGGCTACGACGTGGTTGTAGACGGTACCGACAACTTCCCCACCCGCTACTTGCTGAACGATGCGTCGCTTCTGGCGAGGGTGCCGGTGGTGCACGGCTCCATCTTCCGTTTCGAGGGGCAAGTGACAGTCTTCGCCCCCTATGAGGGGCCCTGCTACAGGTGCTTTGTTCCAGAGCCGCCTCCGCCTGAGCTGGCTCCTTCTTGCGCCGAGGCCGGGGTGCTGGGGGTGCTTCCGGGCATAATTGGATCTCTTCAGGCCATGGAGACGATAAAGCTGCTCCTTGGTCTCGGGGAGCCGCTGATCGGCAGGTTGCTCGCCTACGACGCCCTTGAGGCGACCTTCAGGACCTTCAAGGTGTCACGGGACCCCAACTGCCCGGTGTGCGGTCCCAATGCAGGGGAGATAGTGATTGCCGAGTATGACGACCACTGCAGGCCTCATATAGCTAGCCCAGTGGGCTAGGGGCCCTCGGCACCGAGCAGACGGGCCCTCTGGCTGGCCTCGGTAGCGAGATCGATAATCGTCCACGCCATTGCAGCGGCTCCGTCCCTGATGGCTCGGTCGGCTGCCGGTGATATCGCTGCCCGGGCAAACGCGGGCTGGTGGTTCACTGCCGGCGCTGAGCCAATGTCGAGCCAGGGGTGAATCGCTGGCATGACGAGCGAGACGTTCGCCATGTCCGTAGATCCCCCGAGTGGCTCGGAGCCGCGTGGAAGCGGAATGCGGCCTAGAGCCCTCAGGTTTGCTTCGAAGGCGCACGCCAGGCCCGGGTCTGAGCGGAACTCGGAGTAGGGCGGACTCGCCTGTTCGATCTGCAACTCTGCCCCAGTGGCGTGTGCCCCTGCCTCGAAGCACGCGCGCACCCTGGGCCAGAGCTCCTCGAGGCTGTGTAGATTGACCGAGCGAATGTAGTAGCTGGCTCTGGCACGAGCTGGGATCACATTGGGCGCTTCTCCTGCCTCCAGAACTACCCCATGTACCTGGTCGCCCATGCGTAGCTGCTGGCGGAGAAGGCCGATGGCCACCTGAGCGATCACCATCGCGTCCGCTGCGTTGATGCCAGCCTCGGGCTGCATGGAGGCATGAGCCTCTTTTCCTGAGTAGGTGATCACGTGGTGGGCTACAGCGAGGCAGCGTGCCTCCACCCCCTCGTAGTAGGAGGGATGGATCATCATGGCCGCGTTAGTGCCCTGAAAGACCCCACGCTCAAGCATGAGTATCTTGCCACCTCCCCGCTCCTCTGCTGGGGTCCCGAACACTCGCAGCCTGATCCCGAGATCTTCCACTAGGCCTATCAGGCCCACCGCCACCCCTACAGCAGCTGCTGCGATGACGTTGTGACCGCAAGCGTGTCCGATACCCGGCAGGGCGTCGTACTCCGCGCAGACGCCCAAGGTCAAAGGGCCTGGCCCCGCCTCTGCTAGGAATGCCGTGGGAAGGTCTGCCACCCCCAGCTCCACGCTCATGCCGGCCCGCTCGAGCTCGCTAGCTACCCACCTTGACGCCTGATACTCCTCAAAGGCGAGTTCTGGGTGGGAGTGGATGCGGCGACTCAGGCTCACGAGACGGTCGTGGGCAGCTTCGATTCTGGCGAGGGCCTGCTCTTTCAACTCCTTGCTCACAGCTCCGGTTTAGTCCACGCCCTAGTGGTTACCTACGGTCAGGCAAGCGGATAGTCGCCTTTGCGCTCGTCAGGTTCACCCAGTTTTTTATCCATCCGATTTTTATCCATTCGAGGTGGACCAAGGATCGGCCGGAGAGACGGGCCTGGCGCTAGGGGGCGGCGGGCCTTTGCGGCGCCCCGCAGTGCAGACAACGGATGGCGCTTTGCGGCAGGTCATTGGATAGGCACTCTGGGCAGGTCTTGGTAGATGGCGGCTCGCCAAAGACGGTTTTTCCGCGCCTTGCCATGTACGCCCTGTAGGGGACAACCAGGAGGAAGTAGACGGCTGCCATGAATACGACGAAGTAGATGATCGATCCCACAAAGGAACCCACATCGATTCGCTGCCCGTTCAGGGTCCACCCCAAGCCGCTGTGGGCCTTCGTGCCGCCAGCCGCTGCATTGATGAGAGGCGTGATGATGTTCGTCGTGAAGGACCGAATGAGCGTGGAGAAGGCCAGGGCAACCACGAAACCAACTGCGATCGTAATCAGGTCTCCCTGAAGCAAAAAGCGCTTGAATCCTCTCATTCGACGAACTCCTTTCTTTAGGTGATCGGACATTTTCGACATCGATTGATTGGATATGCGTGGACTGAGGCAAATGGGATCTCCTAGGGGGTACTTCGGTTTACGCATGGTGGTGAGTAGAAGATGGCGAAAGTGCGGGTGCTTTCTCCGGAATATCCGTGCTAACTTACTTGACGCCGGGTGTTTTTGTCTGGATTCAGCCCTTCAAAAGTCATCCCGTATTTGCGGGCTTAGCCATTCTTGGCTTCGGTGTGCCCCGAGCCGGGTCGGGATCTGGGAGCAAAAGGCTCGTGAAAACGATAGGGGCCTGTCAATTATAGGTGGCGAGTGCCGCTCCATGCTTGGTTTTCTGAGGCAAATATCGTAAGGCATTGAGGTTCTGTAGCGCGGTATTTTGATGCCGTAGGCTTGCTTTGTTCCAACGGAGCCAATGATGGCCTTGCTAGTTGTTTTGACCTGGCTCAACGATGGCGACTATGTCGCCTGCGGCGACCGCGTCACCTGGAGCGACGCGCAGCTCCTTTACTCGTCCACCGCGTTCTGAGACGATGGAGTTTTCCATTTTCATCGCCTCCAGCACGCAAATGGTGCTGCCTGGATCGATTAGATCCCCTACGGCGACCCGCACTGCTACCACTGTGCCCTGCATTGGGACGCGGATTACCTCGCCGTCGGGGTCTTGCACATCCCGGGAGCGACTTTGGCGGCCCCGCTCAGTTTGTGTCTGGCGAGCCGAAGCGGGGATGCCAAAGATCCTCACTCGGTATCGCTTACCTTCAATCTCTGCTGTCACCTCGTGGGCGGGAGCCGGCTCATCGGAGGTGGACGAAGTGACCTGAGGGCCAGCAATTTGGCTCAGGTCCACGTCCTGTTCCAGCCAGCTTGTGTAATGGCGTCCTGCCGCAAAGTCCGGGTGGTTGAGGATCAGGCTGTGTGCGGGGATGTTTGTTGCGATGCCTTCGATGGTGGTCTCTGCTAGGGCTCGCAGCATCCTCTGGCGCGCCGCTTCTCGGGTGGGCGCCCAGCAGATCAACTTAGCTACGAGATTGTCGAAGTGACCGCTTACTTGGTCGCCGGCCACATACCCAGTATCGATGCGCACTCCAGGCCCGCCAGGGAGTTCCATTCGGGTGATCCGACCCGGCGAAGGACGAAATAATCCTCCAGTCGGATCCTCAGCATTGATTCTGCACTCGATTGCATGTCCTCGTGGCACCAGTTGCTGTTGGTCCAACCCAAGGGCTTGTCCATCGGCTACTTGGAGCTGGAGCGCTATCAAATCGAGACCCAGCACTTGTTCGGTGACAGGGTGTTCCACTTGGATTCTGGTGTTCATCTCGAGAAAGTAGAACTTGCCGTCGGAGTAGAGGAATTCGATTGTGCCAGCGCCCAGATAGCCGCAGGACTTGCAAACCTTGGTCGCAGCCTCGCCCATCGCCTCTGCCACCTCCGGTTCCACTCCGAAGGCTGGTGCCTCTTCGACCAGCTTCTGGTGCCGGCGCTGGGTGGTGCAGTCCCTCTGGGACATCCAAACCACGTTCCCGTGGGAGTCTGCAAACACCTGCACCTCGACGTGGCGGGGCCGCGGAAAGTACTTCTCCAGGTAACATTCGCCGCGCCCGAAGGCAGAGGTGGCCTCTCGCTGGGCCGAGGCGAGGGCGTCGGCTGCCTCCGTCGGCGAGTTCACTACCCGCATGCCGCGCCCTCCGCCACCGTGTGCAGCCTTTATCACGACCGGCCAGCCAATGGAGTTCCCGAATGCCACGATCTCTTCGGGTGAATCGAGGGCGGCGCTGGTCCCAGGCGGGCTCTGGACGCCAGTCGCCTCGGCAGCGCGTCTGGCTGCGATTTTGTCCCCCATGAGCTCTATGGCGTGGGGAGGAGGTCCCACAAAGACGACACCGACCTCTGCGACCGCCCGTGCAAACGAGGCGTTCTCGGAGAGGAAACCGTAGCCGGGGTGGAGCGCGTCGGCTCCCGAGCGGGCGAGCACGTCGAGGACGGCCTCGGTGTTCAGGTAGCTCTCGGCGCTGGTGAGCCCTCCGAGCGACCAGGCCTCGTCGGCGAGGCGCACCCAGAGG
>OGCG01001483.1_pt1 | contig 11519 bp, 6 predicted proteins | sample 1570061 | NCBI WGS metagenome assembly OGCG01 (sample SAMN06268698, study PRJEB24515) | hot springs metagenome | isolation source: Joseph's Coat, Yellowstone National Park, Washington, USA | place: USA:Joseph's Coat, Yellowstone National Park, Washington, USA
GTCATCTTGACGGCGGCCGGCGACAAGAAGGTTCAAGTCATCAAGGCCGTCCGTGAACTGACGGGACTTTCGCTGACCGAGGCGAAGGCCGTGGTTGACGCGGCCCCGAAGGCGGTCAAGGAAAAGATCTCACGGGCCGACGCGGAAGCGGCCAAGGCGAAGCTGGAGGAAGCGGGCGCCACAGTCGAAATCAAGTAGCGGCAATACTCCGAAGCCCACACCCGGTCAGCTCTTGACTGGGTCGTGGGCTTGCCGTATTATATACACTTGCTATTTTACGTCCACTTGAGGGCCTGTTAGGCGCCAACCGTTCGACCGAATCGGGAACAAGGAGCTGACATCCGAATGGCTCAACCTCTCGAGACGCGTCCTGGCCGCGTCAGCTTCGCTACTATCAATGAAGTGCTGGACATGCCGAACCTGATCGAGCTCCAGCAAAACTCCTACCAGTGGTTTCTTCGCGAAGGACTGACGGAACTCCTGCGTGACATCTCCCCGATTCAAGACTTCACCGGCAACCTGCAGTTGGAGTTCACCGACCACTATCTGAAGCCGCCCAAGTACACGGTTGAAGAGTGCAAGGAACGGGACGTCACCTACTCGGCGCCCCTGCACGTGCGGGTCAGCCTGTTGAACAAAGAGACCGGGGAAATCAAGCAGCAGGACGTCTTCATGGGCGATTTTCCGCTGATGACGGACAAGGGCACGTTCATCATCAACGGGGCCGAGCGTGTCGTCGTCAGCCAACTGCATCGTTCGCCCGGCGTCGATTTCGTCGTCGAAACCGAAGCCAGCGATAAAAAGCTGCATTCCTGCCGCATTATCCCCGAACGCGGCAGCTGGATCGAAATCAACGTCACCAAAAAGGACACCCTTGGCGTGCGCATCGACCAGTCTGGCAAGTTCTCGGCCATGACTCTGCTCCGCGCCATGGATCCCGCATACTCCAGCGATGCTGACATCCTCCGCGCCTTCTATCCCACGGAGACGGTCAAAGTCAACAGCAAAGACGCCCGCGCCAAAATCAAGGGCGCCCTCGCCGTCGGCGACGTGATCGATCCGGAGACGGGCGAAGTTTATCTCGAGAGCGGCGAAACGTTTACCGATGAGAAGCTCGACATCATCTTCGCTAGTCCCGTGACGGAGGTGACTATACTCACCAAAGTCAAGGATCCGCTCATCCTCGCTTCCCTCAACGAGGATCCGACCAGCACGCACGAAGAAGCCCTGTTGAAAATCTACCAGCGTCTGCGTCCGGGCAATCCGCCGCAGTTGGAAAAAGCGCGGGAGTTGTTCAAGGAAAAGTTCCAAGATCCCAATCGCTATCGCCTGGGCAAGGTCGGCCGTTTCCGCATCAACCGCAAGTTCGATCAGGACATTGACGAGTCGGAAATGACGTTGCAGCCGCTCGATTACCTGAACGCCATCCGTTACATCATGAAGCTGCGGGCCGGCGAAGGGCACATCGACGACATCGACCACCTGGGCAATCGCCGCGTCCGCACCATCGACGAATTGGCTGCCGATGAGTTGCGCAAGGGCTTCCTTAAGCTGCGCCGCACGGTGCAGGAGCGCATGTCCATCCGCGATCAGCAGGACATGACGCCACGCTCGCTCATCAATCCCAAATCGATCTCGGCCGCCATCGAATATTTCTTCGGCCGTGGCGAACTGAGCCAGGTCGTCGATCAGACCAACCCACTTTCGCAACTGACGCATGAGCGCCGTTTGTCGGCGTTGGGACCGGGGGGCCTCAACCGCAAACGGGCTGGCTTCGATGTCCGCGACGTTCACATTTCGCACTATGGCCGTATCTGCCCCATCGAAACGCCCGAAGGCACCAACATCGGCTTGATTTCCCACTTGAGCATTTATGCCGGCGTGGATGAATACGGCTTTCTCATCACTCCCTACCGCGTGGTCAAGAACCGTAAGTTGACCGAGGAAGTGAAATATCTGCGCGCAGATGAAGAATCGCAGGCCTACTTAGCTCCAGCAGACACTCCGACCGACGGCCACAAAATCACCCAAGACCGCGTCACAGCCCGCTTTGGCGGCGATTTCACCACCATCCCCGCCGAGCAGGTGCAGTACATCGACATCAGCCCCAAACAGATGGTTGGCGTTTCGGCGGGCTTGATCCCATTTTTGGAACACGACGACGCCAACCGGGCGCTGATGGGTTCTAACATGCAGCGCCAGGCCGTGCCGCTGCTCGTCACGGAACCTCCCTTGGTGGCCACAGGTCTAGAAAAAGATGTGGCCTACAACAGCGGTATGGTGGTTAAGGCCGAGAAGAGCGGCACCGTCACCTACGTCGATGCCCAACGCATCCGCATCGATGAGCGTGAGTATCCGCTTCGCAAGTTCGTCGGACTCAACGAGCATACTTGCCTCAATCAAAAGCCGATCGTGCGCATCGGCCAAAAGGTGAAGGAAGGCGAAGTCATCGCCGATGGGGCGGCCACCTGCCGCGGTGAGTTGGCCCTGGGACGCAACGTGCTTGTGGCCTTCATGTCGTGGGATGGTTACAACTTTGAAGATGCCATCATTATCAGCGAGAAGCTGGTGGAAAACGACACCTACACCTCGATCCACATCGAGGAGTTCGAGATTGAGATCCGCGAGACCAAACTGGGCAAAGAAGAGTTCACTCGCGACATTCCCAACGTCTCGCCCAAGGCGCTGGCCAATCTCGACGAATACGGCATCGTCCGCGTCGGCACCTATGTCCAACCGGGTGATATCTTGGTCGGCAAGGTCTCGCCTAAATCCAAGAGCGAACTGACGCCGGAAGAAAAACTACTGCACGCTATCTTCGGCCGAGCTGGCGAGGACGTCAAGAACGATAGTCTGGAAGTGCCCTCCGGTGTCGAAGGCATCGTCATCGACACGCAGCGCTTCAGCCGGCGGGCGTCCATGTCCGAGGAAGAGAAAAAAGCTTTCGACAAAGAGCTGAAGGAGGTGGAACACCGCTTCAACAAGCAGATCATCGAACAGTTCCGGGCCATGATCGCAGAATTGGCCGGCGTGTTGGAAAAGCCCACGCTCAAGGACAACGTCACCAACAAGACGCTTGGCCAGGACAGGGACGAGAAAGCCCTTGTCGAGCAGGCACATTCCTTCCGACTCGACCACCTGGACATTCGCAGCCCGGAGCGCAAAAAGCAATGCACCGAGATTTATCAGCGCCACAAGGAGCGGCTGGACTTGTTGTTCGACGAAAAAGAACGGAAGCTGAACTCGATGAAGCGCGGTGATGAGTTACCCAGCGGCGTGCAGCAGATGGTCAAGGTGTACGTGGCCACCAAGCGACAGATTTCCGTCGGCGACAAGATGGCCGGACGCCACGGCAACAAAGGCGTCATCTCCAAAATCTTGCCCGTCGAGGACATGCCGTACATGGCCGACGGAACCCCGGTGGACATTTTGCTTAACCCCTTGGGCGTGCCTAGCCGTATGAACGTGGGGCAGATTTTGGAGACGCACCTGGGCTGGGCAGCCAAGAAGTTGAATTTCAGGGCCATCACCCCCGTCTTCGATGGCGCTACTGAAGAGGAGATCCGCAAATGCCTTAAGGAAGCCGGTTTCTCCGAGACCGGCAAGACGTATCTGTACGACGGGCGAACCGGCGAACGCTTCGAGCAGCCGGTCACCGTCGGCTACATTTACATGCTCAAGCTGCATCACTTGGTCGATGACAAGGTGCATGCCCGCGCCACCGGGCCTTACTCGCTGATTACCCAGCAACCGTTAGGCGGCAAGGCACGCTTCGGCGGCCAGCGCTTCGGCGAAATGGAAGTGTGGGCGCTGGAAGCCTACGGCGCCGCCTACATCTTGCAAGAGCTGTTGACCGTCAAATCGGACGACGTGGAAGGTCGTACCAAGATCTATGAATCGATGGTCAAGGGTGAGAACACTTTGGAAGCCGGCACGCCCGCCAGCTTCGATGTGCTTACCAACGAAATCCGCGGCTTGGCCCTGAACATGCAATTGGAGAAGAAGAGAAGATAATCACGGATTACACCAAGACGCATATAAACGATGCGTATTGGATTATTTTGCCCGTGTCGTCCATGTAATCCGTGGTTTTAATTTGGGAGGCTAGACCATGAGCAACGGCGAAATGAATTATGATCGGATCAACGACTATGGGGCAGTGCGTATTAGCTTGGCCAGTCCGCACGACATCCGCTCTTGGTCGTTCGGCGAAGTCAAGAAGCCGGAGACGATCAACTATCGGACCTATCGTCCCGAAAAGGACGGCCTGTTTTGCGAGCGCATTTTTGGCCCGGAAAAGGACTGGGAATGCGCCTGCGGCAAATATCGCGGCATGAAATATAAGGGCATGATCTGCGACCGCTGCGGCGTCAAAGTGACACACAGCCGTGTGCGCCGCAAACGCATGGGCCACATCGAATTGGCCGCTCCTGTCGTCCACATCTGGTTTTTCAAAGCCATGCCGTCGCGCCTGGGCACCCTCCTGGACATGAAAACGACCAGCCTGGAAAAAATCATCTACTTCCAGGATTACGTCGTCATCGATCCAGGCGACACGCCCTTGAAAAAGTACCAATTGTTGACCGAAGAAGATTACCGCAAGGCCCGCGAAAACTACGGCGACGCCTTCGAGGCCGACATGGGCGCCGAGGCCATCAAGAAGATGCTCGAAAGGCTTAACCTTGTCGAATTGGCTGCCGAGCTGCGCGAGAAGCTCGATGAAGAGAACCGCAAGGACAAACCGTCCAAACAAAAGCAGCGTGATCTGGTCAAGCGCCTCAAAGTGGTCGAGGCGCTGCGTGATTCCGGCCTGGGCGGTCCCCAGAACAAGCCCGAATGGATGGTGCTGGAGTGCATCCCGGTCATTCCGCCCGATCTGCGCCCTCTTGTCCTGTTGGACAGCGGCAACTTTGCCACCAGCGACTTGAACGATCTGTATCGTCGTATTATCAACCGCAACAATCGCCTCAAAAAGCTGGTGGACCTCAACGCCCCAGAGGTCATTATCCGCAATGAGAAGCGGATGCTTCAGCAATCCGTGGACGCCTTGTTCGACAACAATCGCTGCAAGCGCCCGGTGCTGGGATCAAGCAATCGGCCGCTGAAATCGTTGACTGACATGATAAAAGGCAAGCAGGGTCGCTTCCGCGAAAACCTGCTGGGCAAGCGCGTCGATTACTCGGCTCGCTCCGTCATCGTCGTCGGTCCCGAACTGAAGCTGCACCAATGCGGTTTGCCCAAAAAGATCGCTCTGGAGTTGTTCCAACCGTTCATCATCCGCCGCTTGAAAGAGTTGGGCCACGCCGACACCATCAAGTCGGCCAAGAAGATGCTCGAACGCAAGGAAGAGCAGGTCTGGGACATTCTGGAAGAAGTCATCAAGAACCATCCCGTGCTGCTCAACCGGGCGCCGACCCTGCACCGTATGGGCATTCAGGGGTTCGAGCCGGCGCTGATCGAAGGCAAGGCCATTCGCATCCATCCCTTGGTCTGCAAGGGGTTCAACGCCGATTTCGACGGCGATCAGATGGCCGTACATCTGCCGCTCTCCATCGAGGCGCAGGTAGAGGCGACCGTCCTGATGATGTCCACCAACAACATCTTCAGCCCGGCCAACGGCCAACCCATTATCAGCCCGTCGCAGGACATCGTCATGGGCTGCTACTACTTGACGGCAACGCGCGGCGAATTGGGCGAGTCCGGTGAGCCGGGTGAGGGCAAGATCTTCGCCAGTGTTCAGGAAGTCTTCGCCGCTTATTCGCAGAAAAAGCTCGGCGTCCATGCTCGAATCTACGTCCGCCTGCCCATCGACAAGAAAGTCATCGGCGAGATCAAGGTGGACAAAGGCAATACGCGTGTTGATGAGATCCCACGCAAGTCGAGCGGTTTGGTCTTCACCACGGTCGGTCGGGTCTTGTTCAACGATATTCTCAATCCGAAAATGGCGTTTTACGACCTGCCGCTGTCCAGCAAGCACTTGGCGCGCATCATCGCCGATTGCTATCAACTGCTTGGCCGCCGCGAAACGATCGACTTACTCGATCGCATGAAAGAGTTGGGCTTCCGCGAATCGACGCGCTCCGGCCTGTCGTTCGCCACCGACGACCTGCGCACGCCGGCCAACAAGGAAAAAGTGTTGGCCGAGACCGAGAAGAAAGTCGATTACTTCCGCAAGCAATACGATCGCGGCAACATTACCGAAGTCGAGCGCTACAACAACGTCATCGACCTGTGGACGCACGCCCGCGACCTCATCACCGATCAGATGATGGAAGACCTGCGCAACGACCGCCGCAAGGACGAGAGCGGCCAGGTGCGGCCGTACTTGAATCCAATCTACCTGATGGCCATCTCGGGTGCTCGCGGCGGCACCGAGCAGATTCGCCAACTGGCAGGCATGCGCGGCCTGATGGCCAAGCCCAACGGCACCATCATCGAGACGCCCATCAAGGCCAACTTCCGCGAGGGGCTTAGCGTGCTGGAGTATTTCAGTTCCACGCACGGCGCCCGCAAGGGCTTGGCCGATACCGCCCTCAAAACCGCCGACTCCGGCTACCTGACGCGCAAGCTGGCTGACGTGGCCCAGAACGTCGTCGTCACCATGCACGATTGCGGCACCACCCAAGGCGTCAGCAAGGGCGTGGTTTACAAGGGCGAGCAGATTGAACGCCCCCTGTCGGAGACGATTCGCGGTCGCGTCAGTCGCAATCCCATCAAAGATCCGGTGTCCGGCCAGTTGATCGTCGATGAGAACGAGATGATCTCCTGGGAGGCGGCGCGCAAGATCGAGGCGATGGGTATCGATAAAATCGTCGTGCGTTCGCCGATGACCTGCCAGGCGCCGTTGGGTGTGTGTCGTCTGTGCTACGGCATGGATCTGGCCACCGGAGCGCTAGTTGAAGAAGGTATGGCCGTGGGTATCATCGCTGCGCAATCGATCGGTGAGCCAGGTACGCAGTTGACCATGCGCACCTTCCACATCGGCGGCGTCGTCAAGCGCGAAATGGGCGAGTCCGAGGTTAAGGCCAAGAAAGCCGGCATCGTCCGCTACGAACGCATCACCGATGTCCTTAACGACAAGGGCGAACGTATTGCCTTGTGCCGCAACGGTGAAATTAAGATCATCGATCCGAAGACCGCCGGCGCCAAGGACGAGAAAGTGTTGGAAAGCTATGCTGTGCCCAACGGTGCCACCCTGCTGGTTGAAAATGGCCAAATGGTGCAGGAACGGCAAGTGTTGTGCAAATGGGATCCGCACATCACCCCCATTGTCGCCGAGTTCTCTGGTCGCATCCGCTTTGATGAAATCGTCGAAGACCAAACGCTGAAAAAAGAACGCGACGAGGCCACCGGAGCGGAGCGCTGGGTGATCCTCGAACACAAGGGCGACCTGCACCCGCAGATCATCATCGAAGACGAGCGCGGCCAGATCCTCGCCACCTACTACATGCCAGAAAAAGCCTATCTGGAAGTGCGCGAAGGCATGAAGGTATCGGCGGGCACGTTGTTGGCCAAAACGCCGCGCGAAGTGTCCGGCACGCAGGACATCACCGGCGGTCTGCCGCGCGTTACAGAAATCTTCGAGGCGCGGACACCACGCGATCCGGCCAAGATGGCCGAGGTGGCCGGCATTGTTCGCTTGGGAGAAAAGAAACGCGGCAAACGGCTCATCTACATCCAGCCGGTCGATGAAAACGGCAAGCCCATCGGCGAGGAACGCGAACATCAGGTGCCGCCCGGCAAGCACCTGGCCGTCCATACCGGCGACCGCGTTAAAGAAGGTCAACGCCTAGTGTACGGTCCGCTGGTGCCGCATGAGATCCTCAAAATCTCTGGCATTGAGGAATTGCAGCGCTACCTGGTGACGGAAGTGCAGTCCGTCTACCGCAGCCAGCGCGTGGACATCGATGACAAACACATCGAAATCATCGTGGCCCAGATGTTGCGCAAGGTCAAGGTCGAGACCATGGGCGACACCGGATTGCTGCCCGGCTCGATCATCGATAAGTTCGCCTTCCGCGCCGTCAACGATCGCCTCAAGGAGTGCGTCAAGATCAAAGATCCCGGCGACTCCAAGTTTGTGGCCGGCAAGATCGTCAGCAAGGAAGCATTCGAGGAAGAGCGGGCGCGGCTGGAGGCGGAAGGCAAGGAACCGCCGACGTATACAACGCCTGTGCCGGCGACGTGCAGCACGCAGTTGTTGGGCATCACCAAGGCGGCGGTGCAGTCGGACAGCTTTATCTCAGCGGCGTCGTTCCAAGAGACGACCAAGGTGCTGACCGAGGCGGCGTTGGCCGGCAAGGTCGATTACCTGGTCGGCTTGAAGGAGAACGTCATCCTCGGCCACCTGATTCCAGCCGGTACGGGCTTCCGCACCTATCAAGAGGCGGAGGTGCGTCTGAATGTCCCGACGCTGCGGACCGCTCTCGGTGAAGAACCTGTCGAAGAAGCCACCGATCAGCCGGAAATCGTCGGAGCGGCGGAGTAACTGCAACGATTTTTTCAGAAAGTCTACCCATATATGGGTAGACTTTCTGAAATCGTTTCTCAGCGATTTTCCATCTTGACCCTTGCCTTCTGAGATACTAGCGTAATACTTTCTGAAACTTCTTCTTTCAAGAAGAGATCAACATGCCGACCATCAATCAGTTAGTTCGCAAGCCGCGTGTGACGCAGTATCGCCGGCCCAAACATCCGGCGTTGCATGGCTGTCCGCAGAAGAAGGGCGTGTGTTTGCAAGTTAAGACCATGACGCCCAAGAAACCCAACTCTGCGCTACGTAAAGTGGCGCGCGTCCGCCTATCCAACGGCGTCGAAGTGACGGCGTACATTCCGGGCGAAGGCCACAACCTGCAAGAGCACTCCATCGTGCTGGTGCGCGGCGGTCGGGTCCGCGACCTGCCCGGCGTTCGTTATCACATCATCCGCGGCGTTCTCGACGCCCAGGGCGTGGCCGATCGCAAACAGGCCCGTTCCAAGTATGGAGCTAAGCGTGAAGGCAAGTAAAGGGCGGCTGTTTGGGGTTTAGAAACGGCTGCAAAAAGACCTTCCAAGTGCATCCGTTGCATGGGTGGGTTTTGTGAAACCGACTAAACCCCGAACAGCTTATCAAGGTCCGTCTCGAAGAGGAGTGGATGGACGTGATGATGGAACTGAAACTGACGCTCGGTTTCGCGTGTTGTGGGTGCGAAGAATGTGTCACGGTCACTGTACAGTGCCGAGGAGAGAAGTTGAGGGACCATGACTTGCCTGCCGTTAAGGTGCCGTGTCCAACCTGCGGCACCATCAATCAACTGTCGTTTGAGGCCAACGGCACGGTGCGTTCGGTGCGGCCCTGCGTGTGTTATCGGCCGCTGCCGCAGCCGTCGCTGAACTAGAGATATTCGTCCCTCGCGCTGGTAAGGGCTATCCTTGCCGGCACGAGGGGTTGGAGAAGCAAAAATTGAGAACCAACTATGGGAAAGCGAACTGCCAGTAAAGAGACCCTTGAGCAAAACGCTCGCCTTACCGGCCGGCCGGAGCTGGCCGTCAAATTCATCAACTGCCTCATGTGGCAAGGCAAAAAAGCCACCGCCACACGTATCTTTGACGGTGCCTTGGAGCAGATCAAAAAACGTATGCCCGATGTCGATCCAATGGAGGTGTTCACGCAAGCGGTCGAGCACGTCAAGCCGACCGTCGAGGTGCGCTCCAAGCGCGTCGGCGGCGCTACGTACCAGGTGCCGATGCAGGTGAACAAGAAACGGCAGCAAAGTTTGGCCATCCGTTGGATCATCGAAGCGGCGCGACCCAAGACGGGCCGTCCGATGTACTTGCGTTTGGCCGACGAACTGATGGCCGCTTACCGCCGCGAAGGCGAAGCCATGACCAAACGCGAGAACACCATCAAAATGGCCGAATCCAACAAGGCCTTCGCTCACTTCGCTTGGTAGAACGGTTTCCCCGGTCAAACGACCGACCTCAGCCGGCTGGGGAGAACTTTACCAGCCGGCTGAGGCCGGCCGTTTGACCTTGAGGCTTTATCATGCGAAAGAAATTCGTAGCCGGCAATTGGAAAATGTTCACCACCAGCGCCACGGCACGACAGTTGGCAGCAGCGGTAGTGCAGGGCCTCGGCGCGGAGCAGGGTGTCGCTGTGGCGGTTTGTCCGCCGTTTCCGTATCTGACCCTCGTTGCAGAAGTGCTCAAAGGCAGTCGCGTCGCACTAGGAGCGCAAAACTGTTACCACGAAAAGGAGGGTGCCTTCACCGGCGAAGTCAGTCCGGCCATGCTCGTGGATGTCGGCTGTCGCTACGTCATCCTCGGCCACAGCGAACGCCGCCGCAAACTCGGCGAAACCGATGCATTCATCAATCGCAAGCTCCATGCAGCCTTGGCAACGGGGCTAGAGGTGATCTTATGTCTGGGCGAAACCCTCGAAGAACGACAGGCCAATCGCACGGAGGCGGTGTTGGAAACGCAACTGAACGGCAGTCTCGCCGGCCTCACCGCAGCGGGGCTGCGACACATCGTGCTAGCCTATGAACCTGTTTGGGCCATCGGCACCGGCCAAAATGCCACGCCGGAGCAAGCACAGCAGGCCCACGCATTTATTCGCCGTTACATTCGCCAACACTTCGGTGAAGAAATGGCTTCGACGCTCCTGATTCAATACGGCGGCAGCCTCAAACCTGACAATGCCGCCTCGTTGTTCAAACAACCAGATGTCGATGGGGGACTGATCGGCGGCGCTAGCCTTAACGCGGACCACTTCTTAGCCATCATTCGAGCCGCTTTGTAGAGAGAGAGACACAAGTTCCCAAAGACACAAGCTCCGGCAAGAGCGCGATGAAGGTTCGAGCTAACGTCAACGCAATCCTGTTTTTTAAGCAGCCGCTCCTTTGGCGATAACTATGCCAATTGTGCCAAGTGCTCTTCAACGACGACGTTGGCAAGAGAAGCGCTGCGATATAACTCCATCCCCTGCTAACGCGGCGAGTTGGCAGCCCTGGGGCCTGGCGGCCTTGAGGACTGGTGGCGTTACGGCATGGCGCCTATGATAGCGGATATGAAAGTCGGCATCGTCGGATTTGCGGGTTCGGGCAAGAGCACAGTGTTCCACTGGCTGACCGGGGTGAAACCTGATCCGGCCAAGGGGCAGACGGGGCAGACAGGCATCGCGCGCATCCCAGACCCGCGTCTCGATTGGCTGTCGGCGAAGTTTCAGCCGCGCAAAACGACACCGGCCACCCTGGAATTTCTCGATACACCCGGTTTGTTGGCCACCGAGCGGCGCGACAATCCGCGGCGGCTGGGCATCCTCCGCGAAGCGAGCGGCTTGCTCATCGTACTCAATGGTTTCAATGAGCCGGACCTGGCCGGTCAACTGCGGCGCTTTCGCGAAGAGTTGATGTTTGCCGATCTAGAGATCATCAGCAATCGCATCAGTCGACTGAACGATCAACTCCGCAAGCAACGCCCAGCCAAGCAAAAAGAGGCCGACGAACAAGAGCTGGCCTTGCTCCAGCGCATCGCCGCTG
>OGCG01001486.1_pt1 | contig 11489 bp, 10 predicted proteins | sample 1570061 | NCBI WGS metagenome assembly OGCG01 (sample SAMN06268698, study PRJEB24515) | hot springs metagenome | isolation source: Joseph's Coat, Yellowstone National Park, Washington, USA | place: USA:Joseph's Coat, Yellowstone National Park, Washington, USA
AAAGAGGGAGCAACCGTCATCCACCTCGAGCAGCCCGAGAGAGGGGACCAGATGGGGGGCCGGGGCAAGGGAACGGCCCTCAGTGCTGCGACTGCGGTGGCCAAGGGCGAAGTCTTGGTCTTTTGCGACGCGGACCTATTGAACTTCGAGCCCTACTTTGTCAGCGCGCTGCTTGGGCCCATACTGCTCGAGCCCTCCATACAGCTCGTAAAGGCCACCTACCGGCGGGCTTCGGAGGGTGAGCTCGGGGGCGGCAGAGTAACCGAACTTTTGGCGAAGCCCCTTTTGGCCGAGCTCTTCCCAGCGCTGGCGGCAGTAGATCAACCTCTCTCAGGGGAGTGGTCCGTGAGGCGAGCAGTCCTGGACGAGCTCACATTGGAACCGGGCTGGGGGGTAGATGTTGCGATCCTGATCGACGTGTGGAGGCGATTCGGGATGGGAGCAATTGCTCAAGTCGACCTGGGAACAAAGACCCACAGGAGCCGACCACTTCAGTCACTGGTACCTCAAGCCCGCGAGGTGGCCCACGCAATTCTTGAGCGATTCAGGCAATCCGAAGACTGGAGCTGGACGTAGTTCTCTACGGAGGCGAAATGGCCAAGTCCGACACGGACGTATCCGACGAAGCCCTGATTGCCGGAATGGCGATCGGCGACGAGGAGGCGGGGGTGGCTTTCGTCCGCCGCTACCAGAGACGCGTCTACGGACTGGCCCTTGCTATGGTCCGAGACCCACAACTGGCAGAGGACATCGCCCAAGAGGCGCTCCTTAGAGCCTGGAGGCATGCCTGTGTATACGATCACCGCAGGGCGTCGGTAGCTACCTGGGTCCTCACGATCACCCACAACATAGCCCTCGATACCTTGCGCCTTAAGCGCCCGGTAGCGGTAGACCCAGATGAACTGCTGGCGTTGGAATCTGCAGGCCAGAACGACCCTGAGGAGCTTGCAGTCAATGCGGACTCGGTCACACACGTCAAGCGTGCGCTCTCACGCCTTCCGAAAGAGCAGCAACGCGCCTTGGTCCTAGCCGCCGTCTATGGATACTCGGCCAGGGAGGTTAGCTCCCTCGAGGCCGTCCCTTTGGGCACTGCCAAAACGCGGATCCGAAACGGCCTCAGGAAGCTCCGAAGTCTGATCGCGGAGCACCAGAGCAGACCAGGCCCAAAAGGGGGTGGTCAGCTTGGCGACTGATCCGCTGCTCCCGCCGGAGTGCGCCGCAGTGGCAGACGACTTGGCCGAGCTGGCGCTCGGCACCCTCGAGGGCTCTCGTCGAGCAGTAGTCCTAACTCATGTAGAGAGCTGCTCCCGCTGCCATCAGGAGGTGGATGAGCTTGCTGCTGCTGCCGACGAGTTATTGCACCTCGCACCCCCAGCAGAGCCGCCGGTCGGCTTCGAAAGCAGGGTCTTCGAGCAACTTAGACTCGGAAGATCGCGCCGACGCCAGGCCGCCTGGATCAGACGGCGGCTTTGGGCGATAGCTTTCGCCGCTGCGGTGCTCGTTGCTGGCTTTGGGGCGGGAGTTGCTGTTGGCGGGAGTTCCTTCGTATCTTCGAACAACCATCCGATGCGGCCCCCCCTAGAGGTAGCCGAACTCACCTCTGACGGGACCCCCGTGGGCAAGGTCATGATCTATGCAAGCAATCCCACTTGGCTCTTCCTCTACGTGGAGGGACAGAGCTGGAAGGGCGAGCTCCTATGCGAGGTTGTGCTGGACCACGGCCCCACGGTCACACTGGGAGGCTTTTGGCTGTCTGGCGGCGATGGAGCATGGGCTGCCAAGATCAACCAGCCAGCGGGCAGGATCAAAGAGGCGCGCCTCGTCGGGCCAAAGGGGATCGTGGCTGAAGCAGGACTAGGTTAGTCGGTCAAGCCCGACGGGCTTCGGGGCGATTAATCTGGCAGGATGTAAGCGTGCCCGACCAGCCCCGACCGTCGGGAAGACAACTCCTCGCCCGAGCGGATTTCATGGCCAGGGCTGTATTCGCCCGTTTGGTGGCTGATGACGAGCTTGCCGAGCTGTCGGGCTCCCGGCGAGTCTCCCTCCTCGGACCGGCCATATCGGGTTTGGTGGGCTTACTTGCGGTGTTGTGGGGGTCAGTGCAGTCAGGTTCCCCGTTCTCACTCCAGCAACCTGGGGCATGGTTCTTCGGCACTGCCGGCGCCGGCAAGCCCACGAGCAGCCTAGGAGTATTGGTCACTTGGGCCGGGCTGATCGTCGTAGTAAGAGCATGGCTCGACTTGGTGCATCGCGTGCGAGCATCCCCTGGCATTGCCGTGGCGAGGGTTGGAGTGGTCGCGGCCCTCTGGTGCGTGCCCTTGCTAGTCGGCCCGGTCCTCTTCAGCAGGGACGTCTACAGCTACGCTGCCCAAGGCCAGCTCTACCTGGCTGGCATGAGTCCTTATCGATTCGGAGTCGCCTTCTTGGGGCCTGCGAGCTTTGCCCGCTTTGTGGACTCAGTTTGGCAAACCACCCCCGCACCTTACGGCCCCGCGTTTTTGTGGCTCGCAGCCAGGGTTGCCTGGGCATCTGCCAGCCACGTCGCATGGTCTGTGGTCGGTTTCCGCCTCCTCGCCCTGGCGGGGGTAGGGGTGGCTGCGTCGGCCTGCACAGCCTTGGCCCGCTCTCACGGAGCTGATCGGGCTCTTGTCATCGCGCTGAGCGTGGCCAACCCTTTGGTGCTCTTTGGCCTGGTCTCTGCCGCCCACAACGACGCTTTGATGATCGCCTTCATCTGCCTGGCTGCGACACTCGCATACTCAGGGCGCTACTTCCTGGCCGTTGTGGCAGCAGCCGTTGGTGCGGCAATCAAGGCTCCAGCAGCCTTGGCTGTCGTATTCGTTGCGTGGAGCTGGACTGGCCGAGGCGAAGGAATACGTCACCGAATTCGTCCACTGGTCACGGCTGCGATGATCCTGGTCGGAATTCTGGGGCTGGTGGGTCGCATAACGCACCTGGGCTGGGGGTGGCTGCCAGCTCTCGGCTATCCCGGCCACACGAGGAACATCCTCACGCCTACCGACCTCGCCGCCCAGGTGCTTGCTTGGCTCTCCAGCCACGTGGGACTCACGACAAGCTTTGCTGGCTGGCTCACCTTCACGAGAGTGCTGGGAGGCATCCTAGCCGCGCTCGCGTGCGGATGGCTGCTTTGGAACTCAGAGCGCCTCGGCCTCGCTTACAGCCTGGGGCTGGCCCTTCTGGCCGTGGTGCTGTTAGGGCCCGTTATCCAGCCGTGGTATTTCACCTGGGCCTTCCTCTTACTGGCCCCTTCAGGGGGAGCGCTAGCCCGGCGCCTCTTGGGGTTGTTTACCGTCGCAGGGGTCTTCTTCTGGCTATGGCAGGATACGTGGGCCTCGTTGAGCCCTTGGGGACAAGTTGGGCTAGTTGTCGTCTCAATCCTTGGGGGACTGTTCCTCACTAGGCCGGGATCCTTCAGGCGACTCCGCAGCATCGTCCAGAGCGCCTCGCGAGAGGACGTGCTGATCCGCCAGCCCTAGTCGGCGAGCCACCTCCTCCGCGGCTCGCCTCGACGTCGCAATGCAAGAAGGGATGCCGAGCCCACCCAAATAAGAGCCGGCAAGCACGACCTTCGGCGCCTCGACCGAAAGCCCCTGCTCGAGGGTTCTCACCCTGTCTAGGTGATCCACCTCGTACTGAGGAAAGCTGCGGGAATGACGCCACATACCAAGGAACTCAGGCAGCGCCGACAGACCAAGAAGCGTCTTCAACTCCTCTGCCATCACCGGCAAAAGTCGATCGTCAGAATTGTCATTCAAGCGTCCGTCGCCGATACGCCCTATAGAAGCCCTGACCAGCACGTCCTTTCCGGTATCTAGGTGGGGCCACTTGGACGATGCAAAGCTGACGGCAGTAATCAACATGCCCGTTTTGCGCGGGACCAAGATGCCACTCAAGGATTCGGTTGGGATGCTGACTCGGTCCTTTGGAATCCTTGCGAGCGCTACGGCCACAGAGGCGTAGCTGATGCTGTCCAGCAACCTAGCCGCTCGAGGGGCCTGTGCCCTAAGCAGCTGTGATGTAGCCCAGGCCGGGGTCGCCACCACACAAATATCTCCCTCGAGGAGACCCGAGTTAGTTGCCACAGCCACCCCTTGGGCAGTCTGCCTCACCTCTCGTACCTTTTGTCCCAGGTATAGAGTCGCCCCTTGTTTAGCAAGTTGGCTTGCGATCTGCTCCACTAATTCAGCCAGACCCCCGCGTAGGCCGAAGAAGAGCGGCGATCGGTTGTCCCTCGGAGTTTTGTCCCGCTGAGCAGCCAAGCCCCCACGTAGGCGCCGCGACACGCTGCCTCCTCGTCGAAGTTGAGCCGCCACCCCAGGCGCGGTGGCCTGCAAACTCAAGTGATCGGTGCTACCGGCGTTTATCCCGCCGAGCAAGGGGTCGACCAACAACTCCTGAATAGATCGCCCGAATCGCTCCGAGACAAGCTTGCCGACCGCAACGTCTCGAACCAGAGGTGGCCTCGGCCAAAATAGATCCCACATAGCCCTGACCACGGCCCTCTTCGAGAGCAGACTGGAACACCAAAGCGGCCCGATCCGGGTCGGGATGCCTAGCATCAGCCCTTCGGGCAGCGGATGCACCCGTCCGTCGGACCAGATAGCGGCCCGTGTGACTTGCTGGGCCACCAGCTCGTCGCCCAGCCCCATTTCGCGGATCAATCCCACTCCATCCGGCTGGCGAGCCAAGATCGAGTCCGGCCCGGTGTCGACGTAGAGATCACCTAGCCTCTCGCTTTGAATCACCCCCCCGGGTCGCAATAAGGAATCAAGGATTACGACTTCCAAGCTCTCCAGTTTCGCCAACGCCCAGGCAGCTGCCAGCCCCGAGATTCCCGCTCCGACAACTATCGCCCTATGCCCTGTCATTCCGCCTCAGCTCCTTGCACCTCTTTGGGGCCGGTCGGCTCCCAGGCATGAACGAACTCCACCAGACGACCGAGAAGGCCGGGATCGGTCTCGGGCAACACTCCATGACCCAAGTTGAAAACGTGTGCCTTGGCACGGCTGCCCTCCTCCAGGACCCGCCTCGCCTCTGCCTGGACGACCCCCCACGGACACAGGCACACACTCGGATCCAGGTTTCCCTGGACAGGTACTTCGCGGCCTACCCGCGCAGCTACTTGGTCAAGGGGGACTCGCCAATCGACGCCAATGACGTCGCCCCCGGCAGCTGCCATATCTCTAAGCAGCTCTCCCGCGTCCAGGCCAAAGTGGATTACCGGAACCCCAAGCGCCTCTAGGCGCTCAAACAAGCGTCTCGTGGGTGGAAGGACGAATTGGCGGTATTCCGAAGGAGCCAATATCCCCGCCCAGGAGTCAAACACCTGGATTGCAGAGGCGCCCGCTGCCACTTGTGCGCTGAGCGCCGTAGCTACTATGTCGGCCAGGCGCTCAAGCAACGTGCCCCAAATCACAGGATCTGTCCGCATGAGAGACTTGGTGGCCAGGTAATGCCTGGAAGCCCCTCCCTCGACCAGGTACGTGGCAAGGGTGAACGGTGCTGCTCCGAAGGCTATGAGGGGCACTTCCAGCTCTGCCACCGCCAGGCGAACCGCCTCGAGCACATACCACATGTCGACCTCGGGCTCTATCTGGTGCAACTTGGCAAGCGCGGCCCGGTCCCGAACTGGCTCAGCCACAACGGGACCAACCTCTGGTTTGATTTCCAGCTCAACGCCGGCTGCCACAAGCGGCACCACTATGTCCGAGAAGAGGATTGCCGCATCGACCCCCAAACGGCGCACAGGCTGCAAGGTGAGCTCGGCTGCCAGTTCAGGCTGCTCGATTGCCTCCAGGATCGAGCCTTCCCCTCTCAAGGCTCGGTACTCAGGAAGAGACCTCCCAGCCTGGCGCATGAACCAGACCGGAACCCGGTCTGGGCGGTTGCCTCTGCAGGCGGAGAGGAACCTCGAATCGGCCCTTGGTCTAGATGCCACTCATTTCAAGCTATCTGCTCTTTGTCCAAGCTCGAAGCGTAGGGGCAGATAGACGAAGCTCGATTGTGAATCCTCGAGCGACTTCGACTAAACAAGTGTGGCGAATGAGCCAGGTTGCCACGTACCCCATACCAGAGGCCGCCCCGCAGCGAGGCTTCCGGAAGCCGTCGCTGCTAGGCATGGGCACGGTCATATGGCTCGCCTCCGAGCTCATGTTCTTCAGCGGCCTCTTTGCTGCATACTTCACCATCCGCGCCCACGATGGAACGCCTTGGCCGCCCCGGGCCGACAAGCTCGACCTGCTGCAGTCGGGAATCTTCTCCATCATCCTCCTGGCATCTTCTGCCACATGCCAAAAGGCTCTCTGGGAGGCCGAGCACGGACGGAGACGTCAAGCAAAGTGGTGGCTAGCCCTCACAATCGTCATGGGCGCCGCCTTCGTCTCCAACCAGGGCGTCGAGTGGAACACGCTGCCATTCTCGGCATCGACCAATGCTTTCGGATCCCTTTTCTACATCATGACCGGGCTGCACGGCCTGCACGTCATCTTGGGGCTCGTAGCCTTGATGGCCCTCTTTGGCAGACTGGTAGGGCCAGGCGGGGATCCGGGGGAGTTGGATGCCTTCCAGGCTGTCAGCTATTACTGGCACTTCGTGGACGTGGTCTGGATCTTCATATTCTCGGCGTTGTTCTTGCTGCACTAGGGTCTACGGAACGGCACCATGCGCCTCAGATACTTCTTACCACCAGCTGCGATTCTGGCTTTCGTGGGGGCCACGGCCGCTTCGGCGTGCTTAAATGACCCTGGCCTTGTCGCAGCCAGCTCGGTCAATCCACCGCTACCTCCCCAGCCAACTGTGAAACTGGCCGTATCCAAGTCCATATTGGCAGAGGGAAAGGAGCTGTTCATTGAGAACTGCTCCACGTGTCACGGGAGCGAAGCCGAGGGAAGTGCCCGCGCACCTAACCTGCAGGGCCTTGGGGCTGCCACCATTGACTTCTGGATCGCGACAGGCCGGATGCCGCTTGCGTATCCGACCGCGCAAGCAGCGGAGAAGCCATCCATATTCACCGCTGCGCAGCGTCACGCCATAGTTGCTTGGGTCACCTCTCTCGCCCCAGGCGGACCAGGCATCCCCAGGGTGAACCTGAAAGGGGCCAACGTAGCTGAAGGGAACGAGATCTTCAGCTTGAACTGTGCGGGGTGTCACACCATTACCGGAGCGGGGGATGCGCTGGCCAACGGGTACTATGCGCCCTCCCTCTTCCCCGCCACTGCCACCGAGATTGCCGAAGCCGTAAGAACTGGGCCCGGCAACATGCCCCGGTTTTCCACCGCGCAAATCAGCCCAAGTCAGCTTGACGACGTGGTTGCATACGTGAAGGAGTACATACAACACCCTAAGGACATAGGTGGACTTGGTCTCGGCCATGTAGGACCGGTGGCCGAGGGCTTCGTGGGGCTTGCTCTAGGTGTGGGCTCGCTCATGGTAGTGAGCTATTGGATCGGTGATCGGGTAGAACGACGTCGCCCCCGGAGATCGGGCGGTCATGTCAGTTCCGATGGGGAGGGAACCAATGGCTGAGCCGTGGACGATGCTCTCCAGCGAAGATCAGCCGGAAGAGCTGGTAACAGACCCCCACCTGAAGGTCCCGACAAAATACGAACGCTACGTACAACGGCTCATTGCCGTCTGCTTCCTAGCTGGCATAGCGGCAGCCGGCGGCTTCGTCACGGCCTACTGGTACAACGTCGGACCCATCCTTGAAGGGGGTCTTTTTGCTGCCACCTGCGCGCTCATCGGCTTGGGAGTGACGGCATGGGGCAAGTACCTGATGATAAAGGGCCCCTTCGTAGAGCCGAGAGAGCGGATCGAGAGCTCAGAAGAGGACCGCCGGGCGGCTGTAGGAAGCCTGGAGCGAGGCTTGGGCGAGTTGCGCCGCCGAAGCTTTCTCACCAAGACCTTGGGGGTCGGCGCCGCGGCTCTTGGGATTGCGTCGGCGTTCCCGCTCCTGCGATCTCTTGGCCCAATGCCCGGCAAGAGCCTCTTCAAGACGAAGTGGCGTAAGGGATCCTTGGTGGTCCAGCTCGACGGCACCCCCGTCAGAGCCAACGACTTGGAGGTTGGGGGGGTAATGACGGTCTTCCCCCAGGGAGATGAGGGCTCGGCGATCTCGCAGACCCTATTGATCCGGGCTGCCTCTGAGCCGTTCACCACCAAGCCCGGACGGGAAACCTGGACACCCCTCGGCTACGTCGCCTATTCAAAGGTCTGCACCCACGCGGGCTGCCCGGTCGCTTTGTACATGGAAGAGACTCAGCAATTGCTGTGCCCATGCCACCAGTCGCTGTTCAACGTCTTAGACGGCGCTATGCCGATATTTGGACCAGCGCCGAGGCCCCTTCCTCAGCTGCCGCTCTATGTGGACAAGGAGGGCTTCCTCAGGGCGCAAGCAGGCTATGACGAGCCCATAGGGCCAGGATTCTGGGAGAGGGAGTAGTCGGCGTTGGCCATGAGAACGGAGCTGGAACAGAGGCTAGGTTGGCTTGACGACCGTTTGACGGTCGCCAAGGGCGCTCGTCGCTTCCTGAACAAGATCTTCCCGGACCACTGGTCCTTCATGCTCGGCGAGATCGCCCTCTATTCCTTCGTCATCCTCGTCCTCACCGGCATATACCTAACTCTCTACTACGTGCCCTCAGAGGCAACCGTGGTCTATCACGGCGTCTACAAGCCCCTAGACGGCGTAAGGATGTCGGAAGCATACGCCTCGACTGTGAATCTCAGTTTCGCGGTCCGCTTCGGGCTCGTAATGCGTCAGATGCACCACTGGGCCGCCAACGTCTTCATCGGCTCAATCGTGGTTCACATGTGCCGGATCTTCTTCACTGGTGCATATCGGCGGCCAAGGGAGCTCAACTGGATGGTTGGGGTGACACTGCTGATCCTCGCCATCTTCAATGGTTTCATCGGATACTCCCTCCCCGACGACCTCGTGTCGGGAACTGGGCTCAGGATCGCCTTCTCCATCCTTCTCTCAATTCCACTTGTCGGCTCCTACTTGGCCTTTTGGTTATTCGACGGCAACTTCCCAGGACACGGCGTCCTGGAGCGATTCTTCATCCTTCACGTCCTGGTGTTGCCCTTGATCATCATCGCCCTGATCGCCCAGCACTTGGCGATGATGGTTCACCAGAAGCACACCCAGTTCCCAGGTCCAGGGGCACGCAACGACAATGTGGTGGGCTCAGTCTTCTGGCCCAGCTACGCGTTCAAGACGATCGGCTTCTTCCTCCTCACAACTGCCGTCCTCGCCGGCATGGCAGCGATAGTCCAGATCAACCCCATCTGGCAGTACGGCCCCTACACCCCCTATAGAGTCAGCTACGCCGTGCAGCCAGACTGGTACATGGGGTGGCTGGACGGTGCGCTCAGGATCATGCCCTCCTGGGAGATTGTGCTACCTGGCCACATGATCCCAAATGTCTTCTTCCCGGCGGTGTTGCTGCCCGGGCTTACCTTTGGCGTGCTGTACTTCTGGCCCTTCATCGAGGCCCGCTTCACTAAGTCCAACCTTGAAGAGCACCACCTTCTTGAGCGACCTAGAGACCATCCCCTACGGACGGCTCTCGGGGCGGCCGTGCTCTCGTTTTACCTGGTCCTCTTTGGTGCCAGCTCTACCGATGTATTAGCGAACTTCTTTGGAGTATCGCTCAATCTCGTCCTGTGGACCTTCCGGTTCGCAGTCATAGTCGTGCCCCTCATCGTCTTCCCAGTCACCTACCGGATATGCATTGAGCTACAGACCTGGGACACGGTGGGCGAGCGTAAGCTGCCAACGGTGATAGTTCGCGCTCCCGACGGTTCTTACCAGCTTGTGCAGGCTCCGCCCCGCCCTGGGGACGAGAAGGAGGTGCTCGAGCCCATCCCGGTTCCCGAGGAGGACTTCGTGGCTGCCGCCATGGGAGAGACCGAGCCACCAGAGGGAGTGCGCAGGGCACCCCGACGCCCCCAGCGACTCTTCCGAGCGGAGCCACAAGATGGCATATAAGCCCGCAGAAGACCGCTACGAGGTCATGACCTACCGCCGCTGCGGCCGCAGCGGCATTGCCTTGCCTGCGATATCGCTGGGTCTCTGGCAGAACTTCGGCGCAGACAGGACGCCCGAGGAGATCAAAGACATCCTCACCTTCGCGTTCGACCGCGGAATCACCCACTTCGACCTGGCCAACAACTACGGCCCACCTTACGGTTCCGCAGAGTCCAACTTCGGCCGAGTCTTGCGCAAGCAGTTCCGAAACCTCCGCGACGAGCTGATCATCTCTACCAAGGCCGGCTATGACATGTGGCCAGGACCATACGGAGAAGGTGGCTCGCGCAAGTACCTACTGGCCAGCCTCGACGCGAGCCTGAAGAGGATGGGCCTCGACTACGTAGACATCTTTTATTCACACCGCTACGACCCAACCACGCCTTTAGAGGAGACGATGGGAGCGCTCGCCACGGCTGTGGCCCAAGGCAAAGCTCTCTATGTGGGAATCTCCTCCTACTCGGCTGAGCGCACTCGTGAAGCTGCCGCCATACTGCGCCAGATGGGGGTTCGCCTCCTCATACACCAGCCTTCCTATTCGCTGCTCAACCGTTGGATCGAAGGCGGGCTGCTCGACGTTTTGGGCGACGAGGGAATCGGCTGCATAGCATTCTCGCCACTCGCCCAAGGCATACTGACCGGCAAGTACCTCGAAGGGGTTCCGGCAGGCTCCAGAGCATCGAGGTCGGGTTCGCTCAGGGCTGACCAGATCAACGAGGAGGTCATGGCCAAAGTGAGGGCCCTCTCCGACATAGCTCGCCGCCGCGGCCAGAGCCTGGCGCAGATGGCCTTGGCTTGGTGCCTGCGGGATTCTCGGGTGACATCGGTCCTGGTCGGAGTATCCAGTGTGGCCCAGTTGGATGAAAACCTCTCTGCTCTCCGAAATCTCGAGTTCAGTAGTGAGGAGCTGGCAGAAATCGACCTCCATGCCCAGGATGCCGGAGTCAACCTGTGGGCCTCTTCCTCACAGTCCTAGGCCCGACAACCAGCATTTAATCCATTACTCAGGGTGACATCTGGCAAGGACTTAGTCACAGCGGGCCAATACCTGTGGCCGGGAGCATCAGGCTTGCCAGTTGCGTTTGGCTACCATGGCCGCAGACGGTGCAGGGCCATGGGGTTTGGCGGGTCGCAGACGAGCACCAGAACTGGCGACGAGTGGAGAGGCCTCGTGGCACTGGCCCTCATCGATTTCCGGAAGGCGCGGTGTTTGCCACCAGCGCCACGAATACTCAGATCCAACGGAGGCCCAGGGATTGAGCTGGGGAGTTTGTCTAGAACCACCTGCTTGGGACTGCTTGGTTCTGACCAAAGCACCCGAGTCAGCTAGCCGTGGCCGGCGCTGGCCCGAGCGCCGGCCGGCCGAGATGCTGCCAGGAGTCTCCTGTCCCCCTAGAGGAGAGGGGGGCCGTTGAGGCAGTTCGAGTTGCTTGCAGCT
>OGCG01001488.1_pt1 | contig 11458 bp, 17 predicted proteins | sample 1570061 | NCBI WGS metagenome assembly OGCG01 (sample SAMN06268698, study PRJEB24515) | hot springs metagenome | isolation source: Joseph's Coat, Yellowstone National Park, Washington, USA | place: USA:Joseph's Coat, Yellowstone National Park, Washington, USA
GGGGATATAAGATCCCCAACCAACTATACCGCTATGCATTATTATTATACGCTATAGACATTTTTAAAGATTTTCTACAATTGTCTAATACCCCTATAGACAACTGTCTATAAAAAAATTTAAAGATAAAGAACAAAAAATATCATGTGATGAAACAAAAAACTTGATAGATGATAGCCCTCAGCTCACTCTGAACTTCTATCTGCGTAGAATACCTGATATTTTTTGGGCTTTAAATTATCTGTTATAAACTTGAAAGCTGCCGCTGGATCGCTGTTTTCTCCACAAGTGTATACATCAAGCGTTGCATAGTTATACTCGTTCCATGTATGTAGAGCTATATGGCTTTCTTCAACGAGGGCTATTACTGATACGCCTCCCTTCTTTCCACCGAAACTCCAAGACTTTACTTCAACTAGATTCATATTAGCTATCTTTACAGCTTGCAAAACTAGATTTTGTAGGAGATCTTTGTCATTTAAGATATCTGGTTCAATTCCATATAGATTCCCAAACACGTGCTTCCCTATTATCCTATCTTCAGAAGAGGTTTGGAAAACTGCTTCCTCTGACATCTTCTTTTCTTATGCCCCGAGTGAAGTTCTACTTTTAGAATTTATAAATGTAACGTGTATCATCTAAGGGAATACTTTTATAATACCTAATCTATGTGGCGGGCCCGCCGGGATTCGAACCCGGGACCCTCGGCTTGCTCCGACCTTCATAGGAGGCCGGCGCTCTATCCTGGCTGAGCTACGGGTCCATAGAGTAATTAGATTAGAACTACCTTAAAGATTTTTCTTAGCTTAGGTTAGCTTAGGTCTTCTGGTATTTTTACTAACTTTATATAACTGTCTTTTACCATTTTACCAAGTAAGTCTACTATTTTTGAAGAATTCATTAGAATTACAAAATCATTGCTAGCTATAGTTTTATTGCTTATTATAACTTCTTTATCAGCTTTGTTAACAGTTTTGGCAGTGACGTGCTTTTGCCTTAATTTTTCAGCAATTTTTCCACTATTACTTATTTGAGAGTCTAATATTATTTCACAAGAGAATTTTTTCCAGACACAGTATTCTGAAACAAGAATTAATATATCTAAGATTCTCTCATCTTCTTTCTTTTTACCTAAGCCTAAGTCTCTAATGAATCCATCATCGCATAAAAATGCGTTATCATTATCTAATATATTGATTAGTGTTATAGCGATATTAAATCCATCAACGACAATATTATTTTCAGTTGATATCTTGCTCTGTATGTAAGATATTTCATTATCAGAATGAGTACATCTATATAAAATAAGTCTTTGCAATTCAGATAAAAAATATCTAGACGATATCAATTCTAGAGCGATTTTTCTACTATAACCTCTATTTAATAGATATTTATAATCTTTATAGGCTTCCTTTAAGTCCTTGTTTAATAGCATTTATAATATCATCTTCTTTAACTGTAACAAAACTTACGTTACAGTACGTCCCTTTTCCTCCGCCTTTTCCTCCTATCTTTCTCAAGTTATCTAAAATTGGATCTACTTTTATATTACTAGACGTAGCTATTTCTATAATCCACTTTTGATTATTGTTATATATATTAACTACAACTTTAGAACTATCAATAGTAAATCTTTTCATTATTTCTTTAACTACCTCCTGATCTATTATATTTTTCAAAATCAATATATTTACGCCATTATATATTTCTTTACTAGAATTTTCTAACAAATATTCTATATACCATTTTCTATATTCATTAAGTAATTCATCAACTTTTTTCTTGTCTTCAATAAATCTTTGTGACCTAATTTCCAATTGAGACCTATCAACACCTAGAATTTCAGAAGTTTTATCTATCTCATCTTCTATTTCTCTTGCGTAGTTTGTTACCATATCTCCTGCAACGTATTCAAGCCTTATTACTCCATCTTGAATTTTTTCAACATTAACAATTTTTATAGCCCCTATTTCACTAGTATTGGATACATGAGTTCCTCCACAACTTTCTACGTCCCAGTCTTTAATTTCTAGCAATCTAATTGAGGCCTTATTTGGAACTCCTCCTTCGTATATCGATACTCCAAATTTAGTTTCTGCCTCTGTCCTATTCATTTCAAAAGCGTTAACTGGCCTCCTATCGTTTATAACAAAGTTTGCCATATCTTCTATTTTTCTGATTTCTTCTTTAGAAAGCATTTTATAGTGGGTTATATCTAATCTAGCTTTTTCTGGAGTTTTTTCTGCACCAGCTTGCCATATATGATCTCCTAGAAGCTTCTTAGCAGCTGCAAGTATAACATGAGTTGCAGTATGGTGTCTCATTAATCTGTATCTTCTTTGCCAATCTATTTCTCCATGAACTTTCTCCCCAACGTTAATTTTTGCTTCTCTATCAAGTATGTGCAATATAACATCAGACACTTTTTGAGTATCTATTACAGAATACTTTTCTCCAGTGGAAGTTATTATAAATCCTTTATCTCCAAGCTGACCTCCGCCTTCTGGGTAGAAGACTGTTTGATCAGTTATTATAAAATTTTTATACACTCCGATTACATTTCCGTCAAATTCTCTTAGATATTGATTAGTATAGTAAAGTTTTTTAGTTGGCTCAAATTTTGATGCAAAATCAATTACGTCTTTTGTTAATCTAGATTTTTCTTTTTCAGATTTTATAGGAGCAGTTTGATGTCTTTTAGCTACTAGTGCGTAAAAATTGAAGGGTATCTGAAGTTCTATGCCTTTCTTTTTTAATTCTTCAGTAAGTAACTCTGGTGGAACACCATTAGAATCATAGACTTGAGCCAAATCTTCAGCAGTTATATTTTTCTTTTTACTAAGGTTATTTACTATTGATGGAATTTTACTTATGGTTTCATTAAATTTCTGTTCTTCATTTTCTATTGCGTCAAGAATGTAATCTTTATTCTTTAACATTTCTGGAAAATCTTCTTTCCAATAGTTTATTTGTTCTGAAATCAAATCCACAAGATCAGCATTAGCGCCTAGAAGTTTCATAGTTCTTAATGTTCTTCTTATTAATAGTCTTCCTAAATATCCTTCTCCAGAGTTAGATGGCACTAGACCGTCTGCTAGCATTAGAGCTATAGTTTTAGTATGATCTAATACCTGGAATACTCTAGCTGCTCTTGTAAGTTCAGAGTCTACATATTCTAGTTTTTCACCTATTTTTTTGGCTACCTCTTCTCTGTGTAATTTGATAGACTCGGGATGATCTGTATCTATTCTACCAGCTAGTCTTGCTGCAGTTTTTAGCATCTCCTCATCTACTGGAGCCTGGTTTAATTTTTTGAAGAAAGTATATACTAAGTTTCCATATATGGCATGGAAAGCTGTTGGTGTCTTTTGAGTAAACCAGGCTAGTCTTTCTATACCATATCCTGTATCCACTATTTTCAGTTTAAGGGGTATATAATCAGATCCTTTTATTTCATATTGCATAAATACTAAAGTAGCTAACTCAAGTCCACCCACTGTTACTTCAAATGAAGGTCCCGCATTTCCTCCTCCTTCCCACCAAGATTCTTTAAATGTAAGTAACTCTTCTGGTATACCGAGTTCTTCGGTAAAAAATTCTTTAGAAAGTTCTACCGTTTCGTCTTTCCAATAAATGTATTTATCTGGATAGTTGAATGCATGATGACCTCCCATTTCGAATGTTGTCAGATGCCTTCCAAAAGTTATGCCTACATTATCAATGTCTTCCAATCTAATGCATGGCTGTGAAATAACTAAAGGATTAGCTGGTGGTGGTACTAATCCACTAGTGACCTGGGGTTGAAAATCTACTATGCTTGCTATAGTTAAATATAGATCTTCTCTCCATCTTGCTAATACCGGTTTAGGTGGTATAATTTCATGACCGTGTCTTTTAAAGAAATTAAGAAACTTACTTCTAGCTTCTTTCACGCTTAGATTAAGCTTTGATACATCCAAATCTAAGAAATAATAGTCTGAGCAAGGAATATCTGCACAATTAGTTCTTTCTTTATCTTTTGTCCAGAAAGGCGTTTTACACACATTACAAGTCTTCCTATAATAATTATTATTGAATAGCCTTACCTTGTACTCCTTTTCGTCTACAATCATGTTAAAAGAAGATAAATATTCAGGAATTAAAAAGTATGTGTAAAAAAACTAGTTCTTTTAACCAAATAGAGAAGATAAACCGCCAGCGATTTCTTCTTCACTTGGTCCTTTCTTTTCTTCTTCCTCTTTCTTTTCTTCCTTAGCCTCTTTCTTTTCTGCTGGTTGAGCTGCTGGTGCTGCCGCTACTGGCATAGCTGCTGCGTTCTTTAGTACTTCATCAATATTAACCTCTTTTAGAGCCGCTACTACAGCTTTGACTCTCACTTCGTCTACATTTATGCCAGCTGCTGTAAGTACATTCTTTAATGAATCTTCAGTTATATCTTTTTTAGCAGAGTGTAACAATAAACTTGCATATATATATTCCATATCTTATCACCTTAGTTAATATTCTGGTATTTAAAAAGCTTTGTTATCCAAATAACGAGGATAAACCTCCACCTAACTCTTCTTCACTTGGTCCTTTCTTTTCTTCTTCCTCTTTCTTTTCTTCCTTATCTTCCTTATTAGCTTCTTGCGTTGTAGGTTTTTGCGCTACTTGTATACCAAGGTTAGCCTTATCATTTATAGCTTCTGCTAGCGCATTTGCTTTAGCTAATGCCTTTATAAATACTATTTCTGCAGTATCTTTAGATATATAGCCCATTTCTCCAGCAAGATTTAGAGAATAATTCTGTGCCTTTGTAATGCTAATCTTTAATACATCTGGGACTGGATATGCTATTTCTACTCCAAGAGCTATAGTGTTTCTATATGCTTCGCCTATTTCTGATCTATAATCATCTAAGTTGACCTCTAATTCCTCTGCTGGTATTAGCAATCCTTCATGATATGCAACCTTCATAGTAAGTTTTACATATACTGGCATTATCCCTAATTTTTGTAGTATAGGTATAGCTTCTGCTGGTATAGTATCTCCAGGCTTTGCTATTAATGTATCTTTAGTTACTGCTACTTTTCCGTCCTGTACTCTAGTTGGGACTTTTAGTTTTCCGAAAGTGCTTAATATAGGTCCAGCTGGCATTCCAGTATCTCCTGCAGGTATAACAATTTCTTCGTCAGACTTATCTCCAGCTATTGCGTATCTCTTTAGTCTAGATTTATTAAGATTTATTGATATTGTAAAGGGATTTTCATTACTGAATATAAATGCGTTAGAACCATTCAGATACTTTTCTATCTTAGTAATATCAAGACCTGCGTTTTTAGCTGCTATCTTAAACAAAGTATTTTTTGATACTCTTATCTCAGCGTATCCTCTAAATTTCTTTCTTATTTCGTGAAGCTTATCTGCAGGGAATTTTTCTAAATTGGCTATAATAATTGTCTTATTTTCTTTTATTAATTGCTCTAGTTCTTTTACTTCGTCAATCTTCCATTGAGGAATTTTCTTTTGTTGTATAGTTATGCTCATTTCTATCACTTTAGTTTAATCTCTACTGGTTTACCCATATCTGTTTTGATGTATATAGCTTTTATTACGGAAGGTCCCTTTATTTTATTTTCTATTGCACTAAGTACTGCAGAAGCGTTTTCTGCTAAATCTTCGGGTTTTTGGTCTTCAGATCCTATAAATGTTTGAGTTTGTGGTTGATCTTTAGTTTTTACTAAAGTTGATCTCTTAAATCTAAGAATATATTCAGTTATCTCTGACGATGTAGGTAATGGTGTAGGAAATTTACCTCTAGGGCCTAAGGCTGGGCCTAATATTCTACCAGCTAGTGCCATAGAGTCTTGTGCAATGAGAAACCAATCGTTATTTATAGCCAATTTTTTGATTGCTCTCTTCTGTCCAAGAAGTTTCTGAAGATCTTCTTTGGCAAGAAGCACATTAGGCTCTGCCTTTTTAGCAGATTCTGTCTGTTCAAAAGAAGGTACTACGACAACATTTTTTGGTTTACTTGGAGTTTTAGGTAAAGCAACTATTTCCCTTAATTTTAATTCTCCTTTTTTCATATCTACTTCTTTAAAAGTTACTATTAATTCCACACTTTGCTTAAAATTTCTTTTTGGATTATTTTGCTCGGATAAGGCCAGTGTAATTCCTTCTTTTAATTTATCATTTGAAACTATCATAATCATGCACCTTTATTCCACTTTTCTTCATATTTAGATAATAAATCATCATATTTACCTTCATCGATTTCCTTTACTAAATCTTTTGGATCTTTATTTTCAACTGTTAATCCTATACTTTTTGCAGTACCTAAAATAGACTTTACTGAAGATTTCAAGCTTTTACTTGTCATACTTGGCTTCTTCATTAGCGCTACGTCTACTACATCATCCATTGAAACGTTACCTATTTTTTTATGTGCAGGATCTCCAGAGGGTTCTTGAGCTCCAGCTTTTTTCAATAATAAAGAAGTTGTAGTAGGTATTCCTACACTAATTTCAAATGCTTTTGTATCAGTATCTATGTCGATGTTTACTGGTACTGACATTCCTTTAAATTGAGATGTTGCATCATTTATTTTCTTGACTACTTCTCCTATGTTTAACTTATATTGTGACAGTGTTGGAGCTAAAGGAGGTCCCGGTTTTACGTTACCACCTTCCACCACTATTTTAATTGTTTTTTTAGGCATACACGATCACCTCAAGATTTCTTTGATGGTTTAACCTGATCTACAGGTATAGTTACTTGTAATGGAAAAGCAGATTCTAAAATATTTAACACTACTTCTCCTCTACTCTCATTAAATCTTACTATTTGTGCTTGCATTCCTCTGAAAGGTCCAGCAGTAACTTCTACCAAATCTCCCTCTTTAACCAAAGGTCCAGCAACTTTCTTAGATATCATTTTCATTATATCATCTTTTGATACTAGGCCAGGGACTGACCCTCTTACGTGTCTTATCCCAGCTATTAAGAGTTTAACTACATGAGGGCCTCCAGCTTCTATTATAACGTATCCTTTCAGACCCGGAGGAACTAAGATAGAATAGACATCGCTTATATTATTTGTCTTGATTCTCTCCTCTAGCATTAATGCTACATTAACTTCTTGTCCTCCAGTAACTTTTACTGCATAGTAGTTTCTAATTTTAGTTTCCATGAAAATTTCACCCAATAAGTATAGTCAGTGCTAATTGGATTAAGAAGGCAAGCAAGCCTACAAAAGCCATTACTATTAGGGTAACTTTCAAATTAAGATTGAACATATCTTTATCTGGTTTTTTAGCCACTGTAACTATTTTTTTCCACTCTGCAGGAAGTTTCTTAATCTCCTCAATAATATCCATATGTAACTTATTGTATAGTCAAAATATTAATTTAACTGAAAAGCCTATCTAAGAACCAACTAGGATCAAAACTTATAAGATTTTCATAATCCTGCCCTATACCTAAATATATAACTGGTTTCTTTAGCTCATATGCTAAAGAAAGAACTATTCCTCCCTTAGCATCAGCATCAACTTTTGTTAATATTACAGCATCATAGCCTACCGCGTCTTCAAAATATCTAGCTTGCTCTAATGCGTCGTTTCCAGCTAGAGAATCCAATACCAAAATTCTGAAATTAGGTTTTGCAATTCTTATTATTCTTTTTAATTCTTCAGTTAGATCTTTATCAGTATTCATTCTTCCTGCAGTATCTATTAAAACTACGTCAATTCCTCTACTTTTTGCGGATTGAATAGCATCATATGCAACCGAAGCAGGATCTCCTCCGTATTTTCCTTTAACTAATGGCACTTCAAGTTTCTTAGCGTGAACAGCTAATTGTTCTTGAGCTGCGGCTCTAAACGTATCTGCTGCGGCTATTATTACATTCAGACCATTTTTTTTAAGTAAATAAACAAATTTGGCTATTGTAGTTGTTTTCCCTACTCCATTAACTCCAAAGAATACTATAATAAAAGGTTTAGGAGATTTTTTTATATTATCGACTAAATTTGAATCTATCTTATTATATTGTAAAATTTCATTTAATGACTTTTTTAATGATTTTTTTATAAGTTGCTCTAAATCCTCGCTTCTGCTAACTTTGTTACCTATTAAATTTGTTTTAAGATCTTCTAAAATCTTATCTGTTACCTCTAGTGATACGTCACTTTCTAATAGTTCCATTCTTAGTTCTTCTATTATATCTGATATATCATTCTCCTTAATTTCTTTATATCTTAACTTATTAAAAATATTTAATTTTTCTGTAATTTTTTCTTTATTTTCAGCATTCTCAACTTTTTCTTCTATACTACTTTCTGTTGTTTTATTTGTTTGCAATTCCTCAGTATGAACTTCTTGACTAGTTTCCTCGTTTTTGTTAATGTTTTCCTCTTCTTTTCCAAGAAGTTTATTTGAAAAATTGGAAAAAGCTTTTTTTAACTTATCAAAACAATTTATTCACCTTTTTGTTGTTGCTCTTGGATTCTATTTAGAATATCTGAAATCTGTGAGTAAGCGTTTATACTCTCGCTTAACTTTTTATTAACTTCTTGTAAAGTTAAATTAAGTTCATTTTCTCTATCAGATAAAATCTTTACTGCAGTATCTGGTGTAACTTCTGCATAGTAAGTTAGACCCAGATAGACTATTACTTTATCTGCTTTCGCTTCAGGAATTCTTAGCATTAAAAATCCTTTTTTATCTCCTGATAAGAATAAATCATTCTTAGGAGTTTTTAGCTCATCTATAGTATCTTTGGCACTTTTTATTGCGCTTAAGGAGTCAGCTATTTCTGATTGAGCTTTCTGTAAATCCTCTATCTGTTTTTTTAATAAATCAGCCTGCGCTAGAAGATCTTCTAAAGATATCATTATTTTACCTTGCTGATCTGACATAATACATCACAATATTATTTTATCTAACTTGCCAATATCTTTTATTGTTCTATCTGGAATCTCGTTAGAGTTTACTTCCTTGACTTCTTCTATTTTAATATTAGACCGTTTAATTTTGTTTTTACTTCCGAATTGGGTGTATACATATTCTATAGCTTGTTTTTCATTTGTTGCTCTAACATACTTTACAAATTTTTGTTTGGTCGGAAATTCTGATAAATTAAATACTGCAGTACCTTTTACTTGATATATTTTTATCTCACTCATCTTAATCACCTAATGCTCTCTGAATTCTTAAAATCTCTGGACCCGTGGTAGAAGATCCAACTAGCACACCTTTATAATTAGCTATCATTCCACTTCTAATGAATGCGCTTCCAAAGTTTACTGTTCCTACGTCTATTTTTACCTTAAAAAAATAGCTTAAATCTCTTATTTCATCATCAGTTGAGTCTATATGAACTATTCCACCTTTTCTTGTTATGACTCCTACTGAACCTACTGTTATTATGTTAGCTATAGTTCCTCTTTTTGCTTCCTCAACTTGTAAGGCTTCTTTTATTTCTTTTACTTCTGCATCAGAAAATTCAGGATAAATTAATGCAGCATGATCATTTGCTAGTATAACGTTGCCTAATGCAGTAGCTTTCAAGTTAAGAACTTCTACTCTAGTGTCTTTTGCTTGCTCTTTTATTTCTTTTATTTCGTTATCTTTCGCAATTTTTGGTAGTATTATAGTATTATTATTTCCATTTATAAATATCCCTAAAAGGAAGCTATTTGAAACGCTAGTTTCTATTAATTCAGTTCCTAAATTATCTATAATGATATCTTTAGTGTTTTTATCTAAATTTTTAGGTATAAAAGTATATTTATCGTTAGAATAAATATACACTCCAATATTATCTGTTCCGAAAACACTTAATCTCTGAATGTTCATTCATGTTTAACTGCTAGTTTTACTAAATATGTTTTTTCACCGATCTTAGACACGACAACTGGTATCCTAGAACTTACTTTCTCTCTATTCTTAGAAACTGTAGCAGCTAGTAATGGATCTAAAAGGACTTTTTCTGCACCGAAATGTCTTACTATAATTTTCCTTATCATAGCTATAGCTTTTTTTGATCTATTAGTTTTTTTACTCATAATAACCTTTCTTAGATTTATTATCATTTCAAAATTATCTTTTTCTTTCATTATTTTTACACCTTTAAATCATTTTTTCTCCAATCTCTTCTTAATGGATTTATTTTTACCTTTCCATTAGTTCTTAATATTATCCATGCAGGTATAGCACTATTAGATTTTAATGCTCTGCCAAGTCTTGATTTTTTACCTGCGGGTTTATTTCTACTCATTTCCAGCCCCTTTCTCTTATTTGTATTTTATAATCTCTTTTATTCTGATCGGCTATTTGAGATAGTATCTCTTTTAGTTCGTCATCACTTATTGGTGTTTTAATTCTTCCAGTTTGGGCTAATGCTATAAGTTGATCCTCTAAAGAAGTTGCTATATCTGGTTTTACTAACTTTACGTTATTTAACCTTAATCTAGCTTCTGGAGTTAGTATAACCCTAAGTATTGCCTCCTTTTTTGCTTCTAATTCAGCCCTTTTTTGCTGCTCTTCTATATTTCTTCTGCTTTCTTGTTGAGCTCTTCTCCTTAACATTTCTTCTAATTCGGGATCTACATAGTTATCTGACATAGCTTATCACTCAAGGTATTTTTTCAAAGAAGTATTTTGGTTTGACAACTCTATAAATATTTCGCGGGCAAGTTTATCTAGAATAGACCTACCTTTTGGAGATAGTTTTCTTCCATAATTAGTTTTTGTAACTAAGCCTGCATTTTCCAATTGTTGAAATATCAATCTAGTTGAATGAGCAGGGGCTTTCACACTTCTTGGTGGTTTACTTCCCCTTCTTTTTAATCCTCCATATACTGTTTTTGATTTACTGAGCCCCATAGAATTATAAACGTAAAGCTTTCTAAGTAACGATGCAGTTCTCATATACCACCAATTCTCTACATCGTCTGGAACTCTTTCTTTAAAACTAGCAGTTTTTGCAAAAAAGCTCCATTCAGGTGGTTGAACTTCTTTTACATTATTTTTTACATATTCTGCTAGCTTCTCTATATAAATATTTGGCGGCACCATATTAACTGTAATCATTTTAATTCATATGTAGCTCTTCTCTAAGGTTTAAAAATTAACTTATACAATAAATCCTGATGAAGCTTTTCATACCAAAGGAAGAAGAAATATTAGATGGAAAAATAACTGATATATACTTCGACAGAACAGTAAAAACTCTATCTTACTTAGGCATAAAAGATGTAAAAGTAAGAATGGAGTTTCATTCATATGGACTTCCTAAAAATTATAATTGGGGAGTTTTCGCTGGCTTAGAGGAAGTACTAAAACTATTAGAAGGAAAGCCAGTAACAGTTTATGCAATGCCAGAAGGTACTTTATTCAAGGAAATAGAGCCAGTAATGATAATAGAGGGAAATTATTTAGATTTTGGAATATATGAGACTGCTTTACTAGGAATA
>OGCG01001489.1_pt1 | contig 11457 bp, 12 predicted proteins | sample 1570061 | NCBI WGS metagenome assembly OGCG01 (sample SAMN06268698, study PRJEB24515) | hot springs metagenome | isolation source: Joseph's Coat, Yellowstone National Park, Washington, USA | place: USA:Joseph's Coat, Yellowstone National Park, Washington, USA
TCCAAGCGGTCAGACTCCTCCTTTGCCTTGGTCATGTCTGCAACTTCTTCTCCAAGAGACTGGACTCTGGACTGAAGATCCTGCTTCTTCTGCAACAGAGAAGCCCTTCTCTTTTCGAGCTCGCCCAGCTTTTCCTGATTCGGCCGCGCAGATTCGCTAACACTTCACTCGGAGACTCTCCCATCCGGTGAGGGTGGTGGGAGTCCCAGACCGCACCCACCACATCGGGGTCCAGCGGCTCGATCAGCTCAGCCAATAGGGCCGAGCGGGCCAGGGAGTCGTGCGTCTCCAGGCCGAAGGCCACTCCCATGTCCACCGGCATGTCCCCAAGGGCCTCGAAAGCCCGACGTGCCCGTCCGAAGGCCGACTTGGGCCCAGCTGGATCGGACACCTCACCTCCAAAGACCCTGACCAAAGGCGCCGAGAAAGCCCGGGCAAGCTGGAGATAGCGGGCCATCTCTTGAGCCGTCACCTCGGCATCCCCAACTAGCACGGCCAGGGATGTATCCAGCGCCACCACGGCTAAACCGAGTCGTCTAGCGGCGCGTCCTATCTGCTTCGCCCGCTCCTCGGCAAAGTCAGTCCCCACGATCTGGCCGTCGACTAGACGGATCTCCACGCCTTGATAACCCCAAGAAGCGCCCTTCTCGAGCACCGCCCCCGTCTCTTCACCGGGGAACGCCAAAGTGCTGTAGGCAATCTTCATCGTCGGTCATCTTCATCATCGGTCATCTTCCCTGCCGTCGCATTATCTCCCGGACCGGCCGGACAAGTTTCACCCCGCGAACTCAAAGGCTGGCCTGCCTTGCGCCCCCGGCCTCACCACGAAGAGATCCCCGGCGTGGGGCTGGCGAGCCAGCTCCGCTGCGTCAAGGTGGTGCTTGGCGGTGGTAATAAAGAGGCTCTCGTAATCGGCTCCGCCAAAGCAGCAGGCAGACACGTTGGACGCGGGCAGTTCATAGGCCTCGACAAAGCGTCCCTCCCGATCGAAGTGGGCTACAGCACCGCCTCCCCACAGGGCTACCCACAAGTCGCCGGCAGAGTCAACGCACAACCCGTCCGGCATGCCCCTTTGCGCATCCAGCTCGACGAAGGTCCGCCGGTTGGATATCGCGCCGGTCTCCTCCGAGTAGTCGAAGACGTCGACTCTACGAGTCGGCGAGTCCACGTAGTACATGAGAGTGCCATCTGGACTCCAATCGATGCCGTTCGAAATGCTCACCCCATGTAGCACCCGGGTCACGGTCCAGTCTGGGTCGAGGCGGTATAGGTTGCCCCTGCCGGGCGACTCGTCAAAGGCCATGGTCCCGCCAAAGACCCGCCCCCGAGGATCGCATGCCCCGTCGTTCATCCTCGTGGACCTATCTTGAGCCTCAACCGCCACTGTCAGCCCGACAGTTCTCCAAGACTGGTCGATCACGCCGAAACCGTCACGCATGCCCGCCACCAAGCCGCCCGCCTGGCGAAGGGCCACGAAACCTACAGCCTGACCAACCTCAATACTGCGCAGCGCCGCGCCATCCCTCCCGACAGCCCAGACTCTCCCATCCAGGATGTCCACCCAGCAAAGCTCGCCCTTGCGATGATCCCATATCGGCCCCTCCGCTAAGGTTGCCTGGGCCTCCAAGAAGACCTCGGGCGTAGGCTTGGCCATCTAACCTCCTCCCTCACCTCGCTGTGTCGTGGCTTGCTATGCGAGGACCGCTCTCAGCATCGCTCCTTCCACCGCTAGTCTTGCACCGGGACCCTCAGGGTGGGTAGAGCGGAACGGGATGAAGTCGTCCGTCAACAAGCGTGGCCCCTCCCGAACAGACGACAGCAGCCGACCTCGGCCTACAGCGCGCCAGCTGAGCCTCCTCGGCACGGTCGTGGTGCTAGCTGCAGTCTTGGCCGTTTTTGTGGGGCGCTTGGGTAGCGGCCCCGGTCCCACCTTGATCAGGGGGATCCACGGAACCATTGCAGTGCCGCAGGTAGCCGGCCTCTCTCCCCTCCGGCGTCGAATCGTCGCTATCGCCGAGAGTCAGATCGGTTACCGCACTGACCCGCCCAGCACCTACTGCAATCGCTTTAGCGCCTACTGGGGAGTTGGTGAGATGGGCTGTCCGAGAGGAGAGCGCGCCGAGGAGTGGTGTGCAGACTTCGCCGCATGGGTGTGGCGTCAAGCCGGCGTCCGCTTCGTATATGGCTTTGGATCGGACCAGATCAACTCGGCGGCTGCCAGCTTTTATGACTGGGGGGTAGCGAACGGCACTTGGCACCCGGCAGATTCCGGCTACCGACCCCTACCCGGAGATGTCGCGGTCTACGGACTCGATCCCCAGACCAACTATGCGGCCCATGTCGCGATCGTGGTGGGACAGCTTCCCGGCCAACGCGGGCCCATAGCCGTAAACGGCGACGGAGACCACACCGGCTTTAGCGTCGTGGAGGCTCAAGCTAACGAGTACTACGCGGATACATCGCCTGATCCTTCGAGCCTCTCGGGCTATGTATCGCCATAGCCAAGAGGCCACTTTCCCGGTAGCCCCAATCCCTTGGTAAGGGCATGACGTGTTCACCCAACTTTGGCTCGAGCATGCAGGCCGGCTCAGGAGACCGTTTCTTTCCTCCGCCGTAGGAAATTTACGAACTCCACTCCCTCGCGGAGGCGCCGGCGCATCACTTCGGGGCTCTTCAGCATCTCAGATGCCATATCCGCTATCTTGCCCGCCCGGAAGTAGAACTTTCTGTAGAACTCCTCCACCGAAGAGTAGATCTCCGTGCGGCTGAGATGCGGATAGCTGAGGCTGGCGACCTGTACCCCACGGGAGTCGATCAACTGAGAATCTTCCTCGGGAAGCCAACCGTTCTCCTTTGCCTGTCGCCAGAGGGCCGTCCCGGGATAAGGAGCAGCTATCGAGACCTGCAAGGAGTAGGGGTTTATTTCCTGAGCGAAGCGAATCGTCTCCTGGATCGTCTCTTTGGTCTCGCCTGGAAGGCCCATGATGAATGTGCCGTGGATCTTGATGCCAAGCTTGTGGCAGTCAGCGGTGAACTGACGGGCCCTCTCCAGAGTTACGCCTTTTTTGATGTTTTTGAGAATCTGTTCGTTGCCGCTCTCATAGCCAACGACCACTAGCCTGAGGCCCCCGTCCCGGAGCTTCGCCAAAGTCTCGTAGGGGACGTTGGCCTTGGCGTTGCAAGACCACGTCACGCCTAGCCGGCCAAGTTCCTTGGCAATCTCCTCTGCTCTTTGGCGGTTGTCCGTGAAGGTGTCGTCGTCAAAGAAGATCTCTTTTACCTCGGGGAAGGCATCCTTTATGTACTCGACTTCCCCAATCACGTGGGATACGCTTCGCACCCGGTAGCGGTGGCCCCCGACCGTCTGGGGCCAAAGACAGAAGGTGCACTGAGAGCGACACCCCCGACCCGTATAGAGCGATATATAGGGGTGATACAAATAGCCTATGAAATAGTCCGCCGGATTCAAATCTCTCCTGTATACGGGCGAGACCCATGGCAAAAGATCCATGTCCTCCAGAATGGGTCTCGGCGGATTGTGGACTATGTCGCCAGAGGCGGAGCGGTAACTGAGCCCGGCAATGCGCTCATAGGCAATGCCCTTTGCCACCTCAAGGATGGTAAAGTCGAACTCCTCTCTGGCAACAAAGTCGAGCCAGGGAGCCTCCCGCAGCGACTCTTCCGGCTCCACCGCCACCTTTGCTCCTACCATTCCGACTTCCAAGTCCGGGTTGGTCTCCTTCAAGGCCCGCGCCACCTCCGCGTCCCCCGGGAACGACGGAGAGCTCGTATGTATGACACAAAGCTCGAAGTCAGGGGCCAGGGCTGCCACCTTCTCGAGCGTTATGCCAGCGGGGGGGGCGTCCACGAGGCGGGAACCCTCTACCAAAGCAGCGGGTTGTGCAAGCCACGTAGGGTACCAGAACGATCGTATTTCACGACGCGCCTGGTACCTGGACCCCGCTCCACCATCGAACCCCTCGTAGGAAGGGGGGTGCAAGAACAAAGTCCTCTTCACTGCCCAATCACCTACTCGTTTGGTCATTGGCGCCTCACCTTCTTCAAATCTTCGCGCAATCTCAGAGTTGCTCAGAAGCTTGCTCCGCCGGCTCAATGCCTACGCGAGAGAGGACCCGCCTCCAATGAGCAAGCCAGGAGGCTGGGGTCACGGCCGTTCGAGACGACTCGAGTGCGCTATTGCCCCGATACTTCTCCAGCGCAGCCAAGACGCTCGCCGCAATCTCCAATGGCTCCGCCCCACAGGCCTCTGCGCCGCCGAGCTCAAGCTCATGGAGTAGGTTCTCTCTACCATGCCCGGGGACCGCGTCTATTAGCACAAGAGGCCTCCCCGCGACCCTTGCTTCAGCGCAGGTGGCCGCCCCCGGCGTGGTGACCACCACGTCAGCAGCCGCCATCAGCTGAGGTATCAGATCTGTGAACCCAAAGACCTTCACTTGCATCTCGGCATGCTCAAGGCTACGCAGCTGAGCCTCCAGGCGGCGGTTGGCACCCGCCACTGCCAACACATACACTCCGGCCGTAGCAAGTTCTCGGGCCGCGGCGGCCAGCGGCCCGAGCCCCCAACCCCCTCCCATCAGCAAGGCACAACTGACCTCTTCGGCCACCCCCAGTGAGCGGCGCGCCTGTTCGCGGGACGGAAGCTCGTAAAAGCGAGGATCCACGGGTGGCGAAACGATCTCCACAGCCGCCAGCGGAGAGTACCGGCGCACCGAGGCAGCCGCGGCCCGTGAGGTCACTACGTATAGGTCCGCCTCCTCTGCAATCCAGAGCCGGTGGAGCTGAGCGTCGGTGCAGACGACCACCAAAGGCGAAGTTGTTCTACCAGTGGCCTTGAGACGAGCAGCCGCAGACACCCCGGTTGCAAAGACTGCCACAATGACCTGTGGGGGGTCCCCCTTGACCAGCTTCGCCAACTGCGGGACCACTCTCTTTGTCGCAGCTCGCTCCATAGCGCCAGCCAGCCTTCCTCCAGGCCTCAAGCTAGAGAAGTGGAGGCCATCGTAGAAGAAGGTGCTGGCTTCCAGCCGACGGAAGACCGCCTGGCCCAGGCTCGACGACGTTCTACCTAAAAGCGCCATGCAGTCCACCACGTCCACCACCCACCCCCAGTTGCGAAAGGCCCACTCCACGACGCCAGCCACCGACGCGTGGCCTCGGCCAATCGACCCCGAGAGCACAATGGCACGACGCGCGCCTGGTTTGGATCGATCTCGAGATTCCATCACCTAAGCACAAATGCCGCCCAAGGATCTCTGAGGAGAAGAACGGCCCACGGACATCCGAAGGTCCGAGATGCGAGCCCGGCAGCCCCCAAATTTCGTACCAGGCGATGCCACCCCACCGAAGCCGACGTTAGCACGGCAGGCACCGGGGAGGCCTCAGGAGGCCCAGAGAGCCACCGCGGCCAGCCGCAATCCTACCTTCAGGTTTGAGAGCTAGGATTCGCCACGAATGGTGCAGCGCCAGTCGTGGATGGCGGCAATCCTCGCTGTCCTTCTGATCCTGGTTCCGAGGACCCCCCTCTCGGGCGAGAGAAGGGTGGACGTCCCTAGCCCAAACCACCCCTGCGGCATATCCGGCCTAGTTCCCCACTACCGCCACGTCGTCTTAATAGTCATGGAAAACGCTGGCTATAACGCCATCATCGGTTCGCCTGATGCTCCTTACCTCAACCACCTCTCCAAGGCTTGCGGCCTCGCCACCAACTACTTTGCCATCACCCATCCAAGCCTTCCCAACTACATAGCCCTCACCGCTGGCAGCAATTTCGGCATCTACGACGACGGCGACCCCTCGCAGCACCCTTTGGATCGACCGAACATCTTCTCCCAGCTCAGAGGGGACTGGAGAGCCCTCGAGGAATCCATGCCCTACCCCTGCGACCGAGTAACCAGCGACTCCTACGCAGCTCGCCACAATCCCGCCGTCTACTACACAAACCTGGCTTCGACATGCGCCCGCAACGACATCCCGCTCCGTTATCCTTTGGACCTCAACGCGGCCTTCACCTTCGTCACCCCAAATATCTGTGATGACATGCACAGCTGTCCTGTGGCTGTCGGCGATAGGTGGCTTGCCTCCTTCATGCCAAAGATCTTCTCAAGCTCGCTCTACAAAAAGGGCGAGCTGGTGGCATTCATCACTTGGGACGAAAGCGACACAAGCCTGGCCAACCGAGTTGCCACGATCGTAGCTGCACCCTCAGTTCCTCCCGGAATTCGCGTTGGCAGGGCCTTCAACCACTACTCGCTCCTGCGCACAGTAGAACAGCTCCTTGGGCTCCCGCCTCTTGGCGGTGCCCGACAAGCCGCTTCCATGATGGAAGCATTTCATCTCTGAGCAGGCGACCCCGATGCCTGGCGGCACCCGACGCGGCCTGCCTGAGCAGGTAGATTTGGCTTACATGGCACGAATCGAGCGGGCCGGAAACATAGCCCCTCGTGGCCTGCTGCTCCATGCCGCCCAGCAACTCGCCCAAAATTACCAGCCGCTGGCCGCCCGCATGCGGCCACGCCGCTTAGACGAGGTGGTAGGACAGGATCACCTCGTTGGCCCGGAAGGGATTCTGAGCGCTCTGCTTCGTCACGGGGAGATCCACTCAGTGATCCTCTGGGGGCCACCTGGGACAGGCAAGACCACAATCGCCCAGCTCATGGCGGAAGCATCCGGATCTAGTTTCATTGAGCTATCCGCAGTGTCCGCCGGAGTAAGCGATCTCCGTTCTGCAATTGCCGATGCCCTCCGTCTGGCGGCCGAGCAACAGAAGCGCACCTTGCTCTTCGTTGACGAGATGCACCACCTCAACCGAGTCCAACAGGATGTGCTGCTTCCCGCCATAGAACAAGGCGTGGTGGGCTTTGTGGGAGCGACCACCGAGAACCCGTTCTTCGAAGTGATCTCCCCCCTGACCAGCCGAAGTACCGTCGTACGCCTGCGACCCCTTGAGCCCACCTCAATAGGAGAGATCTTGAGGCGGGCCGGAAAGAGAATTGATGTGGACTTGGAGCCACCTGCCGTAGAGGAACTGGCGAAAGCAGCTGGCGGCGATGCGAGGGTTGCCCTAGGTTTGCTAGAGGTTGCTGTAGCGCTTGCCAAGAGCGAATCCTCTCTCACCGTCCGCCTCAGTCATGCTCAGCGCGCGCGGGAAACCTCGAGCGTTCGCCACGGACGCAACGATCACTACGAGATGGCTTCTGCTCTGATTAAGTCCATAAGGGGCTCGGACCCCGATGCGGGCCTGTTCTGGCTTGAGCGCCTTCTTGCGGCAGGAGAGGACCCCATCTTCATAGCTAGACGACTCGTAATACTTGCTTCAGAGGACATCGGCTTGGCCGACCACACCTCTTTATTGGTGGCAACGGCCGCGGCCAGGGCGGTGGAGATAGTGGGGCTTCCCGAGGCCGCAATCAACCTCGCTCACGCAGTCATCCACCTAGCAGCAGCCCCCAAATCGAACTCAGTTGTCGCGGCTCTGTCGAGGGCCCGCAAGGACGCCGAGGCCTTCAGTCATACCGAGGTCCCCCCACACCTGAGGAATTCGCATATAGAAGAGGCGACCTACTTGTATCCCCACGACTACCCGGGAGGGTTCGTGCACCAGGCTTATCGACCCAGGGAGGTTTCCGATCCAAGACGGGGCGATGCTGCTCATTACTACCGTCCAAACTCCGATCGAGAACGCTCCATTGCCGAGCGGTTAGCCAAGTTGTGGGAGCCCTCCACAAGGCCGCCGGAGCCGGATTGAGAGCTCGCTTCAATCAAACGTCTAGATCCAAGCCACTCCCTAGCCGGGGTGCGAGCCTTGGGAATTCATGGCAGACTCGCGGCTGACAAGATAACCCTGTGGGCCAGCTTGGCAGGTAACACAAACTGCTAATGCGAGGTCCGCGACCCCCTCGCCCAGCCAAACTCGAGTGCCACAGCTAGACGCGACTTGGCCTTCGGCAATGTCGTAAACCTGGTGCTCTGCATAAGCGCGGTGCTTTTATTGGCTTTGGTTGCTCAGTCGCCAGCTACGCCTTGCCTTTCAGCCCCGAGGACCTGATTCGAAGCTACGCCAATCACTTCGGCTGCAACATCGCCAAATCCAATTTTTCGAGGACTAGCAGTCTGGCCTCGCATCGATTTTGCCAACATATCGAAGTCAAGTAATAATTTGGGCACGGCAAGGCAACTGCAAGCTATTTAGGGCATGCCAGGGGAGCTTGCTTCTGAGGAACGCCCAGATAGCCGCCGTGCGGCTCGAAGCGTCTGGAGAACCACGCGTCGGCTCCGCACGAAGGCAGCGCGTGCCTTGGAGCTCGTAGGCAATCGCAAAGCCGCTGTGGGGCGCAGCTATGCCAAAGCCGTCCCTGAATTTGTCGACGAGAAGCTCGCCACAATCGACCTAACGGCACTGCGTGACTACTAAAGGGCCTAGAGCTTCGACCTCTACAAGAAGCCGGCTACCTAACAGTCCTTTCCGTCGCCCGCGCCCCTGTCGAGAGACTTCTTGCCATCCAAGGGGTTGGCAGAGCGACGCTGGCGGGCATCAAACAGGCAATTTGGCTCATTAGGTCTGATACCGAAAAGCACCTTCGACCTCGCTTCTCCAATCTAGAAGTGGACCCCCCTCACCAAACACACCTCCTCTATGCCATTCGCGCCTACGGCGCTGCCCGGAGCGCCATCGGACCGCTTGAGACGGATCTGAAAGAGTTCTTATCATCGACCGTAGAAATATTTCGCTCCGCCCAACCAGTGCGCAACGGATTCTTGTTCTTGCTAGCAGGCAGCAAGCGCCGCCAAGAGGCGCTCTCAGCCAGCAAAGCGCTGGCAGAAGCTCTTCGAATAGCCGAAGCTAAGGCGCTGCATGCCCGCCTCGACTTGGCACATACGCAGGCTAGCTCATCAAAGTTGTCCAAGCGTGATATATGGCGAGATTTCCGCGACCACATAGCCAGCTAGTATGCCCTCGTCGCTGAGGCGCTGGCTGATTCTAATCTCGTCGCTGCAGCCTGGGCGAAAGCTGGCCTTCCAAATCGGTAGCAAACACCGCCCACTCCCAAGCGCGACCCCATGCAGGAGGCGCCCCCTGCAGATCTTTTGATCCCCGACCTATCTGAGCTCCTCCGGCGCATCTAGGCAGAGGCGCTCGACCCGAGCCTGCTCCGAGCGGTTATGCGTCCACATCAGAGGTTTGCTGCCAAATTCATCCTCGCCCAAAGACGTGTCCTAATCGCGGACGAAATAGGGCTTGCAAAGACAATTGAGGCCATGGCAGCCGCATGCCGCCTATTCGCCAAGGGTGGGCGCCACACACTAATAATAAGTCCACTCAGTGTAGTACATAACTGGTATCGTGAACTCCAAAAAAGCGTACTACGTTCCTATGTACTTTCGAACAGAGATTACGTGGCGCTCCTTCTTAAATCAATCCGTCAAGGCGGCGTCGCAATAGTGAGCTATTGGCAATTCAAAGAAACTCGCGTATTCTGTCACTTTACCATCTATTGATCTCCTGATTGTTTATGAAACACATTTGGCCACAAATTCGGACACCCATCGGACTCACGCTGTTGAGCATCTCATCGATAATTCACGGGATATAGCGTTGATTACTGCAACGCCAATTGAGAACAAAATCCAGGAACTCGTAATTCTATTTGGCTATCTAAACCCCACGATAGTTGGTTCATTACAGTGCACCCTAAATACTTCCACCCGCAGGATTTCGACAGTACATAGCCCCCTACTACCTGCGCCGCAAACAACAAGGAATATGGGCAGAACTTCCTGAGTTGATCGTCAGTGACGAGCTTCTCGAATTTGGCCCCCAAGACCTCGTGGTATATAAAAGTGCTGTGGCGAGCCGGAACTTTGCAGCAATGCGAAAAACGGCTCTCTGTTCATCAACACCGGAGAATTCCTCACAGTTGCGGCGATTGATCGGGATCGTGAGCGAAGCCCCGGAGAACGGAAAAAGGTCGTCTTTTTCTCCTTCTTTCTGGATGTACTCAACAACGTGGCCACCGCCTTAGGGTCTCTAGCAATCGGCCCCCTATCAGGGCAGACCCCAGCCGAGCGCCGTCATGCAATGATAAACGAACTAGCTGACAGAGCCGGAACTGCGGTATTTGTAGCTCAGATTACGACAGGAGGCCTCGGCCTAAACATCCAAGCTGCGTCAGTCGCCGTAATCGGCGAGCCTCAATGGAAGTCATCAATCGAAGAACAGGCAATCGCAAGATTACACAGAATGGGTCAGGTGGAGCAAGTAAACGCATATAGGCTTCTTATAACTGACAGTGGAGACGTCTATGTAGAAGCAATTGCAAAGAAGAAAGTCAAATCTTCAATGACTATGCCGACCCCAGCTTCCTTGCCCAATTGGCATCGTCTGTCGGAGGGTTTGAACGTCTCACGATTTCTCAGATGATTCAAGCCCAAAGAGAAGCTTTGATCGTAGATCTCGAAAGGAGCCGACTGGGTATAAACGGCACACTGAGACGCCAAGGCCGCCGAAACACACTAGGAACCCCAGCGTCCAATTTACATTGGATCGCCGGCCTGAAACGACCACAGTGGCTTTCATGGCGCCAAGCACATCACTCGTGACCAAGCCCTGGTGCCCAACTGGCGCGACTCACCAGCTACGACTCCTCTTCTGCCAAACACTATTTGCCCAGCTAGGTCCATTCGCCCGCCGGCGCCCAAAGCGGCCGAAGCGGACTGGATGCGTTAGCGATGCACCTCGGCGACAAAGGGTGGAATCAGCCAGCTCGGGAAGGGGGTTCAAAATCCATCCAGCCAGCCAGCACGACCCGCAATCGCCCCGGTGGTCTGCAAATTTTTTTGAAGCTATGTGCCCACATCAACCGGACGATCAGCCCAACAAAGACGATCAACCTAACAAAGCTCAATGATAAGAGAAATAATGAAACTATACTAAAGTAATCTTTAGCGCATGACCAGCAATTTAGCCAAACTGCTAGCACTAGCATCTGCTGCCGGCGGCGGCCTGGCCTTAGGCGGGACTTGGGCGGGCGCGACAAGCAGCCCGCCGGAGCATGTATTCGTCTCGCTTGCGGACAAAGCTAGAGCTAGATTCCTCCTGCGCAACCGCCTCGTCCAACTCGATCCAGGCTGCGATCGGGGCAGTCTCGGTAGGCGGGACGCTAACCGTGTGCGCTGGGACCTATCGCACGAGCGTAGCTGTAATCAAGCCACTCGCGCTTGAGGCCGCTGGTCACGTCGTGATCAATGCTGCGGGGCGCGACAACGGGGTCATGATCCTAGCCTCAGGCTCCCCAGTCGAAGGCTTCGAGGTAGCGGAGGCCATTGGCGAGGGCATCCTTGCTGTCGGAACGCGCGGCGCCCAATCGAGCACGTCTTGATCAAGGACAACTTCGTGACCGAAAACTACCAGGGCAACCCGAAGCGACAGCACTAAAAAGC
>OGCG01001490.1_pt1 | contig 11454 bp, 10 predicted proteins | sample 1570061 | NCBI WGS metagenome assembly OGCG01 (sample SAMN06268698, study PRJEB24515) | hot springs metagenome | isolation source: Joseph's Coat, Yellowstone National Park, Washington, USA | place: USA:Joseph's Coat, Yellowstone National Park, Washington, USA
TATGCAGTACCTTGGCCAGGAGTAAGTATGTTAGCTTGTGAATTTAAATAATAATTGTGTATATTAAAAGCAGAATTTTCCAAAGACAGGATAATGAGCGAGCGTTATTTTTTATTTTCATATGCATATTTAGCTACTTTCTTCTTGATATTAGGATCATTTTTTCGTATTATTTTTTAATTCGTTAAGAAGCAGTTAGAATTTCAATATTTATAATTTTGTGCTAATTATGATTAGAATTAATAAAAATCAATATCCTTTCCACGTGTTTTTAACTACCCATACAGGCTCCTCTTCAACGTCTAAAGGTATTGGTTCAGCTTTAAGTTCGCTAATTAATTTTTCATTAACGTCTACTCCTATCCCTGGTTTTTCTGGGACTTTTACGTATCCATCTTCTACTGGAGTTCCGTTATATACTAAATCTCTTTTCCATTGTGGGAACCAATCGTAAAAGTTTTCCAATATCAGTAAGTTAGGAATAACGGCGCTAAGTTGAACTGAAACTGCATTCTGAATTGAACCAAAAGCGTTATGGAAAGCTATTTCAACATCATTAGCTTCAGCAAGAGTTACAACTTTCCTTGCTATGGTTACTCCTCCAATGTTTGTAATATCTGGTTGTAAAACGTCAGCTAACCTATTATCTATATAAAACATTGCCTCCTTTAAACTTACTAATCTTTCTCCTAATGCTACGGTCGATTTAGTTGACGATCTGTATTTCTTATATCCTTCGATATCTTCGTGATGAACAGGCTCTTCCATAAAGAGGGGATTGTATTTTTCTAGAACATGAGCGATTTTTATTGCAGAATTAGCGTTAAATCTTCCGTGGTGTTCAATCATTATGTAAACGTCATCTCCTACAGCCTCTCTTACTGCTTTAACCCTTTCTTCAGCTTCTCTTAATCCTTTTTCGTCTATCCAATCGTAATACTGACCAAAAGGATCAAATTTTAAACCTTTATATCCATTCTTAACTACTTCCTTAGCCTTAGTAGCAAAATCGTCTGGAGTAACACAGTCCGAATACCATCCATTAGCATAAACAAGCACCTTATCTCTAAATTTTCCTCCTAAAAATTTGTAAATAGGTGAGCCTAGTTCTTTTCCTAAAATATCCCAAGAAGCTATGTCAATGGATGAAACAGCTGTAGCAGATTCAAAGGATCTAGCTAAATAAAAATCTTGTCTGTACCATTCGTGATAATTCTTTTCAATCTCCTCAACCTCCTTCCCTATAAAAGCCTTAGCTACTTGTTTTATTTCATTATACACTGAAATTACTCTTAATGTGGGTACAGCTTCTCCATAACCTACTTCGCCGTTAGATGTAGTCATCTTTACTAAAATCATTGTAGATGCCCAGGTAGCTCCTCCTTTTTCTTTTGATGTGAGAACTATCGGTTCTATTTCTTGGATTTTCATAGATAGTAATGTGAAATGATAATCTTAAACCTTTTCTTTCAATATGTATCTAATGAAAATTTTTATAACTGGAAATCCGGGAGTAGGAAAAACAACAACGTTAATGTACATAATTAATGAAGTTAAGAAGAGAGGAATAAGCGTCTCTGGATTCTACTGCCCAGAAGTAAGAGAAAATGGTAAGAGAATAGGATTCAAAATAATTGATATCTCTACTGGAAAGGAGAAATGGTTAGCTAAAGTTGGAGAAGGAAGAATAAGAGTTGGAAAATATGCTGTGCAACAAGTTGATGACATAGCCAACGAAATATATTCTTCTCTTTCTAATTCTAAAATTATAGCAATAGACGAAATAGGACCTATGGAGCTTTCAATTCCTTCAATAAAGAGAATTATAGATTATGCTTTAAAGACCGATAAACCTTTAATTGCAGTTGTTCATAGAAACATTAAGGAAGAAGGTAAAATATATACACTTACTTTGAGTAATAGGAATGTATTAAAAGAAGAGATTTTAAATGAGATATTAAATAATATAAGTTAATTTTTACAGCAGTTTTCCATATCTTATTTATCAAATCTTACAGACTCTTCGTCAATAAAAGAGACACATACAGCCTAAGGTGTAAGTATTGCTCTTCCTAGTATTCTTCCTTCAATTAAATCCTTTATTGCATTATTTACGTTTATTAACTCATATCTCTTGTATATAGGAATAATTTTTTGATCATGAATAAGATCAACTGCTTCAAGAACTTCTTTCCTAGTATAAGATGCAGAACCTATAATCCTTTGTTGTTTCATTATAGTTAAAGCCGGTCTCTTAAGAGAAATTTCTTTCCCACTAACGTTTCCTATTAGGACTAAAGTTCCGTCTCTTGACAATGACCTTAAACTTTCATTAATGGTTTCACTACCTACTAATTCCATTACAATGTCTACTCCCTTAACGAGTCTAGAAAATTCCTTTTCAGTTATTACCTCATCAGAGAACTTTCCTACTTCTTCCTTTTTTGATTCAGAAGTTATAGAGATTACGTAAGCTCCTAAACTTTTTAGATATTGTATCATATGAATACCTACTCCTCCACCTGCGCCAGTTACTAAAACTTCAGTATTCTGTCTTACATTGGCTAAACGAGAAGCATGGATAGAAGTAGCTATTGGGCATACTGACGCAGCATATTTTTCATAATCTTTATCTGGAAGGGAAAAAATAGAATCTTTTGGAGCATACACTGATTCAGCGTATCCTCCAGGTCTTCCTTCACCGAAAAATACTGAATTTTCACATAGATTTTCCTTACCTTCTCTACAGTATCTACAATTACCGCATACAATAGTACCAAATACTCCTACGGGATTACCATTCAGTTCTCCAAAAATTTCATGCCCTAGTATTAAAGGTAACTTTAAGTTTCTAAATCCTCCTTTCCATATAACTATATCTCTTCCGCACATTCCTGAAGATTTGATGTTAACTAATACATCGTTATCGTTCCCGCTTATATTGACGTCTTTTATTAATAGGGGTTTTCCGAATTCTTCCAGAACTGCGGCCTTCATTTATTCTCCCTTAAACTGGGGCTTTCTCCTTTCTATAAAGGCCTTAATTCCTTCCTCAAAATCCTTTGTACTGAATAAGATACCGAAAAAGGAGGATTCTAATGCTTCTCCAGTCCATATATTTGTTTGATTACCAAGATTCACAGCGTATTTTGCTAAGGCTACTGCTAAGGGAGACTTTTCAGCTATTTTATTAGCTATCTTTTTACCTTCATTTTCTAATTCTGAAGGATCTACTACTTCATCTACAATTCCTAATTCTTCCGCTTCTTTTGCAGATATATTTTCTCCTGTAAGTATTAATTGGAGTGATTTTCTTTTAGATAATTTAGGCAATCTTTGTGTACCTCCACCTCCAGGGATAATGCCCAAGTTTATCTCAGGCTGTCCTAATTGAGCGTTTGACGATGCTATTCTTATATCAGTGCTCATGGCCAATTCTAAACCTCCTCCTATAGCATAACCATTAATTAATGAAATTACTGGTTTTGTTAAAAACTGTATTTTATTGTATAATTCTTGTAATCTTCTTGAAGCTATCATTGCTTTTATTGGAGTCATCTTTAAGAACTCTGAGGTGTCAGCTCCTGCAGAAAAAGCCCTTCCACTTCCTTGGATTATAATTACTCTAATTTTATCGTCTTCCTCTATTTCATCTAGAAGTTCATTTAATTCTTTAACCATATCTTCGTTTATCGCATTAAGTTTCTCGGGTCTATTTAATGTTATAATCCCTATTTTTCCGTCAATTTCGTATTTAATTGTAGTAAAATTTCTTTTTCCGTATTCATAAAATCCATTTCCAGTCTTTTTTCCCAATCTTCCTTCATTTCTCATTGAGATTAGTAATGGATCTGGAGTAAAGTTTTCTAATTTTGTTTCGTTCTTTAATTCTTCTAAGGCATTTATTACTTCGTCTATTCCGAAGGAATCAGCATATTCAAATATTCCTTTTGGCCATCCTAATCCTAGTTTGCACCCTTTTTCTATATCTTCTTTAGAAGAAATTCCTTCCCTTAGTAAATAAGAGGCTTCGTTTATTGCAGAAGATAATAGAAGTATTGCGTTAACCTTCTTGGCTCCCTTAAATTCTGGCCTAACAAATTTGCCTGGAGCTGGATATGTATAGAAACCTTTCCCACTCTTTACTCCTAGTTCTTTGGATTTAAACTTCTCTTCGAACATTTTACATTCGTATGTTTTAAAACCTCTTTCTTCCATAGCTTTACCTACTAAATATCCTACGTCTAGACCAGTGTAGTCTTGGAGAAGAAAAATTCCCATTGGAAAGCCCAAATCAGTAATAGAAGTGTAATCTACGTCTTCTATGCTGGCTTTTCCAGATTCGACAAGCCAACAGGCTACTTCGTTTACCCTAAATAATATTCTATTCACAAGGAAACCCGGTACATCTTTATTTACTACTACTGGATCTTTTCCTAGCCTTTTTGCTAAATTATAAACTTCCTTTACGGTTTCTTCTGACGTCTTCTCCCCTTTTATAATTTCAACTAGAGGCATGATAACTGGAGGATTAAAGAAATGTATTCCTACTACTCTTTCTCCTTTTTTAACGTATTTGGCTATTTCTGATATAGGAATACTGCTAGTGTTTGATGCTAGTATAGCGTTATCCGAAGATAAGGCATCGGCTTTTGAAAACACTTTAGATTTTATGTTAATATCTTCTATTACTGCCTCCACCATGAAATCAGTGTCTTTAAGAGCTTCTTCCTGGTCAGTAGTTAAATGAATTCTTGACAATACTTCGTCCTTACTTTTTATTTGTCCTTTTTCCTCAAGTTTTGATAAACTCCAAGAAATTTTTTCTTTAGCGTTTTTTAAAATATCTTCGGTAACATCGTTTAACCATACTTCTAATCCTGAGATAGCTGCAACTTCAGCTATCCCGTGACCCATTGTTCCTGCTCCAATTACAGTAAATTTCCTTATCATACTCATCATCTCACATAATCTCTATATTTGTACCTAAAATTTTTCTTACTAGATCCCTTACTATTGTTAATCTTTGAATATCGTTTGCTCCTTCGTAAATTGTAGTAATTATGGCGTCTCTAAGATACCTTTCTACTCCGTTCTGTTGATCTACACCGGCTCCTCCATGTATTTTTATTGATAATGACGAAACTTTTTCTGCAACCTCTGTAGCCATTAACTTTGCCAAAGAGGACACCATTACTGCTTCCTTCCTATTTTTATCGTTCATATTTGCTGCCCAATAAGTTAGGAGTCTTGCTGCTTCCAATTCTACCAGCATATCAGCTAATTTAAACGCTATCCCTTCGTATGATATTAACGGCCTATCGAAAGTCTTCCTTGATAGTGAATAGTTAAATGCCTTCTCAAATGCGCCTTGAGCAATTCCCACTGCCTGAGCCGCAACACCTACTCTACCTTTATCGTAAGTCGTAACTGCTACTTTGAATCCTTCATCTACTTTACCTAGAATATTTTCCTCTGGAACTTCCACATTATCTAATATAACTTCATTGGGTTGTTCTCCTCTTAAACCTATTACGTTTATTTTACTACCTATTTTTACTCCTGGCATTTCTGTATCAACTATGAAAAACGTTATACCTCTCCATCTTTCTTTTGAAGGTGGACTGGTCCTAGCAGAGACTACTAGATATTTTGCCCTGTCAGCTCCAGTTATGAAGTATTTTCTTCCATTTATTATATATCTACTCCCTTCCTTCCTAGCAGAAGTCTTTATGCCTGCAACATCGCTTCCCGCTCCAGGTTCAGTATTAGCATGTGCAGCAAAGACTTCACCTTTAGCTACTGGAGGAACATATTTTTTCTTCTGTTCCTCTGTACCGAAAATAAGGAGAGGGGTAGTAAAAAGGTAATTAGCTCCTATAAGTGCAGCAAAAGCTGGACAAACTCTTGCTACTTCCTCATTAGTTATAGCAAGCATTAAAGAATCTCCACCTTGGCCTCCGTATTCTTGAGGTATTCCTATACCTAATAATCCTAATTCTTTTGCTTTAATTATAGCCTCGCTATCGTTGGGAATAGAATTTGTCTTTTCTATCTGCATTACGTTTTTAGCTAAAATTTCTTCAGAGAATTCTCTTACACTTCTTCTAAATAATTCGTGATCCTCACTTATCTTGATTTCGAAATCTTGCGCACTTTCAAACGGGAACAATTTTATTCATCAATAATTATAATTGTTAGCTAAAAAAGTAAACGATATATCTTTGGTAGAATTTTGTTTTTAATGAAACCTTATTATACTGCTTAAATATGTGTATTTAGAAGAAATAATTTATCGTAAGAAAGAAGGTATTTTAGATATATCTAATTGGATTAGATTAAATTTTATTTAAAAGATATATAATATATTTACTTAATTTTAATGTCTACTTTTAAGTTTTAACATAAATTATAGAATATGAGCGAGAATTATAACTATCAGTTGACGGTAGATAAGGTTCTGGAATATGGAGAAAGAGTTTATCCAGACAGGGAGATAGTATATAGAGATAAAAGAAGATACACTTTTGAAAGTTTCGGAAGAAAGGTAAGAAACTTAGCCGGAGGTCTACAGAGACTTGGAGTTAAACCGGGAGATAAAGTGGGTGTAATAGACTGGGATACTGACGTATATTTAATGAGTTATTATGCAATACCTATGATGGGTGCAATGCTTCATACAGTCAATGTAAGATACCCGCCTGAACTCATAGTTAAAACAATTCTTCACGCTGAGGATAAATGGCTAATTGTAAGAGACGAATTTCTTCCATTAATAGAAAAAGCTGGAAATTATCTAAATAACGTTAAAATCATTGCTTACAGTGACGAAAATAAAGTAAAATATCCTGATGTTATGGAATTAATAAATAACGATGATAACCAATTTCAGCAACAGGAAATAAGTGAAAATACTCCTGCTACAATATTTTATACTTCTGGAACTACGGGTGAACCTAAGGGAGTATGGTTTACACATAGGGATTTAATACTTCACGCAATGTCTTGTTCCATAGCAGCTGCAAAACCTCCAATTAGCGCAACACCTGAAGACGTCTATTTAATTTTAGTACCTTTCTGAATAAGAAGGATTTACAGGTAGCACGATTCCGCCTTTTTCCCATACAGCAAATTCAGAGATTACGATCTGAGGAATATTTTGCATAGAAATTATAACAATATCTCCATTTTGTATATTTAGTTGCGATGATACTGAATTTATCATTGAGTTTAATTTTCTAAAAGATATTTTTTCACCAAAGTAGTCCAACGCTATTGTATCTGAAGTATTAGAACTGATAATCTCTGTCATCGCCTTAGGGTTTTTTAGTTCGTCAAATTCTTCGCCTTTCTCATAAATCACAATACCAGTCCTCCTGTTACATCTATTATATCTCCAGTTAGGTAAGAAGCTTCATCTGAACAAAGGAATGAAATAATGTTGGCTACATCTTCTGGAGTACCCATTTTTCCTAGTGGGATTCTGTCAATTATAATTTTTTTAACTTTATCGGGCACTGACGCGGTCATGGGCGTATCGATAAAGCCTGGAACTATAGCGTTTACAGTTATTCCATACTTACCTAATTCTCGAGCAAGAGTTTTAGTAAAACCGATTATTCCTGCTTTTGCTGCAGAATAATTCGCTTGACCTATATTACCTTGCCAACTCGCTGACGACATATTTATTATTCTTCCCCATTTTTGTTTTATCATGCCATCAATGACTTGTTTAGTACAATTAAAAGTTCCATAAAGATGAACTTTTATAACTTGATCCCATTGCTCTGGAGTCATCTTTACAAATAACGCGTCTCTTATAATTCCTGCATTATTTACCAATATATCAACGTGATCTATGTTAAGTCCTTTTAATATATTTTCATAAAACTCTTTACATGAATTCCAATCTGAAACGTCCACAGTCAAACCTAGTGTTCTAGATTTAGTTAACGACGCAACTTTTTCTGCTTTATCAACAACATCCTTAGATATGTCTCCCATTACTACTGTGTATCCTTTCGATGCTAATTTTATAGAAGTTGCATAACCTATTCCACTACCTGCTCCAGTTACAATTGCTACTTTCATATTATCACCTTTAAAAAATAATATAAACCTATATTATTAATATATTCTTTCCTCTTAATAGTATCTCTATAACACGGAAAATAATTTATATTATCCATTAAACTATCTTCACATAATTCGTTTTTATATAATCATGTTTACATATAAAGTAGCTATTTCATTGGTGCCTTCAAAAAGTTTCTAGCCTTTATCTAAGGATTTTTCACAAATCTTAGTTTAAGAACTTTCTGAAAATACTAACGGGTTAGTCTTATTTAACTTAAAATTTTCAGTATATATAAAATCTTGTTAATTCTTCTATAAGAGAATATAAAAAATAACTATTGATAGAAATAATCCAAACAAATATATAAATATACTAGATCGCCATTGTCAGTCTAATATAAAAATATTGCTATTTATATTTAAAGTTGGCATCACTTAAAAACTAAGTCTAAAGCCTAGATAATGTAAACATGTAAAAGAAAGAATATTAAAGATCGAGAATAATAAGAAAAATTAATGAGTTCTTCACCAGGGAAAGATCAGATACAAAACGGTATAAAAGAAATTTATAATACTGTACTGTCAACAAAAAATATTACTGCTAGATATATAGCTATACTAGCGTTAGCGTCTCTATGGTTAGACGCATACGATTTTGCCTCGATGTCTTTCGCCACTGCTTCTTTAGAAAATACTTTTCCTAATGTATCCTCATTACTAATCTCCTTCTCTATAGGAGTTATTGATCTAGGAGCTCTTTTTGGTGCAATAATTGGAGGATGGTTAAATGATAGAATAGGCAGAAGAAATATGTTCATACTTAACATGATACTATTTATATTCATGGCTATTCTAGGCGGTTTTTCTACTAACATATACGAATTAACGGTATTTAGGGGTCTATTAGGCTTTGCTCTGGGAGCTGATACTGCTACAGGATTTACATATATCTTTGAATATTTAGAAAGAGAACAGAGACTTTTCTGGAGTAATTTATGGCAACTTCAATGGTATATAATGTATCTTGTTACTATTGGTTTCATCCTTTTACCATTTTATTTCATAGAACATAGTCTTACAACACCTATATTATGGAGAGTTATAATGATAGTAGGTGGAGTTATAGCTGCCGTAATTTTAGGTTTTAGAAGTAAAATACCAGAGTCGGTATTATGGTTAGCATATCAAGGAAAACTAGCTACTGCTAAGAAAATAATTAAAAAGACCTATGGAATAGATTTACCTAATGTTCCTGATGTAGATGTTTTTATAAGACCTGTAGGTAAGGGCGTAAAGAGCGCATTTAGTATTTTCAAAGCTAGTAAGTGGAGAGAGTTAGTATATAGCTTTAATGGCAATTTTGAACAAGGATTTATTTTCTATACATTTGGATTTTACATTCCATACATCTTATTGGCACTAAAATTAGTAGGCCCATTAGCTAGTTTAGAAGCTTTATCAATCTTATATACTGGAGGAATTATAGGAGGATATTTAACTGCATGGCTAACTCCAAGAATTGGTACTAAATCCCAATATGTAATAGGAGCAGTAGGAGAAGGCACTTCAGTAGGTTTAATAGCACTTACATATATTCTTCATTTACCTGTTCAGTATTTCGTATTCTTCTCCTTCCTATTCTTCTTCTTCCATGTAATAGGACCTGCTAGCCAAGGAATGACCTCAATAAATACATTCTTCGGTACGGCTGAAAGAGGTACTGCTGCAGGATGGGGATATTCATGGGTGAAACTAGCAGCATTAATAGGATTACTTATAGGACTTGCTGGGGTCAAAATAAATCCAATTGGAATGACATTAGGACTTGCAGCGTACGGAATAGCCACCGGAATCTTAGGCTTATTTATAGGATATGACACAAGAAAATACAAACTTGAGGACATCGCAGAATTAACTGAAAAACCTCAAAAGGTTTAATTTTTATAAAATATCAAGCAATTTTTTTATTGTATTTCTTAGTAGTAGCGAAGCTCCCATTTTACTAATTCCAAATTCTTCTGCTAGATCTTCCAAATCTATATTTCTAGGCACGTTAAAATAACCTAGATCCTTAGCTCTTTTTATTATAGCCTTCTGTTTTTCAGTTAACATTACATCCGTCACCCCTCTAGATAATAATTTCATTATTATCTCATTGTTAATTTTCATATAGCTTAGGCTTATTATTTTAACGTTATCGCTAGCGAAACTACTCCTTATGTTATTGGCAGTTTCTTTAGAGGATATAAATTCATATGTTTCTATACCATCCAAAATTTTACTAGAAAGAAGATTTATATCTAAGTTCATTAGTTTTGAGAGAACAGTTCTCTCATCCTTCTGCACCATTTCTATAGAAAATATTTTCATTCTGTTGGAATCTGAGAGATTATCTATTTCATAGTCAATTATACTATCATCCTTACTAAGAACGTTCTTTATAACTTTCTTAGGTTCATTATCAGTTATTATTGCTAATCTTTTAGCTTTCAATATTCCTAGGCCGTTCTGCTCACTTAATAAGAAATCGGAATAGGAAAAAGGAGTATGATTACTCCAACAGTCAAGATGTTTAAGCTTAATTGAAAAATAATATTTTAACTTATCCATATGTTTTACTAATGTATAAGCTTTATATGTTTTTATAAAAAGAAAATTGATTAGAATTATCAAATCCTCTTAACATAATTTATACAAGTCATACGCCTAACCTTAAATTAAAATATAGAATCTTAGATTTATCTAGCTGGACTGCTTATAGGTATTAACGAAATTAATCCTCCATCAATCACAATACAAGTGCCGTCTATAAATGAAGCTAAGTCTGAGAGAAGAAAAGCTGTTAGGTATCCTATATCTTCAGAATTTCCTACTCTTCCCATCGGATAAACTTCTCCCCATTCTCTTATTTTATCTTCAATATGTTCTTTTCCAACCTCCTTTTCTGCTGCCCATTCTAACAATGGTGTTCTTATTGACCCGGAACATATTGCTACACATCTGATTTGAGGAGCGTAGTCTACTGCTATACTTCTAGTCAGTCCTAACAACGCATGCTTACTTGTAGCATATGCAGCTACTCTTTTCTGTACAGCCATACTCTGTATTGATGCTATATTGATTATCACACCTTTACCCTGCTTTTTCATATAAGGTATAGAATATTTAGCCATAAGAAAAGCTCCCTTTACATTAACATTCATTATATTGTCCCAATCTTCTTCACTAGTTTCATCGACAGCACCATAACTTTCAATACCAGCATTATTTATAATTGAATCTATTCTTCCATATTTTGAGACAACATATTCTATTCCTTTGATAACTTCTTCCTTCTTAGATACGTCTACCTTAAAGTAATCTATTTCATAATCTGGA
>OGCG01001493.1_pt1 | contig 11421 bp, 14 predicted proteins | sample 1570061 | NCBI WGS metagenome assembly OGCG01 (sample SAMN06268698, study PRJEB24515) | hot springs metagenome | isolation source: Joseph's Coat, Yellowstone National Park, Washington, USA | place: USA:Joseph's Coat, Yellowstone National Park, Washington, USA
GGCGGAGATGGTGATGTTATCGGTGGCGTTGGGCCTATCGGGCCAAAACCTCTTCCCCCACTCGATGGTGGGGAAGGCTGTTGTGAAGGAGGTTGGGAGGGGGAAGGTTGCGCTGTACCTATTGGGTTAGCACCTATTCCCCCACCCGATGATGGGGGGGTCATGCCCACAACCCCGCTCCCTACCGCCGCTGCTGTCTCGGACGACAGGGACTCAGCTGTCGGGTCTATTGTTGCCGTACTCGCAGACCTGTACGCTGTAGCCGACGTCTTAGGTACAAACATATCACTCCACCCCCATGCCTCCCGTCATCGGCACCGCCGTAGTCGGCGCAGTCGGCTGTGGGGTCGGCTGTGGTACTGGGACGGTCGGCAATGCCCCCGTTATGGCGGCCTGTATCTCGGCCAGCCTCTGCTGGACGAGTTGTATTGCGTAGGCTATCATGCCCAGCTTAACGGCCAGCTTCGCAGCATCAGTATCTGTGGTAGCATAGGGCTGTACCCTGCTGATAATGTCCTGGAACTCGGAGACTACTTTACTGAACCTCTGGATGGCATCCATAATACTGCGGAGCTGTCCGCTGTCGCGGAGCTCCTCATAGGCCGTGTTGAGCTCCTCCATGGCCTTCTCAATATACTTTTCGACAGCTTCCTTGTCAGAAGACGGCATTGGTTTAAATACGTCCTTCATTACCTCTGCAATGGACAAGTTACTCTCTCCTCCCCTCACTATAGAGCGTAGCGGAGGGAGCTAATTAAAATATCGCTCGCATTGCGACGTGTTAGTTATGTGCGGCCTGGCCTCAGGCCCTTTAACTTTTCACGGCCCATATATACGAGGGGTTGCAGGGGTGTCGAGCAACCAGCGTCCAGCTCCACAGCAGGAGCTCGCGCTGAAGCACGTCCTGCTTCCGAGGGTGAGGCCGATGGTATTAGGCAGTATCCCCTATTCGCTGATCGACGACTACATATCGGCCTCCATAGCCTCAAAGACGCATGACTACCGCGACAAGGCGTACTACACGGCCACAGTAAATGCGGCAGTTGAGAGCGAGAAGGCCGTGGTAAACTCGCTTAACGGCCTCCCGCTGGCCCCAGGCTTTAACTTCTATGCAGACGCGCTGGCCTCAACAGTTAAGGAGATGATACTGAGGGCGTTTAAGTTGAAGTACCCAGACCTTCCTAACCCGAAGCTGGAGAAGTACGGGGAGAAGGGGGCATTTGAGGAGATAGCTGAGCTCATTTATATGAAGCTCAGCGACGAGATGAAGAGGGGGTACGACCGCGACTCTATAGAGGCTATGGCCAAGCTGGCCGCCGCGGAGCTCTTATTGCAAGTTTATATAAAATTCTTTGAGGATCTGGGAGCCATAAGGGTGTTGTCCTGATGTCGGCAGGGCATGCTCAGCAGTCAAGCGAGTCGAGAAGGGTTCAATTGCCGCTCGCTACTGACGTTGAGAGACTTGTCGCCGTCATAATGGCCCCTCAGGTTAGCCTGATGAGGAAGCTCTCCGCGGCTGAGAGGCTCTACTCACTAATTCCGACGTACACTCTTAGGATGCTGGCGACTGCCGCGGTAAAGATGGTGGGCGCGGGGGCGCTCCTTAAGGGCGAAAATGATGAAGAGTATGACTCCAAGAGGCAGTTCTTCGTGAACATGTTGAGGTCGATGTTAAGGCAGATGGATAAGACTAGGGAGAAGATAGTTGAGGTCAAGTTGCCCCCCATCCCCATATCTGAAGAGCTCTTCAGCGGCGACATACAGAATGTAATAGATAAGGTGGCCGATGCCCTCACAGACTGGTTCTACGAGGCTACGGAGGAGTCAAGGAAAAGTGGAAAGCCATTCTCCTATGACACAGAAAAGCCTGGATATGTGCTACTGATCGGCTTCGCCGCCCTCGTTATTGTTAACGGGCTCAGGCAACTTGCCAACGTCGGGGACTGACTCCTCAAACTCCTCAAGTATACGCCGCCTTGGCAACACACCAATGAGCGCTAGGTTATCAGAGGCCTGTTCAATCAGTTCTTTAGAAAGCTCCGCAGTCTTGGCGAGAAGAATCCGCGTCCTGTTATAGAAGACCTTGGGGTTTTCGCCGCGGCTGATCAGATCTTTCACAAAATTGTTCGCTATCTTGTCATAGTTGAACATTATATCCACGTTTCCATGCATGCCCTCCTTCCTTATCTTCTCGGCAAGCGTCTCAATCTTCTTTGCGTTGTGGATAAGCTGAATCACCTTCTTTTTATCTGGCTTCCTCCCTGCCACCGTGGCAGATATGATGTAAATACGAGTGATCATCTCTGCATCATTGGCTATGCTGTCCTTCGCTGCCGCGACCTTGCTTACCAGCTCTATGATAGTTTTCTCACTATCCCATATGCCCGTCACCGAGGCCAGCTTGAGAATGTTATCATATGCATTTATGGCATCATCGAAAAGCTCGAAGAGCGCCTTACCAGGGATCTGATTTGCTTCGCTCATACTGCCACCCGTCTGAATATCCACCTCTGCCGTTAATAAGCCCAAGAAGCCGTGATGCCATAAACTCGATGGGGCAGAAAGCCTCATCATAACCACATCATAAATACATACATGAAAACATAATAAAAAGAATTATAAATGCAACTATAACTGTATTCGTAAATGCATTACAAGTCTCTATATAGGCACTCATGTACCTTTTATACTATATGTGGTGTGTAAGAGGCTCTTCTGCTTTCTTTCTTGCCCATTTCTTATATAAAGGGGCAGAGAGAGCTAGCGCCTTTTAGCCTTCCTTTAGAATATAGTAGTGGTGTGAAGTGTGTCAATACCACAGCGCCGCAAGTTAAGCGCCGCCTGGGCACTCTTTATATTTACCTTCCTTATCTACGTCCTTCTACTACAGCACGCAACCTCCAGCGGCCCCGACGGTCTGCTTATGGCCATCCAGTACTCGCTCATAAGGCGCCACACTATGGCGCTCGGCAACCCCTCCCTCATACGGGTCGTCACGGATCAGCTTCTCATAGCCTCCAACAGAGGAGCGCAGTACTATAGCACAAGCTCATACGGCCTGGCCATTCTGGCCCTCCCTGTAGCGGCCGCAGCCCTGCCGCCTGGAGCGCGCTTTAACACGCTCGGCCCCATGAGCTACGCCGACAGGCTCTTCATAGCCTTCATCTCGGCCACCTTTGCGGCAGTCCTCTATAAGGAGCTGAGGAGCCTCGGCTTCGGGCAGAGGGAGAGCATATTCTCCTCCCTTACACTAGCGTTCGCGACCACCCTCTGGCCCGAGAGTGAGATCTTTTTGTACGCCCCTCTGAGCGCCCTGGCCCTAACACTTTACATAGCGGAGACCTACAAGGCGTTGATCAAAAAGGGTTCATGGCTTAGGGCCGCCCTCTCGGGCGTCCTCCTGGGCGTGGCCGCCTGGTCTGACTACAGCATAATTGCGGCAATGATCGCCCTGGCGCTGGCCCTCGTTGTACTTGTGATATTTGCCAAGGGCTTTGACAGGCTGAGCGCCCTGATCACAGCTGTCGTACCGCTCGACGTTGCGGTCGCGCTCCAGATGGCCACCTCATACGCAACCTTCGGGGACCCGTTCTTCGTGCCAGGGCTGGCGAAGGGAGGGTTTGCTGTGGGCGTACCCATGCTTGCCCACGTGCTTTACAACCTTGTCAGCCCGTACCGCGGCGCCCTGATATACGACGGCGTGCCCCTGCTGGCCCTGGCCTACGCGGTGGCGAGGAGGCGCAGGCCCCTGCTCAGCGCGCTACTGCTCTCAGCCTTCCTCGCACAGCTGTTTGAGGCGAGCGCCTGGATCTACTGGGACGGAGGGCTCAGCTACGGGCCGAGGCTGCTCCTGCCAGCGTTAGGCCCCCTCTTCCTCCTTGCGCCCTACCTGTACAGGGCCGCGAGACAGGGCGTGACCGCTAGGGCATTCCTCGCGTTCTTCGTAGCGCTCGGCTTCATCATTAATGAAATAGGGGCGGTGGCCCTGGCAATACCGCCAGCCGCGCCAGGCAACTGGCTGGGCTTTGCGACCCCCTGGCAGGCCTACCAGGTATACTACGACTTTAAGCTGATAGCGAGCGGGAAGATCATAAACTGGATCACAATGAGCTTCGGCTTCCCTAACGCCCCTGGCACAGTAGCGATTATGATTATAGCGACGCTCCTGCCAGCCCTGGCGATCTATCTGTACGGCCCGTGGGGCACGGCCGCGCTCAGGAGGCTACTGCGTACTACGGCGCGGCGCTTGTCATAATCAAGATAGGTCAACCCTTCATATTGGAGAGGAATTGGGGCTTTAAGCTTTCTCTGCCGAAAATATCTGCGGGACGCGAAGTGAAGCTCGAGTCTGTTCCGTACGCGGATATGTTTGTTGAGGTGCTCAACAAAGTCGAAAAGGTGCCCGAGTGCAAGAACGTCCCGAAGGACGAGCTGGCGGAGAAGATGTATGAGATCATTGAATCTGACGACGAGTTCCTCAGCGGCCTAGTCAAAGCACTTGACGACATAAATGATGGAATCAGAACAGTAGACGAAGTTGCCAGGGAGGTCTGCCACGCTGTCAAAAGGTTCAACAGGGTGAGGTGAAAGTGGCAGTCCTGCCTACCACAACCGCCATTCCTTTTACGACTGGTCTATATATAGCCATGGGTCTCATGATGGGCGTACTTGTAGGCGTCGTCATAGGGTTCTTCGTAGGCGCCAGGGGGCCCCTGAGGAACCCGATATTCCGCCCATTCCTCCAGACAGGGCTGATCGGCATATTCTATGACGTCGACAGCGACTCGCTGTCCATAGAGCCCATAGAGAAGCGCGGCGATATTTATATAACCAAGGGTAACCCTCCAGCACTCTACATACCGACCCCCAGCGCCACGCCGATAAGGGTAAAGGGGACGAAGACCACGGCGGTCTTCGGCATAAGCGGGAGCGTCTTTCACCTGGCCACCGATATAAAGGCGCTCCATGACCTCGGCATAGCGGAGATCGTCGTTAACGAGAAGAGGATATCAACAGAGAGGAGCAACCCCTACAGCGAGATAGTGGACGCCGCCCGCAGGCTGGCATCCTCTCACTCCGACTCCCTTCACTCGCTCACAGTTGACATCTCGCCAGACGTGAGGATAGGCATCACGTACTCCATAGGGGCGCTGGCAAGGAGGCTCGCCCAGACGGCGAAGAACTCAATGTTGTCAGTGTTTCAGGGCGCCGACTACGCCTACGCTTCAGGGAGCAAGATAGAGGCACAGCTCGCGCGCATGTACGGCATGAGGCAGGGCTCGCCTGCCTGGATCAGGTACCTCGTCCTGCTCGCGCTGATCGGCCTCGTGGCGGCCATAGCAATGCAGGTGCTTAAGGGAGCGCCAAGCGCCATACACTCGGTAAGCGGCATAGTCACCCACGTATTAACCACAACAAAGCCGTAAGGTGATGACCTTGGTGTACTACGAGCTTTACTTTGACCTAGAGAGGATGTACAGGTACGGCCTTGGCGTCATATTCAAGAACGAGGAGGGGCCGAGCACGCTCACTAAGCTGAACGCCGCGCTCTTCAGGAAGGGCATGTTCAGCAGGGCTGGGAAGCCCACCATTCTCTCCCACATCTACGGCTCCATCTACGGGTTCCACATCTTTACCTCAGACTACCTCGTCAATAGCCCCCGCATCAAGTTCGTGAAGTACGATAACCCAACCGTCCACTGGTTCACGTCGCATATCATGAACATCCTTCACCAGCTCTCCACGAGGCCAGGGTACTACGTCATGCTGTCGTGGGCCTTTGCGGTGCCGAGCAAGTATTTCAAGAGGCCCGGAGTCCTAGGGCCGTGGCTTCGCCTCATCACGAGGGAGTACGACAGGGCCTCTGAGGGGGAGAACCCAGTCTTCTCCCTGGGAGGGCGCCACGTGGACGGGAACCTGCTGTTTGAGAGCCCAGACATGATAGCCAGCTCGCCGTTCGGCCTGGCCGCGCTGACCCTGAAGGAGATAATGATCGGCGTCACCTGGGTCGACAGGAGCTGGTACTCGGACTTCCTGGAGAGACAGCTCACCAGAAACGTGAGCGGCGGCAGGGTGGAGGCGATAAAGGTAGAGGGAGGTGGTGGCAGTAGTGGCGCTCCAGCAAAGTGAGTATGCGCCCCCGTGCGACCTTGTAATCCTGATATGCCAGGACAACAGCCAGCACGGGCTCCGCGAGGGCCAGAGGGTTGAGTCCGACTTAAGTCTCGGAAGTTGCGAGGTAAAGAGGGCGCGCCCGAGCCCCTGCATCTACTCCACCGATACCTCCACGAGGATCGAGTACGTTCGGGTGCCGAGCGTTGAGAGGCGCGGGGAGCTCGTGCTCGTTAAGGACTCGGGCAAGGTCTACGTTTACCCAGCCGACGTGTGGGACCGCGTCATGGATGACTACATAAACCCGATGATCGCGGGCGACCCGCCAGCCGAGCCTGGGCTTCTGTTCTACGGCCCGCCAGGTACTGGCAAGACGCAGATGATGGAGCTAATAGCGAACATGACTGGGTTCAGCACTTTCAGGCTCGGCCCCCACACCGTCTACTCGAAGTACGTCGGGTCCTCTGAGAGGAACCTGAGCGCGACGCTGGAGAAGGCGCTGAGGGAGGAGCCGTCAATTGTGTTGATCGACGACGCCGAGTGGCTTCTGACGTCGAGGAGCCTCGCTGGGGGCGAGTCCGAGGCCTACGCGCAGGTCAGGGTGAACCTCTTCAACTTTTTCTTCACCTTTTTACAGAACCTGAAGAACGAGGGGAAGCGGGTCCTTGTGGTTGCGGCCACCAACATGTCGCCGTCGGCCATAGACCCAGCACTTAAGAGGTCTGGGCGCTTCGGCAGGCCAGTCTTCATTCCCCTGCCCTCATATGAGATCCTGCTGACGTACTTCAAGGCGAGGGGGATGGACGAAAAGGAGGCCGACAAGGCGGCCAGGTACCTGGCCAGCATGGGGGCCTCCCTGGCGGACGCCGAGGCCTACTATGATGCGTGGAGGAAAAAGAAGCCGTTCAAGTTCGAGAGCACCGAGGGCAGAGGCTATGTCCGCCCCGTGCCGCCGCTCCCCGTTACCCTCAGCTCGGACGAGCGCAATGAAGGAGTGAAGAGCGTTATGGACAAGCTGGGGCTCACGCCCAGGGCGCTCAGCTCGAGCTCAACAAGGGTCGGGCTCATAGGGCCAGCGCCCTTCTGGGAGGCGCTGATAGTTGACCTGCTGTTAGAGCACGGGAGGGGAAGCATAGTGGTTAGCGATGCCAGGTACGTAGACGAGGCAACCATGACAGCAGAGGGCGCAAACGCGGCCCTCATAGCGATAGTCCCAGCCCTCGGCCCCTCGGCTATAAACTTCATTCATACAACGGCCAAGGTTCCGGTCTTCTACATAGCGTCGAAGCAGGACGAGGAGAGGGGGCTTCTGCCAGGGGGCCTGCCGACAGTTATGACCGCGTCTAAGCTGATCGAAGACCTCAGGCACATCAGGTCGGCGATCTCCTATATCCTAAAGGTTCAGCTCAGCTTTGCCAACATACGCTACGAGGACTCCGATGTTCAGGACGTCATAAGCACGATAGAGAAACCAGGCGGCCTGTCCGAGAACACGCTAATAGACGTTCTGACCAAGCTGACGTCCCTCCCGCTCGTGGAGAGCGCCCGCGAGCTTAAGACGGAGAACGTGCTTCGCTACTACACGAACCCAGGCGGGCTGTGATGGCTGGCTCCTTTATTGAGAAGCTCCTCACGACCGCTATAAAGGGCAACAGGAGCTACCTCGTGCTGGTCAGCGGCCAGCAGGGCATAGGCAAGACCTCCTTTGCCATCAACGCGGCATACATAGCCTACCGCAACTACGCGAGGGCGCTCAGGCGGCTCTACTTTGAGGCCAGCGACTTCTTTAAGGACACGGCCTCCTTTACGGAACCGCAACCCGTGGCGATATTTGACGATGCAGGCGTCTGGATCTCGCGCCAGAGGTGGTACGAGAAGGAGGTGGTCTACCTCGGGAACCTGCTACAGCTCTCCAGGAACCTCTTCAGGCTGGTGATATTTACCACGCCCTCCGAGAACCTCCCGAGGCAGGTGGTCGCGCACCTGAACTACGCCATAAGGGCCGTCGGCGTCCAGGACAGGGGCAGGGTTACCATAGGGGTCATATATATGAAGACCTACACGCACGCCTACGAGGAGTCATACGGGAGGGTCGAGGGGGTAATAAGGTGGCCCAGGTACTACCCAGACGACGTCTATGAGGCGTATAATATAATAAGGGCCGCGAAGGTGGCGAAGTTCAAGGCAATGGCGGCGGTTGCCAGCGGGTTCAAGGAGGAGGCTAAAAAGGTGCTGGAGGCGACAAGGGAGTCGATAGACCTGGGGAGGCTCAGGGAGCTTATACTGAAGCTCGGCGGCGACGAGGACGATGTAAAGGCCGTTGAGGAGAGGGTGACGTCTGCGTTAGACTATGCCATAGAGTGAATGGTTTTAGTTAGTCTAGCCCATTTCTGCCCTGAAGACAAAAAATGAGATGGAAAGAAAACTGCTGTTTTTACTTTTGTTTTCGTTCCTTAAGCTCCTCTAGCTTCGCGCTGAGCACGTAATCCTTTACGATCTCCTTAAGCTCCTCATCACTTAGGTAGGCGGCCAGGTCTACGGCGTTCCAGAAGTCTTCTGCAACCTCTGGCTTATATTTATGTACGTTGTATTTCATGGCCAGCTTATTCATTAGGTCGCGGAAGCTTATCTTTCCATTGAGGTAGTCGTTGATCTCCTTTAGGCTAAGCTTTCTTTTGCCTGCAGTTCTTAGGAATTCCGTAAGGCCTTCCTTAGCCAGATCGTGATATAAGTCTTTCAGGAAAGCCTCCTTTTGCTCCTCGGTGAGCTTGCTCCATAGGTGCTCGAGATGGGCACCGCTGAAATAATGCTCATCGGCATACCACTTCAGGCGGTCTAGCAAGTCTTTGTTGTCTATACCGTGCTCGGCCTCTTCCATTAGAGTGGCGATCAGTCCCTTAACACTAGTCCACGGTGTATCATCCTCATATTCAAACCAATCGCTATACCATCCGCTAATAATAGACTTCCTTGCAAGCTTCATGGCCTCCTCAGGGGACTTATCAATAATGTCAAATAAGTGCAGATCGCGTTCCATTTCTTCATCCTCATCCTCATAACCATCATACTCCTCATCTTCGCTCATGCCCATACACCCCAGGCCCGCCAGGGCCCAGTTTTCCAGTAGGGGTTTCAGGGGTATAAAAGGGTTTCTGGTGCTTTAGATGTTTCAGGGGTATAAAAGCTTAAGCATAACGAGTATGCTCAATACCGCAATTTTGGGTATTGACATGTTCGACATATTACGGGCCTCGGCCCAACTCCCGCAGACCCCCACCTTACGTATTTTACAGCTGAAAGCCTAGCCTTAAATGCGAAGATTGGAACAGAAAAACTTATTTGCTTCCTCATATTTTTCTATATGTGAAATGGATGTAGGTGTATGGGGTGGGAATATGACCTTTGGATCTACATTTCATCCTAAGGGGAACGATGATGATAAGCCTACCCCTCCTCCGCTTTATCATATCTTGGTTAATGAGCTCGGTTACATAGATGTTTGTCTCGACCCAAAGAAGTTCGACGCCCTTAAACAGCCCTGGCCCAACCACGCCTACTGCAACCCTCCGTGGAGCATAAAGTATAAGTTCGTGGACGCGGCCGTTCATGCTCATGATGAGGGCAAGGAAGTACTGATGTTCCTTCCCTTCGACCCCTCTACTGCTTGGTTCCACAAGCTCTACAGCCGTAATCCGCTTATCATATTCTTCCTGGAGCCTCCAGAGCACTACCACTATCCTATCATGTTGGTGCACCTGGCCTTCTACCCTAAGCCGACGGTAGTATTTGTGAAGAATCTGAGGGAGCTGAATAGCCTCCTTCCTTCGCTCTCAGCGTCGTCAAAGCCAAGCGCTTCCGCAACTTCAACAAACCTGCTTGTAACAGAATGATAAACATAGAATAAAGAACTTGTCTATACGCATATGCGTATATAAGTGTTAGTTTTTAACTTGGCCAAGTTAACCATTGTACAAAATACGTCAGCAAAAATGCGTTTTCCTACAGGGCGTTCCAGGGTCTTAACCAAACAAAAATAGACTTAACGACAGTTTAACTTGGTCAAGTAAAATCGGCATAAAGTTGTTTCCGCGTTCTAGAAACAACAGGAGCAACTGTAGGCCTTAAAAACTTGTGTGCTATAGATGTTAGATGGCCAGACCCACGGTGAAGCCAGGATGGTTGTAAAGAGGAAGCTAGTGAAAATTTTACCGATTTTATCCATGGTAGTGGCGTCTCTTATCTTCATGATCACGGGATTATTAGTGTACTTCTATTATCATAGTGTTTTTGGCAACTTCCTCAGCGCCTGGTTTACTATCATAAGTTTATCGCTCGTTATCATTGCAGGTTCTCATGTCTTTATTAAAATGATACGAGATCCTAACATAATGAGACAATACACAACGATGCCTAGCGTAAAACGGGATGTGAATTTTCTAGCCGCGGCATTAATTTTCAATACAATAGTAGCGAGCCTGGACGTTTTTTGGTCCTTAGGCTATCTCATCTCTTCTAGAAATATGGCAAAGTCCATATACGATCTATTGTTCGCCACCGCTCTTATGGTATACATCACGGCGGGCATTTATATCTGGCGGGGAAGGAAACGCCTCAGGTAAACGCTTAGAGGAAGCCTGCCTGCGGGCTATAAAGCCCGCGCAACAAAATATGAGCTGGAGCTTCGGCGAGGGAGACAAACATGGGCTGGAAAGGCACGCTGTGGCTGGCCCTTTCAAGCTTTTTTGTGAACTTCGTGCTTATAATAGAGGCTGTACATTACAAGAGCTTCTTTATGGCCTTCCTGGCTCTCTGGTTCTTCAACATGGGAACGGCACTCTATTTCGCCTATAGACTTCCTAATCTGGGCGAAGGTTTTGCTGATGAAAAGAGGCGGGCAGAGGCACATAACGAATATACATATTTCCTTGCGCTTTTCAGCTTTTTCATAATCTTTTCCGTATTGTTATTAAACACATTTAGTGGGCCGCGGCTATCCATAGCCTTTCTGTTAGTGTTAGCCTCCATCATGTTCTGGTCGGCAGTAGTATTTTATCATTCATTTAGGGCGTGGTAATCGGCTTTTTCAATACGGACTGAACCCAGCGAGAGAGAACATGAGCTTCATAGATGAGCTGAAAGTGTCACAGATCAGCTGTAGGCCTTAATACTTTTGCGCTACATATTGTGTGAATGAGCTCCAGGTGAGACGGTGGGCAACATAACGGAGAGGCTCGAGGCGAGATCGGAAGAGCACACGTCTGAACTCCAGTCACCTTGTAATCTCGTATGCCCTCTTCTGCTTGAAAAAAA
>OGCG01001496.1_pt1 | contig 11402 bp, 7 predicted proteins | sample 1570061 | NCBI WGS metagenome assembly OGCG01 (sample SAMN06268698, study PRJEB24515) | hot springs metagenome | isolation source: Joseph's Coat, Yellowstone National Park, Washington, USA | place: USA:Joseph's Coat, Yellowstone National Park, Washington, USA
GCAGAAGAAAAAGCAGAGAGAGCTTATCAGAGAGAAAAAGAAACACTTAGAGAAAAAATTGAAAACGGATATATACGATTACCCCTCACGATTTAAAATTTGTTTCAGTTTGCTTTTTAAAGCCCCATATCGCTAATCTAAGGGGGTGTGGTGAGCACTTGGAGCACCCTATAGTGTTTTTATTATCATTTGAACCAAAAAACACTCGAAATTGGGCCTTATTTTTGATATTGAACAAAATCAGTATTTTATAAAATCCCAAACGTATAATAAAAAATTGACATGATAAAAAATATAATATATGTTCTAAAATAGTTATTTTATTAGCGTATTTGCAGTTTTTTAAGAAACAGCAAAACATTAAAAGAGGCTTTGGTAGTTAAACCAGTTAGTATCAGTTGTTTTTTGGCACAAGAATATATTTTGATTGCCGTATGTGTAAATTAGTTCTTTGTAGACTTAAAAAGCAGGAGGATGAAAATGTTAGTTTTAAAAAAAGAAGTAAAGGTAAAAGATAAAGTTTTAACTATTGAGCTTCCTAGCGAATTTAACGAACAAGATGTTGAGATAATCATTAGGTTAAAAAGCAATATTGAAAAAGAAATATTTGCAGACCAGGTTAAAATTGATACAAAAAAATGGGAATTTAATAGAGAAGAAATATATGAAAGATAAAGTATTTATAGATACAAATGTCTTGATTTATGCATATTCAGAAACTGAACCCGACAAGAAAGACACAACGCTTACTATCCTTGAAAATTACCATATTGTTTTTAGTATTCAGGTTATAAATGAATTTATTTGGGTTATGAATAAGAAATACAAAATTGATTTTAAAATCTTACAAGCATTATTGGATAGATTTTGGGAGAAATTTGAAGTAACATTGCTTCAAAAAACTTCTATCGATCAAGCTTTAAGTATAGCTCAGCGATATAAGTATTCTTATTGGGATAGCCTAATACTATCTTCAGCCTTAGAAAACGGATGCAAGGTGCTTTATACTGAAGACATGCAAGATGGTCAGACAATCGATGGAACACTTAAGATAGAAAATCCTTTTAAGTGAAGTTCGATAAGCCAAAAATTACATCTACCATTTATTTAAAATTACTTGAAGTTGCTGTTTCATAAGTATTGTCTATAAAATGCTTGATTGTACAGAATTAATACGGGAAATAAAAGTAAAATAGCAAAAGGCAGTTCCAGATTGTTTTCCACGAGTAATTGGAAATTCCAAAACCGTATCTATCTACCTATATTTTCTGTTGGATTAAAAGATATACATATGTCAACAAAATTAGACAAAAAATTGGATTTTTTGGTATATTTTTGTATTTTTTGGTATCTGTTGATATCTTTTTTGAAGAAAAGGTATAAATGATTAAATACAAAAAGTAAAAACAAAAAACAATGAATGGATCAATTTTAGTGGCCCAGGTGGATAAATATTAGTTAACTTTTTAGAAAATTATCATGGCACAAACGCATAGGCCTCCTTTAGAATTTCAAGGAAGCCTATGCCAACATACAAATATTTTTTAAACAACAATATGACCTGGTTGGTTTGATGAAATAGATGGTGTTAGGTTAGATGTCGTTCCTAGTAGTACTATAAAAGCATCTTCGCCTGGAACAAAAGTTGAGCCTGTATTTGCTGAGCTGTGGTCTACTATAACGGTATCTGTGTAGGTTGTCCCTGAATGACCGGGCACTAAACCGTCACTTATAGTAAAATAAGCAAATGGAGTATTTGATGATGCTGCAGCAGCTATAGCTTGGCTAAGGTCAGCCGAGAATGTGCTACCATTTACTGTTGCCTGAGCAATAGTTGAAGCGCTTGAGTTATTTGGGTTGATTGTATTTGAGAATGTAAGAACTAAGTCACTCCACATACCATTACCTGAACTGTTCATATCACTTATTGCTGTAAAGTGATTTATATCCTGATTTGGAGCATTAAGCGTAACGTTATTTTTAATAGTAACACCACTAGCAGTAGAATCTGTAAATGTTATTGTATTATTGCCGCTACCGACTGTAATATTGTTATTGTTATTAATAGCAGAAGAGATTGGGGTTATACTATTATTAAGAGTTATTGTGTTGTTCCCATTTTCAAGGACTATACTAGTACTTGTATTGCTTGCGTTGCTAATGCTGTCATTTAAAGTAAAGGTTACATTCGCATTGTCGGTTGAACCGTTGAGTGTAAAGCCAGTAAAATTAGAATCACCACCAACGTTGTCTATGTTGTTTATAGTAACTGTTAAACCTGTAAAACCTATATTGCCATTAAGAGAAAGGCTTGTGAATAATTGGTTGTTGTAGTTTATGGAGCCTATGTTTACAGTACCTGTGCCAGTATTTGTTAGAGTAATTGAATCTGAGACTTCGCTTAAAGTACCAATCGTTAAGGGATGTGAACCTGAGAATGTAAGATTGGTTAGGCGATTGACTGCTAAAGTGTCTATGCTGTTAGCATTTGGGTTTGTGCTATTGTCCTGAATTGTAAGTGCAGTAACGTTTGAAGAGCTAAATATAGTGCCAATCTTGTCAATTAGAGTACCGATATTTATGTTATGCGTACCATCAAGATTTAGTGTGGTTAACGAGTCGTCAGTAATATTAAATTTACTAGCGGTCATGCTTGTTGAATTATCAGTGATTTTAAGTGTTGGGGTGACAAGATCGGTAAGCGTGCCTAAATTTAAACTAAATGTTCCAGATCCATTTAGATTGATAGCTATCGGGCTTATAGTATTATCGGTAAGTGAGTTAATTGTAAAGTTGTTATTGCTGTTTATATATAGCATAGTAAGAGAGTTGTCTGCAAGATTAATGGCATCTTGGTTAGTACCTAGATTTGCTACTGTTGTATCTTTTATATTTAGCGTTCCTATACCATTAGGCGTAGTGGCGCTGTCTTGAAGGGTTAAACTACTAATTGTAATTGGTGAGCTATCATTAGGTGTATGGTTAAAAACAATATTTGCTGTATCATTTGGTCCGCTTGTGCCTGAAAATTGAGCAGTAATTCCGCCATAGTAACCATAATCATCAAATTGCAAAGTGGAGTTGTTTGCAAGATTATATAAGGTGTCAGTGCCATTTACTCTCTGCAAATCAACTGTGTTGTTGAAACTTCCAAGCTGTGCACCAAGAGCAGCTATATCAAATGTATGGCTAGAGCCAGAATTATCATAAATTCCTAATACTTGAAAGCCAGATATCTTACCTGCACCCAAGGAGTTGATTGCACCTGTAGTGCTGTTTGTTTGAAAGTCAGATTCAAAAGTCGGTGAGATTACAAGCTCGTTGTTTGCAGCTGTACCACCTTGAATTGATGCATTAGGAGCTAAAGGCTGAGTTATAGTTACAATCTCTTGACCAGTAGCTTTGCTTCCATCAAAGCTTGCTGTTGTTGCATTAGTATTTGTTGCATTTGTAGGTAGCACTACATTTACTACGCCGCTTGATGAGTCTGTGATAGATGTTAGGCTAGTAGGTAGTAATGAGGCTGTACCAAGGATGTTAAAAGAAGATGTAAATCCAGCTGCACCTGAAATTGCTACTGTTGATAGTACTGGATTAGTCTGCGCCAAATCCATTAGTGTTAGTATGCTACTACCTTCTATGTTTAAATTAGTCAAGGAATTAAAGTTCGCCAACGCAATATTAGAACTTTCTGTGCCTGTTACTACATTAAGCGTTGTATACTGGCCTTTACTGTTGTTGCTATCTGATTCTGTTATTTTTGTTGGGTTTGAATCATTTCCATCGTTGCTTACATTTAGCGTTAATGCGGTTGGCACACCTGAGATTGCAGAGTTATCGTTGATTGTTACATTCGCTGCAATTATTTGATTCGCTCCATTAGTATAAGCGTTATCAACCGTTAAGGTTTTTAGATTATTGTCTGTAATAGTAGCGCCATTGATTCCAACACCATTCAAGCTTACATTTGTGATAGTGCCAAGCGATGGGGTAGTAGATGTAACACCAGTGTAACCATTTCCGCCTACTGAGTTAAAATCAGTAATAGCTACAGAAGCGTAACTATCACCAGCATCTGCTAAACTTTGCGTTACAGATACGCTCTGTGTGCCATTTAAGCCGTAGACATTTACTGAACCACCATTTACACCCGATTCATTTATAACTACATTTTGGCCACCAGTGATTGTGTCAGTATTACCAGCTAAATTACTATCAGTAAAGTTTATATTTGTTGTGGGGGCTGCTGTAACAGTGCTACCATTGAAATCGTAACTGCCTGTCTTATCATTAGCCACATCAATAGTTAAATTTGTTACACCTGTCCATTTAGTGGTGTCTATTGAAACTGCTGTCTGAGAAGTAACATTTACATTTTGAATATCAGACACAGATGTATTTTGGGGATTGAGATTCCATAAAGAAGTTGGCTGCACTGAATCTGTAGAAGTGCCTCTGTCATCTGTTAAGTTAAATGTATTGATTGCACCTTGTGCGCCTGTAATGCTATCACCTGGTGTCCAAGTAGAATATGTACCTGTAAATACATTATTTGACGGGTTACTGCCAATAAGATGATCTACGCCAGTTGTTAAAGTGGTTTGTGGTGCAGATGTTGATGTAGATGTAGAGGTAGAGGTAGATGTCGGTGTAGATGTAGAGGTAGATGTAGAGGTAGATGTAGAGGTAGATGTAGATGTCGTACCGCTGCCTGAAGAGCTAGGGTTATTTATTAGGCTTTCAATAGTTGTTGGCGTAATATTAGCAACATCTGTGTTAGATGAGATCTGATTTATAAAATCTTTTGCTATTGGCGTAGTAGCATCTGAGTAATTTTGAACTGTGTTTGTAAACACCTCTGCTGCTTTTATTTTGTTTTCAATAGTTAGTGTATCTGAATTATTTGCAGCTAAACCAGCTTGTAGTATATCATATGCAAGCCCACCTAGAGTTAAGTGGTTAGTGTTGTAAATATTTGTCCAGTACTGCAAGCCGCCAGAATCAACAGGTCTATCAAACAAATTCTCGTAGATTTGATTAATAGCTGTACTTATGTTAGATGGCGTAAAATTACCGTATAGATTTTGATACTCAGAAGAGTTAACAAAGCCTGGTATTATGCTTTGTATGTTGCCACCGTTATCTGCTAGTATATTTGCCCAGTAGTTTAGACCACCCTGATCTGCAGGTCTATCTAAAAATGCTAGGTATACGGTTTCCAATGTAGGTTGCATAATAGTTGCTGGCGTTATGCTTGCAACATTTGTACTAGATGAGATAGTATTTATAAAATCTTTTGCTATTGGCGTAGTAGCATCTGAGTAATTTTGAACTGTGTTTGTAAACACCTCTGCTGCTTTTATTTTGTTTTCAATAGTTAGTGTATCTGAATTATTTGCAGCTAAACCAGCTTGTAGTATATCATATGCAAGCCCACCTAGAGTTAAGTGGTTAGTGTTGTAAATATTTGTCCAGTACTGCAAGCCGCCAGAATCAACAGGTCTATCAAACAAATTCTCGTAGATTTGATTAATAGCTGTACTTATGTTAGATGGCGTAAAATTACCGTATAGATTTTGATACTCAGAAGAGTTAACAAAGCCTGGTATTATGCTTTGTATGTTGCCACCGTTATCTGCTAGTATATTTGCCCAGTAGTTTAGACCACCCTGATCTGCAGGTCTATCTAAAAATGCTAGGTATAGTTCCTGCAATTGATTTAAGATAGACTGACTAACTGTCATACGAAAAACCTCCTTGAGTTTTTATAAAAACTTCTTACATAACTAATCTTAAACTACTGTAAGAAGTAATAACAGTTTTTTAAAGCAAACTCATAACTTTTTATTCAATATAAACAAATGTGTATTTAGGCTATCTATTAATGCTGATGTTAGCTTATCTGTTAGGATATTTACCATATCTTGTTCTAAAAAGGTTTCGTTTTCTGGTATATTATTGGATTCTACAGAAATAACAAAATTTTTGATGTCTTGTGGATTTTTGTTATTGTTAAGCTTTTGGGGTAAATCGCTTATTTGAATCACTGTTACGATATTGTTGTTATCTATCCTTGAAACATCTTTGTAGTAAAAATCCACTATAGAATTTTTTGCAATTTTTGAAACTTTATTTACAATAATTTGTGCTTCTTTGTCTGAAACTTCCTGTCTAGCTATAGCCGTAAAACTAAGCCTGTTTGGTTTAAGGTTTAATTTTCCAAAGAAAGCATCTAAAACCGATAATGCCTTTTTAAAATCATTTTTATCTAACACGGAAGCGTCTTTATTTGGGTTATAAACAATATCTATTTTATTGCTAAATATATTTAGTATGAAACCGGGATTTGTAAAGTCCTGTACATTAAAAAGCAACTGTATAGAGTTTTGCTGAGCATTTGGTTGTAAACCAAATGCATTTAGCTTGGAGTATTTACCATCAAAGTCTTTGGTAATAGTGTACAATACATTGTTTTTGTTTAAAAAACCAGCGGTTAAATATGAGCACGCAAGAAAACCAATATTCATAATAACTTTAGCTACCTTTTTCTTACTAAATCTTAATCAAATATACCATTTAGTTTTTTTTTGTCAAATTTCTTAAAAAATTATTCAGTAAAAGCTTTATGAAAATTCTCCGTTAATGGGTTAAGCAAATACTGAAGCATAGTTTTAGCACCAGCTCTAAATTTTACCTCGACTGGCATACCGGGTTTAATATCCTTGTGGGCAAGCTCTTTTATGGCTTCTTTTGTTAATTCTACCCTAACCACATAGTAGGACGTTTTTGTTTGGGGGTTAGTTAGTACATCTGGCGAAACATATATAACTTTGCCTTTTACTTCTGGTGTAGTGTGTATGTTCAAAGCAGCAAAAAATAACGAAGCTTCGGAGCCTTTATGCACTTTTGCTATATCCTGAGGCTGAACTTGGGTTTCTATAATAAACTTTGAGTCTTTTGGCAAAATCTGCATTACCTCCTGACCCTGATCCACAACCGCTCCAATAGTGTGATAACCCAAATACAGCACTTCGCCATCAACGGGAGATTTTATAAAGCAATTGTCGTACATGATTTTTGCTGCACTGTACTGATCTTTGGCGCTTTGTATCTGCGAAATTACCTTTGATAACTCAGACTGAGTATCGGCAAAAAATTGACTCTTTAGGTTTTGAATTTTTGCCTGATTTTCTAAAATTTGAGCATCTATGTGATTTATTTGACCTACTACATTTTCGTAGTTTGCTTTTAAGTCCTCATACTGTCTTTGTTTGTCTAAGTATTGATTTTTTGGGTAGTAGCCTTCTTTTGTGATTTCTTTAAGTGAGTTTAACTGCTCGCCTATTATCTGCAATTGGCTTTTTATAGCTTCTTTAGACAAAAGAAGGCCGTTTTTTTGGGCTTGCAAGCCTGCTGTGTTATCTGATAGGGCGTTTATTTGTGTTTGGATATTCTGCATTGTTGAGTAAAAAAGCTGAGTTTGGGTTTGCATTAGGTTTGCTACTGTAGGGTTGTCTGCTTTATCTAAAAGCGCTTGTGGAAAATTGATTTTGTTTGAGCCGCTTATTTGGGCTTCTAATCTTGCTTTTAGTGCCAATAAGTAATAGTACTCGTTTTCGTACTTTGAGAGCATTGCTTTGGCTTGAGAATCATCAAGCAAAACAAGCAGCTGTCCTTTTTTTACTGGATCACCATCTTTTATGAGTATCTTTGAAATATTAGCCGTTAATGGGGATTGTATAATTTGCACATGCGTGCTGGTTTGAACCACACCGGGTGAGACAATACCACTGTGGAGCGGCGCAAGGTCTGCCCACAGTAAAAAGCCGCCAAAAAATACTATTATTACTAACAGTGTCCATTTTATAACTTTTTTTGTATTTGTATCTAAATTGTCACTTTTGCCACCTGGCAAATACTTCATAATTTCAGCTCCTTTATTTTAGTTGGGAATTTTGCTGGTTTACCGCAGCTTGCTGCTTGTTTAACTCTTGAAGCGTTCGCAAGACTTCAGCAGATGGCCCATAAGCATAAACTGTGCCATTGAGCAAAAAGAGGATTTTGTCAGTAAGAGACAGCATTGTAGTCCTGTGTGTTATCATAAAAACTGTTTTTTTATTTTCTTTTAGTTTCATTATAGCGTAAAGCAGCGCACGCTCGCCCATATCATCAAGGTTTGAGTTTGGCTCATCTAACACAATTAAAGTAGGGTTACCGTAAATTGCCCTTGCCAAAGCTATTCTTTGTTTTTGGCCACCTGATATAATAATACCGCCTTCACCGATTTTTGTATCATAGCCTTCTGGAAATTGAAGTATCATCTCGTGAATGCCGGCAGTTTTGGCTGCTTCGATTACTTTTCCAGAATCAATTTCTCCAAAGCGGGCAATGTTTTCTGCTACTGTGCCATCAAGCAGTTCTATATCTTGAGGCAAATAACCAATATACTTACCTATGTCTTCTCTATCCCAAGTATGAATCTCTGCACCATCAAGCCTTACAGAGCCGCTGTAGGGCGGCCAAACACCAACGAGCATTTTACCAAGCGTGGTTTTTCCAGATGCTACAGGGCCAATAATACCTATTAACTCACCTGACTTAACTTCAAAAGAAACACCTTTTAATATCATCGTATTAGAGTTAGGCGGCACAGCAATAAGGTTTTGCACAGAAACATTGCCAACAGGAGGCGGCAGTGCAATACTTTTAGGTCTTTGTGGAAACTGTGCAAGCAGTGCTTCGAGCCTTGCGTATGATTCCCTTACGGATACAAACTGCCTCCATACGCCAATAGCCATATCTACAGGACTAAATGCCCTTCCAAGCAAGATAGCCGTAGCCACTATCATCCCTGCTGTCAATTCACCTTTTACGGCAAAATAGGCACTAAGACCGTAGCCTATAATAGACTGAAAAGTAATGCGCAATGTTTTTGTAAGGGCAGAAACGGCACCAGCTTTTGAACTTGTTTGCGATTGTTGTTTCAAAAAGTTTATATAACGTGTGTACCAATGTTTTTTTACGTTTTCTACCATACCCATAGCATAGATTGCTTCAGCATTACGGAAGTTTACATTTGCAAAAGTCTGAGAAGCCTGAAAGTGTCTATTTGATTCATTTAAGCCTTTTTTAGAAACAATTTCTGTTAACAAAGCCATAAAAAACATTATTAAAGTAGCTGCAATAGCAACGAAACCTATTATTGGATTAATAAGAAAAATTACAAAAATATATATCGGCGTCCAGGGTATATCAAAAAAAGCAAATATGCCATTGCCTGTAAGAAACTGTCTAATATTTGTAAAATCGCTAAACACCAAAGAAGCATTCCCCGTATTTGTATATAATGCGTTTTGGAAAGCAATACTAAAAATCCTCTCGTTTAGGCGCTCATCCATATTGTTGCTTATGCGAATTAACAGCTGTGACCTAAGCCACTCTAAAAAACCCATAAATATGTAAAAAGCCACAACAATGATACTTATGAGTATCAATGTGCTAACACTTCTGCTAGATAAAATTCTATCATATACCTGAAGCATATATATAGAAGGCGTAATAAGGATAATATTTATTATAGCGCTAACCAATCCTGCCGTGTAAAAGGCGCTTTTAAAGTCTTTTAAAACACTTAATAATTCACCTTGAGGCTTTTTTCTACCAATAAAAACACTACTTTGTCTTCCAAACACTACTCCTCCGAAGCTACCGCGGTTTTTGAATTGTTAATCACAGGCAATTCATTATTTGGGTCCAAATATGTATTAAAAAACTCAACATCATCGCCATTAAGAACACCTGCATACAATTTTAGCTTAAACATATCGCTAATATAGCTGTATTTTGCCTGCAGCAGCTGGTTTTCTACATCATAGAGCTGTTTTTGGGCATTTATTACATCTGCAACGGTTTTTATACCTGCTTTTAAGCCCATATAATTTGCCTTTAGTGCCGTTTTTGCCGCATTGCGTGCTACTTTTAGGCTCTCTATCTTTGATATATCGCTTGATACATTAAGAAATTCTTCACTTACTAAGGATTCAACATTATTTATGTAGTTTTCTTTGTCCATTTGAGCCTGCTTTAGTCGGTAATGCGCTTCGTCAATACGCGCTATGGAGTTACCGCCGTTAAAGATAGGTACATTTATTTGGATACCCACGCTTGCGTATTTAATTGTTGGTGTTTGTACGTATGTACTTGTGTTAGTATATGTATAGCCTGCAACTAGTGCTACAGAGGGTAGTTGGTCGCCTATGGCTTTTGTTAAATCGTGCTTGTAATAGTTAACATTTTGCTCGTAATACTTAATGACGGGACTATTTTGTTTTGCAATATTAATCCAATCTTCTAATTTTGAAGGTGTGGGGTACTTAAAGTCTATATTACTCTTAAGTGGTGATATGGTGTGCGGTGTTTTGCCAATAAATGTTTTAAATTTTGTTAGAGAGATTTCAAGCTTATTTTGAGCCTCAATTAATTTTGCCGATGTAATATCATACCTTGACTGTGCATCATCAACATCAACTAAAGTGGCTTCACCTGCTTTAAAAAGCTTTTTTGCAAGCAGTAAATCTTCATAAGCGGATTTTTTTTCGATTTTGGTGAGATTAATTTGATCTAAAGCAGATAGTACATCAAAGTAGCTCTGCGCAACATTGTAAATAAGCTGGCTGCTTGCATCTTTAAATTTATACTCACCCATTTTGGCTTTTGTGTTTAGCTCTTTGTACATAGCAAAGCTAGATAGGTTAAATAAATACTGCTGAGCACTTAAAGAGTAGGTATTTGACATATAATTTTTATAGTAGTATGGACCCATTAGGAAGTCGTATTTGGATCTGTTTGCGCTGAAGGATATTTGAGGCAAAAGGTACGATAAACCCTGCATTTTGTAGGTTTGTGAAGCTTTATATTCAAAGCCTTGCGATAAATAGCCAGGATTGTAGCCAACCGCCATATCGTATGCTTGAAGAAGGTCAATTGCAAAAGAATTTTGTAAAAATACTCCAAAAAATAAAACCAAGACCAAAAAACCATAAAAAGCTTTTCTTTTAGTTTTCAACATGCTTTTTAATGTCACTCAATATCTCTCCTTATTTAGGTCTACACGTACCTGTTTTGTAAACACCCATAGGTGTTTTATGTCAAATATTATACTGATTTTATCGTAAAAAAAACGATATAATTGTTAAAAATGATTTTGCCAATTTTCTTTTTAGCTTTAACAAGCTTATTCTTTAATATTTCGCTTTTTATAAAGCGAAATCTAAAAATACAGCATCTAAATATAATGCAGACTATAATCCTGTCAAGTCTTTTATATATTTTTTTTATGCAGCACCTTGTTTTAGAGCATAACTTTCCTCCCATAATGTATTGTGTACCAAACAAGCACGGAT
>OGCG01001498.1_pt1 | contig 11393 bp, 20 predicted proteins | sample 1570061 | NCBI WGS metagenome assembly OGCG01 (sample SAMN06268698, study PRJEB24515) | hot springs metagenome | isolation source: Joseph's Coat, Yellowstone National Park, Washington, USA | place: USA:Joseph's Coat, Yellowstone National Park, Washington, USA
CATGTTTATATTTTTTACTTAAAAGGAAATGTTGCGGCAATTACTGAGTTTGAATGCATTCACGGAACGTTAAGAGATGTAGAAGTATGTGAAAAATTCGGTGGGAATAAATGAGTGAAAAAGAAGAAAAAGAGGAATGGGAAAGAATACAAAAAATTATAGACGCTTTAAATGAAAATTATAAGAAATTCGGGTATTTTGAAATATGGCTGAAAGATAATTCAAAAGTAATTGGTTCAGAATTTACAATTAGTTATTATAATTATTATATAAAAGAATTTTATGTAATTATTCAAAAAAATGATATTGTATATGCAAAAATCAGGGATAGCAGTATTAAATATATAGGCCCTGAAATTTTTATATTTGAAGAGAACGAGAAAAATGAATGAAAGTAAAACGAATGACGGTTTAATGTACTATGAGAGTAGAACGAACGATTGTTTAGTGTATCATGAAAGTAAAACGAATAATGTTAATGAAGATTTTTATTATTTTTGTAATATATTTTTTAAATATGTTTGGTAAAGTTTTTAAATTGGTAGAATGTTAACATTAGTATGAATAAAGGTAAAAGGCAAAATAAAAATAAGGCAAATAAAAATAAGGCGGTGCGTCCGCGTAACCCATTAAGTTATCCTTATGTAATGCACAGGTTGCCATTAGAATGGTAAAAAGTATGCTAAATAAAAATATTAAAAATAAAAAGAAAGTGCAACATCCACGTAACCCCTTAAGTTATTCGTTTGTGAGGCACAGTATAATATTAGGGCAAGATTAAAGTAAAATAATTGAAGAATAAATAAAGGAGGTCGCCGGGAGTTTCACCCGGCGGGTCGGCGTCAAACAGACGCCATCATAATCATAGAATAATTCATTATATAAGCTTTATGGATGTTTTGTTTATTATTTTTAAAACAAAAAGTATATAAACAATAATTTTTAAATTTTAATATGCAAAAATTAGTTAGATTAAAATTATTTCAATACCCCGGTGGAGATTTTTATATTGCAAAAGAGCTTTTGAGACGTATAAATTCGTTGTGTACTGATAAATGTACATTTATGGAAATATTCGGTGGAAGCGGTTATATTTCTCAAAATGTGGATAGAGCCAAATATTTAAATGTAATTTATAATGACATAGATAGCAGGTTGACCGCTTTTTATGAAGCCATAAAAGAAAACCCGGAACAGCTAAAAGAAATTCTTTCCACGATCCCGTACAGCCGTGAGCTTTATTATATAATGATGAATATATTTAAAGAAAATGGTTGTTTGGGAAAGCTTGAAAACGCTGTTTTGATGTTTTATACGTTTAACGTATCTTTTTGGGGGAATAAAACTGGTTTTGCTTATTCAAAGCTTCCGAGGTATAACGAATCAAAAAAGTATTGGAAAAGAATAGATAAGATAACCGAGGTTGCTAAAGCGTGGAGAAATATTATTATTGAGAATTTAGATTTTCGGGAAGTAATAAAAAGGTACGATTATTTAACAACCGTTTTTTACGCCGACCCTCCGTTTGTAAACAGGGGAAAACATTATTACGGACGTGAATTTTCTGAAAACGATTTGCAAGAATTGGCTAAACTATTATCGCAGATAAAGGGAAAATTTCTTTTAAAATTGGACGGAAAAACATACGAAGTTATAAAGGATATTTTGCCTGAAAACATGTATAAAGTTGAAAGATTAGAACGGTCACTTATGATGGAAAAAGTTGTCGGTGAACATAGAAATAAATGGACGTTAGTTTTGGTTTCTAATAAGTAATAGTTAAGCTTAAATATTTTATTAATATAAGTATTTTTGTGAAAGAATTACTGCCGTTAATCGAAGAAATCGGACATTCACGGGATGAAAACCATAATATGAATTTAAAGAATTATGATATTGCGCTTATTAAGGCGATTAAGCATTTAATCGATTACCATTTGTACAAATTGGGTTTTGAATTCAACGTTTCGGATATTGCAATTAATTATGACGGCTTAATCTATTCAGTTTATTTTCAAAAAGTTGATATCGATGTCATTGAAGATATGAAACAAGTATTGGAAGAATTGGTTGATATGGTTCAGATTGAAGCGATAAATAATATTGTAAAAGTTGAATTTGTTATGCTTTTTAGCGGGTTAAGCGATAAACAATGAAAAAAGAAGAATTTAGGCGGAAAATAAGGCATTATTATTGGCTTAAGCTTACGAACGGGGTTATAATATACTTTTTGTCTTATGAATATGATGATAATACCGGTATAGTCGTTTATAGGGATGAATATAGATCATTAGAAACTTTGATTGCCTTTTCATGATTTTGTCGATAAGTTTATATACCCCTATATCTATATAGATAGTGAGGCGGATAAAAATGGTTGAAAAAATTGAAATCAGCAAAAAAATAAATGAAATGTTGGAAAACGGCGATTTGAACCCTTATGTGATGTGGAAAATTATGAAAGCAATACATTACACGCATGCGATATTTTTCAAAATCAGGATGCAGGGCAATACGCCTGTCGTTCAGGGGTTTGTGAAAGACAGATTAATTTTCAGCGAGACAACACAGGGGCAAGTAAAGGACGTAAATATAATACTCATAAAAAACTTAATCGTAGATTCATATGGTTTGCCCAAGATGGATTATAAATTAATGACGTTAGAGGAAGCAGTGGGGTTTGCTTAAAATGGAAAAAGATTGTAATATTGCAGAAATAGAAGAACGGTTAACCGAACTTGAAGAAGAAAGAAATAAATGCATAGTAATAAAAATGAAAAAAATCGTAGATAAGGGTCATCAATTTGAGATTTATCTTAATTATCCCGTGCGAATTTACGGCAACCGTTTTGTTGCTATGGGTTCTTATATATCAATTTTCTATAATGATATTGAAATTGCATTTCTACCTTTACATTCGATTTATTCAGTTCACGATGCAGACGAAAGAGAGACGTATTAAAACGGTAAATAATTAATTTTTTTGTATATTTTTTCTTTTTGTAATAAAAATGCTTTTTTTCTTTTAAAATCGAATAAAAATATTTGATGCGTTTGATTGGCAAAATATACATGCCCGACGGTTTGGACGTTCCAGCAGTAGTGAATCGGATCGTTGTTTGGAACACCTATAAATGTTATATTTGTTATGTTTGTAATTGGTTGAATAAAAGTTAAAGGTTTTCCTTTTTCATCAAAAAACTGAAAACTATTAATTATTTCAACATCTTTAACTTTTCCTTTTGTTTGGTCAATTTTTTGGTTTATTATGTTGTACATGAACTTTTTTATTGCCTTCTATTTTAAAAACTTTTTGAAATTTATAATTTATGGGGACAACAATAGTCCCGCCGTTTGGTATTCTGAAAGTTAAAGTTTTTTTGGTTTTCTTTACTAATATTAAGCATTTTAAATGATAATTAAATATGTGTTCTTGCCACGGATAAATGGGTTGGTGGCATACAAAACATTTTGGGTAATTGTAATTTTGTTCGTTGATATATAAAACTGATTTTTGCATAATAGAATTAAGGGCTAAATAAATATTTAAGTTTTATTATAAAAGGTAGACATTTTTATTTATCGCCTAACTAAAAATAGGCTGTGCCTGTTAATGTAATTGTGCCTACAGAATTAGCATTATTATGTAAGTCATCAGTATAACCATAAGCTTCTGTTACAGTGCCTGCCGTTCCTGTAAAGTTTACATTATAGGTGTTATTTGCAGTTCCAATATAAAATAATGCTATTGGGTGATAATATCCATCGTATGTATTATAATTTTCTATTTGGTATTTGCCTATTGCTGAACCACTGATTGCAGATAAAATTATATAAGCATATATTTTGGTAGCGATAGCACTGCCATCATTACCATTTGGCGCTATGGCAGTGTTATTAAGAGAAATAGAATTTCCACCACTTGATGTTTCATTGCTCGTAAATAATCCAATTCCAGAACCTGCAAGAGTAAGCGGGAATGACGCAAGACTTGGTTCAGTTTCAAACCGACCTAATGATATTCCATAATAATATAGTATTCCATTTATAGTTAAAGTGCCTGCTGTGCTTGCAGTAGTAAGTGAACCTGTGGTTTTCCATGATACAGTAGTGCTTGAAGGTATAGTTATGCCGTATCCTGCGTTTGCCCACGTTCCTGCAACTGATACGTTAGTGATTGATAGTGTGATTGATGCGCCTTGAGTGAGCGTATATCCTGAACTCACTGAAAGTGTTCCTGAGCCTGAAATTGTGGATATTGACATTGTAATATTTGCGTTAACTGTTAAAGTATATCCTGAACTCACTGAAAGTGTTCCTGAGCCTGAAATTGTGGATATTGACATTGTAATATTTGCGTTAACGGAAAGTGTGTAACCGCTTGATATAGATATTGTACCTGCTCCTGATATTGTTGAAATTGTTGCAGTAATATTTGCATTAGCTGTTAAAGTATATCCTGACTCTATGCTTAATGTTCCTGAACCGTTAATTTCTGAACCGCTAAATGTTATGTTTCCATTAAGTGTTAACGTTCCAAAAATGTTTATAGTTGAAATTGTTAAGTTTGCGTTAGTTGTTAATGTATAGCCTGAATTAATGGTTAATGTTCCTGAACCGCTGATAGTTAAATTATTAAGCGTAAGGTTTCCGTTAATACTTAATGTATACCCAGAATTTACGGTTATAGCTGTTGGGTTGAAATTCATTGTCCCTATCGGAAATGTATAATTGTTATTTAATATTAAAGCGCCTTGTATATTTAACGTTCCGTTATTATTTATTGCTGAAATTGAAAGCGTGACGGCGTCGGTTAATGTCAGCGTATAGCCTGAATTTACGGTTAATGTTCCGGCACCGGCTATGTTTACGCCGAAAGTTAGGTTTCCGTTTAAAGTTAGTGTGTTGCCTGAATTGACGCTTAGGGTTGGGGTTGAATTTGTTGTAATTGATGTTGAAGGCATCACGCCGTTGGGCGGGTAAGCACGCATTAAAGCCCAATAAATATAAATATATGAAGTTGCTCCTCCAGTTCCTGCACCAAAGAGTATTGGGCTCGCGGATAGGTTTATGGATGAAAAGTTAGCAGTCGATTGATAAGTTGGGCTATATAATTCGGCAGGTGTAATGCTGTTTGGTGCCGATGCGCTTGTGGATGCACTTGAATAAAGCGCAATTGTGCCACTGCTTGAGCCTATGTTGTAAAATGCGATCTGCGAATAGACATAATATGTTCCTTCACCGCTAGCTGGGGCACTCGTTATAAAGGTGCCAGTGTTATTACCAGTTAGCGAATATACTGATGCTTCATTAGGGTTTCCGTTTGGTGATGTACCACTGCCGCCAGTGTAAAATTCATAATGATATGTTAGTCCACCAGACATACCTGGGGTTTGTCCCCCACCACCAACGTAGATTGTATTAGGGTTTCCCCAAAGGGATATTGAAAAGCCATCTGCATCTCCACTGTACGACCAATATGTTTGTAAAATATAATTTTCGGGGTTTATATTATTTGGCGATAAGATATAAGCACCAATACCACCTGAATTATTCATTAATTCAACACTATTATAAGGTGATGTTGTTGGTGTTGGTGTGAAACTTCCATAAAGTATTTTTGCACTATATCCTGCTAATGTATCATAAAAGTTTGAATATAATGAAAATACATTTGCCCCGTTGTCATATTGTCCGTAAGTGCTTGAAAGTTGCGGTGCTTCGCCCCAGTAATTTCCGTCGAAACCTGAAGTATATCCTATAACATATATTGTAATTGAACTGTTTGCCCCTATTCCGTTAGGCAATTTAACCCAAATTGTTGCTGTGTTATTTGATATGCTTTCAAGCCACGCATAAAGCATATTTCCGTTTGAATCAGTAAATCTAATATATGGTATATAAGTTGACGGTATTTGAACCATTTGTTGAAACGGCGTTGGGGTTGCGGAAGATTGGTTATTTGTTATTGTAATGTATAAAGGCAAAGGTAATATTTGTCCGTTTCCGCTTAATGTAACTTGGTTGTTAATTTGAATATTTCCTGTTAGTAGTATGTTTCCGTTTAATGTAAATGACGCTGAATTTATTATTATCAAGTCGTTTGTATTTGTTGAAACTATGTTTCCGTTAACTAACACGGGTTGCGGAGAAAAAAGGTTAAGTTGGACAGAATTCAGTATTAATGCCGAACCAGAATCTATTTGTAGCGTAACAACTTTTGTAACCGCAGGCGTTGAAGAGCCGGAACCCAGTGTTAAAGTTGCGTTGTTGGTAATATAAATGAAGTTGTAATCGGTTGGTTCGGCTATAACGGTGTCCTGCGTAATGTAAAGGTCGGGGAATCTTGCGTAAAGCGGGTTTTGTTTTGTTCCGTTGCCCAGAATAGTTAGCTGGTCGGTGTAAACGTAAAAAGGAGGTTGGTAACCCATTTTAACCACCTGAATATATTACATGCAACGTATTACCTGTTTGATTCGCTACCACGTATATATTTGCAGGCACTACATTATTTAAAGTTAACGATGCACCCGCTACAAGCGGGAACAGCTGGTTTGTAGAATTGCCTACGAATATTTCGCTCGGGTTGTAAGGATCGGCTAACATTATTACGGCTTGAATTAATGCCGTATCGGTTGTAATTGCTGAAGCAGTTGTCCCGACTTGGACGTTGAAATTTTGAACCTGTCCGCTTGTATTGTAAAAGTTTTGTACTACAACGTTTATTGTGCTGTTTGAAACGTTTACGTCGATTGTTGAATTTATATTCACAGTTCCCGTAACGGTTATCGCAGAATTTGTTATGTTTACGTCGATAGTATTCCCGATGTTTACGGTTCCCGAAACGTTTATCGTTGTGTTTGTGATCGAAACGTTAACCGTATTGCTAACTTGAACCGTACCCGATGCGATAACGTTGACCGTATTTCCGACGTTTACGTTACCGCTTACGTTTACCGTTGTATTTCCGACAAGAACGTTTACGGTGTTTCCGATATTTACCGTTCCCGAAATATTTAATGTTGAATTTGTAACTGTAACATCTACATTATTGTTAATTGAAACGGTACCGCTCGTTATTACGTTTACGGTATTTCCAATATTTACAGTGCCTGCGACATTTATTGTCGAATTGGTTATTGAAACGTTAACCGTATTACTAATTTGGACTGTTCCTGAAGCTATAACGTTTACTGTATTGCCTATATTGACTGTTCCCGAAACATTAAGGGTTGAATTTGTTATTGAAACATTAACTGTATTGCTTATTGAAACTGTCCCACTCGCAATAACGTTTACCGTGTTTCCGACGTTTATCGTCCCGCTGATGTTTAATGTTGAATTAGTAACCGAAACGCTTACTGTATTTGATATACTTACTGTCCCTGATGTTATTACGTTAACTGTATTTCCTATATCGACTGTTCCTGCGACGTTTAAAGTTGTATTTAAAACCGAAACATTAACGTTATTTCCGATGTTAACTGTTCCCGATATATTTATTGTGGAATTTGTAACTGTAACATCTACATTATTGCTAATCGAAACAGTGCCACTCGCTATAACGTTAACGGTATTGCCGACTGAAACTGTCCCTGAAATGTTTAGGGTTGTGTTTGTAATGTTTGCGTTTACGGTGTTTGAAATATTTACCGTCCCGCTTACGACCGCGTTTACCGTGTTCCCGACGTTTACGCTTCCCGCAACGTTTAATGTTGAGTTTATGACGCTAACCAAAACAGTATTGCTTATATTAACCGTTCCAGAAGCGATAACGTTAACTGTATTACCTATATCAACGGTTCCAGCAATATTTAAAGTGCTGTTTGTTATTGAAACATTTACAGTATTATTTATTGAAACCGTTCCTGAGGCGATAACGTTTATGGTGTTCCCGATTTGAACGGTTCCAGCGACGTTTAAGGTCGTGTTCAAAATGGAAACATTAACTGAATTTCCAATATTTACGGTTCCAGAAATATTTAAGGTGCTGTTTGAAACGGTAACAGATACATTATTTGAAATTTCAACTGTCCCAGAAGCAATGACGTTTACAGTATTACCGATTGAAACCGTCCCGCTTACGTTTAATGTCGTGTTTGTAATATTTGCGCTTACAGTATTAGAAATGCTAACCGTTCCGCTGACAATGGCATTTACCGTATTTCCGATGGTTACACTTCCGGCAATGTTTAACGTGGAGTTTGTGACGTTAACCGAAACAGTATTGCTAATTTGAACTGTTCCCGACGCTATTACGTTGACCGTATTTCCAACACTAACGGTTCCCGCTATATTTACAGTTGAGTTGGTTATTGAAACATTAACGGTATTTGAAATGTTTACAGTTCCACTCGCTATAACGTTTACAGTATTGCCGATATCAACCGTCCCGGATACGTTTAATGTTGAATTGGTTATATTTACGTTTACAACGTTTGAAACTTCAACCGTTCCGCTGACAACCGCGTTTACGGTATTGCCGACCGATATAGTGCCGGCGACGTTTAATGTTGAATTTGTAACTGAAACGGAAATAGTGTTATAAATGCCTATAAATTCCGGCGTTTCAGAAGGTACTGCATCCCCCCAGACTAATTCGATCTGACCGCTTTTTACAATTATTTTTTCTATGTAAAGGTTTTGAAAACTCCAAACCTGATAAGGTTGTAATATTTTTGTAATATTTGTGTTATCATTTGAATAGAGTGTAAAGGAAGCAGGCGCCGATAACGCTTTAATATATCCTGAATAACAATCAACGGGTAACTTATAAACGTTATTTCCGTTATCGGGCAGTAATATTTTGTTAATCGGCGTCTGCTTTCACCTTTTTACTTTTTTAATTTTTTTAAGCTAAAATAAAGGTTAAAACGGCGTTTTGTGGTTGCTGAAAGTTTATTTTTATGCTTTTCGTACCATTTTTTTGCTTCTGAATATTTTATTGTTCCGTTTTCGTTTAGTAATGAAGGCGCTTCACGTTTAAGATATTCTTTTAAAGCCCCCTTTTTTATATTAGCCTTTTGAATCCATTTTTTTGTCATATATGTTTGAACTTATATATCTGATATTTATATTTAGCGTTTTTACTAAATAATAAGTTTTATTACGACGATAGCTATCGGAACTGTTGTCGCCATAATTATTGAAAGCATGTATTTAATCATTTTTATGTCGTTGCTTATTTCTTTCATATAAATATATAGCAATTTATCCCTTTCATCCGGGGGCAAATTCATAAATGCCTGTAAATCATTAGGGGAAAATGCATGCGTTTTCATATTAAATCGCCCCTTTCAAGGTATATAACAAATAAACTAACCGCAAATATTACACCGCCGACTGCTGTAATAATATCTTTTAATAAATACGCTAAAATTAAGGTCGAACTAATAGATATAAATAATGATATTTCGGCATCTTCAAGGACGCTTTTTATTTGGTCTTTTTCGTGGACTGCGGTTCTCGCCGTAAAAGCGCTTGAAAGCATGAAAGGATATATTTGGCTAGTTAATACGAAAGATAGTCCTAAACCTATGGCGCTTTTAGTATATTGATTTTCAACGAACATGGTTTATCACCTTAATTTGATTTTTGGATGCAAAAGGTTCGGATGGGTTACATAAGACCACGCTATTAATGAAACGCTAATTGATGCGGTTGTTTGCCCATTAACGTCCGGGATACTGACCTTGTAGACCGGCAAATCTTCCCATGTAATTATTTCGCCGGACTGCAAAGTTGCGTTTATAAATTTTCCCGATTCGGCGTTAAATTCCATTCTAACAATTACGGCAGTTGTCCCTTCGTTTTTGATGCTTCCAGCCGTTACAACTATTTCATCCCCGTACATGTTCACCTGTTCGGGCGACATGTCTATACTTTGAGATACAGCAGTAATGTATTCGGCGAAAGCGCCCAACTGCCTTATCCCTATTAATGGTTGAATTTCATACGTCATGATAACAACACCAGCAAAACGGCTGATACTACAACATACAGTAATAGGTAATCGGGTTTTAAAGCGTATAATAGTATAGCTATTACGACCCAAAACATTACTTCGGCGTCTGCTATTTGTAGAAGCTTATTCCATGCTTTCATTGAGGGGCTATTGTTAGCAGGTTGGCTTTTATTATTGGAATTTGAACTTTGAACCGGTATTTGTTCGTACAATTTTCCGTCTTGATACCAAAGCATCATTTACACCACCTTCAAAATTAATATTATCATAACTATAATAAGCAAAAGTACGGTTATTAACATGAAACTGTCTTCTTGTGTCCAATTAAAAGAAAACGGCCATAAATTCATTTATGCACCACCAATGAATATATTTCGAGTAATAAATCAATAACAACAATAATCAATATAATATATGATATTTGGATTTTATGTTTTTGTTCTGATACAGGTGTTGTGGTTACTGAAGCGCCTGACGGATTAGCCGTTTCAGTAACTATTTGCGGGTTTTGGTTCTGACTTTCGTCCCACGGTACCGGGACGCACCCGCTAAACCCTTGAAGTTGTAAACAGTTAATTTCGCTCATACAGATAAAAATTTTTAAACCTAATATATAAAGTTAACGATTTTAGTAAAGGGATAAGGAGGTAAACCCCCTTATTAACCCCCTTATATACATGGGGTTTATAAATAAAAAATAAAAAATAAATAAAAAATAAAGTTAATTTTTAGGTTTTTTAAAGATGTATTGGGCCTTTATAGTCTTTAGGGACTCTCAGTATTCTGACGTTTGCGCTTACCGTTACTGCGGTTGTTGCGCTGTTAGCCTGAAGGGTTACGAAATCAATTTCAAGAAAGCCACTGGGCGGTATTACAACATATCCGCTGTTTTTCAAGTTTAATGCGTTATATACATTTTTGTACGTTAAGCTTAAAGGCCCAAAGTTTATGTTTTGAGCTTTTCTGTTTAGCTTAAATTGAAGAACCCCGTCAACCGCAGGGGTCTGAACGGGGCTGTATATATCGAATACTATCCATGTTTCGTCTGGGGGCGCCTGAATGGTTGTGCTGGTTACGTTCGCCTGAGTAGGGTCTGGGACAAAAGAGCCGATGACTATTGTCCCGGAGGGTGCGCTTCCGGGAACGTTAAAATTCATAATTATGTCAAGCGGAACCGGGCCGGTAAGTGATGCGTAAGACATTTTTAAATCACCCCGAATTGCTTTAACAGTATGACCAAAACTAAAAGTAGTGTTGCGATCTGAATTCCTTCATACATACTCACTTTTTGATCACCGAAAAACTTATATTAAGCGCTTATTTATAAGCGTTATCTTTATATAAGAGTTATAAATAATTATATGCGTGAGCAATATAAATATAGACGATTATCGGGCTATAATAATTCCTTCGCATGATAGACGGAGCG
>OGCG01001501.1_pt1 | contig 11378 bp, 10 predicted proteins | sample 1570061 | NCBI WGS metagenome assembly OGCG01 (sample SAMN06268698, study PRJEB24515) | hot springs metagenome | isolation source: Joseph's Coat, Yellowstone National Park, Washington, USA | place: USA:Joseph's Coat, Yellowstone National Park, Washington, USA
GACCCTGTCTCAATTTTTTCTCTAAGGAAAATACCACTTTGCGATTATGATATTGTCATATTCAATCTTTTGCCTACAGGTTTTGGGGGTTCTAGTATTTCTAACATGATAGGGCTTCTCGTACCCCTGTATGCTAGATATATTAAAAAATGCAAGAATATAAGAGTGATATATCATAACTCCGCATATACAAATGATATTGAGAAACTAGGCTACAATTCTTATTACGATCGAATGAGAGCCTTTGTATTGAGAATCGTAGAAAAAAGAATTTTTAAATCAGTACCTACTTTTTTTTTCTTGGAATTATACAAACAAAGAATTGATGATGCAATTGGAAAAAATCAAGTAAAAGTATTGAATGGCAGATATATTGAAGCCATGACTACAATCTTTCTAAATAATACCCAGGATAAGGAATTTATTAGTAGGACTATGAATAAGAATCCAATTGTTCTATTACACGGCTCCTGGGGTCCACAAAAGAATCTTGAGCTGGGACTAAAAACATTGAGAAAGTTGAAGGAAAATGGTTTCAATTTTTTCGTTATAGTTTCTGGGGGAATAAATCATCACTTTCCAGAATATGAAAAGGAATTCTATGATATTCTAAATAAATATAAGGATGTGGTTGGCGAATATCTTGGCAGGGTACCAGAAAAGGGAATTATGGAACTTTTCCTGCGATCCGATGTGGTCCTATTGCCTTATAATACTCCTGGCGGGCATTCTGGTGTTCTGGAGCAGGCTATTTTTTTTGAGGTATCCACTGTTGCAATTGACTTTCCTGAGTACAGGGAACAAGCGACTGGGGTAAAAAATGTTACACTTGTGACTCCGGAAAATTTTTATGATGCCGTAAGGAATAATCTTCTAACCGCGCCAAGAAAAGACAAGTTATTCCTGAGGGAGAAATTAGAATTTGCAATGAGAAACGTAAGGTTATTATTAGAATAGATATGCCACATGATTAATAAAATTATTCATTTCATCTACTATCAAAGAAAAAATCCCTGTCTTAATCTACTAAGAGGTATTACGGTGCCCTATTCATTGCTCACATACCTTTTCAATTATAGCGTTCAGCGCTTCAAACTGCCTTTCAGAAGAAAATATCTTAAATCGTTCCAAATCTTTACGAACCAACTCAGCTTTTAAAGAATCATTTTCTGTTATTTCCAAAATGGAATCACGCATAAATTCTAGATCGAAAGGATCGCATACGTTACCAGCATCCCCCACCACCTCTTATAGAGAAGCTCTATCTGACGTTATTACCGGTATACCAGAGGCCATTGCCTCCAAAACAGGGATTCCGAACCCCTCAAATAGAGATGGGAATATGAAAATGTCTGAACCCCTGTATAAATTTGCAAGCATATCTGAATCAACATTTCCAAGAAATATCACCCTCTTACCAAGATTTAGTTCACTCACCAATTTGATGGTGCCAAAATTCCTGCCGACTCTAATAAGCTTATAGTTATCAGGCAATAATTTAAGCAATCTAATCACAGTCTCAATATTTTTATTTGGCTGGTCCCCAGCGACGCTCAATAGAATTTTTTCATTTTCACCTATATTCAATATATCCCTTATGTTAGATTCGCCAGGGTGGAATATCCTTGAATCAAAATAGGGGTAAACAACCTTTATTTTATCTTTATCAATCTGCAAGCGCCTCGTAAATTCTTTCTTTGTAAATTCAGAATTAGTTATTATAAATTTAGATTTATTAAATAAATTATACATCTTCTTCATATATAATTGCTCAATGGTTGATCTCCCTTGATGATTAAGGAAATAAAGGTCGTGACCAACAACGACTGTGTTGTGATAATAATCTGTAAGGGGTAGCAAAGTTGGCCCGGAAAGTATCTGGATGTCACCATCGAGTCCTTTAAATGATCTCCAATTCTTCCCTATCAAAAAATTTGCTCCAAGTTTTAAGTTATAGATGAAACTATATTTTGAATTGAGAAATGAAAAGAGACCCTCTTTAATAACCGCCTCAGGAGGGAGGGAATTAATATCACTCTGCAGGGAGAAATGATAAAATTTACTATCATACCCGTGAATTCTGAGATTTTCATAAATCTTAACGATATGCGTGTAGGTACCTGAAAAAATATGCTGATCGTTAATTATATCTATGCTCAGCGATTTCATCTGAAATTACCTCTCATTTTTTTGGGACTTACTCATCACTTCTGATTTTTATCATCTTTAATGCTATTTAGATACTCGAGGTGAAGACGTAATGAAACCTCCTTGGAAAAGTTATTGTAGTAGTAATCCCATGCACCTCTTGAAAGTTTCTCTCGCAACCTTTTGTCCTGTGCAAGTAATTTAATTTTTTCAACAAATTGCACCGGATCATCCTCTATTAGCACATGCTCACCGTTCTCAAGCCCTGGAAACTCATCAGCTATTACAGATGTTGTTATGATTGGCTTTGCTTTTGATAGCGCCTCTGCCATCTTAGTCTGAAGACCACTACCCGATATTAAAGGTAAAATAACGATTGAACTCCTCTCAAAAAGATCTTCGAATCTTTCTTTTTCAAGGAATCCTGTAAATTTCAAATTATCAGGGATGTCAATAGTGGAAATAAAATCAGGTACAAATCCTGTAACAAAAAATTGCACATCTTTGACTTTTCTAGCTGCAGCAAGTATGAATTTACAGGCTATTTGCGCGGCAAGAGAGTTGCCTGAAAAGAAGAGTGCAATCCTGTTGTCGCTTACCTTCGCAACTTCAGTATTGAAATCAAGAAGTGGTGGTATGTATTGAACCTTCAGTCCAGGTACATTTTCAAGCATTTTTCTATCAACTTGGCTTATGACGACCACATTCCTAGAAGCTAATGAAGAAACACAAAACTTAAAGACCATTCTCCTCATAACTCTGTAAAGAAACTTAAAAGGTTTCATGGATACAGGAGAGAACAATCCGATGTATCTTGTCCAATCATCAATGTTTGAAAGGTAGTGTGGAAGACCACCAACAATTGCGAGTTCCACTACAGGAGTACTCTGGTGTTTTTTCAACCATTTTGGTATTTTGTTATTGTTGTATGAAACCCTAATTGCAACGTCAAACCCCTCTTTAATTATATCAAGCACATTACTTACAGAGGGCCCTTTTTTTCTTTGGAGAAAAATTATATAGTGAAAACCAAGGTAGGCCAAGGTGTCTATAAGAAATCCCAGATGTTTTTTCCTATTCACTAAATTGTGCTTTTTCCTACCATTACCAAAGTGCACAATGGTAAGATTCCCTTCATTGACTGTCTTCGACTCACCTTCGCCCCATGTAATGACATAGACTGTATTCCCTTCCGAGAGAATTTTTGCCGTGGTGTATATATGTTGATCCGCTCCCGGTCTCTTTTCGAATATGCTTGAATGATATAATATAAGTATCCTCGTTGCCATCACCCCTGTGCTGATATTTAGTTGCTGCTATGTGTTACTTTCATAGTTATAATCAACTTCCTATATTATGTTTCTGTTAGATTCGGTAGATTCAACTAATATATCCTTTCATTACGGAATTGATGATTGAATTTGCTTTTCTTACCTTTTGAGCCTCAATATTCAGTTCCCTATGAATTCTTCCCATTCTACTTTTTTGCTCCAAAAACTCCGTGCAGATGCCCTACATACTGAATTCAGGATACAAAATCAATCGTAACGTTCCTTTGCGGCGTTATCCAACAAATAAGGCAACTTATTGGAATCCCACAGGGAAGCAGGTTTAAAAACATTGAACGAATAAGGTCTCTTGTGGGTAGAGAGGAAATGGGCTTGAAAGTATCGATTTTCACTGGTTCTAGAATCACATATTTTGGGGGAGGCGAGAGATATGCTATCGACCTTGGCAATGAGTTAGTTAGGAGAGGATTCAAAGTTATCGTATTCACGCAGAGGGATGATAGAAACTCAAATTTGCCCTTAAGCGAAATTGAAAAAATGTGTAATTTTGAGATTGTCAGATATAATATATTACCGTTTATTCGTTCTCCCACAGTCCCTGTGCCTAACAAAATGCTATTTTCAAAACTGAAGGACACCAATATCGTGTATAACATGGACGATTCCCTCTTTACCACATTTCTACTTATCCTTTTTTCACGTGTCAATCACATACGATATATCAGTGGAATGCATATCCCAAGATCATTTATGTTTGGTTTTGAAGCGAGTACTCATCCAAATTTGAAATCAATATGGCGAATATATAAATACTTCCTGAGAGCCTTATACAAGGGCTTTATTGATAATGTACATACACTGAATAAGGAACAAATGAAAGACCTAGATTCTCTAAAATATTCTGGGAAAATATACTTCATACCCAATTACATTAATGACAAAAGAGAAAAAGTAGAAGTGAATAAAAATGACTTCATAGTACTTTTTACAGCTAACATAAATATAAAAATTAAGGGACTAGACCTTCTTTGCGATATAATTGAAAGAACACTTCTTGAAGGAAAGGATATAAAATTCGAGATAACAGGGCAATCAGGTGATGGGGTTGATCTCGTAGATAGACTCGTAAAGAAATATCCAAACAATGTCTTTTATTTAGGCTTTATTTCAGACAAGGAATTAAAAGATTTGCTAAGAACGGCTTCACTTTTCATCCTGACATCCAGATTCGAAGCATTCCCTCTGTCAGTTCTAAGAGCCCAGGCCTTTGGGCTTCCTGTTGTAGCTTTTAACATAACAGGACCAAATGAAATTATAATTAGGGACATAACCGGAAAATTGATTGAACCGTATGACACGGCCAAGTTTTCGGAAGCGATACTTACGTACTATCATATTTGGAGAGAGGATGTTTTACTTTATTCAAAAATAAAGGAAGATATCCAGAATTTTGCTTATGAGAAATTCGGAAAAGAGAAAACAATTAAAGAATTAATTTCTATGCTGACTGGAGAAACTCTGACACAAGATTAAAATCCAATAATTATAAAGCGCCAATATCGGAAATTATTAATTATGGTTTATAGCTATACTATGATATGCAGGAAAAAGAAGTTAATGAGATAGCTGATTTCTACGATCGCCTGAAGCAGATAGATTCAGCCAAAAGGACTCTGGAGAGCGAATTGGAAGGACGTAGATATGAAATCATTAATCACGGAATTCTATATTATATTATGAGAGAGATAAAACGATTTCTCGGTAATAATATCAATAGTGTTTTGAATGCAGGGGGACTTAGGTATTGATTTAATACTTTTGCGAGAGAATGGAATAAATATGGAAAACGCATATTCACTGGATCTCTTTCTGCCACAGTATCAAAACGACTTTCTAAAATATGTAAAAGGCAGTATATATAATCTTACTGAAATTTTTAAAGAATAGAAATTCTCAGAAGTGTATAGAAATCCCAAAGAGAAATTCAGAATCGTTATGGTGGCACTTATTAGCTGTCCTAAAAGTTAAATATTCTTGATTCATAACGAACAATACAAGAAAGGGCTTCAAAAAAAGAAGGTGGCCGTGTGAGATTGCAGCCTTTAGTTATTTGGGATTCGTTTAAAAGGTTTAGACACACTTATAGAAATTACCTCTCAGTTATTTACCATATGACCAAAAATCAAAGCTTAATAAATGTGACGTTCAGAGATGGCTATTCCACTTTATTACCCAATAGGATAGCTAGTATTGCCACGTTCTTTGAGCCAATGCAAATTGGATCAGAAAATCTTGTAAGTACACTAATGGCGAACCAAGTATATTATGAGAATAAGCTTTTGACGTTATCCGGCATTATAGAGGCGGGTGATATAGGCTTTATTTTTGGTAGAAAAGGTTACAATTGGTTAAAAGTTGAAAATAGAGTGGTATTCGATGTTGGTGCTTCAATTGGTGATAGTTCTGTATTTTTTGCTTTAAAAAACGCACAGAAAGTCATTGCACTTGAGCCATTCCCAAAAATTTATACGTACTTAAATACTAACATTGAGGCCAACAACCTGCATGGAGTTGTGATTCCTATAATGGCTGGATATGGAACGGGGGAGCCAGTCAGGATCGAACCTGAAAAAAATAGAAGAGCGTCCGTCTTATTAAATGATGAAGGCACCGGTATCATAATTAATACTTATAACTTTAAGCAACTATTTGAAACATTTAATGTGGACTCGGCAGTATTAAAGATGGATTGTGAAGGCTGTGAATATAATATAATTCAAGAAGACAACAACACTATAGCTAAATTTGAACAGATTATGATGGAGTTCCATTTTGGAGATAGGGGTATTGTAAAAAAGCTAAAAGAAGCAGGTTTTCAAGTGGAGTCTCGTAAATATTTCGGAGGGACCGGCGGGATGATTAGAGCAATTCGGGTTTAACGGTTGATGTAAAATTAGTAATTCTAATTATTATCTCGCGGCATCTATAGCAAAAAAGAAAAACTAATTTAGGATAGTTCTATTTACCCACGTTGAATAAAAATAGGTATGAGATTCAGGGAAATACAATTGCCCTGATGCACGATGGCGGGCCAGTAAGCGGTATCTCGACGTATGTAAACGAGCTGTATTTAAACCTAAGGCAGCATAAGGTTCCAGTAACTTTGTATCAATATCTTAGATTCGAGCCTGAAATTAACCTTCCTGAGGGCACCATTGTTGTCAACAGGTACCGCCGAAACAAATATAACAATAGCTACACTAGACAGGTTGCTACAGCTCTTAATTTGTTTCTGGGTCTCAACTGGCGTAAATTCAGGAATATAGATGCGGATATTACAATATTATCAAATCCTTCATTGCTTAAACTTACAAAGTACAAAAAAAATTGCGGCGTAATTGCCCATGACCTATATTATTTGCATGAAAATAGGGATTCGAGAATTCTTAACATTTACTTCAAAAGGCAGTACAGTTTTTTTAGTGATGCAAAATTCATCCTGTCTAATTCAAATTTCACAAAAAAAGAGCTCATTGAATTACTTGATATTAGCCCTGATGTTATTACCACTGTTTACCCTTATTTTAACAGTTCTCTGTTTCATCCTGGTGAAAGCAAATTCAGGCAATCCTCTAAAATTGATCGTAATGACAAAGTATTACTCAGCGTTGGTTCTGACCAGCCAAATAAAAATATTGAAACTGTACTGAGAGTTCTAGCAAAACTCCCTCCAAATTACAAGCTTGTAAGGGTAGGAAGGAGTACTTCTACATTGAATTTAATTCATCAGCTAGGTCTTGATGGGAGAATAATTTATAGAGAAAATTTGCCTGAGAATGAACTAGCAGATATATACCGTGGTTCAGACATGCTCATTTTTCCATCTTTATTTGAGGGGTTCGGAATCCCTGTTTTGGAGGCAATGGCCAGCGGCATATGCGTCCTCGTATCGGATCGTGGGTCCCTACCTGAGGTTGCCGGAAAAGCTGGAGTAGTTTCGGACCCATATGATGTGGAAGGCATGGCTGAAAGCATAATGCGCTTACTCGAAGACAGGAAGGAATGTGAAAGGCGTAAGCAACTGAGTCTTGAAAGATCCAGTTATTTTACTATGGAAAGTCAGTATGAAACGCTAATGAATGTCATCCATCGTATTCTCTAAGGTTGATTTTACTAATATTGGAGCCTAAATGGTTTATTTTAGAGGAGAACCTGTAAGATGGAGTTCACGAAAAATTTATCCTGATGGTCTAATTCGGTTCCACTTGCTGTATTGTAATTCCTTTTAGCCATAAACTTCCGTTCCAGTATCCAGTATATGCCTGAAATTGCACCCCCAGACCGGAATTGAAATTATCAAATGTCACTTCGACTGTGAAATTTGTCCAGAGGTTTACACCTAAGAACATGCTACCGTTGATATGCAAAGTGTTAAATAATGTGATATTGATACCAGTATTGATCATTACAAACGCATCTAGCTGGTTTTTTGCACTTGTGTTTGATGTTTTCATTTCATATGTAATTTTGTATGTACCCGGATAGAAATTTGTCCATCCCCCAACCCATATTGCCTCCCCCGATGTGACATTTGAAACCTCTATGTACCCGTTAGATGAGATTGCAGTGTTGACGGGCTCGAATCCATCTATTCCGACGTTGATTGTTTTACTCATAGGTACAAAATAAACAGGCGCCCCTTTATATCCCAATTTATACACGTACGCATTCTCAATCTCTTCGAATATACCATAGGAAGAGTTGTAAGCAAAATGGTTGGCCCAATATAAACTATATCCAGAGTAAGCGCTAGATATTGGACTAAATCCGAATGGAATGATTACGGCATAGTCGACAGTCTGGTTGTTGTAGTAGCCTGGCATGTAAACAACGGCCCTGTTCATAAGTTGCGGGATGTCGTTCTGGATGAAAACTGAAGCATTCATCGGAATGAGACTGAGACCGTTTGTCAAATCAATGTCAAATTGCGAAACTGATGAGAGCTTTTGTATACTGCCATTCTGAAAATTGCTAACACTGAACGGAGAGTTTAAGGAAAATGAAACAATTGAGGCAATGATCATTATGAACAGTAGTTTTTTAATCAAATTTCCAGATTTAAGCGCCTTCTTGGCATTTTTGAAGAAATGCACAGCTCCAACGAATATAAAAGATATGAAAATATAAGAATAGTGCTGTGAAATAATAAAATAAGGTTGTGTTATACTGGGATTCGTGTCCCAGATTATCAACAGGTAAATCAGTACTGGAAAAAAATATATAGTAGCAGCAGGCACGTACAGAAATGGATACAATATATCATTAAGGAATGGTAATTTTGTATTCCCAAAACCGATAGGATACTGATTAAGCAAACGTGATCCCGACCCATTGGATAAGACAGCGGAAACAGATGTAAGTCTCGAATTTCCTAGAGCCCCTGAAATCCCACCTTCCAGTGTTACAACTGTCGTAATTATAATTGCACTAAATACAATTGTATATAGCAGGAATAATGCTTCACGTCTTTCCGTCATTAAATAATCCCTTATTTTCTTAAGTCTATTCTTAGTTTTAAAGAGACTGCCGACGTTCTTATTTGCAAGAAAATCTGTGCAAAGGAAAACTATAACAATTAGCGGACCCCAGGTATTACTAATAGACGCAAATAAAAAGAACAAGAAAGAGTAATAATACTTTTTCCTGAGATAAAAGTAATATCCAATTAAAATAAAAGCAGCTAAATAACCAATATAATTAGCACCGTTGGCCATAAAGCCGTAGTTGGCTGGGTACAGAAAATACATAATTTCGAGGGAAATGGCTACTGCGTAACTTTCTGTCTTAATTTTTGAAATACCGAAGAGTGCATATCCACCAATTGAAATGACAGAAATCTGAATTAATAGGGGCATATACAGAGAGTGGTTTAAATAGAGGAAAAATGACAGGGGGACAAATATCATTTTCGAGTATGGTATTGGTGAGAAAACAACATCTTTCCCGCTCCATATTATTGTGTGACTATGATAAAATAGAAACATCAGCCTATAGGCTAAACCTAGATCAAAAATAGTATAGTTATATGATTCCACCATTAAGTAGTTAAAGTAACCCAGCAATATTGCCCATATTACTGCAACAGCAATTCCTACTGATTCTAATATCAATTTTTTCGTGATCAGAATATATATTCTTTTCACCCACAGTAACCCATTTTGTAGAGATTGATCTAATCCAGCAGAATTTGAAATACTTTTTTCATATTTCACTTACCCTCACCCATTTTCTCTCATCCCCGCCTGTTTTCTTGATCTTAGGTCATCCAGGAAATCCTCCTGTGCTCCATTAACGGAAGAAAATCAATGGATGAGTACTCTATGTATCTATAGCAGTTTATGAATGTTTTTCCTTTTACTATATATGAATTATGCGTCTCCTTTACCTTAGTGAATGCACGACATCCCATCATAGCCCCTTCCTTAATCAAATGCTGGAGCTGTTTGCAGTTGTCGAAGCTATTGTAGAACCTCACGGTGTTCTTTGTGTTATTGCCTGAAAAGAGGTCGTTTCCGTAATCAATAAGGCCAAAGGACAAACTCCTATAGTTTTTTTCAGTTTCGGATCGCTTTTGATCAGGTGATGCGGTTTTAGAAAGGTTTAGCATATTTTGTTCTATAATTGCTTGTAATATATATGTTTTCACATTAATCTGCTCAATTAAATATGTGCTCCTGAGGCTGCAATAGTGGGTATCGTCAATTATAATTACCTGAGTTAGTTTCCTAAGATACGGTGTGGAAATACTCCAACAGCTTGGAATTTAAGTAGGCGAGATTTATTATATCTTTCAGCATTCTGTTCTTAGATCCAATGGTTCCCACACCAATGGATGAGATTCTATAATAGAGGAGAACATAATTAATCTTTATTAAGTAAAGTCGAATAGATAGATCAATATCTTCTCCCCCATTAATGAATGTTTCATCATATAGTGTAGAATAATCCCTAAATAAGTCAGAACTCAGGACTGCGAAATCAGATATGGCCCTTACTTCCAGTAAATTTCGAAACAAATGATTCCATGGAAATTTTAACCCCTCCACGAAGAAACGTATGTCGAATTTTTTCTCGTAAGTTAAGAGAGAGCGAGTATAAGAATCTCTCATACGAAACAAAAAATTGCGTAGGCGCTTAGGATGACCTATCCTTGCACGGTTAGCCTCTTTAGATCTACTTCTACAGACTGCCATTGTTTTTACGCTATTTATTCCATCTGGCTCTTTGATTAATGATGAAATTTTATCTATCTTCACCATATCATCATTCGACAAAACAACCCACTTTGGATTGTATTCCATCGCTTTATTTATTCCAACATTGTAGTTGTGTGCATAGTTGAAATAATTATTACCTTTTCAGCTAACAACAAATATTATATGTAAGCCTTTAAAAATTTCTTCACGGCATCTTTTCGCATATTCTCCATCAAAATCCGCTGTGGGAATAATTACAATGATATCTTTTTTCCCTCCACTTCCTTTAATTCGCAGGAACCTTTTGGTCTTTTCTTCATCGATTCTATGAGCTCATCACGACTCTCAAATCCCTCATAGAAATGAATTATGTCTTTTGGATCCCTGCTTAAAAAATAGTTGTTCCTGTAACCCACGAGGCTAAAGAAAATTTTAGGCAATTCTTTATCTTTCAGGCTTCTCAAAGTGCTTTTCCTGATATTACATCCGGAATCATTCGTCACTTTCAATCAATCCTCTGACCTCATTAATTTAATGCATTTTATGTCTAATCTTTTCACAAGTGGCATAAATTGTTCGTACGAGATCATTCTTAATTAACAAAATTCTCAATAAATGAAGTTATTCTCTACATCCCTTAATTCTGGGCATTTGGAATCTTTCTCAATAACTATAGCTTCTTTCT
>OGCG01001502.1_pt1 | contig 11378 bp, 7 predicted proteins | sample 1570061 | NCBI WGS metagenome assembly OGCG01 (sample SAMN06268698, study PRJEB24515) | hot springs metagenome | isolation source: Joseph's Coat, Yellowstone National Park, Washington, USA | place: USA:Joseph's Coat, Yellowstone National Park, Washington, USA
CGACTAGAAGGCGGAAAAAAGATCGTTGAACGTCGTAAAATTGCGTTGGTTGCCAATTTACGCCAATATGCGACGAACGGCAATACGAAGGCGTTCTACGACTATCTCATAAACGAAAGGAAAATAAGCGAAAAAACTGCTAAACAATACGTTTCTGCAATATCTAAGCCGTTTCGCGAAACTAGGAATGATCAGAAAGCGTATAGATTATTTGCGAAATTCTTAGCTTCACGCGGAGTAATAAGTGACGATTTCGCCGAGAAGATATTAAAGGTCGTTAAGGTGAAGAGGACTAATGCCGATATTTATATCCCGACGATTGAGGAAATTAAGCGGACGCTCAATAAGGCGAAGGAATATAGCGAAAACGTCTATCTCGTTTACCGCTTAGCGTTGGAGTCGGGGTCGAGACTGAGCGAAATATTACGCGTTTTGAAAGAACCGGAAAAGGACGTATGTGATGGGTCGATCTGCTATTATCCGTTGGCATGGCAACGCGGTTACAAAGGCGTTTTCTACGTCTTTCACTTAACGCCGTTACGCAAAGTCGACATTACGAGATACGCTATAGCCGATTTCGAGAGGCGTTGCGACGCGTTAGCGATAAAATATTTTAGGAAATTTGTGGCCACAAAAATGGCGGAGTTGGGCGTACCGTTGGACGTTATTGACTTTATCCAGGGTAGAAAGCCGACCCGCGTATTGACTCAACATTACGTATCGTTATTCTGCATAGCGAAAGAACAGTATAAGAAGTACGCAAAGTGGTTATCCAAATTTCCTAACTCGTCAATTTTTTCCTAATTCGTTAATTTAAGAAACAGTGACGTTAGGTTTAAAATGATAAAAAGTAAGTAGCAATTTCTTATTAATAATGAATAGTAGCATTAACTGGAAAAACGTATGCATCAAGACTAGGTAACCCCAAGTATTATTGCATATGTAGAGAAAGTAGATCACTCTAATTTATGCACTATATCCTTAACTTATGATTAATATACCTACTGGCTTTTGAATATTGTATGTACAAACTCGTTTTATGTGCTTCTATATTTTTCATAAATTTTAGGAAATATTCTATACACCTTAATATTTTCATTATAAGTAATTTTATTCTCTCTAATCAATTTATCTATTTCACTTTTGTTTAATATATAATATTCTGATGTCATAGGATTAGTAATTCGCAAAATTATAAAATAATCAAAACCATCTAGTTCATGTAAGATTGCAGTTTTATTATCTAATACCATTCCTTGAATAACTACTTTTACTTATTACCAGCTTTTGTATTATTATAATATAAGCTATAATACATAGAATAATATAATTTAAAAATAATAAAGTTCTACTCCTTAGAGCTATAATCTTTTTCTTATCCTACGTAAAATAGAGCCTGCGATGAAAGACGACTAGTGAAATAGAATGGCCAATAGTGCTAACTTAAAGTACGCTGACTGCAACAGTAATATTTACCATTTTTCCCATAAATGGACTAATACTTCAAGTAAGTTTTTGTCTCATTATTTCCATTTATACTGTCAAAATGAATAAGAACTTTATGAGACTATTAATATACACTATTTCTAAAAGCTACTAAGTTATAATTCATTTTAGTTTGTGCAACCCATGATGACTTTCTTTCCCTTAAATAATTTTAGGTGGTAAATATAAATAGTCACTCTTAGTTTCTATTAGATTTAGTATCCATTTCAGGTTTACAGGGTAAAATTTTGTTACGTCAACGCCAACATTAATTGTCTTTATTTTAGAGTTAATGAATGGGTACTTTCTCAGTCTGTTATTATGCACATGACCATGGATTAGCCACGCATTATAAGAATTCAAATTAGTTGGATAGTGTGAGAGTATGAATTTATAATTGTTTAGTTGTAGTTCTAATTGCTTTACTCCTATCGCTGGAGGATCATGATTACCTTGTATAAAGATCTTTTTCCCATTTAGGAAATTAACGTAATTTTTAAAATCTCTTCTAGCAAAATCCCCTACTATATAAACTATATCGTCATTAGATATCATCTCATTCCACTTATTTTTTATGTGTTCGTTCATTGTAGTAACGTCTACGAAAGGCCTTGCAGAATATTTAATTATATTTTTATGTCCAAAGTGTGTGTCAGCTATGAACCATATTTTATCTAAACTTTTAGGATTTACTTCTATTTTTAGGTACTTTTCCCTATATTTCTCATATGTTTTCTCTAGTTCAACTAATGATAAGGCCTCTGCTCTATTGAGAATTTTCTTATTTAATATATCGTACTCATAGACTATTTTACCCGTATTTACGAGTGTTATCCTTAATACCTTAGCTTCATACAAAAAACGAGATAAAATTTGGAGCATTTCTTTATTGTTTAAAATATTTTTTACTACTTTACATGATAAATGAAAAGAAATGCCAGCATGAAACCAGAAGTTCTCGTTATAGAATTTAGCGTCAGACCTTTCTTTTATATAATTTTTTAGGCTCTTATAAAGGTCTTCCCTAAATTGAAGAAGTTCATTATTAGGCCTTATACCTAAGGCTATCGTATATCCTTCTTTCCCCTTTTTTATCTCGTATTTATCGTAATAAAATTCTAAATTGCCATATCTATTAGATACTTCTTTAATAACTTCCATTATTTTAAGCGGAGCTACTAATGGTCGGAAATTATATACGAGAGTAATATGAGGTACTCTATGTACTTTCAAATAACTTATAGATCTAATCTTTCGCATTATTTGTTTTAATTTATATTTCTCTAGAATTGGTCTTATTTCTATGATATAGCTATTTCTCATTTTATATTTTTATACTTCTCCTTTCATTAATAGCGTTTGTTATTTAAAAGGAAACCAGGTTTTTAAAAGAAGATTATACACAGACAGAGAGGGAAAAAGCAGTGTTCTTAAAAAGTTATAATAGAACGATCCCAATTTCCCTAAGCAGGCTCAGTTCGTCGGCGTTAAACTCCGCCTCAACTCCTAAAGCTTTATACCACAGCTTTTTAGATGTGGATAAAATAACTGAGGGAGGGAACTCCTCGAACTTTTCTACGTATTTCGAACATTCCCAGTAAACTGGAGAGTCCTTAAACCATTCGTACCTCATACCCATTTTACCGGGAGTGAAATTGTATAAGTCGCTCTTCTCTTTGTAAGCAATTATGAATGCCATTGAATCAGCTAATTCTTGCTCACTTATTCTCTTTCTAAAACATTTAACTATCGAATTTGTTAGATCTAAAGAAGTAACTGAGAGCATAATTATTCATTAGCGTGAAAACCAAGTTAAGGTGTATTGCGGATTACGTGGAATTACCACATCTTATAAACCGTAAGGTAAAATGATTGTCTTTATCCGCGATCCCACGGAATTACAACGTTAAATTATCTATTCACTTCTTTAGTAGCTTTTCCTAACAATTTATAGTAAACTAACCCGCCTATTAATTGCAACCCACCACCTAATATCTCCGGTAAAGGCAACCATACATCCATTAAATAGCCACTAGCACCACTCGTTAATTGGGAAAGCCTTGTTGAAACCCCTTGTAAACTCGTTGCTGCACCATAATCTTCTTCTGAAATACCTCTAACGTTCACTGCAGTCCTATTAGGTGCACCTATGCCCGCGTTAAAACCTCTTAACGCGTAAAGAACTGCAGATAAGATAAACCATGGGGAAAAGGCCATAACTATTAAAAACAAGCCGTTAAAGACTCTAGTAAAAGATGCTAAGAATAACGTATCTCCCTTAATCCTACTCGCTAGGAATGAGCCGAGTGAGGTCATTATGTAAGAAAAAGTGAAAGCCAAACCTATTTCTTCTTCATTAACGTGATAATAAAGTTTAAACCAGAGTGGGAGTAAGGGTATTGCTAAACCTATCCCGGCACCAGTTATACTGTTAGACGCTATTACTCTCAAAATGTAAAGTAGACTACTCTTTTTCATAACCTTACTTGTTTTTTTAGGCCTCTTAACTTCTTCAACCATAACTATTGAGACAAGTGAAATAAACAGAAAAACAGCAGATACTGCATAAAGCATCCTATATGATTCAATTGTAGGTAAATGAAGAAGAGGTTGTAAAGAGAGTAGAAGGCTTCCTATAATACTCGCTGAGCTAGCCCCAGAGCTTAGTAGTCCCATTTTTTTAACCCTTTCCCTCTCTTCCCTCCAGTTTGACGCTACTAAAGCTGATATACCGGGCGACCACATCCCTCTTAATCCGCCAGATGCTCCACCGCCCACTCCAGTTATAATCAGAATAGGAATTATTACTTGTGGTGAGGAAGTTAACGAGAGTAACGAAACACCTATTAATGGGAGTAAGTCACCTATTATTAAGCTCTTCTTGTACCCATACCTATCGCCAAAGAGCCCTAATCCTATAGAGAGAAGAGAATAAAAGAGTATTACCCCAAACACTATCAACCCGATGTTTACTACTGAAAGACCTAAATACGATAAGTATAGGGGTACTGAAAGGGTTACGTAAACCAGCGCTATACTCCTTACAATCCTTGAGATGAGCAAGAATAAAAAAGACCTTTCCATGAAATAATATTAAAGTTCGTTAGTAAATAAATCCTTTTTACAAAATCGTTATTTATTCAGCTTGAGATCGAAGTACTAATGAATAGTTTTTAGTCTCATTTGAAAGTAAATTTAAATATTGATTTAATATAGTTAGGTTGTGACTTACTACAAATCGATTATTTTGATAATTACGATTATTTTGTTATTAATATCTGAATATGTATTTTTGACTCATTTCTATTATAAACCAATAAACGGGGGAAAATTAAGTTTAACAACTACTAATTCAGCCCAGTCGATTTATTCACTTAATTTAACATTACCTAAATATCAAGTAATACAATCAATCCCAGAAAAGGATATGAAATACATGGAAAATACAATCATGTTTGATGGAAATCCAGACCACGTCTATTTCATCCCCGTAATAACGGGTTATTTCCTAATAAATGTCACTGGAGCAGTAGTAATACCACCGTCAATATACTCAGATATTATGATAGTAGTAACTTCCGGCCCCATGAACTTGCAAACTAGGGCTTTAAACCAGTTAGTTGGCTGTGTATATGCGATAAACATTAGTAATGGACAAGTAGTCTGGGCAGACAAATTCCCCAACCAGATTATGACTGAACCAATAATTGTTAACGGTGAAGTTATAATAGGTTTAGGAAACGCTATGTTCATAAACTCAACAGTAAGAGGGACTGGAGAAAACGCAGTAATAGCCCTTTCATTATATAGCGGGAAAGAGTTATGGAATTTCACGACTTTAGGGGAAGATATGCCTACCCCAGTTTACTACGATGGGATGATAATTGAAGCAAATGGAAATGGAGAAGTGTTTGCGTTAAATGCTACCACCGGTAAACTTGTGTGGGAGGACTATATAGGCTCTTATGATAGTATGTCTTCTCCAGTCTTAGTTAACAATGTAATATACTTCGGCTCAGCAAACCCGTATATATTTTGGGCTATAGACGCGAAAAGTGGTAAAGTGTTATGGTACTATAACTTCTCCTCATACGAGCAAAACTTAGGTGGGTTAGATGACTCTTCACCAGCTTATTCCGACGGTATAGTGGTTACTTCTTATACAATTCATATAAACAATGAGAGTATGGTAGAATGTTTAGTTGCTTTTAACGCTGATAACGGTAAAATAATTTGGGCATTAAATGAGGGCGTAGGCCCCATACCTCCTTACCTAGAATCCCCACCCCCAGTGATCTTTAACGGAATCGTATTCCATGACTCTCCAGTAGGAATCCTTTACGCTGTAAACTTAAGTTCTGGTAAGGTCATATGGGAATACAAAACTGGATTTACCACTAGTAACGTAGACATCATTAAGGGGAAGTATGTAGTTATACAGAATGAAACTGGGTATTTGTTCGTCTTCACATTAAGTGGTAAATTAGTTAAGCTGATTAAGACTCCTGTTATGCCGGGCCCAGGGAACTTACTGGTTACTCTTAACTCCCTAATTTTGGTGGGGGTTAACGGAATAATTGATGTTATTCCAATAGACTCAATAATTTAATAAAGTTGTTCTTATCATTTTACTTATTTAAATTAATTTAATAACCACTCATCTTAAAATATTAACATAAGAACTAGAATTTTAAAGAAATTAATCAGATTTACCCCTAGTTCTAAATTGGTCAAGGAAAAGAAAATATCATTCTTTAAATAGAGTCAAACCTCACCACAAAATTTATAAATCAATAGTAATGTGATAATTTATGAATAGTAAGTTATTTTCGATTCTAGTAACCACGGCATTATTACTTTCAATTTCAACACTATCTTTCTCGTCCACAACACAAACCTTTATCCCGCCGTTAGAACTAAAGGGATTTCATGTAGTAGGAACATTATCACCAAACGATAAAGTGACATTCACACTCTTCATTCCCCTAAAGAACGTAGGGCTACTCTACTATTACGCTTTAGCAGTATCTAACCCCTCATCACCTCTATATCACCATTTCTTGACAAAGGAACAAGTTGAAAAACTGTTTTACCCCACTCAGCAGTACGAGCAAGTCTTATCTTACCTAAAGCAATCTGGGTTTAACATTATTTTAACAGCCGCAGACTCGGTTATAGTAGCTACTGGGACTGTTGGACAAGTGGAGAAATATTTAGGTCTAAACTTCGAAGTCCTAAGTAACGGGACATTAATTTATTACACCTCTTACGGAGTACCTAAGATCCCGGCTTTCGTAATTTCCTCAAATGTCTCAGCAATTTTCTTCCAACACCCCTCAACGCTTGTTACTATTAAGGATGTAATGAAACTAAAGCAAGAAGCCGGGTTACCAAATACGACGTTCCCCATAGAAGCTTACTGGCCTACAGCACTTTATAATGCTTACAACATAACTCCCTTGTTCAATCAAGGCTATGAGGGGCAAGGGTTTAATATAGGTATTCTAGATTTTTACGGTGATCCTTACATTTATCAACAGCTAGTCTATTATGATAAAGTTACGGGATTACCCAATCCGCCTAACTTCACTGTAGTACCTATAGGGCCATATAACCCGGCCCTAGGAATAGTTTATGGATGGGCTGGGGAGATAAGCTTAGATGTTGAAGTAGCACACACCATGGCACCGAAAGCAAACATTACCTTATATATTGCTAACCCCAACTTACCTTTATCATCAGTAATCGCCTATATAGTTTCACAAGACAAGGTTAATGTACTCTCTCAGAGCTTCGGAATACGAGAGTCTGCATTTTCGAACTTCTTTAACGGTCCTGGATTCTATTCTTGTGTCGTATTAACCGATGAGTATTATGCTATGGGAAGTGCTGAAGGTATTACTTTCTTAGCCAGTAGCGGAGATGGCGGAGGTAGTGGCTACAGTAATGGGCCTATAGGGGCTGTTATCTATCCCTCAGTTTCACCATTCGTCACCGCTGTTGGAGGGACAACAACCTATATACAGTTCCACGGTGGAGTAGAGCAAACTGCTTGGTCTAATTACGGCTTCGTTCCTAACGACGTGAATTATGGTGGTTCAACTGGAGGGGTTAGTATTATAGAACCTAAACCCTGGTGGCAATGGAGTTTACAGACGCCCGCTACATACCCTAACGGTAGAACTACACCAGATATTTCGGCAAACGCTAATGTATATCCCGGGATTTATATAATATGCCCCTATAACGTGACTACTATAACTGGTGGGACTAGTGAAGCATCACCTTTAACTGCAGGGATTCTGACAACTATAATGAGTTACCTAAATCACAGCCTAGGCTTAATTAACCCGACAATATACGAACTGGCAAATAGCCACTATGAAAAAGTTTTCAACCCCATAACTTTTGGTTATAACATACCGTGGACTGCCAATTACGGTTATAATTTAATTACGGGTTGGGGTACTTTAAACTCCGGTAACTTAGCTTATTACTTAAAAACTACAAAAACAAATGTCAGCAATATTTCAATAGTCGTTAACGTTTATAATACTTCGGGGGAAACGCCTTTAGAGTTCTTCCCCGGTCAAGTTATGGAGATAGTCGCTAACATAACAATGAACGGAATACCAGTGACCAACGGTAGCTTCTATGCTATAATTGAGGGAATTGAAGGAAATCTTACTGAAACTCAATTAGCGTATAACCCCTCATTAAAGGAATGGGTAGCAACAGTTACATTACCCCAAAACGCTAACGGATTACTTTTCGTTACAGTTTACGGTAATGGGAGTTATGGCTTTGTCGAAACGTTTTCCGGGTATTATGTACAATTCCTTACTCCAGCTACTTTTACACCATTTGACACGCAAGTAAGCAACGTTACAGAAGCTAATGTAACAAACGTTTACGGAGTTCCGGCGAACTTCACATTAAGCCTAAACGTTTACTCCTATAACATAACTGACAACGAATACATTATGACCAACTCAACAGTATTAACCCCTATTTCGACATATGGTCCTTGGGTTGGGACTTTAAACGCTAAAATAGGAGATGATTTATTAATTGCCACTAACGCTTATGGTTTCGTAGCATTCTCTAATGGAATTTACCTACAATCGCTCTTTATATTACCACAAATAGTGGCGGAACCCGGTAGTGTTGCGGGAGGGCAATATATAATTATAGAAGGACAAATAGAACCACCTACCCTTCCACCACAGTATTTCACAACCATGTTAGATATTCTTTACGGAACTAACGTAACTGCTGAATTAGTAAGTCCTAACGGTAAAGTAATTAGTGAGACTGTGGCTTCCCTCTCCCCCTCCGGCGAGATACTAGGATTCTTATACGTTCCTAAAAACGTCACAGCCGGGTTGTATACGGTATTATTATTCGCAAAATATGACTCATATACCTTAGGGATGAACTTAACGGGCTTCTTTTATGGGCAGATTTACGTAACACCTAATTACAACACTCCCATAATTAAAACCGCAAAGTATGCTTACGAGGGACAAACATTGCTCATTTACGCTAATATAGAATATCCCAATGGAAGTGAAGTAAAGTACGGCATGTATTCTGCGTTTATTTACCCACAGATTTTAAGCCAAGAATACCCGCAGATAAGTACAGAAATAGAGATACCGTTGTGGTTCAATTCAACGCTTAACGAGTGGGTAGGTAACGTAACTTTACCATCATCAAGCAATTTAGGCAATCTCACTTACTTATCTTCGACAACATACTTCGGATTACCTTTTGACATAATGGTCAACGGAATATCATTTAACGGGGTTCCCACCATAAATAACTATAATACGAGCTATACTTTCTACGTTTATCCCTATACTCTGGTAAAGGGACAACATATAGATGAAGGAGAGACCTATAATGCTGTTCTAGAGAATGACATTATAACGGGTAAGGTCACTTTAGTGAATGACATACTCATTAACGATACTATAGAGGGTAATGTAAGTATAATCAACTCTAACATCACTTATGTAAAAGCAGAAGGGTCTAATTTAACACTCGTAAACTCTTATGTTAACTCATTAACAGCCTTAAACACTAAAGTCTACTTGGTCTCAACAAGTGTAAATGAGCTAAACTTAGAAGGTTCTTCAAGCGTTGAAGTTATAAATTCACAAATAATAAACGTTACTCCCTCCTTACCTAAAGTAAACGTTAAAGCACCGATGAGTGCTACTGGTGAGGTGAATGTTAGTATAACTGTAAGCGGGGAAGATGTTTCACAAGTGATGTTATACATTGATAACACGTTGTTAACAACGTTTAGCGGTAATGGTACTTTCGTGTATACTTTAAATACTGCTAACTATCCAGACGGTACTTATACCTTGAAAGTGGTTGCGATGCAATCTGACGGATTAAGCTCTACTTACACAACCCATATCCAGGTCGAGAATCAGCTAGAATCACTAAATAATAAATTATCAACGCTGAATGATAGTTTATCGACGATCTCAAGCTCATTATCCTCAGTTAACTCTAACTTATCTGGTAAAGTCTCTACATTACAAATAATATCGATCATAGGTATAATAATTGCAATAGTCGCAATAGCTCTAGCTCTAGTTCGTAGAAAATAATATCATCAGTCCAACGCTTTTTACCCTCAAGTCTTTTTTAATGATGGTTTATGTCCCTAGGTAGGAAAGAGAGGAATTCTTCTACTAATCCTATTAATAGTGGCTCTTTCATTAATACTCTCAGAGTTTAATATAACAACGGCTATGGCACAGACCACGCCACAGATCATGGTATATAAGGTAACTGGAAGCGGTGATATAAATAACCCTGGAGCTGCACCTTTCTGGAGCGAGATCCAATGGGTAAACTTGTCCTTAACAGCTAATATACCGAATGCACCGACATCTGGTTTAACTCGCTAGATACTAGTTAAGGCTGCGTGGAATGGATCTTGGATATTTATCCTTGTAAAATGGTATGCCCTAGAGCCCACTTTTGGTGGATGGAAATTATATATATCAATATATAGTTATATATATCAATATGTTTAATACATAGAGAAAATTTTTATTATAGACATTTTATTATATTTTGATTCCTATGAAGCTAAGAGATATTTTCAAGCCCCTAGATGATTCTAATTTCAATGTTTACCATGCAAAGAGCCTTTTAATAACAACTCTGGGGATGTTTACAATAAGTTATAATACTACCTTCATAGCAGTAGCACTTCCGGAACTTAAAAAAGCGTTTGGACTTGTAGCAGGATCGCCACTATACGTTCTTTTAGGCACTGCGTCGTTTTGGACCGCTATCGTAGGTGCGATTCTCTTCGGCGTTACCTCTAATTTCAAGGGAAGAAGAGCAGTTTACGGTTATGAAGCTTTGCTGCTCTCTTTAGGTTCACTCCTCGGTGCCTTTACGCAGAACGTATATGAGCTTATACTCACACAGATGTTGTTCGGATTGGGAATAGGAGGAGACTTCGTTATGTCTCCTATAGTATTGGGAGAGTTTGCCAACAAAAAGGATAGGGGTAAATTACTGGCATTTGCAGTAGGTGTAACGGGTCCTCTGGGGAGCATCGCCAGTGCAGCTACTCTTCTGGGGCTTCCTCTAATAGGGATTCACGGTGATCTATTATGGAGATTGACGTTAGGTTTAGGGGCTATTATTCCGGGATCGGTTATATACCTTAGACGAAAGGTACCTGAGTCCCCTAGATACCTAGTAAGAATTAAGGGGGACATGAAGACGTTCCAAGAGGTTGTTAAACAAGTGACTAATAACGATTTGACTGTGGCTGCTAACGCAGTGGACAAGACACCGGTGCTTTTTTACCTGAGGAAATACGCTAAATTCATAGCAATAGCAGGGATACTATG
>OGCG01001503.1_pt1 | contig 11376 bp, 12 predicted proteins | sample 1570061 | NCBI WGS metagenome assembly OGCG01 (sample SAMN06268698, study PRJEB24515) | hot springs metagenome | isolation source: Joseph's Coat, Yellowstone National Park, Washington, USA | place: USA:Joseph's Coat, Yellowstone National Park, Washington, USA
ATAACGTTGTCTATCTATATCTACTAAACCGATGCATAACGTTGTCTATCGATACGCTCGCGACTTATATTACCGCTTGTGAAAATGGAGATAACTGGTGATAAAGTTTTAAAAGATATAGTGTTAGAAGATTTAAATATAAAGAATGGTAACGTTACACTTTATAATGTACGTGTAAATAATAGAATTAATATTATTAACTCTGTATGTAAAGCTTACGATTTAAATGCGTTAAATATAAACATATATTCTTCTGAAGTTGAATTTAATAGGTTGCATATTAATCGTGGTAAAGGAGAATATATAAAATTAAATGGATGTAAAAAAGTAGATATATATCATAGTTATTTCGTATTTAATTATAATATAGGTATTTCATCTACTGATTCAAACTTAAATATAGTAGATTCATATTTTATTACAAATAACTATTTATTTCTATTAAAATCGTCCAGAGTAAATATATTAGGAGGATGTATTAAAGGTAATGGTAGATTATATGAAGCGGATAATGAGAGTAAATTGGTCGTTAGTAACGTTATAATGTATGATATAGAAGGTGAATATGTTGGTAACGTAATTAATGATAAATTAATTGTAGATCATATTAAAACTAAATCCTTTCAGGCTAATATGAGAATAGCTAATTATAGTGATCATATAATATTGAAAGAAGATTATATGATATATTGTTATGATAATTTTACTTTAGAAGATGATGAACATGGTAGAATAATTGTCTTATATAATATTAGTAATATACCAATATTAATATTAGGAAATTTAGCAGATGGAAATAGAGCAATAGAACCTAAACAAAGCGTAAGGTTACAGTATAATGGTACGCTAGGATTATGGTATATCATATAACATTATTATATTTTTGACGATTATTAAATATATTTTGATATATTAATCCTATAACTATAATACCTATCTCTAATGGATATATATAATAGTCACTATATTCAACTATAATAGTAAAGAAACAGGTTATATAGTTTGCTATATGAGCAATATTGATTAAAGACTTTAATGGATAAATTACCCAATACGATTCATATCGTGTATCAAATGGAGCGTAATATATATCTAAATTTATACATATTCTAATACATGATATTAATAATATAATTATTATAAATGTTAAGGTAATAGTTAGAAAAGTTAATGGTAATATAATAATGAGATTTTTATTATTTAATAGACTACATGTAATTCCATATATAATGATAGTTGGTTTAGAACATATCATATTGTAACGTATATGGATAGCGTTATGAATATTGATTATTAATGATAATAGAAGATAGAAGAAGTTATATTTCATTTAATCGATTTAAGCATGTATATCAATAACACCTTTACTAAACAATATCGATTTAGTTATGCGTTATATACATATTGATATCATACTGTATCAATATGTGACATAGCGCTACTCTCCACAATTAACACACACTTCCGAACCATAAAATGCCTTTTTAACTAATTCATAATCAACACTTTTCTTTCCTAATATTCTATTAATATAATCATGTAGTTTCCAACTCCAATATAATACATCTTTATCAATTGGATGTTTATTAATAAAATTAGCTAAATTATTCATATTAGGTACGTATACACTTAACTCTTCTATAAATATAATAAACGATACTTTGGATGGTATATCTTCAACTAATGCAGCTTTCATATGTATTAGATACCATATACCTGGACCTATTTTATTGATATCACTGTCTAATCTTTTAGCTGATTGATAATCTACTATATTTTTACCTAATCTTTTATTTACCGCATTATGAAATTCCCACGACCATTTAAATAAACCTTCAGGTTCATTTAATGTAGCTAACGTAATAGGATTATGTTCTAGATATTGGTTTATATGGTTACGACAATTAAGACATGGAAAATTAACACTTAATTCATTTATTAATTTAATGAATGATACTTTAGTTGATATATCTTTAGCTATCATACCCTTTAGATGAATAATATACCATATACCTGGTCCGATAACTTTAGGGTCTTTTAATCTATCCATTTTAATAGATTAACGTTTTAACATTATAACAACAGCTATTATAATAATAACAATCAACAAGACAATAATAATACCCTTATATGAATTAGATGTCGAACTGTCTAATCTAGCCCAACTACTTAGTTCTACATAATCTCTAAAATTCTTATGTCCAATTAACTTAAATTCTTTAATACCATATAATTTAAGATTACGCTTATCTTCATCACTAAGATCTTTAAAATTATCTTTATCTACAAATATATACGCTTTATTACTATTTTTATTATTATAATCTGTATAGTTATATCTGATACCATTATGTTGAGCTATTAAGATTTTATCATTACAAGGTTGTTGTTGAGGTAATGGTATAGAATCGTTACAGTTAGGAATACAAGATTTACCATTAAATTTAAGACAACCTAATATATAATTAGCTACTGTACCCGGTCTAAAATCTTTTATATCACCGAACTGTTTAATGAATATATCATATAACTCTGTATATTTAGGACTATTTTGATATTTATTAACTATTTGAGTTAGATATTCGAAATAAGTTAAGTATTCATCTTTAAGATCCGTTATCTTAGTATCGTAAACTTCTTTTAGTTTACTTAACGTATTATTAAGTGTGTTAACATCATAAATATCATCTCCTTTAGTTTGATAAGTAGGATTAAATACCCTTCTCATTTTGCTATTATATATATTATTACACTATACTATACCTATACCTATACCGTTATGATACGTAATACAACATATTGATACAGTACCTGTATTAATATGTATCGATACGTATCATAACGGTATATATCTATATTGAATAAACCGACATATCATAACGGTTTATGTATATTAATATGTATTGATACGTATCATAACGGTATATATCTGAATAAACCGATATATCATAACGGTTTATGTATATTAATATGTATAGATACGTATCATAACGGTATATAAACCGACGTATCATAACGGTTTATGTATATAAACTAAACCGAAAGCAATTTATTAATGTGTCATTTTTATTGATAGATTGACACATTAAAAAAATTGATAAACATCACTATATAATATAAAATTAAACATGATTAGACAAGTCAAAGATATTACCGATATTGATATTAATCAACTCAAAGGTCATCCAGTATACGACGGTCGTAGACTTAAAAGAATTAATATTACCTATGGTGAATTAAATTCATCATGGATAACTTTCTATCTACCTATGTTAAGATCTTTAGGCTTACGAAAAGTAGATACCAATAAATTTAGCGGAGGTAAAAATAATAACAAAGGTGTTATTAGATATAAGATAGTATTCCAGATTGATCCGGAGAAACATAAAGATATGATAGAAAAGTGGTGCAGTATATACTGTAAGATTTGTGATATAGTACGTGAATATGAAAATAAAAATACCGATCTCAATACATTTATTGAATCTAAACGATTATCCGATCCAACTTATATATATCCCAACTATAAACAACAAACAAAAGAGAAGAATCAAAATTTATTTACGCTATATCTTCAAGATAGTGAAAAAGTTAAAACTAAATTCTACGGAATTAATCGACAAATATTTAGCTGGCAATCATTGTTATATAAACAGTTCGATTGTATTCCGAAATTAGCTATTATGGGAGTATCGATTATTGGTAATGGTATGTTTTTAGTTCTTAGAGTTATAGGTGGATTAATTACTACGATACCTAGAGATAATTATTTTATCGATGAAGATATAATTAATAAGTTTAGTGATAAAGTTAAAGAGTTTGATGAAGAATATAAGAAGATTAATAATAATGATAATACTTTATCTTTAGATGAATCATCAGTACAAGATATGTTAGATGAGGAAGATGCATAGATGATGATACGTATCAATTCATAACGGATAGACTAAACCAATTATATACCCGTTATGTTACGTATCATATGTATATAAACGTATCATAACGGTTAAGTTTGATGGACTATAATATTCTCCAATTCCTTATGACCCATTTGTCTACTAATATCAAGTAAATCTGCTAATATATCTTTATCTAATGATAATATATCTTGTTTATTTAATCTATTCATATTAATCACTATACGTTTAGGATTAGAATATATATATTTCTTATTGTTTAATTTAAATTTAATCTTACTAGCTTTACATAATACATCATCTAAACTTTCTACTTTATTATCTATCTTAATTTTTAATATTGTATATGGTTGATATATATATGTACCTTTCTTAATCATACCATCGCGATAAATAACTTCAACTTCATCCTGCATTTAGATATACGTTAACAACTAATCGATAGATTAGTTATAGGTGTATATTGTGAAGATATCGGTGATGTTATATGATAAGGTATATCCCAAAATATATAACATCTATCAACATCATATAACGGTACTTTTACACTATCACCAATTATTAAACTTTTCAACATAGTTAGATTATCTAATTGTAATTTAGTTAATGTATCGTTTATATTACTTAACTCATCAAAACTATAATCGTTTAATATACTTTTTACCTCTTTTCCATGATTCCATACCTCTCTTAATATATCAACACCTTCATTACAATCGTTTCTACCCATACATATTATATACCTTTCATTATTAGTAGGTTTACTCATTAATGGTTTGAATATATATACTTCATTAAATGAATGATTTAATATAGTTATTATATCCGCTATAAATTTAGTAAACGTCGTATACATTTTAATTATAAAATTACCACCTCTACTAACTAAACTTAAACCTATTAACGATTCCGATAATATTAATCTACTACTTAAATATTCATGTCTACTCTCCATCTCAAATCCTCCATCTGCCATAACTAAATCTATTTTATCGTATATCTTCTTAACGTAATCAATAAAATCTAACGCTACTACATTAACATCACCATCTTTATCATTATACGTACTAAATCTACTATAATCTATTTTATTATTCCATTTTAATGCCTTATCAACATTAACTAAACTTATTCCATAACCTACCGATGTTGGTTTCCGATATTGAATATATTGAGTCCATCCACCAGGTCCACCTGCTACGTCTATGTATCGATATATACCTAACATCTGTTGACCTATATTACCAGTTAATCTAAACAACGCATCTATATTAGCTAAAATCATAGCTGAACGATTGATAAATGGACCGGTTAGATTATCAAATGGATATAATAAACGTCTAGCTGCATTATAATTACTATTTTTTCTAACACTATTCCATAACTCTTCAACTCTCTTATATAAATTAACATCACCATATATCATAGGTGATTCACCATATTCAATACGTTTATCGATACGTGATTGTTTAGATAATGGCTTAGGTTTGGTTATATTTTTAATATCGCCGCCTATTTGAATTAGTCTGTAGTTAATATCCATTAATATATAGTAGTATAAATATCAACTTGTTGACTGTATAGATATGTTAGTAACGTATAGATGTTGATTTTGATATTGATGATACACCATAACATACCAATGCAGTATGCTATTGATATGTATCGATACGTATCGTAACGGTGTAATCTCATATCATATAATAAATGTATATAACTCAAATTTATTGTTAACGCTAAACATACTGTATAGATATGTTTAGTAACGTACATGATCGATACGAAAATATAGATAATAGATATAGTAGTTAAATATAAATGCTTAAAATAGAAGATATAGAAGATGATCTTAGTCGTATGTATAGAATAGCAATTGAAAATAGTATACCCAAAAAGTATGTAGTTATAGTACGTGGTAATGATCAATATTTACTATTACCTGATATGATAGTGAAATATTATGAACAAAATCGCGATATACATCATATATTCGACTATCTCAGTAATGAAGATTATATATACGATAACACTATAGATTTTAAGTTAGAAATACCTATGTTATTATATCAGATAGGTGTCGATATCGATACCATTAACAGTATATTATCTATCCCTATCGATAAAGATGTATTTGAAAATACATTTGATGCATGGTTAGTTGGGTTACAGAAGGAATTAGAGGATGATAATGATAAATATAGTAATATGAAAAGTATACAGGAACAGATAATTAAAGTAGAGCCATATATGATAAGTAAAATAGATATTATTAGAGTTGGTTATATCGGTTATATTGGAGTTAATGATGGGTTAGATATATTTAATAGAAGTAGAACAAGTCAACAAGTTCAGATGATTCAATATATAGACGTATTGGGTAAATCTTATTATAAGATATATAAAGATAAAGTTAATGTTAATGTATTAGAGGATAATAATAGTATAGCGATTGAATATAATCACCTATATTTAACGATATGGTTGAAAGATGAAGAATATGTATTAGTCGATTATGATATAGAAAGAGGTATAATTAAATTTAAGTTAGAAGGCGCAGATGATAACGGAATTAAATCGATAATAGAATCAGCATTAGATGTTAAAATTAGTGAATATAGAAGGAATAGTATCGATGCTAATTTTACGATATATGGAATAGATATTATAGAACCAATATTTCTAGATATGATATTAAACGATGATGTATTATCTACGTATATTATATTTAATGAAAGTAATAAACCGTATTATGAAAAGAGAAACGTAAACATCATAAATAGATTAAATGATATAGAACTACTATCCGCTACTTTATATCAATATTATGCTATAGGAGGAGAAAAGGTTAGTATATACGATCCATTAACAACGCAAACATCTACGATTACGTTGAATCAAGATATACCGTATATAATAGTTAAAGTTAATAAAGCTGTATCTGATAGAGCATTAAACCAATTTGTGAATATATTTCCTCGTCTATTACGTATATATAAAAATAATGAGAATAGTGTCGTGGATATATATAAAAGAGTTTTAGGTGTTGATATAGTTAGTAAAATAGAAGAGTTAAAGGGTATTAGTAAATATAAACCTTCACCTACATCCAATATCTATCGTATACGTTCATTAGCCGGTGATTTATTTGTTTCCGATTATGCTAGAGTATGTCAATGTAACGCTCAACCAATTATAATTAGTGTAGATGAAGTAGATATCTGGAAACAAAAAGGTAGACAGATATTATATTTTCCACCTCCACCTAATAATCAACTCATATTAGTATGTCCTGATGATAAACGTCCATATCCCGGAGTTAAACGTAATAAAATACTATCTAACGCTGATAAATATCCTTACGTACCATGTTGTTATAAAACCGATCAGATGAATATATGTTCTAATTCCGCGTATAATGAATATTATCATAATATACCTCAACGACATGGTAGTAATATATATCATAAGATGACAACCGATAAAGTATTACCATTGAATAGAATAGGTATGTTACCGATTAGTATAGAGAAGTTATTAAGTAGAAGATTAAAAGATGTAGTACGATATGGTGTAATGGTTAGTCCTAATTCATGTATTCACGCTCTATGTCAAATATTAGATGATAAATATAACTATACGGAAGATTATGTAATAAACGTACGTAAAGATATAATAGATTCGATATATCCATCATTATTAAAACAGGAATTATATGATATGTCTGAATCTGAAATATTAAATCGTCTATCTACCGATGAATTCTTCGATACTCAAATATTTTATCGAGCATTAGAAGAATACTTTAACGTAAACCTATACGTATTAACCTATCAACCTATTAGCCGAAAAGAAGGTAGTCGATTAAGAGATACAGCGAATATAGAAATACCACGTTATAAATATTATCCGATAAAGTTATATAGAGAAGATAGGAAAGTTGTATTATTATATCGTCATTGGGGAGCTGAATCGGATGGATTAAAATATCCTCATTATGAGATTATAGTTCAATATGATGAAGTGAATAAGACAATTAGTAATATATTTGATGAAAATATATATATAGATATTGATTTTAGCGGAATGGTATATGTATATGGTGATATATTTAGTAACGTAGATAGAAATAATATAGTTAAACAATATATCGATGATATAGGTAAAGTTAGAGCGTTTATATATAAGGTGAATGATATATATTATACCGCTATCATTAATCCTACCCAACCTGAAAATATAGAATCAACTACAGAATTAGTTAAAGTTGATTATAATGATTTAGTTAAGGTGATAGATGTAAATAAGATACGTTCCGTTGATAGAGTAGGTATAGGATTATGGTATGATGATGTATATATACCATTAAAGTCGATAGATGGTTTGGATACGTATGAAGATGGAGAGTTAAATCCATTATACAATACCCAACTAACAACATCTTACTATACTAACCTTCAACGTCAATATAAAAACTTAGAGATAATACTTAATTTAACGTTATGGTTATATACGTTAAGTGGTTTAAGTATAGATGAATTTATTGATAGATATGTATATGTAGGTGATGATGATAGATACGATTTTACTAATCTACCTATCGATATACCGCCTATAACGAATATAGATGAAGCTATAGAATATATTAATCAACGTAGTGAAGGATATATATATGATGGTAAGGGTATATATCTATATAAGATATTAGATGCTATACGTTACTTTATTGAATCGACTATTAATAATTTTGATACAGTTAAGGTTAATAAAATTTTAAGTAATAGTGTAAACGTAGATGATAATATAATATTGAATAGTAGAGAAGAGTTTGGTATATGGTTAGCTATGAGTAAAAAGGATACGATTAACCAAATATATGCAACTATCGATAATAAGATGCATATATTAATTGATCCGTATCTGTATGATGATAATGGAGTAATATGTCTGATACAAAACACAAACGATATATACAGAGCGTTATCGATAGCGTATGTATGGGATAAAGAACAGGTTAATATGGGTTATAATGGCGAGATATATGATGATGAAATTAAATCTTTACCATATAAGTTGTATATAGTTGAAGGTGGTAAGTTGAAGTACGTAAATGGTGAAGGTAAATATAGAATATTAGATTATGGTAATAAGTTTTATGCTGCTATATTAGGATATGATTCATAACCTAAATGGATCCTGTTAAGAGATTATTAGAAGATAATAAACAAAACGATAACAGTTATTTTAACTATATTACTTTTTTCGCTATTATAAGTATAATATTTTTTTACATTTACATTAACAAACCTCAAATAGCTAATAATAATATGTTAAGCATGATTAAATATATAAATATAGATACAGGAGAAGAAGTATACGATTTAACAGATTATGAAGTAGTACTCCAAAATAATATGAAAGTAACAAATAACCAGCCATCATAGATACGTTTATATATAGATTTACGATAAGGATGAAGATAAATATCAATGATTATATATAATAATATAAGATTTGGATCGATATATGACATTTAAGGGTATTATTCAAATATATATAGTCAAATGATTCATATTGACACCGAAACGCTATCTGATATATACGCTTTTATGATACAGATACTGTATAGATTTAGTCAATATTTACATATACCGTTATGATAATATGTACAATATCTATGTATCTAAACGGTATCTACATCTATATCAACTAAAAATATTATATCCCGTTATGATACGTATTGATACATATTGATACAGGTACTGTATCAATATGTATATAGACGTATTGTAACGGTGTTTATCTATAAACTAAATCGATAATATATATCCGTTAGGATACGTATCAAAACATATGTATACAGTACCTGTATAGATATGTATCTAAACGTATCATAACGGGATATGTCTATATCAACTAAACATATTATATCCCGTTAGGATACTATTGATACAGTAACTGTATCAATATGTATATAGACGTATTGTAACGGGATATGTCTATATCAACTAAACATATTATATCCCGTTAGGATACGTATTGATACAGTACTGTATCAATATGTATATAGACTATAACAGTGTTTATCTATAAACTAAATCGATAATATATATCCGTTAGGATAAGTATCATAACGTAATATGTCTATATCTGTTATATAATGATATAAGGCCATATCTAAACTTATTGATAGGTTAATACATATTATTAATTATTTGAACAATATCTTTATGACCTAACAGATTAGCAATAACTAGTATCTCATCTTCAATCTTACTATACCATTTCATTATTTTATCTAATCTTCCTGCTTCAATTAATTTAAAATATGTATATCTATTACCATATTCATTTAAAAATATATCGTAAAAATCAGGTTCATCGTAAGCTAATATATCAAGATTATATATTAATGATACGTTAATACCTTTACGTTTTGATATAACCTTCTTAACATAATCGTATTTCTTATATCGGATAGCTCCTATTATAGTAATCGGAATAGATGATATATCTAAATAATCTATAAACGTACTCATACCTTTAGCACCTATATATATAAGTGTGGAGTATGAATATTTATTATCAAGTTGATTAATATAATCATCAATATATTGTGGTATAATCTGTTCTACATAGCTTAATTGTTCATATATATCTTCAGTTACAGGTATATCTTTCATAATAGCATGAACATATACTTCTAAACTAGTATAAAACATTCGCTTAATATTATCAATTAAATAATATCCTAAATCCTTATCTAATATACCTATCTCCATAGCAGTTAGAAAAGGTAGTAATGTTTGATTATTGTTTATGATATCAAGAAATCTATTTATATTTTTTGTATTTGCAGCTAAACCCATACTATATAATAATGGATCGAAATTTATCCAATCAACATATTCATATATATCATAATCTTCTACTTCTATATCTATATTAATAAAACTTTCATCGATATACGGTATAGCTTTTAACATATATCTATACAATATCCAACCTTCCTTATATCGTTTTGTATATCTATTGAAACCAGATATACCTAATTGATGATGATACTTTTCAATGTTATTATCACCTAATAGATAAGGTTTAAGTTTAATATCTAATTTATTACCTGCTGCGATATTACAAACATTTTCGAATCTTTTACTAACTTTACTAATTTTACTAAAATCATCACTATATGATAATATTTCACATAATATTTCATCGGGCATATTTTCCATTTATTTATTCGATATATTAGTTATCAAACGGTATAAACATAATATATTTAATTTATCAACCATATCTATACAATATGTTACTATATATGGTTAGTAACGTACAGATACAATATGTTGATGTTGATGTTGATGTTGATGTTGATGTTGACATTGATGATACACCGTTGTAGAACGTATCATAACATACCAATACAGTATGTTATTGATATGTATCGATACGTATCGTA
>OGCG01001504.1_pt1 | contig 11356 bp, 19 predicted proteins | sample 1570061 | NCBI WGS metagenome assembly OGCG01 (sample SAMN06268698, study PRJEB24515) | hot springs metagenome | isolation source: Joseph's Coat, Yellowstone National Park, Washington, USA | place: USA:Joseph's Coat, Yellowstone National Park, Washington, USA
TGTTTCAAACCGGGTTTTGACGACCCCCAAAAAACATCAACAATTTAGGTTCTATGGCATGAATATAAATCGGCGTGAACAAAAAAGTCGAGAGTATATAAGCAGTAAACGGGAAAAACCGGGGAGTTAAGCAATGAACCAACGGCCTGCTTATTAACTCCTTATATATAAAAGGAAAAATATGGAGGAGAAGAAAAAAGAAGAAGAGGAGGAGGAAGAAGAGGACGAGGAGCTTTTAGAAATTAATATGGAGATTGACATGCAGCCGTGGTCTGATGAAGAGATACAAAGGGTTCTCGAAATGGAAAAGAAAGGTGGCCTTACGGAAGAAGAAAGAGAATGGTGTAAGCGGTGGTGCTGCGGAGACTAGATGTTTTCTGCAGCTGCTTCTGCATATTTCCTTAATGAAGGACTTCAGTAGTAATGTTGCAATTAAAATGCAGCTGCAATTAGACGTTAGCATGGGGATGTTAACGAGGGTCGGCCTGCATTATAACAAAGCCGGTCTCCTGCATATCTCATTATTTAAATAAGGAGAGATACGGAAAACGAAGAATCCGCATATATAAAAAAGGAATAATATTGAGAGGAGATTGCTCCTAGAATGCAAAGAGAAAGATTTAAATACTTCTAAAAGAAAGATTATCTTGGTGGTGGGGAGATGGAAGAAGAACAGGTGAAAGAAACATTGGAGAATGAAATAAATTTGAACATTTCAATTAAATCCGTAAAAGTTGAAATTAAAGACCATATGGGTAGGCGCGATGAGTATCACAAATTGTATATTAACATTAAAGAACCAAAAATGTTAAGTCAGGGTGAGGTTAGTTACCAATTAGCTCCGATTCCTGAGATGTCTGTTGGTGATATTTTGAAAGATATCAAAAAACTGTATAGTGTTTACATATTCACTCAAAATGAGAAACTAGATGAAGCAATAAGGGAAGAAATTCTAAAGCTTATCGCTCTCTTAGTTTGGGTTTTAGGGTGACCTGGGATGGCCGAGGAACAGGTTCAAGTTCTAAATAAAAAGGTATTGGTAATTATACACAAAGATCTGCATGAGTTAAAGTTCTACTTGAAGGGTGAAATGGTCAGATACTTTATAAAAGACCAAGGAGAAGGCATGTTTGATATGTTTGTTGAAGAGATTAAAAAAGAAGAATTGTCAACTGTAGATATAGTCAGGAGATTATATAAGGATTACAATGCCGAAAATATCGGTCAACTGTTTGTGAATCTGTATGTAGAACCTTCCAAATACTTTGAAATGTTGACTTCCAGAAAGGAAGATATTGGCCATGTTATAGTGATTTATGAAGACGGTTTTGATGTCTGTACAACTTATAAGTATGAGGATGAAACTAGGCTAAGTAGGTGTTTTGGCGTTTATAAGGACAAAAAAAAGATTAGTTACAGTATCTATGCAGTAGCTATACCGGTTTACGAGGAATATAACAATGTAGACTATGACTATGATGAGCTTCTAGATAAGGCGATCGAAAACCCGAAAAATATAATGGACGAGTTAACTGCAAAATATGTATTTGGGATAAGTGTTTAAGGGTGGTAAAAATGAGTGAAGGCAGTATAGAAGTAAATATAGTAAAAAGGATTACTTCGTTGCCGTCTGTGTTTATGGTGAAGCATTATTCAGGTCAGATTATAAAAATAGCCACTGACGACCGTTCTTTTGCAGACTGCTCAAAGTATGTCTCAAGGAGCGGTGCAACATTTGACGGTTGCTTCTATTATGATGGTATCTTTATGAAGGAAGTTAGAGGAATCTACTATGTGCCTGGCGTACCGCTAACAGAGATTCATAATAGGAGAAAGATAACAAGGAGTCTTAATGAAATGAAATATGTTATCGAAGAGGTAGTTAAGGACTTAAGGCATGGAGACGAAAAGTTATTGATAAAGTTTGACAATTACAAGATTGTGATCTATGATAAGTTCAAAAAGGGACAATTGTTCTCATTTAACGTCTTGGTGAGTCATGGAAACTTGACGATATATGAAATTCCGATACCGAAAGACTTATCTCTCATGAAATTTAGTGAGGTTGAACAGATGACTGTCTATAATCATTCCTTAAAGTTCGATAATAAGGTTATGCTGAGTGAACCTTACTCATCACCTGGTCTAGCATATATCCTTTATGTTGATAAACCAACAGAGGTAGCCGTTAGCAGTCCGGATCATGGTGAAACAAAGTTAACGCTATCAGGTGAAAAGTATTACCTAATGGTTCATCCACACCCGATAGGGAAGGTGGACTAAGGTGGAGGACAAAGAGGTTTGGTGGTTAAGTAACTTTCTAAGGAGTATGCATGTTGCTCACTACATTTACTCTTCATCCGTCTACATAACAGGAAACGTCGTATATATTGAGGTTGGCGAGCCGTTAAGGATTCAATTGAGACAGGAAAATGGGTCGTCGTTAATGGTGATAAAAAGTGGTGATAAGATAGAGCTTGAAGCATGGAGCAACTTCGGAAGTTCCAATTATGTCATTCAATCAAAAAAGGTCGAGATAACTTATCACAACGGAGAACTTAAGATAGATTTGCCCGATTAAGTTAGCTTTTTCTTTCGTATATTTCTCCTAGAAATACTGGAGAAAGCTTTAAATACTTCTAAGAGAAAGATATACTTGGTGAATCAAATGGAGAAGGTTGAGTTGGAGAAGGAAATCAAAAAGTTAAGTGAATTTTTATCTGAGGCACATGTGGCCCATTACATACACGGCTCCGGTATTCATATACCGGGAAGGGTAATACATGTTAATTTCGGCTATCCGATGGAGATCAGGGTGCGACAGAATAAAAAAACAACGGTTAGGGTTTTGAAGTCTGCAGAAACAGGAGGCAATAATATCCAAATTGAGACATGGAAGGATTTTGATAGCATTATATTTAATGTTGAGGATCCGAATATCGAAATTATGTATAATAACGGGGAATTAGAGATACGATTTCTTTCCTGAAGTTAACAGATATGATGTATGCAGTTAACTCTTTTTTCTTCTTTCCTCTTTTACGTATTTCTCATAGAAATATTGGAGAAAGATTTAAATATGCAAATAGATATACATTAGGATGGTGATAAAAAAATGTTTGCGATGAATGTTAAACAAATTAAGTCATGGTTCAAACATTCTAAGTTAGTCTTCGTCAAAAAATCTGGCGGAGTCACATATATTGTTAGAAGGACATATACTATGGTCTTAATTAAGGAAATTGTAGAAGGATACAGTCCTGATAGTATTACCCAGATTATTGGTATCGTTGAGAGAAAGTTAAATGTAAAACTGAAATTGATAACATTTAAGACGGTTAAATCTAAACGTAGGATTATTATGTATAACGTTTATGAAATAAAGTGATCTATCCATTTTTCATTTCACGGGCTTTCTTTTAGAAAGCTAACAGAAAGCTTTAAATACTTCTAAGAGAAATAGATACATGGTGGTGGAGAGATGGAGAACCAAATAGATAAAGAAGTGGTTGAATTGGTTAAGAGGATTGTGAAGGAGCAAATAGAGAATGCAAAAAACGAATGTCTTAAGTTAGCAAACCCTGAAGGTCTTGAATATGAACAACTAAGCAGTTCCGAGCGTATATTATATGATTTCTGCAGTCAGATAGACGGATATGATGTTAAAACTTTAGAGAAGCTAAGAGATATAATCAGCAGGATTTTGATTGAACAATGAAAATGAACTAGTTTTTTTGGTTATATTTTCATAAACTCTATTTCTTTTCCATCATTTGTGATGAAAACCGGGACATATTCATATTTCTTCAGAAGGAGGACTAAGTCTGAACGTTTTTCTTGTTTTATCCAGTCGTGGATAGCAATTAATCCGTTATCTATTTCTCTCATAATCTCTTCATCAAGAATTTCTGTTTCACAGCCTTCGCAGTCAACTTTCAGGAATACTCGATGGCCGTCTTTCTTCTCGTTCTGTATGATTGTTATTATGTCTTGTTTGTTCGCGGGTTTACAATAATATAATAAGGAATAATGCTTCAGGATAGGTTTGACATTCTCGTCGTATCTTTTACACAAATCTACGTTGTTCTCGAACGCATGAACTCTGTAAGCGTTATGCTTGAAGAAGAAGATTGCAGAAGAGCCACAGTCGGCCCCGATGTCAATCACTGTAGAGTTAAACAGGATTTCGTCCAGGTTTTTCCCCATCTTCAGGAGGTTGGCTTCCAGTTCTAAGTACTCATAAAAATAGTCGCAACCCAACTCTTTTGCTTTAAATTCTGCGTCGATGAGTTCGCTCATGATAAAAATTTAAGTAGAAAGACTCTTATATCTTCTCATGAATCAAATCCAGATTGAGACAAACGAGAACTTTACTCAATTCGTAAATAATCTGAAAAAGCAACCAAAGCGACAGTGGGAACTATTTATTGACGACTTTCTCTTCAAATACGGAGTAAATATCAGGGCTTACAATATCTTGGCAATAGTGGTAACAAAAGACGCCGTCTACATATATCCTTATTATTATAATAATGTAATAGAGTTGAAGCCCGGAAAGAACGGCAATATAGTGATATCTTTATGACGTTTGACATAGAAGAATTTGTTAATGCTCTCCATGAGAAATTCGAGGAGAAGTATGACCCTGAGTGGATAATGCCGACCGAGCTTGCGACCTGTCTGAGGAGGTCATGGTATGCTAGAAAGAAAGGCAGGAACATCATCGGGGAAAGTGCCGTATTAGGGATAGTAGTTCACAATACCGTACAGGACGTGGCGAAGAGGTTTAATTGTGAAATTGAAAAAGAGGTAGAAGGAGAGATAGCCGGCATCAAGGTGAGAGGCAGGGCCGATCTAGTTTGTGACGATGCTGTAATTGAGATCAAAACGACTACGATACACGATCAGCGTCACTATTTTCAGCTTGCGATCTATGCGTCATTACTGAAAAAGGATAAGGCTTATATGTTGTATGTTGATAGAAACACTGCAAATATTACTTTCTTTCAAATCGATATTCCCTTCGTTCTACAGTTTGCTATCGAAAGGTTGAAGGCATATTATAAGGCCGTTATCGAAAATAAACTACCGCCAAAAGAGTATTCCCAAGCGTGTAAATATTGTGTTTACAAGTCTTTGTGCGATACGGATAGTTATTAAAAATATTCTGACAATACTAGATATGGTGAGAAAAAACATGTCGGAAAGCGAAAAAGATGAGGAAAAGAAGAGAACGGGAAGGGTGTCCATCTCGGTAACTCTAAAGTTCAGCCCTAAGGTATGGGAAAAGTTCAAGGAAATGGCAAAAAGAGAAGAACTTGGTTACAGTATGGCACTAGAGATGTTAATGAGTGAAGCGTTGGAGAGAGGTTATATTGATAAATCGAGAGAAGAGGTGGCTAAACAATGAGTGATGGGAAGGAAGAAACAATTTACGAAACAACCAGGAGAAAAATAGTAAGACCGATCGGTGACTGCTATTTCATTCTGACTCAGCCCCTTGCTGACATTAATAGAAGGATAACACTGAAAACCGGAGAACAGAAACAGATTGAGGACATCACGGTAATCGGAAGGCCGATATCGGGAAAATTTGAGAGCGTTAACGAATACGACAGTCAGACCTTGCCTGACGGTAGGACGATAAACATAAGGAAAGTATATGATGCAGAAGACCTTAAAGATGAGGAAGTAATGTTCCAATTCAGCCTATTGGCAAAGAAGAAACTCTTGGATGCTTTTAATAACAAGCAAATAAACATAGGTGACAAAATACACATTGTAACGGCGATGAAAGCAGGGAAACTATACGTAAACAAGATAGCAAAAGCATAATTTTTTCTTTTTTCTATTTTTTCAGTTGGTGGTTTCATAATGGCAGACATCTCCTTCTCTTTTAACAAGAAGTTAAATGTCGAATGCGATGAGGTCGGCACTGAGGAGAAGATTATTTCTAATTTTGTCGCCGAAGTCCCGATATATAAGTGCCGGATTATCACGGATCAGGGTAAGTTTGAATGCAAAAGGCCGGACTGTTTTGATGTTTTCTCAATTCTAGTAAAGATATCGACGGCGATAAGTTATGCTTCTAAATTTAGGAGGGTTATTAAGGAGCTTCAAAAACAGAACACCGTGTATATGGACGTAAGGGAATACGTAGAGCTACATTTCCCTGAAGAATTAAAGAAGATTATGAAAGACCCCTTCTCCTGGATACTTGAGAAAACGAGCAGGCTTATTATAGGCAATGAGAAAGAGAAGATTGCCGTTCTACTGTCACTGGTGTCGTCACAGTTTGAGAGACAGAATGGAATATATCGAATTCACCTTCTCTTCATCGGTTCTCCTGGTTCGGGAAAAAGCTCGACAGTAAAATCAGTGCTGAAGTTATTGCCGGAAACGGACATGCTGATTATGTTATCAAGGATGACGAAGAATGCTTTGGCCTATTTTCCTGTGGAAAACCTGGACAACCGTGTGCTATTTCTTGAGGAGCTCGACGACTTGGATATGCTTACTCAATTGAAGAAGTTGCTGAGTGAGGGCCGTCTTGAAACAGCATATGCAATGTCTGATAAAGAGAAAGGTGAAATTGAGACAAAGCTCAAGATAATAGAGGGCATGCCGTCCTTCATAACAACAACGGTAATACCTTTAAGATATGATTATGAAATGGAGCAGACGCTCTCCAGAATCTTCATACTCTATAGAGGGAAAATCGAACCGAAAGTGCTCGACAAGATCGCGGAGTTGATAGGGAAGAAAGAGGTAGAAATTTACAGTAAGGCTGAGAAGCTTTCATTTTATGCCTGGCTTATATCGAGGCCCAAACTTGTTAAAGTGAAAGATGAAGTAAAGCAGCAGATAGTTGCAGAGTTGAAGAAAATAAGCGAAACGGCAACAACGGCGATCACGAGAATGGAGAGTATCTATTTCCTGTTAGTCCAAGCAGTTGCTGCTACAAGAGGGAAAACTATTGCAGATAAGGAAGACCTTGAGTTCGTTAACAAGTGGTTTAAGAGGGATATTCTCCTTAATGCTTTTGCAATAGACGAGAGAGACCTCAAGATCCTCAACATGTTGGTAGGAAAAGAGAGGAGAATAAAGGAAATTGCTAATGAGTTGCACTCATCTGTTGCGCTGACAAAGAAAGTGCTGTCCAGGTTAATAGAAGACAAGAATCTTGTTGATTATTACCAGGACGACAACGGAAATGTCGTTTATACTCTCAGTGAGATGGGAAGCTCGCTAATAGCAACGTTAACGGAAACTGATGAAGAATACCAGGTTGTCAAGATAGACGAACTACAACAGATTTATGAAATGTTGAAGAATAAGGAGTTCACAGTTGACGAGTTTAATAGCATGTTTGCAAGTGATGTGGAAAGGGTACAGTTCGAAAATTGGGCGAAAGATCACGGTGTTTTTGTTGAAAGGGATGGCAAGATATATATCCTGGACAGAAGTGAGCAAAGATGAAATGCCAAGATTTTGACGGGAAACTTTATGTAGAGAACTCCATTTACCATGACCAAATAGAACAATGCCTTTATCTAGCTCTGCTTTATATTGATAAAAGGAGCAGTATCCCCATTCTAAGGGCAATAAAGCCTGACAATGAAGAGATAGTCGGGTGGGTGAAAATTAAGGACGGTGCCGTGGCTGAAAGCAACGGGATACCGAGAAACGTGAAAACTCCGAACAAGGACGGGATATATTTCCTTGTAAAAAAAGGGACTGTCTTGATCTTCGAGCCTTACGAATCATTTCTTGTGAAGAAGTGAAGAGTCCTTTAGCTGCGTCTCTCTTATCCTATCTATTTTTTCAGAAATGTTATCCTGGTCGTGCTTTATATCTTTCAGGATTATCAGCTCCTCGTTTTCGATTTCGCTTAACATTATAATGTTATCGACGAGGCTTTGCTTCAGTTCTTCAATATTCTCGTTAAGTTTGTCGAATTGTACCTTGATGAGGTACATGAATATACCCGTCAGAAAAGTGAAGAAGGAAGAGATGACCGTAACGACAACGTAGTCACTCACGGTATATCACCCAAGTAAGCGTTCCTTATCCTCTCCTCGTTGTTTTCCCAAGTGTACCTGTCTTTTATGAATGACCACCATTCGGCAGTCTTCTTCTTGTACTCGTCGATATGGTCGACAATATCGACTATTTTATCTATCGCTTTATTGATGTTAATTTCCCAACCTTTACCTATGTGGAATGGATTCCCGGGCAAAACTTGCTCAGAACGTCTCGACGGCATTAAGGAGAACGACGGTAAATATTCAACCCATGAACCCTTGTCAGCAGAAACCACGGGAACTCCTCTGCTAATAGCCTCCAGCCCCGTAATCTCAAAACCGCCACCTCTTGAACCTAAGATGTAAAGGTCAAGAGTGTCATACCATGCTACCTTTTGCTCTATCGAGAGAAAACCGGAGTTTATTGCCCCGCCGAGGGACATCAACTCCGTAAAATAAGACGGCTCCTTATCCCTACTTTTTATAAAGAGGAAAACATTCTTTTTCATCTTCTTCAAGGTGCGATAGATCGCAAGGACGATATCCATTCCCTTTCTCCACTCGGAATGGGTTATCCAAGTGCCTAGGATGATCGTACCTTTCTCCTTCTTCAGTTTGTAGATAGGCTCGAACTCTCTGGATAAGATTTTCTCCGGTTTCAGGAACTCGTCTTCAACGCCGTGAGGAACGTAGAAAATCATTTCCTTGCTGAAGTATTTTGAGAATACTTCGACGTTGTACATGGACGGGACGATGATCCTATCACAGTACTGGAGCCTGGCCACCGCGTTAGCAGAGAATTCATCACTGTCTGCAACGTCAACACAGATAACGCGTTTAGCGTTTCCGATCCTGTTGAGGAACCTGTCTGAGTAATATAGCCACGGCTGGAATGCTATAATTTCCCTATCTGTAAAATTCCAGTTGATCGTCTTGTCGATATTCAGCTCGTACACTGTCGTTGCTTTCCTTAATGCCCTTATATGATGCCTGGCTACAATTGTAAAGGAATCATACGGTCTCTGTATTGGGTAAAAGTACTCAAGAATCATTCCTCACTCACTATGAAGACCGTAGTTTCCCCCGAAGCAGAGATTTCGACATTTTGCCAGTTGGTGATTTGAAGAGTCAACTTTTTACCAGGAGCCAATGGAACAGGTATGCCGTTAGCACCGTAAACATAGACGTAATAATAAGAGGATTGAGGGTTAATGACGGTGACTATTTTAGGAGAGCCGACAATTGACGATAAAGTTTCTAATGCGGTAGTCAACTCAACCTGATAAACATAAGCGTTTTGAGGCGGTTGAATATTCTGAACGAGACTGAGGATCTGGTTTATCGCGTTACTCATAGTTACATAATAGTAATAAAGGTAATATAAATCGCTCACAACACTGTTCCAGTCACTAGGGTAGAGAATTTCTACGCCCTTATACTTCGGCGGTAACCAGGTAACTGACGTTAGTCATCACTTCTCTTTTAAAACCTTCTTCAGTTCTTCAATTGTCTTGTTTAATGCATCAAGTTGTTCCTTCATCTTCTTTGAAAATTCATCGTTTACCTCTTTCTGATGCCTTTCCACATACTTCTTAAAGAGTTCCTCCAGGGATTCTTCCTTTTTTTGATTTGCGGACATTTTTTATCACCTACTCTTCTTTTGTGTGAAGACAAAAAAACATTTTACTTCACCCGAGAGCATGATAAGCATTTTCTCTATTTGCGAACTCGTTAGCATAAACGATTGCATACTGTGCATATAACTCTATTTCTTCATCACTTAGACCGTATTTCTTGAAAGCCTGGAGCTTAGTCTTGATGTCTGAAATTACTTGTTGTTCCGTCTTTATGCCGAGAATAAGCTCGTAAGCCTCGTTTTCAACAATAGCGTTTATGATTCTCGTGACGACGCTGTGGACTTTCGAGTTTGTGAGATACTCGTTGTATATGTTGAGAAGGTCTTTCTTCGTATCGTCGGGGACGGGCAGGGCGTCGAGGTATTGCTTCAGTAAAGTGTTGAATACTTTCTTTGCGTTTTCACTGTATCTGTAGATGGACACCCAATTTTTCGGCGTACCTATCAGGGTCTCGAAGGCTTTAGCTTCCTGCTTTAATATAAAGAGCTGTGTTAGCAAATCAATAGACTGTTTATCAAGTCCAAGGACTGACAGGTCATTAAGTGATTTCTTCAGGCTCTCTGACGTAATTGCAAAGTTCTCAAATAGGGTACCTAGGGTATTAGCAATCTCATTCCTGTATGGCTCGAGGTAATGGAGTTCTATGTACTTGGCATAATATGATGCTAACTGTTCGGGAATTTGGTGAATCTGGAAGGATTGAGCTATTAACTCCTTGGAGAGCTGAACAACGCTCATAAAGCTTGCAATCTTTTCAGGAGTCGGGTACCAGGTCGTTATTGCCTTGTAGTCATTTTCCAACCTTGTAAGCTCAGTCAAGTATTTTATTACGTCGTTGGAGACGAGTTTCAGAGCGTCGGAAGAGACATTTACTCCTATTATCCTTAATCTGAGGACGTATTCTATTATACTCTTTATATAAGCAGTGTAATTGTTCAACTCGTAGTAGACGTTACTAAGTGCTTCATACCTTAATGCAGTCACTATATTGCTCGATATCGGGAAGCTTGTCAGGTATTTCTCTATCTTTTCATCAACGTAACCGAAAAACTTTGCTTTTTCATAACTCGTTAAAGCCGATTTTACTGCAGAGATATAATCATTTAGGCTTACTGCAACTTTGGAGAGGGCGTTGTATTTCAGTACGGTCTCCATGGTACTTGTTAGTTCGAAAGATGACAAGAATTTTTCGATGTCGTTGTTCTTGTAACCGTAAAACTTTGCGATTTCGTAGTTTGTGATGAGTGACCTTAAAGAGGAGATGTAGTTATTGATTGAAATATTTATCCTTACCAATTCTTCCTCTTTCAGCAGGTCTGAGAGTTGAGTTGAAACCGGATAGACTGAAATTAATTTCTTTAGACCTTCAACATCGACGCCGAAATATTCTCCTTCTTTAACAAGGGATACGGCTTTCTTTATCTCTGAAAGTGAGCTGTTCAAAATCGAGAATAGTTTCATTTCGCCCTGCATTATTGCCGTAACATAGTCCACGGGGTTAATTCCGGCATTCTCAAGGAAATCCGGCAACTTGTATTTATCGGGGTAAGAAATCCCTTTCTCAGTAATTGACACTGCAAACTGCTGCAATTGTTTTAAAACGTCGTTAAGAGAGATTCCTTGCGAAAGGGAATCCTCTAATGCTTTCATATACCTGTTTAAGTAGGTAGCGTATGCTGATCTAATTAAATGTCT
>OGCG01001507.1_pt1 | contig 11351 bp, 9 predicted proteins | sample 1570061 | NCBI WGS metagenome assembly OGCG01 (sample SAMN06268698, study PRJEB24515) | hot springs metagenome | isolation source: Joseph's Coat, Yellowstone National Park, Washington, USA | place: USA:Joseph's Coat, Yellowstone National Park, Washington, USA
CGCAACAGATGGACATGGTGGAATCATGATGATGCACTCGAAATATTAAGGGAGAGGTATGCAAGGGGAGAGATAACCAAAGAGCAGTATGTCAAGATGAGAGAAGACCTGAAAAATGAAAATTGAGGAGATGTGGTACAAATACTGGCTGAGCAGACCAGTAATGATAAATAACTTATATTATTAGATTATATTGTAATACCTGATGAAAGGTGTCATACTTCACGGTGGCGCAGGGACAAGATTAAGACCTATAACCCATAATGGCCCAAAACAGCTCATACCAATAGCCAATAAACCTATGTCGCAGTATGCCCTTGAGTACCTGCTTGATTCCGGGATAAGGGATATTGCTATAATACTAGGAGACCTTTATCCGCAGAAAGTCAAAGATTATTATGGAGACGGTTCAAAATTTGGGTGCAGAATTGAATACATAGAGCAGGGAGAGCCTCTTGGAATAGCTCACGCTGTTTCACTCACAAAAGATTTTGTTTATGGTGACAGATTCATCGTAGTCCTTGGAGATAATCTTGTAAGCGATAGTATAAAAAGATTCGCAACATGATAACCACTTTTTAACAAATGTTCAAGTTTATCCAACATAATTCCAAATCTCTCGAAATGAGGTTTTAAATATTCTGTATCTTTATCATTTAAAGTATATTGCTCTAATATTTTTTTTAATAACGAGCGTTCCATTTGATTAGTTAATTGTCCCATTTAGATGCCTTTGACTATGATACTGGTTTTATCGTTCAAATAAAGTGTATTGTGACTGGAGAAAAATATTTAGGACAGGGTAAAATATTGTCAATGGCAATGCCAAACTATAAAAATGTTCAAAGCTACGAAGTAGCGTGTTTAAGGGAATTATTTTTTGATTACTACCCTTTGGAATACCGATATCTGGAGAGGAATTTAGATGAACCTTGAAAGGCGCGTGATCCGCTTATTTGATAGGTTCCCATTCCTTTACTCTCTATATGAAAAAATGGGCTTGAAAGACATACGAAATGGAACTAATCATCTAAGGAAAGAGATCAAACGCAGAGGAGGTATTGTGCAGTTCCAGGATTTCAAAATGATGGTAGACGGATCTTCTTATATGGACCTAAGCCTTTACAAACAGTTTACTCAGACCGGATATTACGAAAAAGAAATATCTCTTTATATTAAGAACAATCTTTATCCTGGTGATGTATTTGTTGATATAGGTGCTAACAGCGGCTACTATACCCTTCTCGCTTCCAGGATAGTTGGCCAACAGGGTCACGTTTATTCTTTTGAACCCCATCCTGATACATATAACAGACTTGTACAAAATATTATGCTCAACTCTTTGAATAATATTCATACGTTTAATTATGCAGTCTCATCGTTTGACGGGGAGGCGAGCTTTTTGTCAGCAAATCGTCGGATGGCCTTAACTCCTTAAAACCGATTCCACTAATGAGTGGGCACCTTAAAGTGGGAATCAGGAAGCTCGACACTGTAATTCGGGGGGATGTAAAAATGATCAAAATTGATGCCGAAGGGAGCGAACTAGATATAATCAGAGGTGCAGAAAATATCATTTCATCATCACCTGAACTCATAATAATATATGAAATTAATAGAGAGCTATCGGGGCAAGAACTTCTTGATTCCTTAGATTCTCTTGGGTTTGAATCATTTACTGTGGAAAATGGGAAATTATTGCACAGGATTCACGAAGTGAACTCTTTGCCTAGGGATACAAGCAATCTTGTGGCGATTAAATCATCCAAAAATTAAGTAACAATTTACAAACAATTAAAAATTTACCACGTATCAGGTCAAGGAGTTATTTTTCTTGGGAAAAACTTTAATAATTGAATTGTGTCGTGGTTCGTTGTGTTTGAGAACAAATATAGGTCGGCAATAAAGCCCTTCAAAAATCACCTTGCGATTAAATTTGTTTTGGCAGCTCTGATAGTCCTTATATCTAACATTGTATGGTACAATTTCACGAAACCACCTATCGCAGCAAACACAGGTTTTCCAATAAATTTGCTGAGGTATGTTAAATATTATTACTTGCCGTTTAATTTCTATTCCTGGCCCGTTTCCTCTAACCCGATGGTTTATTTTTTCCCGGGAGCATTTCCTTACGCTCTTCTAAACTCAATAGATTTTGGCAACTATTCCATTTCATATTTCATATACAACGTTGGATTTGAGATTGCGGGTGGACTTTCACTTTTCTACATTTCATCCAAATTCCTATCAAGATACGGTATCAATGATACATACGCATTGTTATCCGTCTTGGTCTACGCCTTCAATGTTTCCGTCTTATTAGATGGCCAATTTGAATCTGGGACTGCTGAATTACTGATAATTCTTGCCCTCCTATATTTAATTATATATAAAAATAAGAATTATATATTTTTGCTTGGCTTTCTGTCATTTTTTATTTTTTTCCCATTTCCAGGTGGTTATCCTGACGGAGCTACGATACTTTTAGAGGAATTTATCATAATATGTGCAATATTAATCCTGCGGATTCTTTCCATGCACAAAGAATCGGGATTGAAGAATGTTATGAGAGATATAAAATTGATCCTTATTTCCATTGGGACTGTTGCACTCTCATTGTCCTATATCCTGTTCATCGTTTTCGCCTCAGGATCCACTCTGATAGCAAATTCTGTCTCTCTTCATCCAGCTTATGTGTTTGGATTTATTTATGACTGGATTGCTGTACTTCCAAATTCAATCCGTATGATTCTCAACTGGGGGAATTACACAGTTTATGCCGGACCGTGGGTTGCTTCTTACCTAGCAAACCCCATCGTTTCAACACTTCTCTATATTCTCCCCTTTTTTTCCTTTGCTTCAATCCTGTTTCTAAAGAAAAAAGACTATTATCTGTATATCATTCTAATAATCTCTATCTTTGCTGCAACAGGGCCTAATCCTCCTTTCGGCAAAATATTTGAGTATCTGATTCTAAATGTTGGCCCTTTAAGGGTTTTCTATGAATCTGACGCTTATTATCCTATCCTTGTAATAATATATGCCATACTCTTTCCTCTGACACTGTATAATTTTGCAGAGATTATCGAGAAGTACAGTGCTCGTGAAAATGTTCCTGAAAAGAAATGGAGGATTCTAAAATTAAATTGGCATATGATTTTTGCTGCCTTGGTTGTATTTCTGCTACTGGCTACAGTATATCCATTATACACAGGATTGATTGATGAATCTGGGTCGGCCATGCCAGTTGAATCCAGCATACCAGGATATTATATTCAGGCCAGTGACTTTCTGGCTTCAACTGGCCAAAACTCTCCTGTTATGGTCTTTCCGGGGATATATGGGTTCAGTGCTTATGAAACAGGAGGAAAAATATGGTATCAGGGCATAGATCTTTATCCCGGTCTCATAGAGAATCCAAGCATTTCAAACGACATCTCAGGTTCATATACAATTGGAAGGGGCGATGCCTATAGCGTGATAAGTTATGTCTACGGGGAACCAATCTCTCCAATATATGGTTCATTCCAGAATGATTCTAAAATCATTTCTTCAGAGAATTATATCACACAGAACGCTTCTGTCGTTAGATGGGTTCCCAACTATCCATCTGACAGCGTTAAATTTGTTGGAATAAGCAACAGTACAGATAATTCTGTATATATGAATTATCATATCAACGCTTCAGTATACAACAGCAGTATCGGATCACACGACCTAATCGGATACTTCGGTCATCCCCTTAATATAAGTAGATACAACTACATTATTTTGAATATGAAAACAGTTGTACCCGCTTCTTCGCTCTCTCTTGGCCTCATGAATCCCAAGGGAGATTTTTTCTATTGGACTTCTGTCAATGATTTTCTACCACCTATCACTCCAGAAATACAGAGTGTGATTCCTGTGTATCTCGGCTCTGACAATGCATTCTATAAACAGAACGTGACTGCCCTGGCTCTAAGCTATAATTACCAGGAAGGAAATCCATCAAGTTTTAATATCTCACTCTATTCTCTAAGATTTGGGAACAGTTCTGTTGACCCTGCGGCAATCATATCGAGAGGTATGAACATTCTAGGTGTAAGGTATGCATACGTGGATACTGGGATCGTAGATGCCTATGGAAAATACAATGGGCAAGGCTATAATTCCATATTTGAAGGCTCATCTCTTTTCCACAGAGTATACAGTAGTGGAACGGTCTCCATATATTCTTATAAAGGTTACAGTGGACTGTTTCAGGCATATTCAAGAGTATCTTCATATTCATCCGAGGAATCACTTGTGGGAAATCTCTTTTACAACATATCGCCGGCACCGATGCCCCTCTACGGAAAGAATATTAACGATTTCAACTTTTCATCAAACTCCAATTTAATAGCATGGACAGAAATTTCTCCCACCGAATACATTGTTGTCGTAAAGTATAACGGGCCCTTTGCTCTTTTTTTTAAGGAAGATTTTAACTCCAACTGGATTGCTTTAAATGCAGCTGGTATTCCCATAAAAGATCACTTTGAGGCAGATGGGTACGGCAACGGATGGATTGTTTCCAACAGTACCACTTTAATCAAGATTATTTACAGAGGTGCGCAATTGTATGCAGGCCTTGTAACCTTAACTATTGTTATCCCTTTCGCTATGCTGGCTTCATTTACTGTGCTTTACTTTAGGAATCGTTCTAAAAGGAGGAGACAACTATGAAACCCCAACTGACCGTGATCATGAGGAGTCGTGAAAATGAAAGTCTGGATGCTGCTATAAAAAGTGTTTTAGATTCATCAGCTGCTGGTTCGGAAACGGAAATAGTGATTGTGGCATTCTCAGATATGTTTTCTGATTCCATGAATGGTCAGATTCGCACAATAAAGTGTAGTGCAAAGAGGATAGAGGCGAAAGTGATAGGGGTTAGTGCAGCGAGAGGTGAAAAGATAATGTTCCTGGATTCTGACCAAACTGTTGCACCTGACCTTATTCCTAAGATACTGAATTTTGACCATGACATGGGAATTGTGCCAGAGCGCTCCAAGAATACGAACGTTATGGCAAAGCTCATGAATTCCAAGAGAATATATACGGAGAAACGCATGAGGCAACGCATAGACCTGTCGCTGCCAGTAATACCGAGAGTTTTCAATAGGGAATTAATTGAAAAGACTTTCAATTCCTTAGACAAGATGATTATAAAAAATGTAACAGAAACAGAAGATTCCATAATATTTTACGAGGCGCTGAAGCATTCCAAGGACATAGGGTGGATAGATTCCTTCATATTCAACGTAGACCCTGGATTAAAGGAATTTTTAATGAAATCTTATGAATACGGTTTGAGAAATGAAAGGGCCATACTCGATGGTAATCTTGGCGATGAATACATCGAACTAATAAGGCGCATTCAGTTTGAGACTTTAATCAACAATAGATCGTTTTCATTAAGCGTGCTTCTGCTTAATTTACTTCGGGGCGTTCCGTATGTTATTGGGAGTCTCAACGCGCGTTTCAAAAAGAGGTATGAAGCATGAGAGTTGGAATAGATGGTTATTTCATGGGTGATACTAATTCTGCATGGGGAAAGACTCAAAGGAATGTAATTCTACAATTATCGGATATAGATCATGATGATGAACTCTTTGTTTTTACAGACGAGGAGGGAGCCAAATATTTACCAGAAAATTCTAATATGAGAGTGGTTAAAGTTAAACGGGAAAAAGATAGTTTTATTAGTAGAATCAGATCAATAAAGGAATCAATAAAGCGTGAAAAACTAAATTTGGATATATATATTGAAACGGTGGACATTGCGCCTAAATTGGAGGATACTGTGAAGATTTTTTCACTTCAACACGACTTCTCAAACGGGACCATGGAGAGACGTTTCTCCGTTGCCAGATTAAAGGGGAAAATCTATAGGTTCTTCCAGTTGTCCACTGTCTCAAAGTCGGATGTAGTTTTCTGCAATTCATCCTTCACAAAGGAACAGATTCCCAGGACATTCAATAACAAGAAGAGGGTATTAATATCCCCCCTCGGCTGCGATCCCATCTATGAAAATCTTCCAGTCTTAGCGGAAAGATTTGAATCCATGAGTCTGAAAGTTCCAGAAAAATTCTTCCTTTTCGTTGGAAGGCTGACTGTTAAGCACAAAAATGTACCCCTCCTGCTAAAAGCATTTTTAATATTCTCTCAAAAGCATCCAGAATACAGTATTGTCCTGGCATCAGCAGAAGATCCAACAGAGGAAGAGAATAAATTGATCCACCTGCTCGGGGAAAGAGCCAGGATTTTCAAGGGGCTTTCAACAGAAGAGATAGCATTCCTTTATTCAAAGGCAACGGCATTCATCTTCCCGTCATATTACGAAGGTTTTGGTATTCCCATAATAGAAGCTCAGCATATGGGATGCCCGCTTATACTCAATGATATCCCCGTTTTCAGGGAAGTTTCAGGAGGGGCTGCAATATTCTTCAATGGTGAACCTGAAGATCTTGTCAGAGCAATGGAAGAAATTATCCATGAGGAGAACAAGGAGGATATAATAAAAAAAGGAAAGGAGAACTGCAAACGTTATAGCTGGAGAAATGTTGCAAGGCAGATATACGATGAAATTCGCAGGGGGGAGAATGCCAGTTAAATTAATTTCTAAACAAAATATTACCGGTTCCATTCACAGAAGGCACAGAAGGGAGAGGCTATTGGCATTTACAGCAATAATAATTGTATTCATATTTATAGGGCTATATGGGTCCAATTACACATCAATTCCAGTGAACGAAGGGAAACTATCCGACGGTTCTGTCATTCTGAGTGCCAATACAGTCATATCATTGGCACCAGGTCATTATACCTCCATTGAATTTTTGCTCCCAACCGGTTTATGGAATCTAAATGGGGCAGTCACATCCAGCACCTATGTTACTATTTATATTCTCAACATGACTCAATACAATAATCTTAAAGATAGTAGGCCATTTGCTCCAACCTATTTCGCATTTGCAGATTCTGGTGCGTCCTTAAATGTAACCCTGTCTTCTGGCAATTATTATTTGGTTTTCTATAACCACAACAGTCAGTGGGGTGTTGGCGTCGAGGCTATTACGAATATAGTTGTAGTCAGAACTGGAATGTAACTAATCAATTCTAGATGGGATAGGTTAAACACTACAAGCGGTGCAAAGTGCTATCATTTCACCTCTGATTTAGAATCGCAACTAAGCAGTTCTTCTACAGCCTGATATATCCTCTGCTGCATAACTGAGGGGCTGTACTGCTTACTGCAATCAAGCGCATTCTCAGATAATTTATCAATGAGTCCAGGATTTTCCAATAATTCGATAATTCTGGTCGCAAGTTGTTCTGTATTGCCAACGTCGTAATATAAACCATTAACCTTATCCTTGACGAAGTGCGACACACCAAAAATCTCATCATATTTGGGTTTGGATACAACAGGAACGCATCCAAAGGCCATGGCCTCCAGTGTAGACAATGAAAAACCTTCGCGTTCCGAGGGGAGTACAAAAATTCTGGAGTCGTTTAAGATCTCATATTTTCTGTCCTCTTCAGTAAAACCTATTAACATAATGTTTTCATTCAATCCTAGATGATCTATTTGCCCTTTCACTCTTTCTCTAAGTGGGCCATCACCTATGATCGCCCCTTTAATATCTCTTTTATGAAGTTTGACCATGGATATTGCAGATATCAAATCATCTATCCTTTTTATTCTGGCAAATCGACCGACAAAGACGAAATCATATTGTCGATATTCTAGGGGCTTTAGTGCGAATCTTTGACGAATTGATTCAATGTCCACTGACAGGGGCACAGTAGATATTTTGTCCTCTTCAACCCCGTAATTTCTTTTAAGAGAATTTGATGTGGGCTCCGAAATTGAAAATATCCCATCTGAATATTTAATAAGCCTTTTAATGAGAATACCCAGTATTGACGAAATTAACTTTGGAAACTCCTTGGTTCTCCGGTACTCATACCATGCTTCATGGAAAACTGTCGCAATTTTCTGATTATTTTTCCTTAAATATTTTAGGAAAATTTTAGGGTAGAAATAATGTATTGAATCCAGAATTACAAGGTCGAAGTTGTTGATTTTCTTTTGATGCCTAACAAGGTTCATGGAAAATAGGAATATCCACAGTATGCTATGATTTCCATTCTTATTCGTACTGTTCACTTTAGGAAATACACTGACAAATTTGAAATTCTCTTTTTCTCCCACATGCGGATTTCCATCCATTGCTGTGAAAACAGTTACAGAATAATTGGTAGAAAGTGAAACTGCATAATCGTGCATAGCTTTCTCTGAACCCCCTGTGTAGAATGGATAAATTCTCTCTGTCACTATGGCTATTTTCTTCATTTAGATTTTAGTCCTAGCCTGATATCCTAAGTAGTATAAAAAATTTGGTTCCTTTTCCGATGCAGAATTGACCGGAATACTTCAGATTTTGAAAACAGATCAATAGAAACAAAGCGATGACTATATATCATCTGGCCCTTATAGTTAGGATGTGGTCTTTTGCCATATCTTCATAGGCGACATCTCAAAAACATCTACTTTTGCTTAAGAGGGGAAGAAATATTCCGCAGTTAGAGAATATATCATCAACTTCAAATCTCTCCCTAACATGAACGTAAGTCTTTTCAGGTGAAACATGAGAAGATTATACAGCGTAAGAAAATCCTCACATTTCAGGTATTTCATAGTAGTTGTCAACCCTTTCAAGCCAAGGAATGTAATATACAGTTTGGCTCAGCCCAAGGATATCTTGGATCACTTCCCAAGTGACGTTTTTGTAATTCTATCCTTGCGAAGATACAAATTCCCAAAGAATAGGGTATATTTTTACCATGGGAGATAAACTGAGAGCCCCTTTCAAGCCATTCTCTACATTTGCATTTTATTAGAAATCTCAATTGATGTGGGATAAGCTGATCCATAAAATTGCAGATGAATAATGACATACTTCAACCCTCCTTTCTCACGAAATACTAATATACGATCCTGACGATATCTAACAGTGAAAGCAATCATAACAGGCATATCGGGACAGGACGGCTATTTCCTCTCTCAGCTACTTCTAAAAAAGGGATACGAAGTTCATGGTATACTCAGAAGGAACAGTTCCATGACAAGAGGTACGATGGAGCTGCTTCCAGATGATATCAGAAGACAGATTGTAGTACATTATGGGGATATAACAGACGGTAATTTTCTTTCCAATTTACTGGGGAAGGAGAAACCTGATGAAATATACCATCTTGCCGCACAGAGTTTCGTTGGTTACAGTTTCCAGAATCCTCTTTCAACATACAACGTCAATATAGGTGGAACGTTGAATGTGTGCAACGCTGTCAAAGATTATTCTCCAGATACAAGGATGTATTTTGCTGCCACATCTGAATTGTTCGGTCAACCTAAGGAATCACCACAGAATGAGAACACCCCTTTCCTCCCGAGGAGCCCATATGCGATTTCCAAACTCGCGGGATTTTGGACAGTAAGGACTTACAGGGATGCCTACAAGCTGTACATGACGAATGGAATACTTTTCAACCATGAGAGTGAGGTGAGGGGACCTGAATTTGTAACAAGAAAGATATCGCTGGGTGTGGCAAGGATAATAAAGGGATCAAGTGAACCAATAATTCTTGGTAATCTAGATGCAAGGAAGGACTGGGGTTATGCTAAAGATTATGTGAGGGGTATGTGGATGATGATGCAGCAGGACTACCCTGATGATTTTGTACTGGGGACTGGAGAGCAGCATACAGTCAGGGAATTCGCGGAGGATGCATTCAGGGTTGCTGGTATAAATATTACTTGGAAGGGAAGCGGAGTGAATGAAATAGGATTGTCTGATGACGGTAAAACAATGATTAAGGTCAGCAAGGAATTATACAGACCACTTGAATCAGATAACTATAAGGCTGACTACACAAAGGCAAAGGAGAAGATTGGATGGAATCCTGAGGTAAAATTCAGGGAACTTGTGAGGATAATGGTTGAAAGCGATTTAAAAAATTCATGAAAATAAATAAATAGGATATATTTATGCAAAATAAATGCAATCCGTCCAGACAGAGTATAACGCTACAAATATCCCTTCCGTCACGATCATAATACCCGCATACAATGAGGAAAAACGCATTGGAAGCACAATCCAAGGATTGACAGAAAATATTCCGAATATTGGAGAAATATTAGTGGTATTTGACGGCAATGACAATACTCCAAGCGTGGCTTCGAGGGCTAGCGATAAAGTGAAAGTTTTGCAATATAATAGAAGGTTAGGCCAAGGTGGAGCAGTTTTAGAGGGATTTAAGCATGCAAGTGGAGATGTAGTGTGTTTCATAGATGCGGATGGCTCCGCCCCTTGGTACGAAGTTAAAAGGGTTTGTTCATTAGTAAATGACAAGAATCCTGTAGTTTACGGTTCGAGATGGGTTCGGGGAGCTAAGATAGGAAAAAAGGAACCTCTCAGGAACATTATAGGTAGTAGAGTTTATTATTACTTGGCTTTTGCTATACTGGGGGTGCGCGTTAAAGATTCTTTTTGTGGTCTAAAAGCTTTTGATAGGGAAACAGTACAAAAACTGTTAAAGAAAGTAACGATTAAGGACAGAACATTCAATATTGCGATATCATACAATTTAAAACTGATGAATATACAACCATTGGAAATCGGAATTGAGTGGTCACATAAGGACGGAACGCAGCTTCCGTTGGGAATGAAAGCAATTTTAATGATGTTTTTAACGTTAATAGGATTGCGTATAGCCCATAGTCGGAGGCTGAATAGATGTAATGATCTTCTTTTGAAATTCAGAAAAAAAATAAATTTTTATTAAACTTATTCAGATATAGAGATGCCTACAATAGAACGCTCGATATGACAAATAAGATGAACATCGATTTCAAGAGCGTAAGGTTAGACAAGTACTATTCGGGTCAGAGTATATTGGAACATTTCAATAAAATATGGTATTCCTCATCCCTAAGAAGAATTCAAGGTTAAGCGGTATGGGTAAATAGAAGATATCACAAGGCGTTTCACGTATGGTCCTATGCACTATTCCGGGAACACTTCAAGAGGAATGCTTCAAAATCAGGACTCTCCTCTTATAAAAGGAGAAATGGCAGTTTGTATAGAATGAGAAATTACACAAAAGAAACATCATAATTCTGCAAGGACTTATTCACAATCTTATGCTTCTATTATGGTTAGAGGCCTCTTGTTTCAATGTCAAATAGTGTGACAATCTATTTATAAAACAACCCTTTTATGTGTGTGGCTAAATATATAGTGACGGGTGGCGCCGGATTCATA
>OGCG01001509.1_pt1 | contig 11331 bp, 14 predicted proteins | sample 1570061 | NCBI WGS metagenome assembly OGCG01 (sample SAMN06268698, study PRJEB24515) | hot springs metagenome | isolation source: Joseph's Coat, Yellowstone National Park, Washington, USA | place: USA:Joseph's Coat, Yellowstone National Park, Washington, USA
CTTGATATGAGGCTCAGACAGGGAGAGAGCATTAACGCTGATTCGCCTATCATTAGCACAGATACCAGGGGATCAAATATCAGGAAAACAGGCATCCTCGCAACCGCATTCCTGCTGAGAGATGTGAGGGATGCGATAGAGAAATCAGGGCTGAAATTCCGCCCTTACGCATTGAGGGTCTACTGGGCAAGTGCAATGGATGTTGCAGAGGCCAAGGGACTGGTATCACACAACTGGAGGGAATTCTGGATGGGCCATACCGGTGATATATCTGCCAGGTACAGCACTAACAAGGTGCTTCCACCTGACACCATAGAAGCGATGAGGGAAACATATAGAAAATGCGAGAAATACATTACAACAGAAATTAGAGAGTCGAATGAAGACGACTTGGCAAGAATTGTGAGGAAATCGATGCTCATTCTTGCAGGTTTCAAAGAAGAGGAGATAGGGAAAATGGATCTTGATTCTATGACCGACGAGGAGATAGCTCAGAAGATAAAGGAAAGGATGATGGGATCGGTGAGGGAGGCGTTAACCAGGAATGCAATGGGTCAGATGGTAATACACAAAAGCAAGGTTGAGGATTTCATAGAAAAGGGGTACGAGTTCGTGGCTGATCTACACAACGGTAAGGTTGTTATGAGGATTCCCTAGGAGAAGAAGTTTTCAAAATTATCTTACCCCCCACCGGATGCCTGAACATCTCTGCATCATCAATTATCTGAGCCAATATATTACATGAATCTGTCTCCCCACGTTTTGCAAGTTTGAACGTCATTTGAAACAGTGACATTTCATTGTTCAGCACGTAATCGACGAATCCCGGATAGTAATAGGACTTACCAAGTTCATCCCTCAGCTGACTGAAAACGATAATCTTTCCTGAGGAAAACGATGAATCAAAAACTTCTTTCAACAAATCTTCAAAACGGTTATGTGAGCTTATTTTGGCAAGAATCTGAAGCCCTGTGAATATGTTGTTGAAAATAATTCTGTAATGCTGTGTTACATCTTTATTTACTTTAATGCGCTTTATATATCTGTGGACCACCTCCTCAACTTTTTTGGATAGACGTTCTTTAACTTCCTCGTCAATGTCCTGCTCTTTGTTAGATATGTCCAATAACACTTCTAAATCTTTTTTTGTGACTTCATCGTATTTTGACTGACTCCTCAATTCCTTAAATTGCTTCTTCCTTTCGATGATGTCGAGAATATATCCTACTTTCTCTGAAGGAGAAAAGTTAGGTGTGAACGCTTTATGCGCTCCACCTATCAAGCTGAGTACATAATCTCTTTCCCCGATCGTTCCCATTTCCTTGATCTTGCTATCTATAATTTTTCGAATCATTTCAACGCCAGATGGAAGAGTTGCAATGTACACAGGGGTTCGCATGTCTGTGGATGGATATCCGCCGCCAAATTTTTTCCAGCGTTCTGCCTTTGATAATTCTCTTATCATCTTGTTCTCCATGAACATCTTGATCCTCCTTTGGACGGCTCTTATGCTGATTGCCGTTTCCTGTGATATCTGCCTAACTGTTTTTGGCTGAACTAACGACATTAAAACCGAATCAGTTAAACCTTCTCTGTCGTTTAATTTCGATTTGGCGTCTGTATGTCGTTTTTTTGAAGTTTTCTGATCCTTAATGTCGTTCAATATTGTTTTTCTACTTCTCATTCACGTCGTATATATCTCAGATATACTTAACTATTACGACGCAATAAAATTAGCATGTATAACTACGGGTTTAGAAAATTAAGTAAAAAAACCGGAAATGGTTTACTTCTAAGTCTTCCTTTGGCGTGGTCTAAGCAGTTTAGGATTGAGCCTAAGTCTAGAGTTTTAGTTCTTTCAAATGCGAAGGGTGAAATGGTCATTAAGCCCGTAAAGGAAGAGGGCAGATCTACATGATTGATATACGCAAATTCAAGGAAATGATTGTGGAGAAGTTTCCCGGCAGTGTTCTGAGTGCTGTTTTGAGTGTGGAACCCAACGAATTGACTGAACAAGAATTCGCAATTAAAGCTAAGACATACCTGAAGTTGAGTCACATTAAATAAAATGAGATGAAAAATGATATGGGACCGGCAACTAAATCCCAGCAATCTGCAGATGTGCAATATTTCTCTGAATTTAAATCTTCTGGAAGCAATTTTTTATGAATTCTAAAAATGAATTAATAGGTATTCTAAAGGAGAACAATAAATTCAGAATTTTGACTACGAAAGGTGCCTTAGATATATCAGACGAAGATGTAAAAGTCATAACACAAGGTGGTGAGTTTCCGTCAGGAATTAAGAACTCACCTGTAATTGAAGGTATTTCATTAAAAATAATTTTCAACGAAATTTCAAAAATATTAAAGGAATCAAAGAAAGGAGATAAAGAGAAACAAGAGAAACAGACAGTAGCTTATCGAACACGTTTTACCTTTGAAGGTTATCATTACGATGAATTCCTAGATCCTGTCGATGGCAAACTCAAGTTTATAAAATACAAGGATGGAACAATACTCGGAGATGTAGAATCGGTTACAACACCAGACCCCGATGAACCGGATAGAGACGTAATTGTTAAACCGGCTCCACAAATTGCCCAAACTAAAACCGATAGGATCTTTGAAGAAGATGAGTTCGACTTTGTCAAATTTCCTCCGCGTCCTATCCGTTATGAAACATTGAAAGAACTCTATATACGAATTAAAACATTTGTTCACAAATACGTGGAAGTGAAAGAAGAAGATGAGGTCCTAGTAACTTTATGGATTATGAAAGCAGTTTTATCAGACACTCTAAAGGATACTAGTTTTCCTTTCATCCATATAATTGCTCCTTTTGGACATGGTAAAAGCAGACTACTCCTGGTGATGACAGAGATAACGCCATACGGCTTCTATCTCATAAACATTGGCTCAGCACCCTTAAAGCGAGTTTCACAACTTTATTCCCCTATCTTGTACGTTGATGAGAAAGCCAACATAGATTCAGATACTGCGGCAATAATAAATGCAAAGTTCAACAAGAACAGTGTAGTATTGAATGCAGACAATGAAATTCAAAGAGGTATAAACTCGGTAATTGGTTATCGAATATTTGGTCCACTTGCCCTTGCGGGGCGGACGCCTTTTAGGGATGATGCAATTGAATCTAAGGCATTTCAGATTTCTCAAGACTTTGAGCTTACCAGAAGGGACATCCCGAGGAAAATTAAAGGAAAAAAAATAGACGAATTTGAGAAAGAAGCGCGAGAAATTCGTGGTCAATTGCTACAGTTTCGCATTGATTATCACGACAAAATTAACGAAGTTGAGAGTTCCGGGTTTATAGAAAAATTTGAAGACCATTTGGAGCCGAGGCTCTATGAAATCCTATCATTTTTTGAAGATCTCATTGAGATCATACCTGGCATAAAGAAGGATATACTAGAACTTTTAAAGTACCAAATTAAACGCAACGTAGAAGTGACCATGCAAACCCCGAACGGCATTGTTGCTTCTACATTTTTAGGTATAATCGAAAATTCTGAGGATGAAATCGAATATACATCAGCCGGCCAAGCATTCACAGGGATCCGTTTAGCAGATGTTTATAATGAAATCGGGGCCAACTACGCGAAACAAACGGGAAAAATTTTACAAAGTTTAGGGCTAGTCACAGACAGACCCAGAATCGAGACAAAGGACTCTAAAGGTAATCCAATCAAAAAAAGGGTCACAGTTGTTCGCATCCCAGATGAAAAAAAGTTAAGGGAGCTCAAGGCTCGATATGACTCAAAATATGTCGAAGAAGTACTTCTGCCTCGAATAGAACAGGATATTCAACCAGGCTTGGACGAAGAGGTCAATCAGGACTATCAAAAAAGAAACCCCCTTCAAACTAATAATAATGCAAAAAGTCAAGAACCAGAAAAACTAAGTTCTAATCAAAATGGCAAAACTAGTTTGGACGAAGAGGACTATCAAAAAAGAAAGGTACCACCTAATAACAACAATAATGAAGAAAAGGAGGGGGGTCCTCAAAATGAGCGTCCTCTTCGTCCTCTTCGTCCAGACTCTGCTCAGGAATTAGGACAGGACGAGAAAAATGACTTACCAGAAATCACGGATCAGAAATATGAGTGGGGTTATTTTCGTGTTTTAGATGATTTCGATTACTATTTTAGTTCAGGTGAGAAACATCGGTACAGGAAAGACCAGGTTATCAAATTCTCAACTATCCACGCGGGAAAATACATTTTGAAGGGGCTTTTGAAACCCGCTTGCCCAGAGGGTTATTGGGACCCAGTGAGCCGTGATTGTATTGTGGATGTGGGAGGCAACAATAATGAATAACGAAGCAAATAAAGTAGATGCAATAAAAATACGCCAAGACCAGGTATATTTCCTCCGTCTTCTCAACCTTCTTGACAGTGACATAAAGGTCTCACTGACGGGAAGGTCCAAATGGATCCCCTTGTTCGACGTAATTGAAAACCCTCCTAAAATGTCAATTCCAGCAAGATCCGTTCTCAAAAACGAGCTTGTATTCGAGATTGATGATGACAACTGGGCCACGGTCAGAGACGCCTCCCTGAGAATTGTGAATCTGCTTGAGAAATGGGGAGCCCATGACTGTTATTCCCTCGCCTTTTCGGGTAACAGAAGTGTTCACATTCATGTATTCACAGATGTGTCTAAAATCGCTTTAGATGACGAAACCACAAAAATTTTAGAAACTGTAAATGGAGACGAGATCAGGAAAAGCGTTAAGGAATACATAATGCGTCAGATAGCCTTTGCCACAGACACAAATATTGATATGAATTTGTCAAGCAAGCATCTCATCAGACTTGAGGGGTCCATAAATGAGAAATCAGGTAAATACTGCACGTATATTGAGTCCATACCTAACGAAAGACCGGAAAATTATGAAGTTGTAATACCTGACTGCTTACCCGAAAGACGTTGGAATTTGTCTTTTATGAAGGACGAGCTAAATGCTTTCCTCCAGGTGCATTTCAGAAAATCCACAAAACCCAAGATTTACGGTAATGGCAAGTCCATTGAAAACCCAGAAAGGTTCATAGAAATTCTCACACCTGCATACTTCAAGAATTACCGTCACAGGATCATTTCGGCCCTATCCGGACATCTTAAGAGACATCAGGTACAAAGGGACGATGCCATTAGAATAGTCAGAGAACTGGCAAAGAGAGATGAGGAACTCTCGTCAAGACTATACACAGTCAAGGAAATTTTCAAAGCCGATGAAAATAAGAGAATCCCTGGACTACCAAAGCTTATCGAAATCATCAATGAAGAAGTTAAGGACGGGAAGTTGAGCCCAGATATCGCAGACTCAATAATTTATAAACTCAAGGGAGGGAAGTAAGATGGAAACAATTGATAACCCTAACAAGGGATATGTAAACCCAAATGGCAACGGTTCAGAAAAATTTACACCAAAGAAACCAGAGGACTGCAAATTTTTTAACAGCTATCCGGGCTGTTCTGCTAATCTATGTCCTCTGGATCTGATGGTGAAAACTCTGGGCTGGTATTCAGATGAAAGCGACTTTGACGAAATTTGCAGGAATCCCGAATTTGAAAATCTTCAATTCATAAAAACGCAAAAGAAAATCAGAAAGGCCAAGAGAAAGAAAAAAGGTCCCGAAGCTGAGTTTTTCACGTATGCTATGCTAGATAGAGACATAATAGTGAGACCCGGAATTCGGGGGATCCCCCCAGACTTCTCTGATGGCAAGGAGGAGCAATGGATCCGAAACCATCCTGAGAGAAAGAGACCGACCAAGGAAGCTATTGAAAAACAGAGGGAGAGAATGAAGGTTCTCAGAGAAAGGAGGGCTAAGAAATGATATCAATGCCCAAATTTGAAAATAAAGTGTGTTCTGGCATTCACTTTTCAGAAACATTGAGGTTAAGACGAGTCATAACACTTTTCGGGTACCTTCTCTCCCAGAAGCATTGTTCAGAGGAGGCGATTTCTTGATGTTGAATATAAACCTTCGCATGGTTATCTTACCCTTCAAAGGTGAACAAATATTCCGTTCCATGAAAGGATGGTCTCGGGTTAAGACGAAACACTCATTTTCTGAACAAAAAATGCCTTCATTCATTCATTTTAGAGAGGTATCAGGGTTAAAACGATTAATTACACCTTTTGACCCCCTTTCCCCTCAAAATTGCGTAAACGGAGATAAGTTAAGATGATAACGATCGAATTTGAAAGGATCCCTGATTCAAGTTTCACTTTCCACTACGAGATAAAGGGCCCTGACGAGTCTCTGAGATTGAGACGAAACACTCATACGGGTGTCGGCCCAAAGGCCAGGAGAAAATAAGAGATGATGGAGAATGTAGAGGATAGGACCGTGAGACTGGAAATAGAAATTCCGGAAACATGGCACAGGAAAATACTTGCCTTGTGTGAACTCCAGGACACGAACACCGGAGCATTGTTGAAGAACTGGATAAAGGAAGGCATGGCTCAACAAATATCACTCGTGAATTCGGGAGAGATAGAATATGAAATTGAAAAGTTGGGAGATCTTGAGGGGAGGCAATCAGAATGATGGAAGCCCAGGAAACACACAAAGAAGACAGAGCGAAAGCTCGCTATGTCACGCCTTACGGCTATGGCGTCCTTGATAACTTCGGGGCACAGCTTGTCGGGAAACTACTTACTTTCGAGCTTGTCAACAATAAAATGGTGAGTGGAAAACTCAAGGGATACGGACAATTTGACGTAATTGTCACAGACACAAGGACAGGACAGGATCTTATAATTATGAAGCACGCTATCGTATCTGTCCAAGGAGATTTTTCAGTCAAGTCAAGCTCAACAATTGAGAGGAGGTGATTGAATGGGAAAGAGAGTACATGTAGATTCATACAGTAGAACGGACGGGACACACGTCAGGGCCTATACGAGGTATGACCCCAGGAACAAACAGTTCAGAGGTTCGGGAGAACTTCCTCCGGAAGACGACAAGCCCTCGTTTCTCTCAGACGGAATAGAGGAGGAAAATGAGGAGAAAAGCGAGGAAGAAACGGGGAAATCTGAAAGCAAGTCCATAAAGTCCGGATCCACAAAGAAGGGTTCTCTGAATGAGTCTGACTGAGGAAGATATCAAGGCAATAAAGGAAGACATACAAAAAGGCCTTTCATCCAGGCAAATTATAAGCAAATACCATATTACCGTATTTCAGTACAAGGAGATCAAAGACTCAATGCAATACCATGAACCACAGGACCATTGGGCGAGAGCAGTCCTGCCATAACTAAGAGACACAGACGTAAAGGAAATGTGAGCTTCCTGGGCCTTATTTTCTTAGTTTTATTCGTGTTAACTCTTTCTTATTTAATATGTCACAGGGTAACCGGTCTAGAATTAGGCTTGGGAATCTTTCTACTGATAATATTTATTTTAGGCATGATTGTATTTTTTATAATTGAAAGTTAATGGTCCCTCATGTGTGCGTAAGCATGCATGCTATACCGAGAACAGCAACAGCACCACTAGTTTTGAATTTTCATTTAGGATTTTACGGGGGATTTACCCTATCCAATGAAAACTTTCTCTCTCCCTCTATTATGCTTGCGCGCTCCAAACTTCATCCACAGCAGTAGTAGTAACTGAACCATTAACCCTGAATAATTCTCATTCCCCAAACAATTGAATGTTTACCGTAATGTTGAATAGTCGTTTCCCCATTATAAAAATAAATGCTTCGGAATATTAATTTTCCATCTATCATTTTTCTAATTCCAGGACACTCAAAAAATAAAATTATCTCTGATAATAGATAATATTATCTTTCCCTGGATAATCGGAATAATGATTAAAGAATATGGAATATTCAGGTTACTGGCTGTTTCATTTTTAATGGATATCCATTATATTGCGTGGTAAATATTAATTCTCTATCTATCATTTTTCAGGGTCTTGGAGTTTTTTAATTCTCATTGAGGGTACTGTACTTGCGAATGAATATAGAAAGATATTGAGCAAAAAATTGATAAAGAATAGAGTAAAAGAACGCCCGCGTGCCGAAAACGGATCGTTTTTACCACAGTTGGAGAACGTCGCCAACTCTGGTGTGGAAAAGGAGATAACTGTAGCTCGTAAGGAGGCTTCTAATAAATTCAAGGTCTCTGAATGGAAAGTCAGGATAGTTCAGGAAATAGAAAAGACCGCACCGAAGGTATATGAGAAACTGAGTTCAGGAGATCTTCAGATACATGAGGCTAGATTTATATGGGGATTAATGGATAGGCAATTCAGATCTCGATACCTTGTTCGATTCAATGCACGAAAAATATGCGATATCATCGATTTGAACCAGGGTATCTCATTGAGAGAGGGAAAGCAAAATCGAAAATTCCTTCCTTTTCGAGAGATTATCGAATATCTTAACCTTTTAAAAAAAAATATGTTGATTTATTCAATTTTAAGAATTATCGAATTCAAAAGGTAAAAAATTTATTACCATGTCTCCTGAATGATAGACTCAAACAGGCTATCCTTAGAGGAACATTATTTCCTCCACGAGCATGGAGAAAACCAGCCTTGAAATTAAAGGAGATCACAGACCTTCTGACTGTTCAATAAATCTTAAATATGACTTGGAAATTTTTAGTAAGCCCCCTGACACCTCCTCCTCAATCGCAGGGGGCGGATATTCAGAAATTGTCCATAATCTTTCTTTTAAGTTCTTCGTTTACGTTTCCATATACAAAGCTGTCCAGTATGTATTTCATATCTCCCTTCGACAGATTGAAAACATCCCTTGCAATCAGGACCTCAATTTCTGCCCTTAAATCAATATTTTCATTGTTCATCAAATTATTGGCAATTTCAATGACTTTGTCTTTAACGTCTTTATTCACATTAGGCATTGGTAATTCGTAAACAAAGAACATGTTAAGATTTGCAGATACCAACATTCTTATATAATAATCCAACACAAAGCTGTTGAGAATGGCCATGATATAAAAAGGGTTATAATTTCTTTGGACTTGACCAATATTACCCTCATTAATCTCATAAACGAATGGAACAAAATATGCTAGTGAATCAGTTAGAAAATGTCGCTCCGGGACTATGCTACTTATAAGGGTTCGTTCATTTGTAGACGACGCAATTCTCCTGTAAACAAGTCTTCGGACCTCATAATCCAATTTGAATTCCCCTTTTTCAAATTTATTTATGGCAATTTCCATATTGCGTTCCAAGAATTCTTTCAGTTCGCTTTCCGTTAAACCTTGGGCTTTTCCTACATGTTGAAGGAAAGACTTTATTCTCCCTAATTCCTTCTTTAGCAATCTGTCTCTTCCGATACTTTCGTCCGTATAGTAAGTAGGCTTGGAATAATTTGAATTATATTGATAAATCATTTTTCCTTCATATAAAGGAAGACCAACGCCATCGGTATTAAAAAGGTCATTGTCATTTGCCATATCAAACTCTCTTCTAAAAGTAAAACCCAGTTCTTTCAACGTCTTGTGGTTCCCCCTTATAGCAGAAATTACTTCGATGTCCCTCTCTGATCTGAATTCGGTTATACCCAAAATTTCAGGAGATATTTTACTGATGAGGTTAACAGGATAGTCGAAGGTTTTTTCCATGTCTTCCGCTGAAGTTACGTAAAATCTTGCCTTGAATGGCCTACCAGTCTTCAGCCTAGAGATAACAAGCATATCGAATTTATATTGAGCATGTAGGTCCTTAAACCATACCTTCCCCCTGTTCTCGAAGGAAACAAGTTTTCTAATTTCCCAATTTTCCAGTATCTCCTTCCTCAAAAGATAGGTACCCTCGTCGGTGTGGAAATTAGATGGAATAAGAATGCAGAAGCCGTCCCTAGCGATTCGCATGAACTTCTCAAGGAACACTTTCTGGAAGGAGAAGTCTCCGCTGTAATGCAAGGTGTAAGCTGATTTGATGTATTTAGAGAGCCATTCGTAATACCCAGCATAAGACTTCCACAGTTCTTTTACCTCTTCGTTCCTCATTTTTTCATCAAAGATTTTTTCAAAGTCCTTCCCAGAGATCGAATATTTCGAAATACCCTCGCCGAAAATTTCTGGGTGCTTCGAGGCAAACTCTTTCTTATTGGGTTTCAGATTATTCCAGGGAGGGTTGCCTATAGCACCGGAAAATCCCCTTTTTCCCTGTGGAAGAGCCTCCCCATTTTCATCGAAGTAAAGGAAGAAAAATTCTAAAGGATAGAACAACGGTCTACTCTCTAGCGTACCGTAAGCCTTTTCAAATTCCCGTCTAAGTCTCTCCCTGATAGGCCCCTTCAACCCCTCTATTTTTTCGGGGATCTCTGCCTTTGAGGGGTCGTCTATGTATTCTTTCCTGAGTCTTATCATTTCAACGATATTTTCTTTGAATTCGCCTGACAGAATTTCAATCGCACGATTGTCCTCCAATCCAACTATAGAGTTTCCGTTTATGAAATTGATGTTGAGGTTTGGAAGGATGTGATTAATTGTTTCGGGAAGACTCTGGAAGTGAAAAGAGGCCGGGTTGAGCTTCACTGTTTCTTTCCAGAGATTTACCTTGGCGACTTCAAGAGCTGTATTATCGAGATCTATGCCGTATAGGTGCCTGAGAATTATTTTTGAGAGCGCCTCCCTATTGAGCCCATTTCCTCCATTTTCATTGACACCCAGCAATTTCCTGATCTGAGAAACCCTTTCTATTCTTTCCTTGATATCATCCGGCATCTCAAGTAATCCCGCGCTATGTTCTACCCATTTAGTCTCCTCCCTTATCTCGTTGTAGATCTTACTAATTTCACGAAGCACACTAATCAAGAAGGGACCTGATCCGCAGGCGGGATCGATGATGGTAACGTTTGTCAAGCGCTCCGCATCCCTCAAGGCATCATCCAATCTGTTTGATTTAATATCGCTGATCAGTGAGTTCTTAATATCACTAAAAAGCTCGTTTACCAGCTCTGAGGCCATGCTTTTGGTTATAAACTTTGGAGTGTAATATATACCCGCATCCTTCCTGTTTTCGGCAAGGAATGTTTCATATGATTTACCAAATACGTCTTCATCTATCAGTCTGAAACTGTAGGAGTAAAGTCCTCCTGAGAAGATGGTTGGTTCTTCCACAAAGCCTGCAACAGTCCTTAGAATGACAAGGAAATTATTGTAATTTTCCCTTTTATCCTTCAGTTTTGAAATTATATCACTTGAAGGAACAAACAGTTCAGTGTCATAGTATTCATAGAGGAAATTGTCAAGTTCCCTAAAGAAATTCGTCAGGACAGCCTTGGCTCCCTTGGTGCTCCATTTGTTGTAATTCCT
>OGCG01001511.1_pt1 | contig 11324 bp, 8 predicted proteins | sample 1570061 | NCBI WGS metagenome assembly OGCG01 (sample SAMN06268698, study PRJEB24515) | hot springs metagenome | isolation source: Joseph's Coat, Yellowstone National Park, Washington, USA | place: USA:Joseph's Coat, Yellowstone National Park, Washington, USA
AGCAAAGTCCTGCCTGCTGTTCTCATTAAGCTCCTTCAAAACAAGGTATTCGCGCTCTGTCAGCATGCCTTCCTTCTTTCTCGGTGTTTCTTTGCTTCTGTGCCACACTTTTTCACGCACTAGATCAAAGAACTTGCCGCGCAAAGGCACATAGCCATAGGCATAAGTCATATAGGTAACGTTCCACCAGGACTTATAAGGCGCAAATGTGCGCGAAGAGCGTATGTCATAGAGCTTGTCTTCAAGGAGTTGTGTATTTTCTGCAAGCATGTAGATAAACAGGTCGTAGTCGCCTTTCAACGATGCAGCAAAAAGTATCGTTGGCTCTTGCTCCAAAACCTTCTTCATCTCCTCTGGGTCTGGCCTGTCTTTAGCGAACTTTACAAGCACGATATACCTGAAAAAGTTGAATGGCCTTTGTGCTATTTCTATTGTATATTTAATGTTGTACCTTTGCTCTAGCCTCTTTATTCTATAGTTTGCAAGCGTAAATCCTATGCCTAACTTCTTTGCAATCTCGTTAGCAGAGATTCTTGCATTTGTGCTTAATTCCTGAAGTATTGCGAGGTCTATCTGATCCGGGTAAATTAAATCGTGCAAAGGATCAGCCTGCGAGCGCTTTTGAATAAGCTCGTTAAGCGATTTTACGCCTTTCAGCTCTTCTTTTTTTCTGCGCCTTACCTCTATGAACTCTCCAGTATTGGTTATCTTGCCTAGATATAGTGTTATGCCCTTCTGCTCGTTTCCTATTTTCTTAGTTGTGCCTTCATATACATAGTATTTGCCACGTATTATTGCAATGCTTAACTTGTGTCCTCTTTCTTTTTCAAGTCTTTCTAATGTGCTCTTTACATGTTCAGGCAAATTTTCAGGCATAATATTCTTTTAATATTTTATATTTAAATAATTTTGCTTTTTAATAATCAAACACTTTTAATTAATTTTCACTATAAAATGCTATTTAAACATTTAATTTATTAAAATTTGGATAAATATTTTTTTAATTTCCCTATAACGTGTTAAATTTAATAGAAGATACACGAATATCTTAAATAAAACAAAGTTCATAATACTAGTGTCTTTGGGAGGGGGTGCTAATGAACTATTGGGGGTATGTAATGGCTTGTCCTTTAGTGTTTATCCCCAAGTTCCACCGTGAAACCCACCAGACATTTCTTAGTTTCTTGTACCTATTGCGAAATTTTGCCATTGCCCACGTAGCAGTAGGCGCAGCACTTCCCTCCCAAGTCCTAATTGAGCGATAACATGCACGTGCCATTTCATAAGCATAATCGTGAAATAGGAGTTGAAGAAAAGAAAGGAACCAACAATGTGTTGGTTTGCTGGATATGCGGCGCAAGGTTTGAAAATCCTGCAGAGTACCTATGGCATTTGCAGGTATGTGGCGTAGCAAAAGAAAAGGGCATGCCGCTTAAATACGATAAGAGCATAAGTGCATGGCGCCTTGACTTGCATATGGCCGTTAAATCGGCAGAGCAAAACAGCAGCAAGGAAATCATTGAAAAGGCGCAAACTTCTTTTTAACTAAATAATATTTGGGTGCAACGAGTATGAAAAGCAGCGATGAGGTAATAAGAAGAGCCACTACTAGAGGCTTTATGCTAGTAGAGCCTAGCTATTCTAAGAATGAAACAGCCAACAGCACTGCCAGGCAGCTAGCAATGCAAAAAGGCGTAAGGAAGGTGTACATAACAAGCGGTAAGTACGGCTTTGTTATAGAGACAAACGGCACAGATGCTTTTGCAGTAGCAAAGTCTGGAAGGAGCAGCAACGCTAAAAACGGCATATACCTGCTTCAGTGCCATTTCAGCTACTGGAAAAGGCACTAACGAGCCAAGGCCTTTGGCAGAATTTTACAGTTTAAGTTTTTGTATATAAGCAGATACGGCTTGACAAAAAAGCATTTCCATCTATTTCTTTCCTTCTTGCCAAATACTTTCTGATGCAAGGAATCCCTTTCAAAAATTCCTGCATAAAGAAGAAATAGGTTTTGCTTGCGTGCAACAAAATGCAATAATGATATTCTTGACAAATGCGATATTTAAATAAATCCTTGTTTTCTAATAAATATGTTTTTATGGTAGTTTTAGGTATACACGATGCTCATGATGCTGGCGCAGCAGTTGTAGCAGATGGAAAGGTCATAAGCGCAGTAAATGAAGAAAGGTTTACGAAGAAGAAGAATGATGTAGGATTTCCGGTTAATTCAATACTTTTCCTTTTAAAGCAAATTAAAGAAAGCGGCGAAGAAGTTGAGAAGGTGGCTGTGCCTTGGTATGGTGGTAGCGCTCTTTTTGCAAGGGTAATGCCTTCATTAGAAAGAAAGCGCAGGGATCTTTGGCGAAGAACTGCGAAAAAGCCTTCAAGGCTTCGAATGCACATGCAGAATATTGCATTCAGGCTAATTCAGAACCAGCGTCCTAAAGGTTTTTGGCGATATATGGGCACTCATGTTGGCAATTTCTTGCTTGGCATGCGTCTTCGTGCTCTCGGAATAGACAAGGAGATTGTGTTTGTAGAGCACCACGTGGCGCATGCTGCCTCTGCATACTATGCATCTGGGTTTAAAGAGGCACTTGTGCTTACACTCGATGGTGCTGGCGACGGGCTTAGTGGCAGTGTAAGTATAGGAGAATCAGGCGAGCTGAGGCGCATAGCAACGTTTGATGCGAGTGCAAGCCTTGGGCTTTTGTACGGTGCAGCAACACTTGCTTGCGACCTACGCTACAGCGAGGATGAGGGCAAGCTTATGTCGCTTGCTGCATACTCTTATCCAGAATCAATTCCAGAGCTCGAAAGAATTGTAAGGTATGATGAAAAGGCAAAAAGGCTTGTAAGCGATACCGGAATAAAGTACGAGTTTGAGCTTGCAGAATACATAAAAGACCACTTATTATGGAAATACAACAGAGAGGCACTGGCTTATGCGGTGCAAAAGCATACTGAAGCTCAGGTGCTAAAGATTGTAAAACAGTTTATAAACGAGACCGGAATAAGAAATGTGGCGGTTGCAGGCGGACTGTTTTCAAACATAATCATAAACATGCTTATAAACGAGCTTCCCGAAGTAAAGGACTTTTTTGTATTTCCACACATGGGCGACGGAGGTCTTGCGCTTGGTGCAGCGTATTTAGTAGATTTCAACGAGCACAAAAAGTTTACAGGAAGGCAGATAACGGATATTTACTTCGGTCCAGAATATACTAACATAGAAATAGAAAATGCGTTGAAAAAGAAGGCAAAAGAAGGAAAAATAGAATACGAAGAAGTAAGCGACATAGAAAAGTATGCTGCTGAGAAAATAGCAAAAGAAAACAAGATTGTTTTGTGGTTCCAGGGGCGTATGGAATACGGCCCAAGAGCACTGGGCAACAGGAGCGTTCTTGCTCTTCCTAATATTCCAGAAAACCGCGATAAGATAAACATAATAATCAAGCGCAGGCCTTACTACCAGCCATTTGCCAGCACTATATTGGAAGAAGACGCTGCAAAGCTGCTTGATCCATACCCAAGGCCCAATAAGTTTATGACAGTAGGCTATAAAATAAGGCCAGACAAGTTCGGCTTGCTTGTAGCAGCAGCGCACATAGACAAGACAACAAGGCCACAGATTCTAGGAAATGAGAACAAAAAATATAGGAAGCTTATACAAGAGATAAAGAAAAGCAGCGGTGTAGGGGCTGTGCTCAACACAAGCTTTAACAAGCATGGTATGCCAATTGTAATGTCTCCAGACGATGCGCTTTGGACTTTGGAAAATACAGGCGCAGAGTATCTTGCAATTGGTGACTTTTTTGTTGAGAAGAAAAGATAAAAGCACAGAAAAAGATAATGGGCACGAAGTTGAGCGAACAAATACATATTTGGAGATTGTAGAAGCCAATAGAGTCGGAGAAGTGGGCATAATTCTGACTTTTCTTCGTAATCCTACTGATTCTGAAGAGAGCGATCTTAACATAACAGTAAACAAAGGAGTGGAATATATTGCTATCATTTCCTTTAGCAAGCCTAATAAAGTAACAGCAAGCGCCGACCACAGTACAAAACAAAGCAGAGATTGTAGCATAAAAGTAGAAAATGGAGTAATAAGCATAATGCCATTGTTTAGCAACTCAGATCCCTATTCTGGTAATGTGGCTGTAGTTGTAGACCTTGCCAAAGGCAGGGTTTCAGCAATAGTAAAAGATGAAAGAATTACCTTTGACGTTATAAGCTTTGCATTGGGAGAAGAGCTTAAAAGAATAGATTATAAGCACAATACCGTTCCATTGCTTGTGCGCGCGTTCAGAAGAAAGTAGCTTTCTATTCTACTTAAATTCATGAGACATTATACACTATCTTTTTATGTTTTTTTAGCAAAACTTACTTAGGTGCTTTTATGCGTGTATTGCAATTAGACGTTGAAAGCATAGAGTATTCTTTGGTTAAGCCAGAATCAGAAGTTTACGAACAGAGCGATAAAAAAAGAGAAAGAGTTGAAGACGCTGTTGCACTGTTTGTATGCGTAGAGAAAGGCGATTCGGAGGCAGAGGCAAAGCAGGCTGTTGATGATGCTGTATCTTTTGCGTTAAAGCAGGGGGTTAAGAAACTTGTTCTTTATCCTTTTGCACATCTAAGTAACGACCTTGCGTCGCCAAGCGAGGCAATGATGCTTTTCCAAACTATGCGCAAGCTTGCAGAAGAAAAGAAAAGTGTAGAGGTATTTGCTGCGCCTTTCGGATGGAACAAAAGGCTGAGCATAAATGTAAAAGGCTATCCGCTTGCAGAGCAATCTAAGAGCTATGGAAAAAACGCAGTTAAAACAAAGAAGGCTGCGGAGCGGATTGACACTTCTATAGTAAAGAAGAGCGATTGGTCTGGCTTGCCTGAAAATGACCATAGAACAATAGGAGAAAAACTAGATCTTTATAGCTTCCAGGAAGTGTCGCCGGGCATGGTCTACTGGCATCCAAACGGCATGATAATCTACAACGAGCTTGTAAAGTTTATGCGTGAGAAAGAGGCAGAGTACGGCTACGAAGAGATAAGCACCCCAGAAATTGCCAACGTTGCGTTGTGGAAGGTCAGCGGGCATTTAGAGCATTATAGAAAAGACATGTTTTTGTTCGAATCGAACATTGGTTCTGTAGGCCTTAAGCCGATGAACTGTCCTTCTACTATGCTTATATACAAGACAAGAAAGTGGAGCTACAAGGAGCTGCCTTTCAGAACTGCGATCTTTGATAAGATTCATAGAAGCGAGCTGAGCGGTGTAGCGACTGGCCTATTTCGTGTAAAAGAGATGACACAAGATGATGGGCATATCTTTGTGAGGGAAGACCAGATAGAAAGCGAGATAACAAGCCTGCTTAAAATGATCAAAGAAGTCTACGGTGTGTTTAATATGAAGTACACCGCCAAATTGTCAACAATGCCTGACGACCACATGGGCGATGAAAGGCTTTGGGAAAAGGCAACATCTGCGCTCAAATCAGCATTAGATGCAAACAAAATGAAGTATGAGGTGAAGGAAAAGGAAGGCGCCTTCTACGGCCCTAAGATAGACTTTGATGTTTACGATTCACAAGGTCGCGCATGGCAGTGCGCAACAATACAGCTTGACTATCAGTTGCCGCTGCGCTTTAAGCTGGAATATACGGATAAAGATGGTTCTCAAAAGATGCCTGTGGTCGTGCACAGGGCAATACTGGGCACACTTGAAAGGTTTATCGGGATACTTGTAGAGCATTATCAGGGCAAATTCCCAAGTTGGCTCGCACCAATACAGGTTATTGTTGTAGCAGTGTCAGAAAAATCAAATAACTACGCTGAGGCTGTATTTAACGATCTGAAGAAGAGTAAGCTTAGGGTAAAGCTTGATAACAGCGATAGGACAATACAGTATAAAATAAGGGAGGCAGTAACACAAAAAGTTCCTTATATAGTAATACTGGGAGAGAGGGAAGAGGCAAATAAAACGCTTACTATAAGAAGCAGGACTGGCGTGCAGAAGGAAATGAACATAAATGAATTTGTAAAGCTGGTAAATAAGGAAGTAGCAGAAAGGGCAAACACAACCAGCTTCTAATTATTTCTATGTTTGACTAACCTCAACAGCAATACTTCACTCAAAGATTAATAATATTTTTTCATCTCTTCATATGTGATTTCATCGCTTGCAGCTTTGTTGAATGCTACAGTCAATTCCCTTCCTAGTCTGCCATTCAGCACGAGCGGGATGTTTAGGTCTGCTGCCAGCCTCCTAATTTCATAATCTTTATTTGGCATATAATTATCAGTAATCAGAAGGTCTATGTCGCCTTTTTTGATTTTTTCAATAGCTTCTTCTCTGGTAAGCTCTTGTGCGTTTGGTGTGGAAGCAAAATCTAATGTATAAACATCTATTGTTTTTGCTTTCTTGAGGTTTTCTGCTGCGGCTTCTAGGCTTTCTTTATTGGACAAGCCATAAACCAATGCCGCCTTTTCGGGTACTTTGTTTGGAGTTGCAGAAAGCCAGCTTTTATACAGCGCATCGTAAACACTCTTGCCAAAGGCAGCGACCTCTCCAGTACTTTTCATTTCGGGGCTTAAGTAAGGGTATGCGCCTCTAAGCTGCGACCATGAAAACTGAGGGGTTTTTACCGCAAAGCTTTTATGAGTCGGCTCATAAAAGCCCTCCCAGTCAAAGGTTTTGAATATTCCGCGCATTGCAAAATCTATAAGGTTTATTCCTACAGACTTGCTCGAAAAAGGCATCGACCTGCTCGCCCTTAAGTTGAGCTCTATTACATAAGGTTCTTCTTGCTGAATAATAAACTGTATGTTAAATGCACCTTTTATCTTTAACTCGTTTGCTAGTGTAAAGGCAATATCGTGCATTCTGCTTGCTGCTTTACTTTCGAAAGGCGTAAATATTGTTGCATCGCCACTGTGTACTCCGGCTTCCTCTATGTGGCCCATCGTTATGCCTATCACGTTTTTTCCATCACTTGCACAATCAAGCTCTGCTTCTATGCCATTTTTCATGAATTTGCTTATTACTATAGAATGCTTGGAAAATTCTTGCTTTATGTCTTTCATATAAGCCTCAAGCTCTTTCCAATTGTTTGCGATTTTCATTCTTGTACCACTTAGTACATAGCTTGGCCTGAGCAATACTGGAAAGCCCACCTTGTATATGAACTCTTCAATTTCCTTTTTGTTCTTTGCAAGAGTCCATTCCGGCTGCCTTATGCTAAGCTGATTAAGAAGCCTTGAGAATTTGCCTCTTTCTTCAGCGATGTCTACTGATTTCGCATCTGTACCAAGAAGCTTAAGACCTGCCTTCTTCAAAGCAGTGGCAATGTTGTTGCCGATTTGCCCTGCTCCAAATACTACCACTTTGTCAATTCCTTCTTTCTTTGCAATCGCAGTTATTGTCTCTGCGCTTAATTCATCAAAATATAGTTTCTCTGAAATATCCCAGTCTGTAGATACTGTTTCAGGATTGTAATTCAGTATTGCAACTTCATCGAAATACTTTTTGGCAGAGTTTACCAAAGAAGTTGCACTCCAATCAAATTCTACACTTAAACCTATTCTAAATCCGCCGGCACCAAGAATAAGGAGCTTGTCTTTGCTCTTGTCAAATGCAATATCATCTTCGCTGCCATTGTATGTAGTGTAGATATAGTTGGCATGTGCGGGCCACTCTCCAGCAAGCGTATCTATTTGCTTTATAACAGGCAAAATTTCGCTTCGCCTGCTTCCTATCTCTTCATCGCTAAAACCGAGCCTTTTAAGATCTTCATAATTTTCAAAATTGCTTTTCTTTCCAAGTTCATAAGCCTCAACAACAGCTTTTATCTTTTCTAGAAAATATTCATCTATATGCGTTAGCTTGTTTACAAATTTAACAGAATAGCCTTCTTTAAATGCCTTTGCAGCGTAGAGAAACCAGTAAGGCAGTCTATTCTTCAGCGCATTTGAAAGCTGGGCTTTGCTTATTCTTGCGTTGTATATCTTCCCATTGACAAGCCCTGGTTCGCCAATATCCAGCATTCTTATTGCCTTCTGCATAGCTTCTTCAAAATTTCTGCCTATGCCCATTACTTCGCCAATGCTTTTCATCTCTGTGTTAATTCTAGGATCAGACCCTTCAAATTTTTCAAAATCCCATCTGGGTATTTTGACTACTATGTAATCAAGGCTAGGCTCAAAAAAGGCAGTAGTTGCTTTCGATACGCTGTTCTGTATATCGTAAAGCCTATAGCCAAGCGCGAGCTTTGCGCTTATATATGCTAGAGGGTATCCTGTCGCTTTGCTTGCCAATGCGCTAGACCTTGACATTCTTGGGTTTGTTTCTATTGCGTAGAAACGATGACTTTTAGTATCTAGTGCAAATTGAACATTGCATTCTCCAATTATGCCTACTGCTCTTGCAATAGCTATTGCAGCTGTCCTCATCATCTGGTACTCATAATTGTCCAAAGTCTGCGCAGGTGTTACTACAACGCCCTCACCAGTGTGTACACCCATCGGATCCAATTTTTCAAGACATGCAACAACAGCCACATTGTCATAAGCATCTCTTACCACCTCATATTCTATTTCCTTCCACCCTTCTAAATATTTTTCAAGCAAGATTTCATGCACGCTTGACTGCGCAAATGCCTTTTCAATCCAGTTTTTAAGCTCGTGTACATTCTTTACAACAGCAGAGCCCCTGCCGCCTAAGTTGAAGCTTACTCTAAGCATAAGAGGAAAACCTAGCTCTTCTGCGGCTTCTAGCGCCTCTTTTTCGGTTTTTGCTGTTCTATTTTTAGGTATTGGAATATTTGCCTTTATCATAGTCTCTCTAAATCTTTCTCTGCTAAGTGCCTTCTCTATCGCCTCTATTCCAGTTCCGATTATCCTTATATTGTTTTTCTTCAAAATGCCGCTTTTGAATAACTCAACACCAAGGCTAAGTGCCATCTGGCCTCCAAACCCCAACGCAATTGCATCCGGCTTTTCTTTTTCTATTACCTTTTTCAAAAATTCTTTTGTAAGTGGAACAAGGTATACCTTGTCAGCACTGTCATAGCTTGTCTGTACTGTTGCAATATTGGGGTTTACAAGCACAGTCTTAATGCCTTCCTCTCTGAATGCCTTTAGGGCTTGGCTGCCACTATAGTCGAATTCTGCGGCTTCTGCTATTTTAATTGCTCCTGAGCCGATTAAAAGTATCTTGTGTGGCTTTGTATTCAACCAATCAACCTTGCGAAGATTTTAAATATGAATTTTGCATCGTTTGGCCCAGGCCTTGCTTCTGGATGAAACTGAGTTGTCATGAGCTTTTTGTCTCTATAAAATGTTCCCTCTACGCTTTTGTCGTCAGGGTCTACAAACCATATCTCTTTCTTTGGCATATCTTCAGCATATACTGCGTAGCCATGGTTGTGTGTTGTTATATACGCCCTTTTTGTCTTTAAGTCTATAACGCCCTTGTTTATGGCTCTGTGGCCAAATTTCATCTTCCTTATCTTATATCCTAACGCATTCATTGCTATTTGATGGCCTAGGCATATGCCAAAAATAGGTATTTTGTATTCCATAAGCTGCTTCATTGTTTGCGTCTGTTCCTTTAGCAGAAGCGGATTTCCAGGACCATTGCTAAATACAACTCCGCTTGGGTTATAGCTTAATATCTTGTCCGTGCTGAAATAGTAAGGAACCCTTATCAAAGTATAACCTAAGTTATACAGTTCTTGCAGTATTCCGTGTTTTACCCCAAAATCAACAACTACAATATTTTTTCCTCTGTTTTTGTATATTATTGGCCTTTTTACTGTTACTTTGTCTACAAAATTTATTCTTTCATATCTTTCAAATTTTATATCACCATCAGGGCTGTTTTCGAGTACAGAATTCATAGAGCCCTTATCCCTGATTTTTTTAACAAGCATCCTTGTGTCTACATTATAAATTCCTGGCACCCCTTCTTTTTTAAGCCATTTATCTAACGTCATTACAGAATTCCACTTACTGCCAAAAGTAAGCTGGCTTATAACAAGCCCTTCAACCATTATGTGCTCTGATTCAAAGTTTGAAAGTATTTTGTTGTGGTATACGGGCCTTGGCACTCCATAATTTCCTATGTGCGGCTGTGTAAGTATAAGAATCTGGCCTTTATAAGAAGGATCGGTAAGGGATTCTGGATAGCCGTTCATCGCGGTTGAAAACACTATTTCTCCTTTTGCAGTCTTACTTGCACCAAAACCTATCCCTTCTACTCTCGTCCCGTCTTCCAGGTACAAGTATGCTTTTGACATTACAGTAGCCACCCGTTTCAGTAAATTTTATTTCCAATGTTTTGGCTTGGCCTGTAAGCACTTTGCAAGGCAAAAGCCAAGAACGAGCAATGCTATATAACTATAAAGCGATAAAATAAAAAGGCATATGCTAAAAGATGCGTGAAGAAAAGCTAATGAAAGATAACATCGCAAAATGAAATAACACTACGGAGCAAGCTTACAAGCCTATTTGAAACTAGGTTGCTTTGCTTATTTTGTCATCTCAGCAGTATAGTTTATTTGCAGTATGCCTGTGTATGACTTTGGCGCTTTTATCAACGCCACCAATTTTACTGTGGAATTTGGAGCTAGCGAATAAGGCAGCTTAGGAGACACAGACTCAATGCTGAAACCATTGTCTGTAGTTATGTTTAACAGTGTCATATTAAATTGCGAATAGTTTGGTATTGAAAGACTATAATTGAATGTATTATAAGAAGAAGTGCTGAAACCTGGTAGTGTTCTGGTATATTTAAGTTCGCCAGTAACATTCCCATTTGTAAGGCCTGTCGCATGAACATATGTTACGCCGTATACTGTTATTCTGCTTACATTTATTTCTCCTATTGTGCTTGCCTTGCTCGTATTATATGCGCCAGGCTTAGAAATGTTTAATGATGAGAGCGAAGGCAGAGCCCTGAGAAGGGCACCAGTGAATTGGAAAGGATTTTTAACACCCTCACTACTCAGAAAAGCCAGCGCAACTAAAGTTTCTACAATGACTATTATAATGATTCCCAACAAAATGCCAGCTAAGAAAGTCTTGCCTGCAAATGCCATGTTTTTCTTTCTACCTAAATACTTTTATATGTTTTTACAGAATGCATAGCAGAAAGCCCACGAATTTATTCGTGGAAGAACGTCAGTAAAGCGGTGTGATTATTGCCAAGGCAAACGCAATACCAAACAATAAATAAATCAGTGATGTGAATTTTACCGCGTATTTAAAATTGCTTTTGTTAAGTTTAGAAAGCAAAACAACCGCAAGCGGTATTGTTGCAAGTACAAAAA
>OGCG01001512.1_pt1 | contig 11323 bp, 9 predicted proteins | sample 1570061 | NCBI WGS metagenome assembly OGCG01 (sample SAMN06268698, study PRJEB24515) | hot springs metagenome | isolation source: Joseph's Coat, Yellowstone National Park, Washington, USA | place: USA:Joseph's Coat, Yellowstone National Park, Washington, USA
ATCCCGACCTTGCTCATCCCCCTCACGTACGGCGAGAATGCAAGCAGCAGTATCCCATCCTGCCCCCGTATTTCGTGGTGGCGGTTGCGTAGTTCCAGGAATATCAGTATCCCTTATCGCCGGATCCCGGACCCTCCACGTATTTGCCGTAGTACCTTATCCCGGTCCAGTCGAGCGATGGATCATCCCCTGACCTCCTCCAGCACGTCCCCGATCACGCCGAGCCCCCGGTCCTCCACGTGGTTCAGGACGTCGGGCCGACACGCCGTACGTCCCCGATTTGCCCTCCGCGGAATCCCTCCAGATGGACGCGGAGGCCGGGGTCCTGGCCGCCGCATCCCCCTTCCTCCCCCTGAAGCTCAGGGGAAACCAGGAAACCGGAAACCATTATACCCGGCCAGCCGCACCTCATCCCGGCGAGGTGGTTTGCCATTCTGGGTCGCTTGGATGGGAAACAATCCCCGCCAAATGCGTTTCCAGCTCGGGATCGCCGGGGACGAATTTTGGGTCTACAGGGCCGGGAGGTCCGCGCGTGCCGATCCATGGATCCACGATATCCCAATAACCCTATTGGGATCCCCGCTCAACCTGATGGACCTCAGCCCGCTCAAAATCGCCTATTCATTATGGCGTTTTACCGGTTGAACCGGGAAGTGCCGGGGGTGCCTGGAGATGAAGCGCGCCCGCACGAGGGGACTATGCTGAGCCATGTGTGGTGCACGTCCCTATACCGTGCGCTATTGAGGAATAGAGTGATAGATGTGGTGCATAAGAGCCGGTTATAGAGCCACTGTGTGGTGCACCCGGCATTCATTATGTGGTGCACTTCAGAGGGGCGCCGTTCCATCGCGCTCGATGGGCCCCATGACCCCCGCGCTCGATCGCGATCGATAATTGAATGAGCGGAACGATTGTGCGGGGACAAACGGCAGCTATTCAAGGCGATCGAGGGCCGGAGCGGCCGGCTCCGACGCTGATTCTCCCGCAGGATGGAGCCCTTCGCGTGTCGAGACATCGGCCCTGGCCGAGAACTTTGGAAAACCGATCCCTTCCCAGCGGCAATTCAAGCTGGCCAAGGCGCTGAAATGAGGCGGATCCTCATTGCCCTCCAGCGAGCCAGGCGACCGCCTCGCCGGCGCTTAGGCCGCTCACCTCCTCCACCCTCCCCTGGCTGGCGTTGTAGGTGACGGATCCGCTCCCGGTGTGGACCTTCACCCTGTGGCTGAAGACCCACCTCAGCCTCTCCGGGCTGACCCTGGCGCCCAGGCGGCGCTCATTCGGGGCGAGGCCCGTGCCGAAGCTCTCGGACTACGGAGTGCCGGTGCTAGATCACGTGGTCGCGGGATGGTAGAGCGATGCGCCCAGCTGGCGCCCTAGGACATCGTTCAGGTTCTATTAGCGTCGCCATGAAGCGGAGCTCCTCCGCGGTTCAGATCACGCCATGCCCTGAGGAGCCTTGTAGCAATATCCGCACCGGGTACGCCGTTGCGGTTTCCCCACAGATACCTCATGACGGTCGCGGTCGCTATGAAGCCTGTCTCACGCTCGTAGCGGAGGAATGCCATCGGGTGTGAGAGCACGTTCCTGAGGACGTGAGGGAGCAAGTCGCGCACCTCGATGAATGCCGTCCCGAACCCCCGGGCCTCCAGAAGCGGGGGCACTCCTCACGTTCTGAGGACCGTGGGCCTCTATCACCGCCCTCCTCACGGTCCTGAGGCTCCTGAGCCCTCCCCTGAGGGTGGCGCACTCAATCCCTCTATGTCCATCTTGGGCAGGGTGGGCTCTACCCCGAGCTCCTCCATCAAGTCGTCGAGGGCGATGACCTTCACGCGGTCGCCCCTCCCGGGCTCTACGTGTGCCAAGATCCCGGATCCCTCCAGACCAGCGATGCCGGGTCCCTCCCCCAGGGCGGCCTCCACGACGACCACGTTCCCTAGGCCCCGCACGTTCCTGCGCAGGAGCTCGACGGACCCGGGATTCGGCTCCACGGCTATCACGAGCTTGGCGCGTGCCGCCGCCCTGACGGTGAAGTCCCCCACGTACGCCCCCGCGTCGATGACCACGTCTTTTGGTCCCGCGTCAAGGAAATAGTACTCATCCGCGACGAATGTGGCATGGGGTGCACGGAAGCCCTCCCCCTCCTCGGAAACCTCCAGCGAAATTTGCCCCCACCTGAACCTGAGCACCAATTATACAAAACTGTGATTTAACTATATTTAAGTCTATTCTGCTATGTTGCACATCCCCTCGACTAGCGGTTCCTCCTCCGGTCGGCCCACGCGGGGGCTCTTAGATCGACGCAATGAACATGCTATATATTATTACCTTCACGATAATCTCCTTCGCTATACTGGCGAACTTCCTCGCGTGGCGTTCGCGTATTCCTCAGGATCCTCGACCACGCCCGGGGCTCGAACTTCCGCTGCTCGACCGCCGCTAGCTTCCCCGTGGAGCTCCCTCGGATTTAACTTCATAGATCAACCAGTTTGGGAGAAGCGGCGCCGCTTGGCTCACGCGAACGCCTTTTAACAAGTTTAACAAGAGCGACCCGGTGAACAGCGTTGAGGTTGGCCTTTGTCGACGGCGACAACGCCTTCGTGGATGAGGAAGGCGGCGGAGGCGAAGTCAACGTTAGGAATGCCGCGCCCAGGCTGCGCAAGTTCTTCGATGTGGTTTATGTGCCCAGTGTGCGGAGGATTGCGGCGCTCAGAAGCCGCGAGGATGCTGAGAATCTTGCCGAGATTTGGAAGATATCCCCAAGTCATTTGGATTTGAGACGCCACATGAAGTTGTTCGTTTTATCCGCGACGAGCTGCCGGGTATGAGCAAGTGCCGGAGAATCAGGAGATATCTGGAACTGACGCTGATTACGAGTAAGTATATAAATATGTTCTTTGACATGGACTATCAACTACAAAATTTGAGATCAGAAGTGGCCCCTGAAATCCTCGGCTGCGCCCTTGCGCATTCTCTGGCGCTCGGTGATGTTTACTACCTCGCCAAAGCAAGCGGATTGAGAGCAGTAGTGATGATCCAGGGGCTCGGCGACGTGCGCAACCGTTTCATTGGCGAGACATTCCTGACGTATCTGAGGAGCGCTTGGAATGGGGTGGATCCCATTATGGCGATAAAGCGGCTCGGCGCTGGCCCGACATTGAAGCTCTTTTGGCGCGCCCTGTCCTCCGACGCGTTCACTACGGTCTTCCTTCTCAGCCGCGGGCAGCTGGAGAATCAGGCGTCGGGATGCGCCAAGTGCCGCCTTCTCCGCCCGGCGAATGCTGTGGATCCCGGCCTGAGGCGCTACCGCGGACTGCTCAGGGGCGACTACATCGTAGCGGCCTCTAGGCTGGTCGCGATGAAGGGCGTGCTCGAGCTCCCGCGCATCCACAGGAGGATAAGGGATGAGACGGGGCTCAGGCTGGTGGTGGCCGGCAGGTTCCCCGACGAGTCTACTAGGAGGGCCTTTGAGAGGGCGGTGGAGAGGGAGGGGCTGAAGCCGGGGAGGATACCGTGCTGGCGGGCTTCCTGCCGAAGGAGAAGTACTACGAGACACTGGCGAGGGCGAGGGCCCTCGTCTACCCGCCGCACAGCGATTCCTTCTCGCTCGTCATCCTCGAGAGCCTCGCCGTGGGGACGCCCGTGGTGACCTACGATATCCCCGGCCCGCGCAGCGTCTATGGGGGCTCCCCGCCGTGAGGTTCGTGAGGGAATTCGACCATAGGGCGATGGCGGAGGAGACGGTGAGGCTCGCCGAAATGTCGGAGGAGGAGCGCCGCGGGCTGGTGGATGATGAGAGGGTGACCTCGTTCCTCGATGAGCGCTCCTCATGGGACGTCGTGGCCGAGCGCCTCGCCGAGGGGATAATGGAGGCAGCAGCGGCCCGTTGATGCCACCGCGTGGTCGTGTCACTACGGGTGGATGACAATATAAATAAGTAGCGATTGACCTAGAGAATCAGGCCCGGGCCGATGAAGGCGCTGTTCAGCCACCACAACAGGCTACTCTACGGTGGAGGCGGCGAGGTGTTCGTGGCGACGCTGGCGAACTACCTTGCAAGGAGGGGCCATCGCGTGGAGATACAATCTCTACCGATTGTGCAGGATAAATACGGGGTTAACGTGCAGCCGGAGCTCGACCCCCGGGTTAGATATAATGAGAGGTGGCTGCACGGATCCAATGCGGACGTCTGCTACGCTATGTACACGCCGATCCTGCCACTCTACCTCAGGTCGCGCTGCCCGGTGGTCGTGGGGATCCACGCGCACAAGCTGATGATGGGCGTAAACCACGCGGGGCCCATACCGACGCTCGCGAGGGCAGCGCACGTTCTGGTGGGCAGGCGGGTGATCAGAGCTTACGACGCCGTGCACGTCAATAACGCCGCGTACTACGGGCTCGTGGATCATCCGCGCAAATACCTGATATCGAACCCCATCGATTCCACGGTGTTCAGACAGGCGGCGCCCAAATCGGAGAGGTTCACTGTGCTCTACGTCGGCAGGAGGGACTGGGACAAGGGGTGGGACGTCTTCCTGGAGGTGAGGAGAAGGCTCTCGGGCTCCGGAATCGAGTTCGTCGCCGTGAAGGGCCTCAGCAGGGAGCAGCTGGTCCGCGCGTATTCATCGGCGCACGTCCTGCTGGCCCCGGCCCGCAAGGACATGTTCGGCCTGACGATAGTGGAGGCGATGCTCTGCGGGACTCCGGTCATAACCACGTCGATACCGGCGCACAGGGAGCTGGGGCTCCCCCTGATCTACGCGGACACGCCGGAGGAGATTGTCGAGGCGATCCGGAGGCTCATGAGCGATCCGCCCAAGATGGACTACAGGGAGGCCGCGATGAAGTACTCGATAGAGGTCCTCGGACCAATCTACGAAGGAATGCTCCGCGAGGTATCCGAGCTCGCCAGATGACCCGAAACCTCGCTGGGCAGGAACCCCTCCCGTTATGGTTCCGTTCAGCTCTATGTAGTCGAGCTCCAGCGGCCCCTCCCATTTGACGGCGTACCCCCTGAACTCGACGTATTGTTCTGTCTGGTTGAGGGTGAGCGATAAGATGATGGGGGTCGGCCCGCCGATCTCCGCCCCGGTCACCTTCACGTCGCGCAGGACGACATTGCCGGAGTCCGCGGTGACCTGTATGTATAGTGTGTTATTCGCTGGCACCCCGCTCGAGTTCAGCATGAAGGTCACGTTGTATGTCCCGGGATAGAGGGTGGTGTATGGGCCGTACCACACCATGGTACCCGTCGCGTTGACCGCGCGTATGACCCCATTGCTCAGCGCGCTGGCGCCTGTCGTGAAGAGCTCGCATGGATAATATGTGTAATGAACGGTTATTGGCAGCGCACTCTCCGGCAGCCTCGTAACGGTTATGTTCTCGAGCGCGAGCGACCCGGACCAGTTGTAGATGTACGCCTTGAACTCCACGGCGGGATAGCTCCCGTTGAGGAGCAAGTAGAACTCCGATTCGTCGCGCATGTGCGCAGCGCACAGAGGCGACGTGTACAGGGTGATGTTCCCATAGTCCGCGGTCACCTCGATCAACATCCTGTCTGTGGGTGAGGCGCCTGACGAATTCAGGTTGTACCTGACAAGGTAGAGGCCGGGCTGCATCTCAACGTAGGGGCCATACCAGGCTGTCTGGGGCCCCAGGTCCTCACCCATCAAGGAGCCGTCGGCGGCAATCCGCACCTGCGGGGAATGCTGCAGCTGCCAGGGGAAGATTACGGTCGTGTTGCCGGGCACCTGCACGGGCTCCAAGGTTACGTTAGCTAGGTAGAGGCCGGCAGCGCCGGACGACTTTATACCCCTGAGCTCCAGCAGCGGCGTCACGTGGGTCAGCGTGAACTCAAGGCTGACGTTCGTCCACCTGCCGGGGCCGGCCAGTTCGTAGCCGTAGAGGGGCTCGCTGGCGATGATCTCCCTTGCCCGATTCGCCGCGACGTCCAGCGTGAGTAGATACCCGCTGTAGTTGCCGTCCGACTTGATGAGGAAGTTCGCCCTGTACGTGCCGGGGGGCAGGAGCGTATAGGGTCCGTACCACATGGCGGTATAGCCACCACTGCTCGGCGGCTCGTATATGTAGTAGCTCGGGGAGGAGTTGGATCCGACGAGGACACTTCCCTGGCCCAGGGCGAGGCTGCGGTAGTCGAAAACCAGTGGCTCCGCCGTGTAGATAGCAGGGCTTCCCCTGTATCCGAGCCGGAACAGCATGATGCTGTCGGGATACGGTGAGGAAGAGACTATCCACGCCCTCAGCCCGTAAACGGACTCGTTGACGAGCGCGTTCTGGATGTAAGATGGTAATTGGCCGAACTCGAACGTATCGACTAGAATGTATTGGGGCAAATTAGTTTTATTGAATGGCAAGTATTTGTATGATACCCCTGGATAGGAATTCAGACTATTGGCGACGTAGGGAAAGAGAAAACTTGACGCGACTACCGTTTCGTTGGTTTCATAATAGCTCAGCAAGTCGTGCATGTATTTATATGAAGGATTTGCATGATAGCTTATCGTATATCCGCTTCCCCATGGCGAATTTATGCAGCCCACATTAGGATTCATGGGGCTGAAGGCGAAGTTGGCGGCGGCTAGCACGGCTAGCACGGCTAGCAAGAGCGATGCGACGCGCAGGTTCCGCCCTCCGCGCTGCGCGCCCGCCCCGGGGATGGCCCGACCCTCCGATACGATGGCCGCGGCGGCGACCGCGGCGGGGGCCAGCAACAGTGCGAGGAGCTCCTCGACATCTACAACCTTAAATATGAAGGCGGGCGCACCGGGATATATTATAGAATAATATAAAAGTATGAGCGCGACCGAGAGCACGACCGAGGCGCTCCTGCCGGACTTCAGCCTTGACAGCCCGACAATTGATCCTATGGCGACCGGTATTATGAATACGAAACCGTACTGCCATCCCATGTACTGCGCGAAATGCGGCATGAGTATTATTGAGAAATATAGCAGAGGAAGCGCTATAATTAAATGTTTAGGATGCCTGAACGCCAGAAATCCGAACGACCCATAGAGAAGGAGCCAGTAGACAACTGAGTATATCGTAGCATCATAATTTACGGCTGGTGGTGTAAATAAATAAATTATTTGATGCCACACCAATCCTATGGTATTCCCCCGGACGGCGGTTGGCGTTACTAATGCCGGCACCAGGCCATATTCTATGAACCTGAGCATCACGTAGGACAGTACCGCGGCCGCCGCGAAGTACAGGTACACCCTGTAGGTGCCGTCGCGGATCCTCCTCCAGAATGCCAGCATGCCGATCCCGAAGCGATCGTATGCGAAGTAGATCGCCATGAAGAGGGCTATAAATGGAAATATTTCCAATGTAAACACACCTAATATGAAAATCACTGCGGCCAGCCCGTACCTCCTCCTCATGAGCAGGTAGAACAGGGAGAACGACTCCAGCGGCAGGAACGCCTCCAGATGGAAATCGAAGAAGTAGGACCCCAGGAGGAATGGGTTGAGGAGGTAGACAATTATAGCGCCGATGAGCGCGGGGCGGCTGGCCCCGAACCTCTCGCCTATCATGTAGAGTGGCACCGCAGATGATGCCACCGCCAGCGCCTGGATGACGAACAGAGTTATCGCGTGGGGGTAGAGGCCATAGATGAGGGATAGCGGCAGTAGGATGAGCGCCGGATGAACAACCAGCAGGCTCCCCGCGTGGGTGACTACGTAGTCGCCCGCCTCGTAGAGCAGCCTCCCGTGGAGGGTGGACCAGAGGGCCTGCATGAAGATCCCCAGGTCCCACTCATTTGTATAGAAACTCTCATATCTCAGCTCGGCCAAGTATATCAACAGTACCGTGTAGAACGCCAGTATCGCCAGCAGGGACGCTGACGCCGGGCTGAGCCTCGACCGCAGCTTCATCGACGCGAATCCATCCTTGGCATCGGATAAAAAAATTTCACGCCATCGCCGTGATGAGAGGCCCCGATGAATGGTTAGCTTCCATGAAACTAATGCATGCCGGTTCCGGGAGCGCGATCGCCCGGGGAAAACGCCCGAGCTGGGGGGTACGCTACGCGGCGCGGATCGCCCCCTCCGGTTCCCCAGCGGAACGATGCGCACGTGTACGGAGGCCGGCGGGGGCGATTGCCCATTTTGGGCTCATCCAAGTCGATGCAATGCTAATGAATGATGGCACATGAATTGATAATTAATTATAGTGTTGGCGCAAAGGGGTGTGCCGGATGGTGAGGTGCCCCCCGATGACATGAAGGCGACGCCCATCGGGCTCTGCATTTGCACCGGCGGCAGCCCGGGTGCGCACGCGCCGCCCCAATGCGTGAGGTCCAAGCTCGGGGCCGATAACGCGAGGATCATCTATGTAGACTGCCTGAAGCGCATGATGAGAATGCCTACGCGGGCGAGCACCCCACGCGCGGCGGCATGACGAGCTCGATCATCGGGTACGGCGCTAAGACGACGAGGACCCTCCTGACCCTCCCCTCCGCGTCCCCCACTGGCCTCCTCGGGCGCCTCCCGTCCCCCACCCTCTCAGACGTAGCGTCCATCGAGACGACCTACCCCATCCTCACGTCGACGGCGAAGTGTATTCCACTCCATCTTCAGGTACCCCTTCCTCACCTTCCATGCCCTCCGGATCCAGTCCCCTCCGTTGTGGACCTTGATTCCGGATGCGTCGACGGCTATGGAAGCCTTATGAAGGACTCCTGGTAGTGATACGGCTCTCCGACCACCCCTGTTGGCCCTCCTTCAGCTCCCTCCCCCACCTCCAGCACGGAGGGGCTGATGTCCAGCTCCCTCCTCACGAGCGCATCGTCCTAGCTGCGCTAATCTCTATTGCCTGACATGGGCCAGGGGAGCACGCGCCCCGTATAAAGCGCGTTCGAATCGAAATCAACGGGTTAGAGCCCAGGACGTGTAACATAGCATGCAGACGCAACATGTGAATGGGCGAGCCCCTAAGTGCTGATATTCGAGGCAACGTAGGCGGTTTCCACTAGCCCGCCGTCCTCTGAGTAAAGTATTACTACAAGGCCTCGCCCGACATCGGCCGTGAAGGCCCTGATAACAGGAATAACAGGGCAGGACGGTTACTTCCTCAGCCAGCTCCTGCTCCAGAAGGGTTACGAGGTTTACGGCGTCGTCAGGAGGAACTCTTCCAAGAGCCTGGGCACGCTCTCCTTGCTCCCTGAGGATGTCAGGAGGGAGATAAGGCTGCTGGAGGGGGACGTCACGGACACCGGCTTCATGAACAGGATGGTCTCGGAGATCAAGCCGGACGAATTCTACCACCTGGCCGCCCAGTCCTTCGTGGCCTACAGCTTCGCCAATCCGTCCGCGACCTACGATACGAACATAGGGGGCACCCTGAACGCCGTCAACACCATGCCGAGGACTAGGCTTTACTTCACCGCCTCCTCCGAGATGTTCGGCAGGTCGGAGGGGTGGCTAGAGAATGGCAGGGTGTGATTATATTGAGGATATGCTTTGTAGCAGTTTCACGGTCAGGTGCGTACCTCTCCACCGAAAGGATATGTGAAGAACTCTCGAAGAATAATGATGTAGTAATAATTACAAATAAGGATAACGAAAATTTTCACAAATCAACCCCCCTCAAGTCAAAAATAGTTAAAGCGTGGAGAAGAAATTCCATATTTGCACCATTAATCATCGCTTTAAATGCCAGAAAGCTGTCATGTAATGTTCTCGTGATTCAAGATGAATATTCCATTTTCGGATCGCCAATATTCTCCCAGCTATCAGCATTAATCCTGTTAATCATCTCCAGGTTCCTTGGATACAGGACAATTATAACGCTACACGGAGTTTTAATTCCAGCAAATATAATACAAAAAAGACATAATATTTGGAAATTTATTAGAAACTTTTTCGGATTAATCCTTTTATTATTCTATAAACTTATATCAATTTTTAGCGATACTATTGTTGTTCTTAACCCATTACAGAGAAGGCTATTGGAAAGTTATGGCGTATCTAGATACAAAACTGTGATAATCCCACCTGGCACTGAAATGTGCAAAGCCAATGAAGGCGGCGGAAATAAGCCTAAAGAGAATGGAAATGTTTTCTTCCATGGATTTATAAGACCGTCGAAGGGCTTGCTGGAGCTAATAGATGCTATAAAGCTTCTGTCGAATGAAGGCATAGACGTAAGGCTGACGATTGCGGGATCTATACCCTATCAATCACTTGAAAGATTAGATGAAAGGAGATATGCCAGTAAGGTCATTCAAAAGTGCGGGGAGCTCGGAGATAGATGTGTGATGAGGCTAGGATTCCACGAAACTGATGAATTACTCGCTATAGCATCAAATTCATATATAATTGTACTCCCTTATAAAGATAATTTTGTTGAAAGCAGTGGCGTTCTCCATATGTTTATGGATTGTGGAAAGGCTGTAGTGGTATCTCGTACACCGAGGTTCTTAGCGGATATATCACCTAAAGAAGCATTATTTGTCGATGTAACTAAAGAAGACCTTTATAAAAATATCAAATTTATTCTACAAAATGAAGAGCTATATGGAATATTGGCTGAAAATCTGAAGAAGAAGGCCAAGACAAGATATTGGCATGTTGTAGCGCACGAATGGTTTGAGGCGCTACTGGGGCTCTCTGAAGGGCGACCATAGCGGCGGCCTCCAGGCTGGTCGCGCTGAAGGGCGCGCTCGAGCTCCCGCGCATCCACAGGAGGATAAGGGATGAGACGGGGCTCAGGCTGGTGGTGACCGGCGGGTTCTCCGACGAGTCGACCAGGAGTGCCTTCGGGAGGGCCGCGGAGAGGGAGGGGCTGAAGCTGGGGGAGGATATAGTGCTGGCGGGCTTTCTGCCGAAGGAGAAGTATTACGAGACGCTGGCGAGGGCGAGGGCCCTCATCTACCCATCGCACAGCGATTCCTTCTCGCTCGCCATCCTCGAGAGCCTCGCCGCGGGGACGCCCGTGGTGGCCTATGATATCCCCGGCCCGCGCGGCGTCTACGGGGGGCTCCCCGCCGTGAGGTTCGTGAGGGAGTTCGATCACAAGGCGATGGCGGAGAAGGCGGCGAGGCTGGCCAAAATGCCGGAGGAGGGGGGCCGCGGGCTTGTGGAGGATGAGAGGGTGACCTCGTTCCTCGATGACCGCTCCTCATGGGACCTCGTGGCCGAGCGCCTCGCCGAGGGAATAATGGAGGCAGCAGCGGCCCGTTGAGGCCGCCGCGGGGTCGCGCAGCTACGGGTGGAGAACAATATAAGTAGTGATTGACCGGGAGGATCAGGTCCGGGCCGATGAAGGTGCTGTTCAGCCACCACAACAGGCTGCTCTA
>OGCG01001516.1_pt1 | contig 11311 bp, 13 predicted proteins | sample 1570061 | NCBI WGS metagenome assembly OGCG01 (sample SAMN06268698, study PRJEB24515) | hot springs metagenome | isolation source: Joseph's Coat, Yellowstone National Park, Washington, USA | place: USA:Joseph's Coat, Yellowstone National Park, Washington, USA
ATATTGTATGGGCTTTATATGTTGTGTTGTGTGTCATGTCTTTCTCTCATATTATACCCACATTATATGACTTGGTCCTGTCCTGTATTATGCCTGCATTATAGGTCTTTCCCTTGCTTTGCATGTTGTGGTTTTTTTGTGTCTTTGTTTGCCCTGGCTTACATATTATACCCATATTATGTGGGTATTATATGTCATTCTCCCCTGCACATCACCACTCTAATAAGATATCTTATACTAACTCCCTGGAACTAAACTGATTAGCCTAGGCTATTTGGACTAAAAACTGAGTTTTTGCCTCATTGTGTTTTTCCCCTGGCTCACATATTATACCCACATTATACGCCATCACTCCATACACAATGCTTTACAAACATATCACCATAGTTTTACTTACACAGGGTAGAAATTAAGCATAGTCTCCCCAGTCTTTTAGTTAAAATAAAACCGTGAGACTGGGGAGCACGGTCAGGGAGCCAAAGAGTTTTATACAAACTCTTTCTACACCTGAAAATCATAACCCACTCTCTCACTAGTAGTCTGCAGAAACTAGAGACTGGGGAGACTGGGGAGAGCACGAACGTAGGGGTTTACTTTTGTAAACCCAAATCATTTAGCTTACATGTGTAGAAACTTATGCAGAACCCTATTTCTACAGTTGTCTAGGGGCAGTTAATTTTATTAACCCACTTTTATACTTTGTCCATGCACCACTGGACACAATTTACCATGAAAAATCCCACAAAAACCAGGTAAGAGAAAGCCTTTTAAACCCCAAAAAGACCCATTTCCTGACCCCAATGCAAACCCAAAAACAAAAAACAGAAACCACAGAAAGAAACAATCCATGCCTATGTAAGTTTACGTTTGAGTTTCCATCAAAAGGGTATATTGGTACCTACTATGATGTCTATGATTGTGAGTATAGAAAAACATATTTCATAAGGCTTGATAATGGACAGTTGGTTAAACCAATACGTTCCGTTAATAGAGGATGTACCTATGGATGCATATCACGTGAGGAAGAATGGAAATTAGAGCCAGGGCTGTACCTGGAAATATACATAGAAAGGTATAGTTGTAGAAGCCCATACCGTGTAGTGATAGAAAAAGTACAATTCACTGGTGATAAAATAATCCATACAATATTGGATGATTTCTTTACACATGATATAACACCATTATTAAGATGGGGAGATGATGCATGAGTGAGTGTTCTAGATTGCCTTTGATTTTAGAGGTTATGGCTCCTACATATTTGTCAGAGGACATGTTGTTTTATACAGCCACTAGTTGGGGTTTTGAAAATAGGGATGCAATCAATAAGTATGTTTGGGATGGTTGTTGTGGTGTCATATTCTATATAGAGAACATAAATGGTGAAAATTATGCAATTGCAAGGGCTGTTATTAAGAGGGGTTATACTGAGCATTTTGTCAATATTGTCAAAGAGGCATTAAAAGGGTTAGGTGGTGATGTTACTAGGCTTAAGGTCAGGGTATATGACCCATGCAAATGCCAAGTAGAGTAGGCTGAAGGTGGTGTATGTGAGTAATAATTTTATTTCATTTCCAGTAAAGATTGTGTTTAGGAAATGGGTTGAATGCTTAATGGGCTGTGGTAATTGGAATAAGGATGAGTGGGATTTAGGTTCTTGGATTGAGGAAAAATTACCAAATGAGTTGGATAGGGAAAAGATTAATTATACATATTTACCTGGCACGCACCAATTGATAATTCACCACCAATACGGTGTTGTCCTGTTTGACATGAGGTATAAGTTCCATGTTTATCATTTCCAGAGAGAAAGGGGTATTACCGTTACTATTATTGGTATAACCACCGTAGAAAAACTTAATGACATGATAGAGTTCATTAAGGCAATTCTGGAAAAGATAGGCATTGGATACACAGATTTTGAGATTGATTTTGAGATAGGAACAAACTAAAATGGTGATGGGGTATGAGCAATCAGGTAGATAAATGTAGGGAATTATGTACTGAGGAAATTAGTAATTGCTTTAATGATTGCGACCCATGGGATATAGCATGCATACAGGACTGCACCAGGTTGGCTATTGAATACGGAAAAAAGATTGGAATGAAAGAAATAGAAGTGATAAGGTGCTTATTTGATGATGATGATGATTAATGGTTAGGTATTATGTTGGTGATATGTAGATTATGTTAAAATGAGGTATGTAGTAGGTTTCTGTTATTGTTTTTCCTTTTTCGGTTTTTGTTTCCTGGACCATTACATACAAATTATCATAATCAACTAGTTTCCCATTGATTGTGCTAAGCTCTCTTACCTTTATTTCCACGTTTTTGCCTTTTAGAGTGTCTAATAACCCCACATGTAATGGTGAGTAGGGGAGTATTAATTTTTAATTGTATGGAGTAAACTATTTAAACCCCAAAAAGTACCACATTATGACCAATATGAGGACAAAAAAGTTTACCAGGAAAATAAAGGTAAGCCTAGATGAAGAAACATACCAAAAAGCAAGGGAGTTGGCTGACATGATGACTTATGGTAACGTGTCAGAGTTGATAAGGCAGTTAATAAAGGTAGCTTATGCTGATGAAAGAGGTGAAAAAGCATGACAAAGATAGCACTATACACCACTCTGGAAAAAACTGAGCCTATGGAATTCATAGAAAAATTAAGTAGAGTATGTGAGAAAAATGGAATACCTTATATTGTTGATAAGTCATGGGAACAGGTGATGGTGTTGTTTGGTTATGGCTTAGCTGTGTTTAATATAGAAAAGTACTTTAGGAATGGAGAGCCTTACCTTGATATCACTATAGTTCCAGTGAGTACAAAGGCTACTCTTAGCTCAATAATAATTGATATACAAAAGCTGTTAAAGGAAATGGGTATGGACTACAAAAACCTAGGTTTCATAATGCAATAAATCAATAACCAGAATCAATCCTTTAAAATCACCATTCTTTTTTTATTTTCTGGCAATACATTGGAAATTAGTACCAGCATTCCTACAGTGAATGTACTTAAACCCAACATCCCTGAGTAGTTCCTCAATTGCCTCTATTGTGAAAAAGGCTTTGTGAGTATTCTCGGGGTAATCTTGACCACCACCAATCCAATAACTGATAGCCTCAAACCTGTACTTAAATGAGCCTCTAAAATCCCTCTTACTAACAACACTTTGGTAAATAGCATCAATGTCAGGGCTTTGTATAAAGACCCAGCCATTGTTTTTCAGCTTATTATAGACATGCCTAACAAAATCCCCTACCTTTCTCCATGACAGGTGCTCTAAAAAGTCCTGCATCTTTATGTATTGTACACTATTGTCAGGGAATGGTATAGGGTCTTTCTCTAAATCCCTAACAATATCAACCCCTGGCAATAACCTTGCATCAATATTGGCATATCCTTTGTGGACATCACCACCACAGCCAAGGTTAAGCCTAATGTGATTCACATCCAGGAAGTTCCAGCCAGCCTTTAGGGCTTGGTCAAAATCGGATTGCATATCCGCAATGTATAGGGAACCACCATTAACAGGGAACTTACTGGCATAATCAACCAAACAATCAGCCTTTGTTGGTTTATCAACACCACTACAGCATGCATACCCCAGCCCTAACTCCCTGGCTATATCATGACAATCAAACCTGGAACTCACAATACCAACATGAGCTGTCTTAAGGAACTCACTAATGGTTTCCCTATCAATAACACCACCAAAGCCTTTCAACGTACCATCAACATCCAAAGCAATCCTAGTAACCCTATCCATACCTGGTATCTCACTAAACCCAGGATTTTATGCTTTTTTGTTAATTACTCACTACCAACCTCTCTAAACCTCTCTGCAATAACCTCAGGGTCATACTTAGCCAGCCACTTCTCATACCTCTCTTTCCCCGACCTTTTCCTACCTGACCTACCCACATGAATTACAGAAATAACTAGTATTTATTTTTAATTAGACCTTTTCAAAATATTATTTCTTTACCATTACCCAAGCCCATCTATAAGCATCAAGATTGGGCAATGATGGGTCATAAGCAATGATAAAGTATGCATCAAAACCATAAGCTTCTGCTATGCAATGGACAGTTTCATCCACAGCACCTAATTCAGCATTGAGTATGTTATTCCCTGACCTAACCCTTTCCCTGGCAAAAATATCCATTGCTGTATTATAGAAATCCTTAAAGAATTCATGTGATTTCTCAGTACCCCATTCATCCTCTAACGCTTTTGATACAGTGATTTCTGTATGCAATGGTACATCATATGTTTCTGGGTTAAACCTAACGGTAACAAACTTTTTAATATTGAGGGCAAGCAGGACATCAATGATTACACTTATTGTTTCCTCAATAGCATCAGCCACGGATTTATTCATGCTCTTATGCATACTCCCAACATTTATCATTTCCAAGTTTACCCTAAACTCACATGGGTCTTTCACATCATTTTTCTCACTCTGGGTCTTTGTTGTTTCACTACTCACAGGTTTAACAATGAAAAAGCCTATTTATTTTTAACTAGAAACGCTGTAATCCTACTTGACTTTCTCATAGGGCATATGGGATTAGTCCATATTTATTTTTTTAGGGTTAGATACAAGCACCAGTATCCATTTCTTTCTTTGCTTATCCCTTACTTTATTGAAGGATAACATTTTTTCCATGAATTCAACATTATACATATCCCTAGACAGTATATCCTCAATCATTGAGTATGTATCTGCATCAAGCTTAAGCAAAAACTTACCCTGTATTGATGTAAGCATTTCAGCCAATTCTTTGAGGTCATTCACTGTGAATGGGTAACCATAGTAATCCATAGCTCTGTCAGGATAAGGTGGGTCAAGGTAAAAAACAGTTTTGGGTCCATCATAAATCTTAATGGCTTTCCTAAAGTCAAGTTTTTCTATTGTTATATCCTTCCACGCATCAGCATATTTCAAAATAGACCATACCTTTGTTTTAAAGGCACGTGCTTCATTCTTTTCTGGCTTAATTGAAAAACCAAAGTTACTCTTACCTATTTTACCATATATTGATGTATTTACACTATAGAAATACAATACTGCCGTTACTAATGATGCTAATTCCTTACTTGTTTCTAATAATTCTACCATAATTTCATAAATGCTTCTACTATGAGGCAAAAGAGTGAGTATTAATGCAAGTTTTTCAGGGTTTTCCTTAATGGTTTTATAGAGTGCTGTTAGTTTGTCATTGATGTCATTATAAATAATGTTGGTAAAGACATTGCGGTTTACATTCTGAGAAATAAAACCTGAACCACCAAAGACTTCCACAAAAGTACACCTATCATATATACACAATTTTTCAATCCTTGGAAGCAATATGTCAGCAATCCAGTAATCACCACCTGGAAAACGTAAAATCTTACGTGCATGCTTATTACCAATTATTTTTTCTAATTGTTTTTTTAAATCATCCATGTCCTCATCTATGCAATGTACATATTTCTCTCTTTCACCAGCCATTTTCTCATGCATACTAAACTAAATAATACATATTATTTATTTTTAACTAGAAATCACCATGGGTACTGGCATGCTCCATAGTAGCATGATATTGCAAAGGCAAAGTTCCTTATCATTTCAATATCATACTTGGACAACCCAAATGACTGTAATGACTGTAGGAATTGGTACAGGTCCTGTCCACTCATGTAACCCCTGGCATAAGCCCTCACAGCCCAGTACACTGTTTCCCACATCCATCTGCCATACCTTCTGAATTTGGCTATTGTCTTTATCAGGTTAAGCCCGAATTGATTAACTACCCAGTATGGACTTAGTGAGTCTATGAATTGGTCAGGGTCAGGCACATAGTAGGATAGGTTGATGCTGTGCCATGTGTTGGGTATTGAGTTCCTGTATTCAACCAGGACATGCCTAAAGTCAATTAATTCCTTTATGAAATTCAACTTAGTGTTGTCAAACCCAAACTGCTGTAGTTGATTGAGTACATTCTTTAGTACATCATTTAGTGTTATGGTTGTGGTTCCCTGGGTCAATGGCATTAATACTTTCACTGTCAGGGGTATTGAGGCAATGACTGGGATAAATGCATCCAAGGCTCTAATTACCCATCTAACATAAGCCCTTATGAATGTGTATGACTCCCACAACTGTACCCAGTCCTGTGGTATTCTCATTAACTGGATTATTTGAGGCACCTTAGCCAAAAATGCTGGGTTGTACTCACTCAAAAATGCTAATTGAGCAATTGTTGGGTAGTATGGAGAGGCATAAGCATCAACCAGTGCCTTGGCAAATGTGGGGTCTATCCCCTGTGTTACCATTAACTGGTAAGCTTGGTCAGGTGTAATGGCATGCCTAGTGAGCCATATCCGTGCCAGAGTTTCAAAATTCCTAAGCAAAGTCCTATTGTACTCTAACTCACTAATGTACATGAAAACATCCCTAGCCTGTGGTGTCTCCCTCATTAACTCAGTCAGCTTATTCACATAATCCCCAATCTTTGTTTTCGGAATAACACCAGTTGATATTAACTGCAAAATCCTGTACAGGGCATACCTGGCATAATACCTTATTCTCCTATAGGTGCCGATTGTTTGCTCAATACTGAAGTAATTAGCAATAGCCTCATTAAACGCATTATCCCATTCCAAATGCATTTCCCTACCTGTTATTAACTTAAAGTATGCTGAATAATACTTATCCAACACATTTATTGTGTAATTCCTCATAAAGTCCAAAGAGTCCTTTATTGAGATTAGGTAATCCCTGACACCAAGCATCACAGCCCTGTACACTTGCATCATTGACCTATTCACCTTATCCATCAAAGACCTCAATATCAATAATTTAGCCTCAGGCTCTAAGTACCTCACGGGAGCATTGACCCAACCACTGACCCATTTCTTACTATACATGTCAAAGAAAGCTACATGGACCGATATGTCAAAGAAATAATTCATTAACCCCAATGCAGTTGGTATGACCTCAATATTCTCCCTAATTAAATCAATCAGCCCAGTCCTCAATAACGTTTTAGCACCTGTTGTTACATCAAACACATCCCTCACAGCAATCAATGGAGCCACATATGGATGGAAACCCCTGGCTATCAATGCATTGCTCATGTAGTCAGTGAAAATCTGAATTGGTGATGCTGGTGTTGGTTCCACAATCTTGCCTAGTACATCATACATTGTGGTTTCATTGGTTATTGAGTACTTTCTCTGGAAATAATCCCAAATTCCATGCCTTAACAAATGCTCTATATCTCCCCTGTCAAACAGATGGGCTGATTGGTCTATGATAAGCCACGCATCAGAGGTGTAGGACTGATGTGTATTTGGGTCATTAATCCATGCAAAATGAGCCCTACCATGCCATTTCTGATATTCAGCCAATGCCAGTAGTGCCAAGTCATACTGGAAATTCAACTTAGCTGGAACCTGTGGAATGAATGCATTGATTATCTTAGCCTCACTTTCAGCAAAAGCCTGTACTTCTGATGGTGGTACATACCATGCAAAGCCCGATATAGCTCTCATGGTGAAATCCCAAACCTGGGTAGCACTAGGTAGCTCATAAGCCCTGAGATAGTACATGAATGCTACATCAGGTGGTACACCAAGTGCCCACATTGCTTTTATGAATGACTCGTAAGCCAGGACGGGCTGTTGAACTGGTGGTGCCCTGGCTGGTAAGAATAAATCTCTAAGCATGAATTCAACTAGGTCATGGATTGTGGGTAACTCAAAGACTGGCGATAATGGTAGGTACCTGGTGTTTCCGAATTTATCAACCACTGTTATTAAATTAGCCTTTATTTCCTTTTGAAAGTCAGCAAGTGCCTGGTTAGCCACATCAATTGATGTCAGGGTTCCAGGCATAGCAATAGTTCTTGCAATGAACCAATACGGATAACCCCTGTAAATCATGGTGTTGGCAATGTTGGATATATTATCAGGCAAGTTGAATCTCCTTGCTATGTTAAACAACTCATGTAATGATGGTAATTCAAAGGGTATGTCCTTAATCCCTAGGCTATAGAAGAATAACCACCATACATATCTCCATACATACCTAAGAGGCTCTAAGAAAGCCAAAGAGCCAGAGAGAGCCAATCCCCTACCTATTTCATCCCCTATTTTCTCAATTACATCAGCAATCGGTTCTACCAACTCACTTAGCTTTATTGATTGTGTAACACCAATACCTAAAGGTCTTAGGTCAATCTTAAACTCTCCCACAGTCTTTGCTATTCCTTTTATGATAGCACCAAGACCGTAAACAGCACCAAATGAAGAAAGTGATGCAAGTCCAATTGAAAAGAACATATCTCCGATATTCGGAATAACAACTTTCACTGGGTCTATCCCTGACTGGATAATGATGTAAGGTCTTTCCTTAAATAATTCCATAGTTCCTATGATAGGTAAGGTTGTTACCCAGCCTGGTACCAGGATTGTACTCACAGCATAATTGAGAGTGTTAGAGAGCATATTTGATGCAAATGCTGTAGAACCCATGAATGCCTTAACCAGGTCCTGACCTATGCCAATAAATCCCTGTGCCAGGTCTTTCACAAAAGCAAACACATCACTAAAGAAAGCCTGTGTATATTTCATAAAAAGCTTCAGTCCACTCTCTATATCCGTGCTGACTGTTTCAAAAAACTTAACAAAATTCTGTAAAGCCTTATTGCTAAATAAGTCAGTAAAGAATTTAGCTACATTCTCAAAGAAACTCACTATCATTGAGATAAACTTATCAATCCCTGTTGTCTTCAGAAAATCAATGAATGCCTTATACACAGCCTCATAAGCCTTTTTCGGAATTTCACTAACAATCTGAGGAATATCCTTTATGAATGTAATCAAACCCTCAAACCCTTTTTCCACATCCTTAACAAAAACATCAAACCCCTTACCCAAGTTAGTGAAAAAGTCAAGAATTGATGTAATAAACCCACTAAATGAGGACTGTATGAAAGAACCAAACCCCTCAATGGACTTAATGAATGAGTTAAAGTCCTTACCTAAGCTGGCAAAGAACCCCTCAATGTCCTGCTTAGCCTTATTGAAAACCCCAGTGATGCTATTGAATATATCAGTAAACACTCCCTTAATCTGATTACCCAAAGACACCAATCCATTAGCAATATCGGTAAAGTAACCCTCTACCTGTCCTACAATTGAACTAAAAGCACTAGAAACCTGGCTTACAAAGCTTTCAATGTTAGGCAGGACAATACTCTTTAGTGTATTTACTAAGCTATTAAATCCATACTGAATATTTGAGCCAAGGCTGGTTATTACATTACTGAGGTAGGAAAACCCTGACTGTACTGAAGATGCAAATGAGGTTAGTGTACTGGCTATTGTGCTGAATCCTGAGGACACATAACTAACAATCTGTGAGCCTAGGGATTGGATTGCAGAACCAATACTACTGGCAAGTGATGTGATAGAGCCACCTATTGATGACAATACACTCTGAATGTTGGAAAGCAATGGTGTTATCTCATTTACAAATGAGGAAAAAGCCTGGTTAATTGTGGTAGTCAGGCTTGATAAACCACTATATACATATGATGCAATGTCATTGATAGATGTAACTATCGGATTTATAACACTCTCAAATGACTGTACCAACCAATTACCAAAGCTCTGCAATTGCTGGCTTATCCATGATTCTAATTGACCGATTGGGTCAGTAAGACCACCAAACTCTACCACAGCCTTTGAGAGGTCAGCCTCACTGAGGCTATCCAATGTTTTCTCTATGACACCATTGGTTAGGTTATCCATTATTAGTACTCTCAATTCACCTAGGTCAAATGGCTCCATACTCATGGAAACCCACCTCTGGCAAACCTCTTACCCATGTTTAGCTTAGCTGTTAAGTAAAGGATTATTTCCTGGCTTATTTTCCTCTCTAATTCCTTTTTGTCATGAAAGTCAATTGGAAACACAGGGCTTACCCATCCATCCTCTCCATCAACTAATTGGACAGAGGCAATCCAATGCGGATTGCCAGGGGTAACTACCCTATGTATTTCCCTAATGATAACTGATATACTCCCTGACATTGCATTATAATAAAGAAATAAGGAAATATATTTTTTAAGTTAGAATTAGTGATGGCAAATGATTACTTAACCTCTGTAGTGGTTTTAGACTCACTTGGGTTCTCAGAACTTATGACCTCAATCTCATAGGGCTTAGCACTGTGGATAGCCATTGCCCTAAGTTTATCCTTATTTATATCCTCAATATCCCTAAAAGCCAACTGCATAGCCAAAAGGTCATACACCTTATTCAGGAAATCAATCTCAGCATTCACCTGTCTTTCATATGCATTAACATACCTGTTTTCAATATACTGCATAAAGGATTGCTGTTGTGCCATTAGATTAAACCATCTGTCATCCATGTTCATTCTATGCCTTGCCTCTTCTAACATTACCCCTGTTTGCATGCTTAGGTTAGTAACCACAGCCTGGTTCAATGAATTCATCATGGTAGTTTGAGCCTGTGATGTAGCCTGGTAAACACTGGCATATTGATTCTGTATATTGGCATTCTGGAATACACCAGTTAAGTATGCAATCAATATGAAAGCCACGGCAATTGCTATCAGTATTAGTATGAATGTTAGAGGGTCTATGTATATCACGGCACCACCGCTTTCCTGAGCGAAAGCACTAGGCACAAAAGCCAGTATTGATAGTATTGCCACTAGTACCTTTTTCCATGTGAGGGAGTTCATATTGGTCATTTGATAATTAACCACTTATGTTTTTATTTTTTATCTCCATCACTGTTAAGGAAACATGTGATTACTGGGAATGGGGTAAACCATACTCCCTGAGCACCCTGGAATACCAGCCTGGCTTAGGAACCTAAGTAAGAGAGCTGGCTTAAGCAATGCATACTTATCACCACCATAATTAACAAAGACCTTACCCACATCCATACCCCATGCAATTGCCTCATAACCCCAAAAAGTACAATCAACAATTAATTGCCTATCCACTAGTGCCAGCAGGTCATCAAACTCCATATATGGAGTGGATAGAGCAATACCAAGGCAATTAGTACCATACCTCTCAAAGCAATTCCCAGCCACATAGATTGCCCTGGGATAGGGAATAACAATGTTATATGCATCACCATCATAATCAACAATACTTGCATGTCCATAATCATATGGAGAATAAGGCTCATACCCAAGCCAATTAAAGATAACCCAAACCCATGATGGGTAAGTCCTAGGTAACCTAATCCTCTTAGGACCAAGCCTGTAGG